>Ga0299913_10002057_pt1 | contig 15626 bp, 17 predicted proteins | sample RVTome_9_FD_201360 | JGI IMG/M metagenome (GOLD analysis project Ga0299913, IMG submission 201360) | Soil microbial communities from uranium-contaminated site in the Upper Colorado River Basin, Wyoming, United States - RVT155D38 (version 2) ...
ACCTCACTGGGAGGTCAGATAATCGACGTTACTCCCAGGGACGCCGAGGATGTGGAGCTGGCTCGGTCGCTGCTTCAGCCGCTCGCCGTCAGCGGCAGCCCGGTTCACGTGGATGGGCATTCCCTGAGCGTGCCGGTCGCCGAGCCGGGAATCTTCTGGCTGGCCGCGCAAAAGCTGGAGTCCAAAGGCCTGGAGGTAGCCGAGATGGCTCTCAGGCAGCCGAGCCTCGACGAGGTGTTCCTGGCCCTGACCGGCCACGTCGCCGAAGAGCTTCCCGAGGAGCCCGGCATCAGGGTGGAAGAGTGAGTGCGGATGGCATCGGTCCGGGGGAGGCACTGAAGCACGTGCTGATATTCGCTCGCAGGAACCTGCTCCACATCAAGGCGGACCCCGAGCAGATCTCGGGAATGACCATTCAGCCGCTCATGTTCCTGGTTCTGTTCGTTTACGTCTTCGGCGGCGCGATCTCAGGGTCCAGCCAGGAGTACCTGCAGTTCGCCCTGCCGGGACAGATGGTAATGATCACCTCCTTCATCGCATTTGAGACCGGGCTGGGTTTGAGCGCCGACTTCCAGCGCGGGCTGGTGGACCGATTCAGGTCACTGCCCATCGCAAGGTCGGCGGTGATCACGGGAAGAGTTCTGGCCGATGGCGTGAGGATTGTGTGGGGAATTCTGATACTGGCGGCTTTCGGCATCATATTCGGGTTCAGGTTCGAGAACGGGGTCACGGGGGCGCTGGGAGCGATGGCCCTTGCGAGCGCATTCGGAATGACTCTGTGCTGGCCGATGGCTTACATCGGAGTGCGTTCGAAGAGTCCGGAATCGGTGAACACCTGGGGCTTTCTGTTCGTCTTCCCGCTCATATTCGCCAGCTCGGTCTTCGTCCCGACCGATTCGATGCCGGGTTGGCTGGCCTCCTTCGCCAACGTGAATCCGTTCACCCTCGTCTCCGATGCCGCCCGGGGTCTGATGCTGGGCGGGGCGGTCGCCGGGCCTCTCACCGGATCGATAGGGTGGATGGCAGCCATCACAGTGGTGTTCGGGGCGCTCGCGGTCAGGCGCTACAGGCGCCGCACCTGAACGAACCCAGGGAGTGGGATGCCCGGGCCTACGACTCGGGCCCCCAGCCGCAGGAACGATGGGGATCCCGGATTCTCGAGCTGATCGAGTTGTCGGGCGACGAGGTCGTCCTCGAGGCAGGTTGCGGCACCGGCAGGGATGCAGCTCGTCTCCTCGAGCGGCTTCCTTCGGGCCGCGTCATCGCGGTCGACGGGTCCGAGCAGATGCTGGAGCAGCTGCGGATCAGGCTCGCGGCGGACCTGGAGCGCGTTACGACCCTGAGGGCCGACCTCCGGCAACCTCTGCCGCTGTCCGAGCCGGTGGACGCCGTGTTCAGCGTGGCGGCGTTTCATTGGATCCCGGACCACGCCGCCCTGTTCAGGAACCTTGCGATGGTCTTGAAGCAGGGCGGCCAGCTCGCCGCCGATTGTGGGGGGGAGGGGAACATCGCCCGGGTCCGCGCCGCCATCGCCTCCATCGCAGGCGACGCCCGGGCAGCGGGTGCCTGGAACTTTGCCGGGGTCGATGAGACCCGCATGCATCTGGGGGAGGCCGGGTTCACCGGCATCGATGTGAGTATCAGGAGCGATCCCGCCAGGATCGAGCCGGGGGAGCAGCTGGAGAGGTTCCTCGCAACCGTCGTCCTGGGGTGGCACCTTCAGCGGTTGCCCGCCTCGGAGCATCGAGAGTTTGTTAAGACGGTGGCTGAGCAGCTGCCGGACGGGGAGATCGATTACGTCAGGCTGACGATCAATGCCCGTAAGGGTCACACAGGATAAGGTGGCGGGCGACCAGACCCAGTGCCGCATCAGGCAACGTTTGCGAGGTTTGGGGCGCGTGAGGTGCCATCAGGCGAGGCCGCAGCGCCCCATCGCATGCCGGAACCATACGGTGGGGCCGAGAACGAAGCCTGAGGGTGCCTCACGCCGCCAAACGCCCCGAAGGATGCCTGATGCGGCACTATAAAGGTGTCCGATCGGCGGAGGTCGCGCGGGATCTGCGCCTGTCATGGGTCCGACGTATCCTCAAAAGCACCGACGAGCTGAAAGGTCGAATGCCCGAGATCCAGTGCCACTACTGCGGCAGCACCCATCCCGATGCCGCTGCGATCAAGCAGTGCTGGAAGGACATGCAGCCGGGCGATACCGCCCAGGAGGGCCACCGAGCCCCTTTTCTCGGGCGCAGCGTGGTGATCTCCCGCGGAGATCCGGTGCCCGAGGCGTGGGCCGGATGCCCTTTGATTGCGGTCCACGAGGGCGCCGGCACTGCCGATTCGGCCTTTCAGGCGGTCGAGTCGGCCTACCTGAACAGGACGCCGGTGGTGATCGAGCTCGAGGGAGAGCTCGATCGTGAGATCCACCAGGTGGAGACCTCCCCGCCGTGGAGCCTCGACCCAGGGTTCTCGTTTGCCCGGGAGCGCCTAGCCCACGCCTTGTGGTCCAACTCATTCGATGCGCGGTCGTCGTCCAACCCCCGCTGGGCCCTGACCGAAACCGCGCTCGCACTGGGGGCGGTCTCGGGAGGGAGCGCGGACGTCGGCCTGTCCGACGGCCGGCCTGCTCTGGTGGACGGAGGCCCGCTTCAATTCTTTGCGAACCTCGGCGACCTCGCCCCCGGGACGGCGCTTATCCCGAGGATCACCCTAGAGCACGAGCGCCTTACCGGTCTGGGAACCAACTCTTGCGATGCCGAGCTGGCTGAGGATCAGCTCCTGGCGGTCACCCACCCCAGCGGGTCGGCACGAATCATCGCTCCGGCAGGATCGGGGAAAACCCGGGTCCTCACCGAGCGCGCCCGCCATCTTCTGCGTGCGTGGAACATCCCCTCCGCGGCCGTTTGCCTGGTTGCCTTCAACAAACGAGCTGCCGACGAGATGAAACAGCGCACCTCCGACCTTCCCGACCTTCAGATCAGAACCCTCAACTCTCTGGCTCTGGCGATCGTCAGCGGGACCGGGCAGTTCGGAGGGGGACGGTCGGTCGACACGATCGACGAGCGTGCGGTGAGGCAGGTTCTGGAGACCCTCGTGAGCTACCCGCGCAGGCTCAACACCGACCCGGCCGCGGCCTGGATCGAAGCGTTGTCGTCGGTCCGTTTGGGGCTGCGTTCACCGGCTGAGGTGGAAGCGGAGTTCGGAGGCGACGTCGACGGCCTGCCGGAGGTCTTCGAAAAGTACCGGACGGCTTTGAGGGACAGAGGAGTTCTGGATTTCGACGAGCAGATTTACAGTGCGATCGAGGTCCTCCTCACCAATCCCGAGGTTCGCCGCCGCGCCCGGAGGGCGTGCAGGGTAATGCTGGTCGACGAGTTCCAGGACCTGACGCCTGCCCACCTGCTCCTGATCCGGCTGCTCTCGGGGCCCGGCGGCAGCGTGTTCGGGGTGGGGGACGACGACCAGACCATCTACGGATACGCCGGTGCCTCTCCCGACTGGCTCATCAACTACCGGCATTTTTTCCCCTCGGCCGGCGCCCACGCTTTGCAGATCAACTACCGCTGTCCGCCCGAGGTGGTCACGGCCGCCCGAACGCTGCTCACCCACAACAGGCGCAGGGTGGAGAAGGTCATGGCCCCCGCCCCTCGCCGGCAGGCAGCGGACGGGCTGCTGATTCGAGCCGGCGAGGACCCAGTGGAGACCACGGTAGGGGCCGTGAGAGACCGGCTGAGTGCGGGAGTGGATCCGTCGCAGCTGGCGGTGCTGACCCGGGTGAACAGCTCGCTGGCACCGATTCAGCTTGGTCTCGACGAGCTTGGTATTCCGGTCAACCACCCGATAGACACGCGGTTCATGGAGCGCACCGGCATCAAAGCTGCGCTGGCCTGGCTGCGGCTGGCGGCAGCCCCCGGGGCGTTGAAGGCAGGAGACATAGGCCTCACCGCGCGCCGGCCTCCCCGGGCGCTCTCGCCGCGGGCGATCGAGTGGATGAGCGAGCAGCGCAGCTTGCCCCGGATTCGGGCGCTGGCTTCCCGTCTGGGCGATCGCGATCGGATCAAGGTCGATAGTTATGCAGACGATGTCGAGACCCTCGCAGAGCTGGCGGCAGGCGGCGCCACCGCGGACATCCTCCGAACCCTCCGCGACCGGATCGGGCTGGCGGCTGCCATGGCGGCACTGGACACCGAGCACCGGCGGCTGGATCGATCCCCTCAGACCGACGATCTGGACGTACTGGTCGCCATCGCCCGCCTTCACCCGGACCCCGCCGGCTTCGAGCCCTGGCTGAAGGCCGGGCTCTCCACACCCGGGGACCCGCACGGAGTCACGCTGGCGACGATTCACGCAGTCAAGGGACGGGAGTGGAGTCACGTGGTCCTTCACGACGTAACCCAGGGCCTTCTGCCGCATCGCCTGGCGGAGGACATCGAGGAGGAGCGCCGGGTGTTCCATGTGGGTCTCACGCGGTGCAGGGGCGATGTGACGATGGTGGCGGGAACCCCACCATCGCAGTTCCTGGAGGAGCTTCAGACCGTGTGGACCGCGCCGGCTGCCGGCGAGATTCCCTTGCCTGCGGCCTGGGCCAACGGGCGGCCTGCCCCGCAAAAGGTTGAGGCTGGGCGCAGCCCCTCGGCGGAAGTCGCCGCCCGCAAGCTGCGGGAGTGGCGCATCGCCAAGGCGCGTTCGGAGGGCAGGCCTGCCTTCACGATCATGCACGACTCAACCCTGGAGAGCCTGGCTTCATCGAGCTGCCGGTCCCTGGGGGATCTGGCAAGGGTCAAGGGGATAGGCCCGGCCAAGCTCGAGAGCTTCGGCGACGAGATTCTCGCCGTCCTGGAGGCCGCAGAGGCCGAAACTTCGGGCGGGAGCTAGAGCTCGAGGAGGATCCCTTCGCCGCTCAGCGGAACTTTGGTCGGAGTGTCCTGAGCGTTGTGCTCCAGCTGAAGCGTCGCCAGGAAGGAGCCGGCGGCCGAGGGTGAGAACTCCAGGGTGATCTCGCACCTGGATCCGGGAGCGATCGACTCGGAAGCACAGGTGTCCAACCCCACCTTGAAGCGATCCGCCCCCTCGCCCGTGAGCGATACCTGGTAGATCTCCAGGTCGGCCTCGCCCGAGTTGACCACTGTGATCGATTTGGAATCCGTCCTGCCCAGGCCCCGGTCTCCAAAGTCGACCGACTGGGGAACGACGTCCGCCTCGGGAAGCTCGTCAGTGAGAAGCTCCGGCGGCAGCGATGAGGATGGCGAGGGCGACGCAGTCTGGACTGGCTGGGGGGTGTTGCTCGTGGCTCCTCCGCTGGAGAGTGTCGCCCAGAGACCAAGGGCGGCGGTGATCACGGTGGCAGTACCGGTGAGTATGCCGGGCAGGGTCGCCCAGAAGGACTTTTTTTCGCTCATGAGATAACTCCGATTTCCTGGTCGTCCTACGAAATCGAGGCAGTCGCGATCTTGACTGCGAGGTCCGCCAACAGGCGAACGAAACTCCGATCTTCCCGGAGTGTCCTACAAGTTTATAACCGGATCAGGTTCGTGACGACCCGGAGCCGCTCCTGCCGGCGTCTAATAGGAGAGCCCGGCCGGCCACTCCGCCCCGTGCTCGGCCATGATCTTGGCCACGGTGTCGGGAATCTTCGCCTCCAGGGCCGGGATGCTGTCACCCAGGAACCACTTGCCGGTGAACTCGATGGGGGGAGTGGGGTCGCCGCTGAAATAGAAGACCGCGCCGTTGGTCAGCATGAACACGTGGAACACCTCGTCTCCCTGTCCCTCCACGGTTCCGGAGGAGATGATCCAGCCCGCCCTCAAAGCAACCTCGGCCTCGATGGTCCCGGGGTTCCCGATGCTGCCCATCGCCCGCCGGAACTTCTTGAGGATCGCCCTCAGCTCATCCACGGTGCGGAGCTTTTCATCGGAAGCCGAGGTATCCGACCCGGCGGGGGCGCCGAGGTTTTCCTTCGCGGCGGCAATCCTGGCCCGCATCTCTTCGTCGATCGCGTCGCTCACGTCGTCAGAATAGACGAATCCGGTCAGGGAGTGAGCGTGGCCTTTACCGTATAGGGCCCGCTTACGGTGCCGGAGTACACTCGCACGCCGACGTACCAATACGCCGCAGTGGGGTTGGCCAGATTACAGGTCTCGGTCGACGACCCGGTGTACGGACGGCAGTTGTAGCTCCCCATCGTGGGCTTGGACGACCGGCGCACATACAGATCGAGGTCCGGATTGCATCCGGAGGCGCAGCTCGGACTCGTGGTGAGCTCCACTTTCAGATTCGTCTTGCCGGAAGGCACCAGGATCTTGTAGTACTTCCAGGATTTTGAGGCGCCGCTGCTACCGTTGAAAGCAACCCCGTTGGTAAGGTTCGGCGTCCCCGGATCGGGGTCTGCTGTGACCGGAGCCACAGTCACAGTCTTTTGCACCGCGCCGGTAGCTCCCGCGCTGTCGGTCACCGTCAGCTTGACGGTGTAGGTGCCCCCGCTGGAGTAAGTCTTGGATGGGCTCGTCGCGGTTGAGCTGGTCCCGTCGCCGAAGGTCCAGGCACGAGAGGTGATGTTCGCCTCGGCATCGGTGCTCGAATCGGTGAAGGTGCAGCTGAGTCCGGTACAGCCAGAGCTGAAGTTGGCGACCGGCGCGGTGTTCGGGGGCGGGGGTCCGGGGGTGCCGATGAACCCTGAGTAAACCAGGCGGTTCGGCGAACCGGTTCCCGGGCTCACCACCTTGTTGAGCGTGGAGTTATTGATAAGGGCGGTGCCCACCGCCGCCGCAGAGGCCGTCGCGTTTCCTTCGAGGTAGGCAGCTACGATTCCGGCTACATGGGGTGCGGCCATGGAGGTGCCGCTCAAGGTTGCGGTCGCGGTGTCGCTCGAGTGGTAGGTGGAGAGAACGCTCGAGCCGGGGGCGAAGATGTCCACGCACGTGCCCACGTTGGCATAACTTGCCCTGCTGTCATTCGATTGTGTGGCGCTGACCGTGAGGGCCTCGGTAACCCGGGGAGGGGAGTAGTTGCATGCGTTTTGCCCGCTGTTGTTGCCGGCCGCGAGCGTGTAGGTGATTCCGGAGGCGATGGAGTTGCGGACCGCCGTGTCGACAGTGGAGGAGGCTCCGCCGGTGAGGCTCATGTTTGCCACCGCCGGATGTACGGCGTTGCCGGTCACCCAGTCGACGCCGGCGATTACCTGGGACCACGACCCGGAGCCCTGGCAGTTCAGCACCCTCACGGCCACCAGCGAGGCACCCTTGGCGACTCCGTAACTGCTGCTTCCGATCGTGCCTGCAACATGGGTGCCGTGCCCGTTGCAGTCGTTTCCGTTCTGCCCGTCGTTGATCTTGTCGGTGCCGATGGATGCGCGCCCACCGAATTGTTGATGGGTGACCCGAATTCCGGTATCGATCACGTAGACGTGCACTCCGGCTCCGGTCGAGTTGTAGCTGTAGGAGCCCGACAGCGGGAGACCGGCCTGATCGATTCGATCGAGGCCCCAGGGAGGGCTGGACTGTACGGCCACGGCCTGGGCAGTCCCGTCCTGTTCGACCGACAAAACTTGCGGACTCCGGGCCAACGCCTGCGCCGCCGCCTCAGGGATATTTATTGAAAAGCCGCGAACGGCATGAGTGTAGATGTGGGTGACGTCGCCTCCAAAGGAGTGGGCGAGGGCGTTGGCGACCTGAGGCACCTCAGGCCCGTTGCTGTTTCGAAGAGTCACGATGTAAGAGTTGGGGATGGGGTTGGGCACCCTCTTGATGTGGTCCCCGGAAGAGGAGGTTTGAGCCGCCGCAGGCAACGCCATCAGCACCGCGCCCAGAATCAACACAACTGTGAGCGTCAGAATCCTCTTCATCTCAACCTCTCGTTTTCGTAGAGCGACGTCCCGACCCAGACAAAGTCGCGCCGTTAAAACCACCCTCGGTTGAGGGCCCAACCTTGTTTCGGCACAAGAGTGCTTGCTGTTAAGCGCGTTCTGTCGAAAATGTGCCGGAATCTCGGGGACGCGAGGCCACTCTACTCTCCTCAACAGACCAAAATAAGGCCCTAGAGGCCCGGAAAAAACGGTCGAACGGCTCTAAGGCCGAGGCTTGCGAAGGTACTGCCGGACCTCGCTGGCCTGAACCGCGTCGGCGAGCTCGGCCCCGGTCATTCTCAGATAGATCTGGGTCGTGTTCAGGTTGGCGTGACCGAGCAGGGCCTGGACGGAGGAGAGGGGCACCCCGTTCGACACCAGGCCCTTGGCGTAGGTATGCCTGAAAGCGTGGGCGGCCTCGCCCTCGGGCTTGTGAACCCCGGCCCGAAGAAGCCATCGGTACACGTGATAGTTCAAAGCTTCCCGTGAAAAGTCCTTACCGTTGTGGCGTACCAGCAGCGGGTCGGAAGGGGAGTAGTCACCCAGGCGCTCCCTGCGCTCCTCCAGGTATTCATCGATGGCCTCCACGACCTCCACGGGCACGGGAATTCTCCGCTGCTTGCTTCCCTTCCCGGTGACCTTGAGGATGGGGGGATCGTCCCTCACCAGGTCGAAGACCTTGAGGCCCACGCACTCCGACGCCCGCAGCCCGGCGCCGGCGAGCACGGCGACCAACGCCCGATCCCGGCGCGGCCAGGGAAATCGGCCGGTCTGGTCCTGCTGTGAGACGGCGTCGACTATCGCTTCGAGCTCTGAGGGCAGGAAAGCGGCCGGCAGCTTCTTGGGGATGGCCGGGTTGCCCAGATAGACCGTGGGATCCGTGTCCAGGTGGCCGTTGATCACCAACCACCTGCAGAAGCCTCTCAGAGCGGCCAGCATCCGGCCGCGCGTGGCCGGGGCATATTCGTTGCGGGCGAGCGTTGCCAGCGCTCTCTTGACATTCTGGGGGCTCAAATCCTCCACATCGAGTCGGGTCAGGCCCTGGGTGAACGGGTCGGCCTTCCGATCGTCGGGGGCCTCGGGGGCGGGGGGCTTGCCGATCAGCTCGGCGAGAACCGACGCCCAGTTAGACAGATCACGCCGGTAGGCGGCTTCCGTCTGCTCCGAGATGCCCCGTCCCACGTAGCGGCGCTCGTCGAGCCACTCCTCACCAAGTCCGGCCAAGCCGCCGGTCCATCGGTGGAGCTTTTGCGTCGCCAGGCTGCGTGCGCTTGTCGCCATGGTCATATCCAACCGCACAAACTGCCGCATTTGGGGGATTCCCGGGAGGCCGAGTTTCTGTCTGGCTAAAGAACTAAATTACACCATTGGCCAGACAATGCTAGACAACACCCATAATGTCTGCTAGTCTGTCTGGGAAGGGAGCTGAGATGACGGAACGGCGCAGGCTGGAAGCGGTCGATCTGGGAGCCCCGCGAAAACGTTCTCACTCGACCATCTCCTTCCCGTACTGCGATTTGGCGGCCTCGGAAAGGCTGGCGCGGCTCGTCTTCGAGAACGGCGGGGAGTGCAAGCCCGAGCAGCTGGCCACCTGGCTCAGACACAGCACGCTCAACAGCGGCGCCTACCGGAACAAGGTGGCTGCGGCGGGCCTTTTCGGCCTGATCGTCAGCACCAGAAACCGTGTCACCCTGACCGAGCTGGGTGCGCATGTGCTCGACGAGGGGTTAAAAAGGCAGGCCCGCGTCGACGCGTTCCTGGCGGTCCCTCTGTATCTGGAGGTCTTCGAACGGCACCGAGCCGGCAAGCTGCCCCGGGCGGTAGGACTCGAGCAGGAGATGGTCAACGCCGGCGTGACGAGGACCCAGGTACGCTCCGCCCGCCAGGTGTTCATCCGTTCGGCCGAGCAGGCGGGGTTCTTCGAAGCCAGCGACGAAAAGCTCGTCCTTCCCAAGGGATGCCACCTGGCAGGGGAGTCATTCCATATCGAGGCCGCCCCGATCAAGGCTCCTGAGCCACTACAGGAGCGCCGTTATCCGAAGCTGATCGAGGCGACCCTGGAACAGGCGCCGTGGGACGGTGAGTGGACCAAAGAAGAGTTCGAGGAGTGGGCTGACCTATTGGTGAGGGCCGCAAGGGTCCATTTCGGGTTCCGGACCTGGCCCAGGGGAGAGTCAATTTAGGCGGTCTGTAACTTCCATAACCTCGATTATTGAAGTTACGGGCCGCTCAGTGGAAACAGACCAGGGGTTTAGAGTGGCGATTCTGAGACACTTCGTCCGCGGTGTCCTGCGTCTCGCAACACTTTGAAGGAGGAATCATGGACCCCAAGGAAAGCTTTGTAAAGCTCAAGCAGCATCTATCTGCCAACGGCTACCTGACCGAAGAGGCGCTCGGCTCACAGGGCGTCGAGGGCATGAGTCAGAACGACGTGAAGCAGACTCTGGATCAGATGATCACCCGCGGTCTGGTGATCTGGAAGAAACCGATTCTGGACTCGGCAGGCAGAGTACAGATTCAGGGCCGCTGGGCGCTCACCCCCAAAGGCCGTACGGTGCTCTAGCCCAAGGCCCCACGGCGCTCTAGATTGCAGTGCGCGCCAAGATCCATCTCACTCGACGGACGCCTGCAGTCGATGTCGGGCCAGAGCGAGCAAAGCCTTGAGGTGCCGCCGGGTGAGCACCAGCTGGAGGTCGAGTACGTAGCTAACTGGGGGAGGCGTCCGGGCAGCGTTGCCCCTCGGTCTCTTAGGTTGCTGCGGGATTTGGGGTTGGAGGCGCCGGCACGGCTCCCTCCTCAGCCGGAGTGGGCTCTGTTGGGGGCGTTGGCTGGGGAGCTTCCGGTGTCGGCGACGGCGTCCTCGATGTTTCCGGTTCCGCGAGCGTGCGACATTCCTCGATGGCACTCTGCAGCCGTTCACCCTGAAGGGCTATCACGGTCGTGCGAAGCGCCTGATCAACGTCGGAGTACGCTCTGTTTGCGATTTCCTGATTGCCGGCGGACCTCGCAATGTCGCCTTCCATGAGCCTTCTGCGCACGTCCTCCAAGTCTTCCAACGCGTCGCGCAATCTATCGATTGCAGCCAAGCATTGGCGCGGGGTTCTCACGGTCTCTACCGTCACTCTTTCGACTACCGGCGTGGGGGTCGGGACGGGGGTCGGGGTCGGGCGAGGCGTCGGTTCTACTCCGAGCGCCTCCTGTAGAACGCCTGTCCGGTAAAGGAAGAACCCGCCTCCGCCCCCAACCAAAAGGCCGAGCAGGAGCATCAAGATCGCAACTCCTGCCGAACCCCTGCGCTTGGGCGCTGCTGCGTAGCTCTCGTCTCGCCGTTCGGACATCCGCTACCTTTCTAGATAGTTAGCTCCCTGGCCAGCGACGGCAGGTACCACTCGTTCGGCCTCTGCCGTGCGTTTCTTCGCGCGCTATTGACGTTGCTGGATGGTCGGCTTTCCGCCGTCGTCCCAGGTCACCGCGAACTCGGGGGGCTGGCCGGATCCGAGATGCGCGGTTCTCCAACCCCACTCGGCTGCCAGGTTCAGGAGTTTCTCGAGCTCCACCCGCTCTTGCTGTCCTTCCGACTCGGCCGAGGTCGATGTCCCATCATTCGTCACCTCTGACGTCTCAGATGATTCTGGGCCCGCCAACTCACTCGGCGGCGCCCTGCCGCGGCAACATTCTGTGCTTCGGCATCGGCTGATTGCCGATCGGATCCCTCACTCGGCGGCGCCTCCGTGACGGCAAGCTTCCGCGCCGCAGGCTCCACGTCCCGAACCACTTGCTCGCTCTTCGGCGGCCGCTCCTCTCGGCGTCGACTCAAGCGCGACGAGAGATCGATCTCCACAAGGGCGAACAGGATGACTGCCAGAAACGCCACGAGTCCCACCGTGAACGCCGAGCGGAGCTGCCACGAAGCCACGACCGCCAAACCCAGCACGGCAAATGCGGCTCCACTTGGCCAGAGGTCGATAACCCTATCGCTCCCGGTCCGAGGGGCCGGCGAGGTCTGGTCCGCCATCGCTACGCCCCTTCCTCGCCTCGATGGTCATCCGAAACACCAGCGACGCCAGCGGCGCTCGATGTTCTTCCTACCTTGGTGAGCCGGCTGGTAAACAGCAGGGCTCAGGACCATCCTCGCGCGACCATCCTCGCCCCTGCAAATGACGTAGTCGATCAACCGGGACGACGAGGTGCTCTTCCAGTGACAAGCGAGCTTCGTCCTAGCTCCTACCCTCTTTCCGACATTGCACCACCTCGTTGCTGACGGCCTCGTAGCCGCTTCCACCGCCGGCGAGGGTGTGGCCACTGAAGTACGCCGCCCGCCGAACCCGGTAGCGTTCAGACTCCTATCCCACGATTTGCTCGAGAAATCGATGGACCTCCCCCACAAGCTCCTCACCGGTGAAGAGCTCGGCATCGTTGTGATCGGCGCCGTCGATCCGCACTAAGCGCTTCGGCTCCCGCACAGCTTCGTAGACGGCCCTGCTCTGGCGGGCCGGGATGATGCTGTCTTTCTCTCCGGCGATCACGAGTACAGGAACGTCCAGCCGGGCGACGGTCCCGGCGACATCGTAGTCATCCTTCAGAAGAAGCCGGACGGGCAGCCAGGGGTAATGAAGTCGACCGACATCGGCCAGCGACGTGAACGGCGAGCGCAGAACGAGCCCCGCCGGAGGGCGCTCTTTCGCCAGACGGACCACGACCGCGGCCCCGATCGATTCCCCGAAGTAGACGATTCGATCGGCATCGACTTCTGGGCGACCGGCCAGGTAGTCGCGGGCGGCGAGGGCATCAAGGTGCAGTCCTTCCTCGGACGGTGTGCCCGGGTTGCCGCCATATCCTCGGTAGTCGAAGAGCAGCACCCCCACACCGGCCTCTCTCAACGCCGCCGCGAGAGGCGCCCGGTGCGCCCGGTTACCTGCGTTCCCGTTCGCGACCAGGACCGCCGCCCGCCGCCCGCGCTCCCGCGCCGGAACGAACCAGCCGCCCAGCTCCAAACCATCGCTGGTGACGAACTCGACCTCTTCGCCGCCGGCCAGCTCCTCCGGCAGCGGTGACACGCTCCCGTAGGGAAGGTAGATGAGGAAGCGTTGCAACGAGTAGACCAGTACGAGGAGGAGGGCTACTGCGCCTAGAAGGGCGAGCAGGCTCGTGGTCACCCGCCGCCACTTCGGGGCGACCGAAGCATCCTTATGCAGGAGCGCCAAAAGCTGCCGTGGCGGACGGCCGGACGAACTCGCCGGGAACCACGGCGGCTCGGGGCTGCAGGAACAAGGTTTCCCGCTTGTCCGGCCTGTTTCCGCTTACCGGGCCAGTTTCGGCGGCCATCAGCCCTTCGTCCATGTGGCCGGCGGCAACTGAACCGACAAGGCCGTGAACGTCAGGTCGCCTGTCGTCCAGTTAATCCCGAGCTGGCCGAATCCGACAACTACGAACAGAATCCACGGCCACTTCTTGCCCTTGAACTTTCGATGTAGCTTCGGGCCAGCGCCTGCTGTTCGGCTGAGGCAATCCAGCCGAACAGGACCGCCGGACTGCATGCGAGAAGCATCAGGAGAAACGAAAAGGCCACAAATCGGCTGGCCATAGCTCGTAGACGGGGCCGACCAGCTCCTGGCTTCTCCCAGTGGCAACCCACGTACTCAGTATCGCAGGCGATCACTCGTCGCAAATTTGACGAAGTGCATTGGATTCGTATACTGGCCTACTGCGCTCCGCCAGCTTGGGGCTGGCACCCGGACGTCAGCGACCTGGATATCAAGTCAACGCCGTCGCTGCGAGCGTACCCCGATCGGACGGTTCGTCGTCAGCCACAGCATCCGCTTTCCAAGGAGGCCAGGATGATGGTTCACAAGGGAGCCCGCATCATCGAGCTGCCCAAACGGTCCCGTACCTATCCGGGTGTTCGCGTTTGCGGGCACGACGGATGCACCACCAAGCTTTCGACCTACAATCGAGAGAACGCCTGCTATATCCATTGCTCCAAGAAAGCCCCCAGGCTTCGAGGAAGGAGGACCGCCTGATGAGATTCCCACCGGAGCTCGAGCGGGAGCTGGAGCCCTTCATCAGGTGGATGGCAATCACACCTCAGCTCTTCAGGGAATACAGGACGACACCGGGAGCCGTTATGCGATCCGCCCGGCTGAGCCCGGAGGCCTCCGAGTGGCTCCAGAACGCGGGTCTAACGGCCGTCGTCGAGCTGGTCCGAAAGAAGTTCGATGAGATCTGTGGTGACAATCCCTCTGCCTGGCAGCGCACCGAATTCACGCGCGACCGCACGATCGGGGGCTATGGCGGGGTTGTAAAGAGCTCGAAGCCGGTTTAAGGCCCGAGTCCTATCTTATTGTCCACCGCCAGCTTGCCCGGCCCGAGGAACAGAATGGCCAGGCTTCCTGCCAGCATCGCAAGGTCCAGCTCCGCCCCAGCTCCTCCCTGAGCGATCAAACCCATATCGACCTTGACCAACAGGTTCGTGCCGATCATCTCCAACGCAAAGAGCAGCGCCATTATCCGAGTCGCCAGCCCGATGATCAGCAGGATGCCGCCGCCAATTTCCAGGATGGTTATCACCCACGCCATGAACTCGGGCATCGGGATGTTCAACGAACCGAAGAAGCCGGCGGTACCGTCGATTCCGCCGTCTAGCTTGGCCTTGCCGTGAGCTATGAAAATTATGCCGAGCACAACCCTGAGCACTGTTGCGGCGTAGCCGGATAGGGTTCGAAAAGGCGCTAGAGCTAAGGCGTTCATCCCGTTTCCTCCTGGGCCGATGGTTGGGGTATTACTACCTTCTGGCGCTCTAAACCGCAAGGCAATTCCGATCCAATGTAGCCTGGGACTGTGCCGACAATCGGGTTGTTTCCCCTGGCGATGGTCCTGCTCCCCGGAGAACGAACCGCCCTCCACATCTTCGAGCCCCGCTACAAAGAGCTGATAGGCAAATGCCTTGAGGAAGAAGGCGACTTCGGCATCGTCCTCATCGACCTCAACGGGACCAGAAAGGTCGGAACCCGGGCTTCGGTCGTGGAGGTGATCGAGCGGTTCGATGACGGCCGCCTCAACATCATCGTCGAGGGGAACGATCGCTTTCGGATACACCAGATCAACGACGAGCTCTCCTACCTCACCGCCGAGATCGATGAGTTCGCCGACGAGGTGCCGCTCCCGGGCCACGAGGAGTACGAGCTGTGCCTGGACGACTACCGAAGGGTCGTTGCGGCTGCCGCGCTCGAGCTCGAGGAGCCGTCGCCCGACTATCGGGGACTCGCCTTTCACATCGCCGCCCAGATTGAGCTCTCGCCCGACGCCAAACAGGGGATCCTCGAGATGAGGTCGGAGACGGCCAGGCTGAGCCTGGTCAGGCAGCTTCTCGACGCCGCGGCCAAGGCACTGCGTTTACGGACGGTCGAGAGGCGCGCTTCCACCAACGGGCAGGTCGACTGGCCGGGACTAGCTCGTTAAAACACCGGGCGATTACCGGCGAAGGCGGCGCGGAAGGTCCCCTATCCCCCACCTCGTCACCCGCCAGATGCCTTCGAGCACGATCTTCCTGGACATCTTGGACCGGCCGGTGGACCGCTCCCGAAACACGATCGGAATCTCGACGATAGCGAAGCCTGCCCTCCAGGCACGGTGGGTCATCTCCACCTGGAAGGCGTACCCCTCCGAGGTTATCGATCCCAGATCCATCGCCTCGAGCACGTGCCGCCGGTAGCATCGAAACCCGGCGGTGGAGTCTCTCACCGGGAAGCCGAGCATGGCCTGGGCGTAGCGGTTGGCGGACCAGGAGAGCCAG
>Ga0299913_10002058_pt1 | contig 15611 bp, 12 predicted proteins | sample RVTome_9_FD_201360 | JGI IMG/M metagenome (GOLD analysis project Ga0299913, IMG submission 201360) | Soil microbial communities from uranium-contaminated site in the Upper Colorado River Basin, Wyoming, United States - RVT155D38 (version 2) ...
AGCCTTGCCGCCGAGCTCGAGATGGAGCCGCTTGACCGTATCGGCCGCGATCCTGGCGACCCGCTTTCCGGTGTCGGTGTCGCCGGTGATCGAGATCATGCGCACCTTTGGATGGCCGACCAGTGCGTCGCCGATCGAGCCGCCCGTGCCGCTGAGGACGTTGAGCACGCCCGGCGGCAGGATGTCGGCGGCGATCCGCGCGAAGGCGAGTGCGCTCAGCGGTGTCCGGGCCGACGGCTTGAGCACGACCGTGTTGCCCGTGGCCAGCGCCGGCCCGAGCTTCCACGCGGCCATGTACAGCGGGTAGTTCCACGGCGCGATGCTGGCCACGACGCCGACCGGTTCTCGCCGGATCATGCTCGTGTGGCCGGCCAGGTACTCATTCGCGGCCTTGCCCTCCATGACCCGCGCCGCGCCAGCGAAGAACCGGAACAGGTCGACCGACACCGCCATCTCGTCGATCGCCGCACCGACCGGCTTGCCCGCGTTTCGGCTCTCGAGGCGGCCGAGCTCGTCGGCATTCGTCTCGAGCGCGTCGGCAAGCTTGAGCAGGAGCAGGCTTCGATCCTGCGGCGTCGAGTGCTGCCAGGTCTCGAACGCCTTCTCGGCAGCGGTGACGGCGCGATCGACGTCCTCGGAAGAGCTCGCCGGGACGTTGGCGATGATCTCGCCGTTGGCCGGATTTTCGACGGTGAGGGTCTCGCCCGAGGCGGAGTCGACCCAGTCGCCGCCGATGAACTGCTGATAGGTCTCGACCTTGTCGAGCGTATCGGTCACGGGACGGTCCTCCTCGTCGCTGACGGGCGTCGGAACGGGATCATGGTCGGGCCATCGTGCCACGCGGCGGGTAGTCCGTCCCGGCAGGTGAGCACCGGGGATTTACGGGCCACGCTTCGGAGGGTCAGGTTAGGCCCCCCTCCCGCGTGGGGCCGAGTGGACGGCACGGCGCTCCCGCTTGCGCGAGCCGATGGTCGCCAGGTGAGCATTTCCGGAGCTTGCCGCGCGACACCGCCGCGGCGACCCGGTCCCGCACGCCAGACGGCCGGGCGATCGAGGCCTCGGTGGTCGCGCCATGACCAGGGACTCCCGCATGGCGGGACCCGACGCGAGGCGACCGGAGGCTTAAGAGTCGCGAAAGCCGCGAAATGGTCATCCGGCGACCACGACCAGGCCCAAGGCGGACTGGCGGCTCGGGCACCAGAGCGGGCCGGGCCCGGCACCACCACCCGCCGTCTCAGGCCGTGACCGCCTCCCGCGTGGCCGCAACGCGCTCGATCAGGTCGGCGGCCCGAACCGTGCCGTTCGCGGCCTGCATCCGGGCGGCGATCGCGCCCATCCGCTCGCGCAGGGCCGCGTCGCCCAGCAACCGGTCGATCGCGCCGGTCAGCTGGCCGTCCTCGAAGTCGTAGGCCGGGAGCCGGACCCCGAAGCCGGTCTCGTCGACGCGCTGGGCGTTATCCACCTGGTCCCAGAACAGTGGCAGCACGATCATCGGCTTGCCGCTGTGGAAGCACTCCACGACCGTGTTGTTGCCGCCATGCGTGATCACCAGGTCGACCTGCGGCAGGACCGCCGGTTGCGGCAGGAACGATTCGCCGGTCATGTTGTCGTGGAGCGTGATCTGCTCCGCGAGCGGTCCCTTCGAGACCACCACTCGGTGCGACGTCGCCGCCAGCAGGTCGACCAACCGCTGCATGAGCCCGACGTCCGCCGAGCCGAGGCTGCCGAGCGACAGGTAGATGAGGGCCCCATCACGCCCAGAGAGGTGCTCGGGCAGCTCCCACGTCATCTCCGGGGCCCGGATCGTCGAATCGAGCCGATGCCACGTCGGACCGAGGGCATTGACCCGCGCGTAGTCGGCTTCGGCCGGATAGGAGTAGAGGTTGAGGAACGGCGACTCGTGCATGAACTCCTGGCCGAGCTCGCTGCTTTCGAGCCGCCCTGCCCCGTGGTCGCGGCAGAACGCGTCGAAGTCGGCCCACATCTCGCCGTGCGCCCGTCGGTACTCCTCGAGGAACACGGCCCAGGCCGACCGATCGGCTGCGGGGTAACCGGACGAGAACGGCGGCACGAGCGGATCCTTGAGCTCGGCCGGGTTGCACGACACGATCCGGACCCATGGTCGCCCCGAAGCCATGACGGCCGGGAACGAGACGACGTTGTCCTCCACGACCGCGTCGGGCTCGACCTCGCCGATGATCTCCTCGAGCCGCGGGTTGACGTACTCCGCCCCGTCGATGAGGGCCTGCCACGTCGGCTGGATGAACTCGGTGATCTGCTCGAACGTCGACTTGCGGAACACCGGCGCGGTGTCGCGGATGAAGTCGATCCAGAACTGGCCCGGGACCTCCTCCGTCTCGGGCGGCGGCCCGAGCCGCATCAATCGCTCCTCGAAGCCCTTCGCCTCGAGCGTGCCCGCGAACGATTCCTCCACGATGAACACGACCCGGTGACCGCGCGCTCGGAGCACCTGGCCGATCCCGACGCAGTTGTTCGTCGGGCCATACGCGCCCTCGGGGAAGAACACGATCGTGCGCGATTCGCTCATCGTGAAGACCTCCGGGTCGGCCGCGTTCTGGATCGGCGATGCCCGTTCCGCGGTGCGCGCGATGATGGCAGAGGGAGCCGTCGCGCGTCCGGGCGTTACGGCTGGCGGATCGGCACGGCCCAGGGTCCAGGCGCCAGGACCGGCTCCGGGATTCCCTGGCGCCCCGACTGCTTCTGACGGCCCCTAAACCAAGCGGCTGCCGGTGTGACCGTCAAATCGGGACCTTCGCGCCCCATTTCGCCGGCGCGGTCCCCGGTCAATATCCGGACAGGTCACCTACTGACGCTCCGCCGTGCCGGTCACGAACGGCCACCGCGCGGCAGGCCCTCTAGCCGGCACCTCGTTCGGGGCTTGACCACCGCGAGGCCGCGACGATGACGCTCACGCCGGAATGCGCCACCCTTGGGCCCCCGTACTGAGCCGCGTCAGCGCCACGGCCGGGCCTGCGCAGCGCCGATCGCGACGGCCCGGCCGCTCGGGCAGACGCCGCGCTACCGAAGGACCGCGACAACCAGCACGAGTACGGCCGCTGCCGCGAGCCCGACCACGACGTCGAGCAGGCCCCACGTCACCAACCGGTAGGCCGAGCGCGGGCCTGATCCGAACGCCCGCGCGTCCATCGCCAGTGCCTTCCGGTCGCCGTGACGGATCGCGAGCACGAGAAGGCTGACGAGCAGGCGCGGATGCCAGCCGCCGCGCAGGCCGCGGATGCGGCGGGCCTGGCGGAGCGTCGCCAGGTCCTCGGCGAACCTGGGGATCGCCTGGTACGCGGCGAGCGCCCCGTAGGCGAACCGCTCGGGGACGCGCGCCTGCTGGACGAGGCTGTCGACGAGCCGGGTCGAATCCGTGGTCAGCGCGAAGACCGCCCCGACCGAGGCGATCGCCAGCACACGCAGCCCGATCGCGACGCCGCCGGCGAGTCCTTCCGCCGTGATCCGGAACGGGCCCAGTGTGACGAGCTCGGACGCGGCCGGGTCGAGGTTCGTCGCGGCGAACAACGTGTTGAACAGCCCGATCCCGAGGGCCGCGATCCACAGCGGCGCCAGCCCCCGGGTGAGGTCGCGGCTCGGAATGTGGCCCAGCCAAAGGCCGGCCGACAACGCAAAGACCGTGACGACAACCGGGGGCAGCGGCTCGATCGTGAGTGCCAGCGCGATCAGCCAGCCGATCGCGACCGCCAGCTTGAGCACCGGACTCGTGCGGCCCAGCGGGCTGTCGAGCTGTGCCTGCGACAGGTCGGGCGCGGTGATCATGCGGCCCGGACGACCAGGCGGTCGGCGACGATCCAGCCGCCATCGAGCTCGACGATCCGGTCCGCGACCTGGTCGACGAAATGCAGGTCGTGGGTCGCGGTGATCAGGCACGTCCCGGTCTCGAGCCGCTCGCGCAGGATGTCGACGAGCGCCTCGTGACCGAGGCGGTCCTGGCCGAATGTCGGCTCGTCGAGCACGAGCACCTGCGGCCAGCGAACGAGGACGCAGGCCAACGACAGGCGGCGGGCCTCGCCACCGGACAGCCGGTACGGGCTACGCCGGCCGAACTGTTCGAGCGGCAACCCGAGACGATCCATCAGGTCGCCCGCGACGGCGCGTTCGTCGGCCCGGAGCCCGAGCATCACCTCGTCCTCGACCCGATCCGCGAGGAACTGCGTTTCCGGATCCTGGAAGACATATCCCGCGCGACGGGCAAGCTCTGCCGGACCGAGCCGCCACGGATCATCGGCGCCGAGGCGGATCCACCCGCGATCCGGTCGCAGGAGCCCGACGAGCAGGCGTCCGAGCGTCGACTTGCCGCTCCCGTTCGGACCGAGCAACGCGATCCGTTCGGCGCGGCCGGCAACCAGTTCGATGTCGCGGACAACCGGCTCCGCGGGGTCGTACCCGAAGCGCACGCCCTGGGCCGTGAGGAGCGCCTGGTCGGGCTGGGGGGGCGGCAGGCTGGGTCGCTTGGCGTCGTCGCGAAGCGCGGCCGGCGAGCCCGCCGGTCGGACCCCGCGCGGCGACCGTTCGGGCAGCCAGATCCCCTCGCGCCGCATCCGGACGCCGGACCGCGCCAGCACCTCGGCGGGCGGCCCGAGATCGATCGGCTCTCCCGAGCGATCGAGCGCGAGCACGATATCGGCGAGCGGCCAGGCGGAGTCGACCCGGTGCTCGACGAGCACGATCGTGGCCTCGCCTTGCTGCCGAATGGCGGAGAGACGGTCGAAGAACGCGTCCGCGCCGCCGGGGTCGAGGTTCGCGGTCGGCTCGTCGAGGACGAGGACGCCCGGGCGCGCGGCCAGGACGCCCGCGAGCGCCACGCGCTGCTGCTCCCCTCCCGACAGGCGGGTCGAGCGTCGCCGTTCGAAGCCCTCGAGGCCGACCTCGTGCAGCGCCTCCGGGACCCGCGCGAGCATCCGCCCGCGCAGCCAGCCCCGGTTCTCGAGCCCGAACGCGACGTCGTCCTCGACGCGTTCCATGACGAGCTGGGACTCGGGGTCCTGGAAGACGACCCCGACCCGGGCCGCGAGCGTGGCCGGCTCGAACGATCGGGTTTCGGCCCCGTCGACCTCGAGCGAGCCTTCGAACGTGCCCCCGAGCTCGCGCGGGACGAGGCCCGCGATCGCCAGGCCGAGCGTGCTCTTGCCGGACCCGGACGGACCCACGACCAGGAGCGTCTGCCCCGGCTCGACGTCGAACGACACGCCGGCCAGCGCGTTGCGCTCGGCGCCGGCATACCGGAATCCGACGTCTCGCGCGCGGATCGACCCGGCTCCGGCGTTCACCCGGCCTCAGCCCGGAAATCCGTCGAGCACGCCCGTGCGACGCAGCTGCCGTTCGACGAGCACCGCGCCACCCGCGGCGATGACCACGCTCGAGATGGCCATGACGACAAACCGCGCGACCTGGACGGTCGGATCGACGGTCGGGTACCAGACGATCCAGTCGTGGATGAACGCGGGCACCGACGCCGCGAGGGCCGCCGCGGCGAGGACCGGGAACGTGAACAGCCGGTACGCCACCGCGAGGAAGACGAGCTCGGCGGCAAGCCCCTGGAGGACCCCGGACAGCAGGACGTCCGCGGCCCAAACGGTCCCGAGGAGCATCGACAGGCCGGCCGCGACCGTCTCCGCAAAGAGCGCCGCCCCGGGCTTGCGCACGATGAGCGGCGCGAGGACGGCCGGCACGAACCACATGCCGTACATGATGTCCACGACCCACGGGACGGCCGGGAAGAACGGCAGGATCGCGTTGTAGGCGAACCCCCACGCCCAGAAGACGACCCCGAAGGCCACCCCGATCACGGCGGTGATCACGATGTCGCGCGTGCGCCAGGTGCGCCACGCGTCGGGACGCGTCGAATGCTGTTGATCTGCGCTGGCCATGTCCGAACCTCCGACTTGGGCTACTGCGCTGCGCGCCGGCCGGGGAACGGCGGACAGCGTCGAGTCGGACGGCCTGCTTCCTTCGCTGGTACGAACCAGATCAGGTTCCGCGGGTCTGTGGCTCCAGCCACACTCTCAGCGCTCGTGGCGCTCCCCGGAGGCGTATTCGGTTGTGGGGAGATGGTAGCACTCCCCCGCCTGGACCCGACCGACGGACTGCGCCGATCGGGCCGACCGGCCGATGACGGACGCACCCGGCTCGGCGCACGCTGCGCCCGATCGTTCGTGAATGTCCCCGAGAGGAGGTCTCGATGCGTCGAATCCTGGTCCTCGTGACCGTGTCAGTCGCGGTGTCGCTCGCCATCACCGCCATTGCCTTCCTGATGATCCGGTCCGACCGGTTCCGGGCGGAGGTTCCCTCGTGAAGCGCCTTGCGACCCTGTTCGGGGCCATCGTCATCGTCGCGGCCGTCGCCGCACCCGCGGTTCTCGCCGCAGAGCCTGAATTCCCGCACACGGGCCGCGTCCTGATGGCGTTCGGTGGCGACATCGACGTCCCTGCCGGTCAGCAGGCCGACGTCGTCATCGTTGGTCAGGGCGACGCGCTGATCTCCGGCACGGTCAATGCGATCGTGGTCATGGATGGGACGGCGACCCTGCGCGACGCCACGGTCGAAAGCGTGTTCATCTTCGGTGGGTCCGTGGCGCTCGAGGGCAACACCGTCGTGACCGGTGACGTCCGGTCGATCGAATCGACCGTCCACCGCGGCGAAACGGCCGTCGTCGAAGGCGCTGTCAAGGGCCTCGACACGGAGCTCCTGATGGTCGGCGCCGTCCTCGTTCCGGCGCTGTTCCTGCTGGCCGTCGGGTTTGCCGTGGCAACGCTGGTCGCCGGACTTCTCCTCGTGGCCATCGGGACGCGCCAGGTTCGTGCCGCCGAGCGGCTCATCGTGCGCGAGCCCGGCTGGGTGTTCGTCATCGGGCTCCTCGCGGCGATCGTCACGCCGATTGCGGCGGTCATCGGGATCGTCACGATCGTCGGCGCGCCGCTCGGCTTCGCGGTCCTGGTGGCCGTCATGCCGACGCTCGCGTTCATCGGGTTCCTCGTCGCCGGCATCTTCCTCGGCGAGCGAATCCTCGGCACCAACAACGAGATCGGTGCCAACGGGCGCCCATACAAGGCGGCACTCGTCGGGATCATCGTGCTCCAGGCCATCGGGCTGATCCCGGGGATCGGCGGCCTCGTGACGGGCATTGCCAGCCTGTTCGGGCTGGGCGCGCTCGTCCTCCTCGGCTGGCGGACGATCCGCGGCGAAGGCCCGGGCGAATCGGTCACCACGCGCGCGCCGATGCCGATCGGCGCCTGATCAGGTCGGTCGAGCCGGGTGGGTCATCCGCCCGGCTCGCCACCGCCCGATGCGCGTCCCGCCACCTGGGTCCTGAGCCAGGCGACGATTCCATCGACGACCTCGGGCCCTTCGGGTTCGTTGTGGGTCTCGTGGCGGAGTCCGGGTAGGACCACCCGGGTGACGCCCGGCCGGCCATCGAGGACCTCCGACGCGCTGGGCGGCACGAGCCGATCGTCGCTGCCGTGCGCGACGTAGGTCGGAACGCCGAGGCCGTCGATGTCAGCGAGACGAGCCCGGACGCGAGCCTGCTCCGCAAACCCCTCCCGACCAAGACGGAAGGTGGCGCGGTGGTGGTTGAGCGGGTCGTCGAGGTAGTCCGCCCCGACGGCAGGGTCGCGCGACAGCACCTCGCCCCGGACCGTGTTCGCGATCGACAGGCGCGGCGCGACCCGGCCGAGAAACCGGGCGAGGACGTGCATCCAGGCCGGTAGCGCGTCGTCGAGCCCGGGCGACGTGAGCACGAGCAGGTCCGGCACTGGTCGCGCGCTCAGCACGTAACCGAGCGCCATCAAGCCGCCGAGCGAATGGCCGTACAGCCCAACCGGCGCGCCGCCGGCTCGTCCCCGGACCGCCGCGAGTCGATCCTCGACATCGTCGTGGAAGTGCGACCAGCGGTCGATGTCTCCGCGTCGCCCGTCCGACGCCCCGAACCCGGCATGGTCGAAGGCGTCGAGGGCGATCCCGGCGGCCGCCACCTGCCGGCCGACCCGCTCGTACCGTCCCGAGTGCTCGCCGAGCCCGTGCAGGAGCAGGAGATGGAGCCAAGGCTCGGCCGTCGGGACCCAGTGCCGCACGAGCCTGGCGGTCCCGTCCCGTGCCGTGACACGTTCGATCGTCGATGTCATCTGATGAGCCTACGCCCGCCCGCGAGCGCCTAGGCTGAAGCACATGTCGGCCTGGCGGGAAATCGGCGATCGCATCTTCGTCCGGCGCTACGCGTTCTGGGACCAGAACATCGGGGTCGTGCTGGGGGACGACGCGGCGTTGCTGATCGACACGCGAGCGACGCCGGGCCAGGCGCGCGAGGTCCTCGCCAACCTGCGCGAGCTGACCCGCCTGCCGATCGAGCTGGTCGTCGACACGCACGGCCACTCGGACCACGCGTTCGGGAACGCGGTCTTCCGTCCGGCGACGATCTGGGGTCACGCGGGCTGCGTGCGCTTCCTCGAGCAGACCTGGCAGACGCAGCGGGACGGCCTGATCGCCACGCTGCCCGAACTCGCCGAGGGCCTCCGCCAGGTCGTCCTCGACCCGCCCGACCGGGTCTTCGATGACGTCGCCGAGATCGATGTCGGTGGCCGCCCGGTCGAGCTGCGCTACCTCGGTCGCGGGCACACCGATCACGACACCATCGTGGCCGTTCCCGGGAGCGGCGTCGTGTTCGCCGGCGATCTGCTCGAGAACGGCGCCGTCCCCTACTTCGGAGATGGCTACCCGCTCGATTGGCCGTCGACCGTCGAACGCCTCGCCGGCCTCGTCGAGGGTGTCGTCGTTCCCGGACATGGTGACCCGGGCGGCGTCGAGTTCGTGCTTGACCAGCTGGCGGCGTTCAGGGAGGTGGCCGCGCTGGGCGGGCGGATCGCCGCGGGCGAGCTGGATCTCGAGGCGGCACTCGGCGCGACGCCATATCCCGCCTACCCGCTCGACGACCTGCGCGAGCCGCTCGAGCGGACCCTGGCCCAGCTCCGCGGGGAGCTGGCGTAGGCCGGGGCGGCGAGCCGTGATCTAGGCCGACCCGTCGCCGGTCCTGACGATCCAGCGGCCGCGCGCCGCGCCGGCCAGGATGCCGTCGAGCCCCTCCTCGAGCTTGTCGAGGGTCAGCTCCTTCACCGCGAGGCCGACATCGCGCGGTCGCAGGTCGGTTGCAAGGCGGTCCCACAGCAGACGGCGGCGCTCGATCGCGACCGCGACCGAGTCGATCCCGAGCAGGGCCACGCCGCGCAGGATGAACGGGAAGACCGTCGCCTCGAGCTTCGGGCCGCCGGCATTGCCGCTCGCCGCGACGGCGCCTCCCCGGCGCAGGGTGCGCAGGATGTAGGGCAAGGTCGCGCCGCCGACCGCGTCGATGGCCCCCGCCCAACGCTCGGGTTCGAGCGGGCGGCCCTCCGCGATGACCTCGTCGCGCGCCAGGATGCCCACGGCTCCGAGCGTCCGCAGCCGGCCGACCTCGTCCTCCTTGCCGGTCGCCGCCCAGACCTCGTAGCCGCGCTCCGCGAGGATCGCGACCGCCGTCCCGCCCACGCCGCCCGAGGCCCCCGTCACGAGGACCGGGCCGTCCGCCGGATCGAGGCCGCGCTCCTCGAGTGCGACGACCGACATGGCCGCGGTGAACCCGGCCGTGCCGATCGACATCGCGTCATGCGTGCTGAGGCCGTTGAGCGGGACGACCCACCCGGCGGGGACGCGCTGGTACTCGGTGAAGCCACCGTGACGCGACACACCGAGCTCGTACCCGTGGGCGACCACCTTCATCCCCACCGGCAGGTCGCGCTCCGAGCTATGGACGATCTCGCCGGCCAGGTCGATGCCGGGGATCAGCGGGCTGATCCGGGCGACCTTCCCGTCGAAGCGCGTGGCGAGGCCGTCCTTGTAATTGACGCTCGACCACTCGACGCGGACGTCGACCTCGCCGGGCGGTAGGTCGGCGGCGCTGAACTCGCGAACGCCGCGCTCGACGCGATCGTCGAGGCGCTCGGCGACATAGGCACGGAACGTGGTCGGGATCGCGGCCATCGGACCTCCTGACAGTACGCGTTCATCGTACGCAGTGCGGTCCGTGCCCGGGCCGGCGTGCCGGCAGATGGGCGCGCAACTCGGTCGCTGCCAGCGACAGTTTCGACAGAAGGTGGTCCGGTCAGCCCGAATCGGGCGCGCTTGCCTCGGATGGCGCCGGGTCCGGCGGAGCGGCCTCCGGAGGAGCTAGCTCCGGGCTCGGCGTCGGCGTGGGCACCGCTGTTGGCGTTGGGGTCGGCACCGGCGTTGGCGTTGGGGTCGGCACCGGCGTTGGCGTTGGGGTCGGCACCGGCGTTGGCGTCGGCGTGGCCGTGGGGGCCGGCGTCGGAGTGGGCGTGGGCACCGGTGTCGGCGTGGGCGCGGTCTGCTGGCGCCACAGGTACTCGCGCAACGTCAGACCGCTTGCGCGGATCTTGGCCGCCATGGCCCGGCCGACGTAACGGTAGTGCCAGGGCTCGTAGGCGTAGCAGGTCACCGTGGTCTTGCCCTTCGGATAGGACATCACGAACCCGTACCGCCAGGCGTTCGCCTTGAGCCACGCCCCGGCCTTCGTCCTTGCCCAGTCCCAGTGGTACCAGGCGGCCGATCCGCCATAACTGCGGAAGTCGATCGTCGTCCCGAGCTGGTGCTCGCTGTGACCCGCCCGCGCGCTGGTCGCGAGGGCGCGCTTGTACCCGTCGCGGGCGACCCAGTACTTGAACGTGGCGTACTGCGTGTAGTAGCTCCGGTACGCGGACTGGACGGCCAGCCGTGCCCCGGCCCTGCGCGCCGCCGTGGCCATCGCTTTGAGGTCCGCGATGACGAACGACCGCACCGTGTACCCGCCGTTCAGCCCCGCGTAGTACGTGCTCCGCCGGTCGGATGGAGCGTGCGTACCCGGAAGCCGGTAGTAGGTGTCGAGCAGCGCCCGGTTCCAGTCAGTGGCCGTACGGTGCTTCGTGAGCACATCGCCCACGCGGCACGATGGCAGCGCGACCGCCGACGACGACACGGCGAACCCCGCCAGGAGCGATGCGCACAGTGCTGCCACGACCAGCCGGACACGGGCGCTAGGGCGGCGGGCATCGGTCGCGGGCATGATCACCAGGAAGGCGCGGGTTCCGTCCCGACCACCGTGGCCCACGAACCCCGCGGGTGTCAGCCCCCCGAACGTACCACGCGGCCGTCGGCCCCTCGGTCAGGGCGTCGGCGTCGGAACCGGCGTCGGAACCAGGGTCGGAGGCGGTGTTGGTGTCGGTGTGGGAGGCGGGGTCGGCGCCGGCGTCGGCGACGGCGTGGGCTGCGGCGTCGCGGTGGGTGCCGGCGTCGCGGACGGCTCGTCGCTGGGCGGGCTGCTCGGGGTCGCGGTCGGAGTCGGGGTCGGCTTCGGTGTCGGCTTCGGTGTTGGCTTCGGTGTGGCCGCCGGGGCGCAGCCGCCGATCCCGGACGTCGTCCCGCGACCCGCGGTCCCCGACCCGACCCGGTACTTCTCCGCCGGCGCGACCCCGCTGTCGGTGAAGATCGCGGCGGCCAGCTTGCGGATCCCCTTCAAGTCCGGAATCTGGATCGAGCCGCGTCGATCGAACCCGCTCCTGACGAGGGGGCTGCGGATCACGGCCCGGTAGTTCTGCTTGCGGTCGATCCGCGTCGCGATGTCGACGAGATCGGGCAGCATCGCCCGCGGCACGTTGGTCGTGACGGTCTTGCCCAGCGCCTTGGCCAGACCGATCGGGTCATTCAGGAAGCGACCGCCGATGATCGCGTCGCGGATGCCCGAGAGGACCTCCTGCTGACGCGCGGCGCGAGTGAAGTCGCTCTCGCCGGCGGGCTTGCGCACCCGGGCGTAGGCGAGCGCCGAGTAGCCGTTGAGGTGGTGGCGGCCGGCGGTGATCGAAAAGCCACGCTCGTAGCCGTACTCCGTGTAGCTCGAGTCGCAGAACGACCGCTCCACGTTCACATCGATCCCACCGAGCGTGTCGACGACCCTGACGAAGCCGCCGAGATTGACCGTGGCGTAGTAGTCCAGGTCGATTTCGAGCAGCGTGCCGAGCGCGGCCATGAGCACGTCGTTGCCGTTCCCGTCGTAACCAGGGAAGACCTTCGGGTGGTGCCGCGCGTACGAGACGAGGCCGTTGATCTTGCCGCTGAACTTGCGCCCGTCGGGCAGCGGCACGTCGACCATGTCGCGCGGGATCGAGACCATCGACACGGTTTCGCCGACCGGGTCGACCGAGACGACGATCATCGTGTCGGTCAGATAGGTGTTCCGCCCGATCCCCTGGTCGACCCCGATGACGAGCAGGTTGATCCGGGGAATCGCGGGCGTCGCCGAGGGTGACGGCGACGGGCTGCCGGAAGGGCTCGGTGGCGGGGTCGTGATGAAGTTCGGATCCGGCTCGGGCGCAACCGACGGGCCGGCCGCGACCGGAGGCGGCGTGGCATCGTCGAAGATCTCGTTCGCGAGCTCACGTCCGGTCTGGGTCAGCGCACCGGCATAGGCCTGCGGCGCGATCACGACCAGCAGCAGGAGCGCCACCGGCAGCACGTCGCGGCGACCCAGCCGGGGGAGGCGCGGGTTGAGCAGGCTCGAGGCGACCGCGATGATCCGCCAGACCAGGATGAACACCTGGAGCAGGATCAGAGCGACCAGGACCTGGTCGGAAACGAGCTCGGCCGCCAGCCGGTACGGCGACACGGTCAGCAGGATGACCAGCGCCGCTCCGAGCAGGAACGCGACGGGTAGACCGAGCAGCAGTCCCAGCCTGCGCCGTCCGGCGAGGAGGTGACCGAGTCCAGGGATGATGGCGTCGAGGACGGCCGCCACGTACCGGTGCCGTCGACTCGACGCTGCGGGCGCGACGGAGCCCGCCGAGCGGCGTGTCACGGCGCGGACTGTAGCAGGTCGGCTGCACTCGAAGAACGGTACGAATGCACCAAATCTGTAACGTTTGCCACCTCGTTTGACACGTTTCTCACGTACTTTTGCTCTTGAAGTGGAGAAGTAAGATGAGTGCGAAACGGAAGGAGAGGCCATGGTCACGCAAGCGAGGTTCAGCCGACGGACATTTCTGGGCGCCGTGGGAGGCGTCGCTGCGACCATGGCCATCGCCCCGATGTCCGTGACGCTCGGTGCCGAGCGACTTGTCGCGCCCGGCAAGCTGGGGATTCAGCTGTTCACGGTTCGCGATCGGCTGCGTGTCGATCGGCCGGGCGGCCTCGGGTTTGCCGGCCTCTTCGAAGCCCTGTCGTCGTACGGCTACAAGGAAGTCGAGTTTGCGGGCTACAACGACCGGTCCGGCGCAACCCTTGCCGACATCGTGGCCCTGATGGCCGACAACGACATCAGTGGGATCGGCAGCCACGTCGGCTACGGCTCATTCCTGAGTGATATCAACCAGGTCCTCGACGACGCGGAGGCGCTCGGGCTCCCATTCATCGGGACGGCCAACAATCCCGGGCGTTACGGCGACACCGCCGACGGCTACCGGCAGGCGGCCGAGGACTTCAACAACTTTGGCGCCGCTGCCGCCGCGCGCGGCATGAAGTGGTACCAGCACAACCACGACGGGGAGTTCGCGTTCGACCCGGTGACCGGCGAGCGTCTCTACGACGTCCTCCTCGCCGAAACCGACCCGAACCTCGTCTACCTCCAGATGGACATCTTCTGGGCGTACGTCGGGCAGTTCCGCTATTCCGAATGGACCGATCCGAGCGGCACCGTGCATCCGCGGCCGTTCGAGCCGCTCGACTACGTCAAGGCCCATCCGGAGCGCTACCCGCTGTTCCACGTCAAGGACGGAACGAGCAACCCGGCCAGCCCGCGCGGCTACGACTTCGCCAACGTCGGCGACGGCGTGATCGACTTCCGGACGTTCTTCGACGAGATGCCGCGCCGGGGCGCTCACCACCTGATCATGGAGCGCGACGACGCCTCGAGCGATCCCGAGGGCTCGCTCCACTCCGCTCAGGTCAGCGCCGAGTACCTGCTCCAACTTCGCGCCTGAGGGTGCCACCAGCGGGAGGCGCCCCGAGCCGTTGGCGCAGGTGCTCCCCGGTCAAGGAGCCCTTCGCCTCGACGAGGTCCGCCGGCGTCCCCTCGAAGACGACCTGGCCGCCGTCGTGGCCCGCCCCTGGCCCGAGATCGATGACCCAGTCGGCCCGGGCGACCACGTCGAGGTTGTGCTCGATGACGATCACGGTTCGCCCGCGATCGACCAGGCGATCGAGCAGGCCGATGAGGTTGTCGACGTCGTTCATGTGCAGGCCGGCGGTCGGTTCATCGAGGACGTAGACGTCGGTCTCGCCGGACATCTCGATCGCCAGCTTGAGCCGCTGGCGTTCGCCGCCCGACAGGGTATTCAGCATCTGGCCGAGCGTGATGTAGCCCAGGCCGACGTCCGCGAGGCGGTCGAGCATCACCCGAACCGGCTTCTCGGTGAAGAGCGCCTGGGCCTCCTCGACCGACATTGCGAAAACGTCGTCGATGTTCTTGCCGCGTAGCCGATAGCCCAGCACCTCGTCGGTGAAGCGCCGGCCCTCGCACGCTTCACAGACGCTCACCACGCCGGCCATGAACGCGAGGTCGGTGTAGATCATGCCAAGCCCCTTGCACTCGGGGCAGGCGCCCTCGGAGTTCGCGCTGAACAGGGCGGGCTTGACGCCGTTCGCCGTGGCGAAGGCCTTGCGGATCGGGTCGAGGATCCCCGTGTAGGTGGCCGGGTTCGAGCGGCGCGAGCCACGGATCGCCGACTGATCGATGAACGTGACCGACGGGTCGGTTCGCGGCAGGCAGCCGTGGATGAGCGAACTCTTGCCGGAGCCGGCGACGCCCGTCACCGCCACGAACACCCCGAGCGGCACGTCGACCGAGACGTCGCGCAGATTGTGCAGGCGCGCGTTGCGGATCGCGATCGAACCGGTGGGCGCGCGGGCCGGGTCCTTGAGGGCCTGCTGCACCTCGAGGTGCCGTCCGGTCACGGTGCCCGACGTCGCCAGTCCATCGAACGTGCCCTCGTAGACGACCTGCCCGCCGTGCGTCCCGGCGCCCGGTCCCAGGTCGACGATGCGGTCGGCGACGCGCATGACCTCCGGGTCGTGTTCGACGACGAGGACCGTGTTGCCCTTGTCGCGCAGCCGCAGCAGGAGGCCGTTCATCTGCTGGACGTCGTGTGCGTGGAGACCGATCGTCGGTTCGTCGAAGACGTAGGTCATGTCCGTCAGCGGCGAGCCGAGGTGGCGGACCATCTTCGTCCGCTGCGACTCGCCACCCGACAGCGTCGACGACTCCCGATCGAGGCTCAGGTAGCCGAGCCCGATCGACACGAAGTCGTCGAGCACCCCCGCGAGATGCTTGACGATCGGCCTGGCGCCGGGGGCGTCGATCTCGCGGATCCAGACCGCCAGGTCACTGATCTGCATGGCCGCGCACTCGGCGATGTTCAGCCCGCGGATACGTGAAGAGCGAGCAACCGCGTTGAGTCGCGTGCCGTCGCACGCCGGACACGGCCCGAACGTCGCGACCCGTTCGACACCGGCCCGGATGTGCGGCTGGAGCGAGTCGGGGTCCTTGACGAGATACT
>Ga0299913_10002059_pt1 | contig 15610 bp, 13 predicted proteins | sample RVTome_9_FD_201360 | JGI IMG/M metagenome (GOLD analysis project Ga0299913, IMG submission 201360) | Soil microbial communities from uranium-contaminated site in the Upper Colorado River Basin, Wyoming, United States - RVT155D38 (version 2) ...
GTACCCGTACGACCCCGGCTTCGGCGTCGTGCTGGACCATGGCGGCGGCATCCAGACCTGGTACTGGCATCTCCAGGCTCGGGTCATCGTGTCGCCGGGGCGGATCGTGAACACCGGCCAGGTCATCGGCTACGAGGGCAACACCGGGTTCTCGACCGGGTGCCACCTTCACTTCGCGGTCAATGACCAGGGAGTCTGGGAGAACCCCCGCCGCTACCTCCCCTAGGTCACACCGAGGCGAGCTCACCTCGCACGGACGCGAGGTCCGGGTCATCGGCCGCGATCGTGCGCAGGTCGGCGCGGCGGCCGAACGCGGAGGCGAGGAGGCGGAGGGCCTCATCGGACCGGCCGGTCAGCGCGCTGTGACAGGCGAGGTTGTAGAGCATCACCCCCGAGTCCCGCGGTGGCAGATGGCCGCGGCGCAGGATGCGCTCCACCTCGACGCCGAACGCGGAGTAGCGCGTCTCGTCGCCGGCGGCGCGTGACAGGTCGCTCAGGTGCCCGATCGCGTGGTTGATCCCGTTGGCGCCGATCCCCGCGGCCAGCTCGTCGCATTCGCAGAGGGCCTCGGTCGTGCTGGCACGGATGGCGTCGACCAGGGTCTCCACGCTGGCATCGGCCTCGACCGCGACCTCGGCGTCCGTCCAGCCGGTGCGCTCGGCATGGAGCCGGGCGTTCGACGCGTCGATCGGGTCGCCCGGCGGTGGGTCGTCGGCCAGCGGCGAACCTGCCAGGCGACGCGCCTCGATCGCGCGCCAGGCGGCGAGGTGGGCGAGCACGTCGCGGGCCGACCATCCGTCGCCGTCGAGTGGTTCACCGCCTCGTTCGAAGGCCCCGAACAGGTCCCGCTCGGCCTCGCGCATCGCGCGCAGCATGGCGATGAGGTCGCCCTGGAGCGGGGTGAGTGTGCCGTGGGTCTCGGGCGGGGCGAAGCCGGTCACGGAGCCGATGGTACGCGGCGCGTCCAGCCCTGCCAGGCGTGGCGGGCAGGATCGGCCTCAGGCCGTAGCTGGCTCCCCGGCCGCCAGCGCCGGTTCGCCGCCCGGTGCGGCGGGTCCGCCACCGCGCACGGCGGGCAGATAGAGGTGCGTCACGTACTCGCGCAGCATGCGGGCCGTGCTGAACTGCCAGAGCGAGCCCGCGACCGCCTCTCGCATCGTCGCCACCCAGGCCCGCGGTACCCCATCCGCGTCCAGCTCGAAGTAGCGCGGCACGATCTCCTCCTCGAGCAGCCGATACAGCGACTCGGCATCGTCCGCGTCCTGCGCGGCATCGTCGCCCTCCGGGATTCGATCGCCGATGGCCCAGCCATTCCGCCCGTTGAAGCCCTCGTCCCACCAGCCGTCGAGGATGCTCACCGACGGGATGCCGTTGAGCGCCGCCTTCATCCCGGACGTGCCGGAGGCCTCCATCGGCCGCCGGGGGTTGTTGAGCCAGATGTCCACGCCGCCCACCAGGAACCGGGCGATGCGCATGTCGTAATCCTCGAGGATGAAGACCCGCCCCCGCAGGCGGTCCGAGCGGCTCAGCGCGAAGATGCGCTGGATGACCTGCTGGCCGGGCCGGTCGGCGGGGTGGGCCTTGCCGGCGAGCACGACCTGGACCGGCCGCTCCTCGTTCGACAGCATCGCGGCCAGGCGCTCCTCGTCTCTGAAGACGAGATCGGCACGCTTGTAGGTGGCGAAGCGCCGCGCGAAGCCGATCGTCAGCGCCGCCGGGTTCAGCGCCTTGTCGACCCGGCGCAGCTCGTCCGGCGACTCGCCGTGGCGCGCGAACTGGCGCGCCAGGCGTCGCTCGGTGAAGTCCATGAACTCGCGCTTCTGCTGGAGGTGCGAGGCCCACAGGTCGGCGTCATCGACCTCCGCCAGGCGCTCGACGAGCTCCGGGTCCGCGAGGTCGGTGCCGAGCGAGGCCCCGAGCGCCCGCTCGTACAGGCGGCGGATCGGGCGACCGAGCCAGGTGGAGACGTGGACCCCGTTGGTGATCGCGTGGATGGGGTGGCCGGCCACGTCCTGCCACGTTTCGGTGGCGGTGGCGCCGTGGAGCTGGCTCACTGCGTTCGCGTCCGAAGCGTGGCGCAGGACGAAGGCCGTCATGTCGAAGCCGGCCTCCGGGTCGTCGGTCCGGCCGCGGCCCAGCTCCATGAGCTCGCCGGCGGGCAGGCCCATGCGGTCGAGGATGGGGGAGAGGTTCTTCGTGGCCAGGCCGCGTTCGAAGACCTCGTTTCCGGCCGGTACGGGGGTGTGGATCGTGAACACCGAGTCGCGCCCCACGCGCCGCAGCGCCTCCCCGGGCGCCATGCCGGGCTCCCCGCCGAGGAGCTCGCGGGCGCGCTCGAGCAGGAGGAAGGCGGAGTGCCCCTCGTTCAGGTGCCAGGCGGCCGGCGCGATGCCGAGCTCGCGGAGGGCGCGCACTCCGCCGATGCCGAGCACCATCTCCTGGCAGAGGCGCATCTCGCGGCCCCGGACGTAGAGGATGTGCGTGATCGGCCGGTCGGCGGGGTCGTTGGCGGCGATGTCGGTGTCGAGCAGCAGGAGCGGCACGCGCCCGACCTGCGCCACCCAGACCGCGGCGTGCACCTCGCGGTCGGGGAACTCGACCGTCACCTCCAGCGCCTGGCCATTCGCGCCGCGCGCGCGCCGCAGCGGGAGCTGTCCGGGGTCGAGGTCTGGCTGGGCATGCTCCTGGTGGCCGTCGGCGTCGATCTGCTGGCGGAAGTAGCCGCGCCGATAGAGGAGGCCCACGCCCGCGAACGGCAGGGCCGCGTCGGAGGCCGACTTCAGGTGGTCGCCGGCGAGCACGCCGAGGCCGCCCGAGTAGATCTGCATCGACTCGTGGATGCCGTACTCGGCGCAGAAGTAGGCAATCGGCCCGGGAAGGGCCTTGTCGGCCGATGCCTCCGCGCTGCGGCGGTACCACGAGTCGGAGCCGTTCTCCATGTAGCGGTTGAACTCGTCCAGCAGCCGGCTGGCGTCGACCATGAAATCCTCGTCCGCGGCGAGCTCCGCCCAGCGGCCGGTCTCCATGCCGGTCAGCACCGGGATCGGGTTGCGGTGGCGCGACCAGGCAAGGCCGTCGATCCGCGAGAAGATGGAGCCCGCACGTGGGGTCCAGCTCCACCACAGGTTGTAAGCCAGCTCGCCCAGGCCCTCGAGCCCACGGGGCAGCCCGAAGTCGTAACCGGGCAGCGTCGGAACGCGGAGGGAAGTCGTCATGGATGGCCGATGCTACTCGATGGATTGGCGACAGAGACGGCGTGCACGACGCGTACCATGGTCCGCATGGCGACTCCCACCGCCCGCGCCGGGCTGGACCCGGCGGCGGTGCGCGATCACTTTCCGGCGTTGCGGCGCACGCTCGACGGGCGGCCGGTCGCCTTCCTCGACGGCCCTGGCGGGACCCAGGTGCCGTTGGCCTGCATCGAGGCGATGGCCGCCTACCTGCGCGCGTCGAACGCGAACCACGGCGGCGCCTTCCGCACCTCCGAAGAGACCGATGCGCTGCTCGATGAAGTGCATGCCGCGGCAGCCGACTTCGTCGGGGCCGATGGGCCGGACGAGATGGCCTTCGGGCCGAACATGACGACGCTGACCTTCGCGCTCAGCCGCGCCATCGGCCGGGACATGAGTGCGGGGGACGAGGTGGTCGTCACCCGGCTCGATCACGACGCGAACGTCGCGCCCTGGCTGGCGATGGCGGCCGACCGAGGGGCCACGGTGCGCTGGATCGACATCGATCCGGCGACGTGCACGCTCGACCTCGACCGGCTCGGCGAGGTCGTCGGCGCGCGGACACGTGTCGTGGCGGTGGGGCTTGCCTCGAACGCGGTCGGCACCCTGAACGACGTTCGGCGCATCGTCGACGCGGCGCACGCCCACGGCGCGCTCGTCTTCGTCGACGCCGTCCACGCTGCGCCGCACCTGCCCATGGACGTCGCCGCCCTCGGCGCCGACCTCCTCGCCTGCTCCCCGTACAAGTTCTTCGGTCCACACCTCGGCATGCTCTGGGCGCGTCGCGAGCTCCTCGAGCGGCTCGTCGCGTACCGCGTCCGGCCAGCGGGGGAGGCGCTCCCCGGGAAGTGGGAGACCGGCACCCAAAGCCACGAGGCGCTCGCCGGCCTGATGGGCACGTTCGACTACCTCGTCCGGCTGGGGCGCGCCTCCGGTGCGGCATCGGCCGACGACGACCGGCGTGCCTCGCTCCGTGCGGCGATGACGGCGATCCGGACCTACGAGCGCGAGCTCATCGGTCCCCTGGTGGATGGCCTGCGGTCGGTGTCCGGCTGTCGGGTGTTCGGCCTGACCGATGCCGGCGACCGCGACCACCGTGTGCCGACCGTGGCCTTCACGCTGGCGGGCCACGCCCCGCGCGCGGTGGCGGCAGAGCTCGGGAGGCGCGGGATCAACGTATGGGACGGCGACTACTACGCGCTCGAACTCGTGGAGCGGCTGGGCCTGGCCGAGGCGGGCGGCATGGTCCGGGCCGGGCTGGTCCACTACAACACGCTCGAGGAGGTCGAGCGGCTGGTGGCGGCGATGGACGAGATCGCGCGCAGGCGCTGAGATCGTGGCCGGGCGTGCCACGCTCGACAGCAGGGGGTACCCTATCGGCCCCGTATGGACGGCTACTCGGTAGAAGAGGCGGCGCAGGTCCTCGGGATCCCGGAGGGGCGCGTCTGGGAGCTGATCGCTCGCGGCGTGCTGGCCGGTGCATCCGAGGGCCGTACCGACATGCGCGTCTTTCTGCGCCCGCCGGCCGGCAGTGACGCTCCGTCTTTCGCCGCCGCTGACGGTGCCCAGCGGTCGAACGGCGGTGACGCGCCGGTCGCGTTCGAGGCGAGCCCGTTCCGCGAGCTGCTCACGGAGTTCCGCAACCTGACCGAGCGCTACGGCCAGGCGCTGCTCGCGCTGGGCGAGGCGCGCGGCGAGGTGGCCTCGCTCCGGAGCCGGGTCGACCTGCTCGAGGCGCGGATGGACATGCGGCTGCCGCTGCGCGCGGCGTCGACGGTCGCCTGGGAGCTGCCCGATCGCTATGGCGTCGAAGCTGCAGCTGCGACGCCGGCTCCGGCGGACGGGCCGCCCGGGCCAGCTGTCGCTGAACCGGAGCCGCCCGCCGCAGAGGCAGCGCCGCAGGCCTCCGACGTTCGTCCAGCGGACGAGTCCGCACCGCTCGCGGAGGCGCAGCCAGCTGGCGAGGAGGCGCCGGAAGTCACCGTGGTCGTCCACTCGGACGAGGCATCCGCGGAGCCCCATCGGCGTCGAGTGTCCGGCGGGCGTGCCGCAGTCGCCGGCCTGGCGGAGGCGCTCGCGCGGGCTGAGGATCCCACGCTCGCCGATCTCCCCGGCGCGCGTGAGGCGGGCGAGGCGCTTGCCTCGCTCCAGCGTGAGGTGGAGACGGCGTTGCCCCCAGTCGAGGCGGTGGATGCCGGGGACGAGCCGAGCGCCGAGGAGATGGCGATCCGGGCTGCCTTCGCGCCGCCCATCGAGGCCGCGGAAGAGGCCGTGGAAGAGGTCGCGGAAGAGGCCGTCGCGGCGGTCGAGCCCGAGGCGGCGCCGGGTGTGGATGAGGCGGCCGAACCGGCGGCAGCCGAGCTGGCGCCGGAGCCGGAGGCTGCCGCATCGATTTCATCGGCCGAGGATGCGGAGCCGGCAGGGCAGCAGCCGTCGTCGCTGTATACGACTGAGGTCGTCGAGCCCGACTGGTTCGCGGACGGGGACTTCACCTGGCTCGACGCTCCGCAGGACGAAGCCCCGCAGATCCCGGAGGTGGGGATCGACGATGAACCTGCGCCCGGGCCCGCATCGCAACCGCACGTGGCGATCGAGGTCGATGCCGATCGGGATGAGCCGCCGGGCGCAGACATTTCTCCGGAGCCCGAGCTCGGAGATGCGTTGGACATCGGATCTGACGAGCTCGACCATGTCCGCAACGAGGAGGAGGCGCCGGCAGTCGAGGCGCTGCAGGATGCGTTCGGCGAGCCCGCCCCAAGCGACGTTGCAGAACTTGCCACCGAGCCCGAGGCGGCCACCGAGCCCGAGGCTGCCACCAAGCCCCAGGCTGCCACCGAAGCCGAGTCCGCCACGGAGCCCGAGTCCGCCACCGAGCCCGGGCCGGAACCGCCAGCCGATGCGATCCAGGAGGCCTTCGACGAGCCCGATGCGTCGCATGCGGCTCCGGGCGGCCCGGATGCGCATCCGGCGGACACCGGCGCGGCCCCGACGCAGGGCCGGCTACCGATCACCGGCGACGAGGCCCTTGGCTTCAACCTCTTCCGGGAACGCCCCACGGCCGTTGCGGCGGCGCCGGATCCTGCGCGTGCCACGGAGCGGACGGACGAGGAGGCGCTGCTCTGGTTCGGGGACGAGTTCGAGTCCTCGGAGCTGGAGGTCGCCGGGGCGGGCTGGCGTGACCGCGGGCGCGCGACGGTACCCATCGAGGCGCCACCCTCTCCACCCGACGCGCCTACCGCGGAAGCGAACACCGGCGAGCCCACATCCGGACCGGTGCCTGCGGAGCGTGCAAACGTTTCCGGCCAGGACATCGACCGCCTCGCCGCGAACGAGGGCTGGAGCCCGGGCGAGGTCGATACCCTGCGTGCCTACCTCGTCCGTGGCGAGTCGCTGGAGATCGGCGTGGCGGACGCCGCGCACGAGGGATCGGGCTCGGAATCGCGTGGCGTCCCGATCGACCAGGACTGGCTCCGCGGCCGCCGCGGGCCGGCAGCCACCGCGTACCGCCGCCTGCGGCGCCTGTTCCAGGGCTGAGCCGGGTGGCGGGCCTGCACGTCATCGGCTCGGTGGTCAGCCTCGTAGCCGCCGGCATGCTCGTGGTCGGTGCCGGAGTCGCCGCGCTGTCGGATCGAGGCCACGGCGCCATCAGGCCCCTGGTCGGGCTGGTGCTGGGCGTGTTCGTGGCGCAGTCGCTCCTCGGCCTCGTCCTCCTCCTCGGTGGCGGCGCGCCGTCCGAAGGCCTTCACATCCTCTACGGCATCGGGCTCGTGATCGTGATCCCGCTGGCGCAGAGCTTTGCCGCCGAGGCGCCGGACCGCGCGCGATCGGGGGTGCTCGCTGTGGCGGGCATCCTCGCCCTCGCGCTGGCCTGGAGGCTGTTTGCCACCGGTTGAGGACGCCCGCTCAGACCCGCCTCGACCGATCGGTATCATGAGAGACCGATGCGCACCGCCCGGTCGCTCGCCGCCTTCCTCCTCGCCCTGACGGCGCTGCTCGCGCTGGCGGTCGGCCTCGCCAGCGCGACGCACACGTCCGGCCCTGCCGCGGGTCACCCGGCCGCGCAGGTATCCGATCCAACGGCGATGGGCGCCGAGCTGTACGCGCAGTCGTGCGCCTCCTGCCACGGGACCGATGGTGCCGGCACCGAGTACGGCCCGAGCCTGCTCGGCGTCGGCGCGGCATCGGTCGACTTCCAGCTCAGCACAGGGCGGATGCCGTTTGCCGGACAGCCAGCGAGCCAGGCGAAGCGGAAGCCGGTCGCATTCAGCGCGGACCAGATCGAGTCCCTGGTGGCCCACGTCGTCTCGCTCGCCGGCGAGGCGCCCGCCGGCCCCGCCATCCCGACGGTGACGACCTCGGACGCGCTGCTCGCCCGCGGCCACGAGATCTTCGCCGGCAGCTGCGCGCCGTGCCACGGCGCCACCGGCAACGGCGGCGCGGTGGGCGGAGGCGCGCTCGCGCCGCCGCTCGACCAGGCCACCACGGTCCAGACGGTGGAAGCCATGCTCGTGGGACCCGGGCAGATGCCCGTTTTCGCGCTGGGCGAGGAGGACCAGAACGCCGTCGCCACGTATGTCGACTGGCTCCAGGACGCGCCCACGCCAGGCGGGTTCTCGATCGGCGGCATCGGGCCGGTGCCCGAGGGCTTCGTGGCCTGGGTGGTGGGCATGGGACTCCTGCTCGTGGTCGTCGTCCTCGCCGGGAGAAGCTGGCAGCGCCCGGACCCGGACCCGGACCGGTGAGCGCCGAGCGCCTCATCAGCGCCCTGCTGGCGGCGTCCATGGCCGCCTCGCTGGCACTCGTGGGTGTGTACGTGCTCGACCTCGGCGGTGCACCGCTCGAGGGCTCGCTGCTCGCCGTCGCGCTCGGCGGTGTGGGAGCGGCGATCGTCGTCTGGGCGGTGACCCTCATGCATGCGCCGCCCGAGGTCGAGGAGCGGCACGAAATGCCGTCTCCACCGGACGCTCGCGGCGCCGCGGCGGAGGCGCTCGACCTCGAGGCGGTCACCCGGCGGCGCTTCCTGGTCCGCATGCTGGCCGGCGCCGGCGGCCTGCTCGCGGCCGCTCTCGCGCTGCCCGCATTCTCGCTCGGCCCGCAGCCGGGGCGCGAGCTGTTCGAGACGGGATGGCGGGCCGGCTCGCGCGTGGTTGGCGGCGACGGCGAGCCGATCCGCCCCGACGACCTGCTCGAGGGCGCGGTGCGAACCGTCTTCCCCGAGGGGGCCGTGGGGCGGCCGGACAGCCCGGCGATGCTCATCCGCCTCCGCCCGTCCGACCTCCATCTGCCAGAGGACCGGCAGGGCCGGGCGTACGAGGGCTGCGTGGCCTACTCGAAGATCTGCACCCACGCCGGGTGCCCGGTGGGCCTCTACCGCGCCGAGGATCGGGCGCTCATCTGCCCGTGCCACCAGTCGACCTTCGACGTCACCCGCGGGGCCGTGCCGGTCTTCGGTCCGGCGGCGCGCCGCCTGCCGCAGCTGGGCCTGGCCATCGACGCCGATGGCTACCTCGTCGCCGATGCCGACTTCGACGAGCCGGTCGGCCCGTCGTTCTGGAACCTCACCCACCAGGGCGAGCCGGAATGATCCTGCGCTGGGTCGACGAGCGGCTGGGGATGGCCTCCTGGGCCCGCTCCGGCCTGCGCAAGATCTTCCCCGACCACTGGTCCTTCCTGCTCGGCGAGGTCGCTCTGTTCTGCCTGGTCGTCCTCGTGCTCACCGGCGTCTTCCTCACGCTCTTCTACGTGCCGGACGCCGCCCTGGTGGAGTACGACGGGCCGTACGCGCCGCTGGTGGGCCAGGAGGTGTCGCGCGCCTACGCATCGGTCCTCGAGCTGTCGTTCGAGGTGAAGGCCGGCCTCGTCATGCGGCAGGTGCACCACTGGGCCGCCCTCGTCTTCGTGGCGGCCATCGTCCTGCACGTCATGCGCGTCTTCTTCACCGGCGCATTCCGCCGGCCCCGGGAGATCAACTGGCTGGTGGGTATCGGCCTGCTGCTCCTGGCGCTGGCGATGGGCATCACCGGCTACTCGCTGCCGGACGACCTGCTGTCGGGCACCGGGCTGCGGGTCATCTACAGCGTCGTCATCGGCATCCCGCTGGTCGGGCCATACCTCGGCTTCCTCCTGTTCGGAGGCGAGTTCCCGACCGAGACGATCATCAGCCGCCTTTTCGTGTTCCACATCATGCTGCTGCCGGCCCTGCTCATCGGCGGCGTGCTCGTGCACCTCGCCATCCTGTGGCGCCAGAAGCACACCCAGTTCCGGGTGCCGGGCGCCACCGAGCGCACGGTCGTGGGCCGGCCGTTCTGGCCGAGCCAGGTCTTCAAGTCGACCGGCCTCATGCTCCTCACCGCCGCCGTGCTGGCGCTCATGGGCGGCCTGCTCCAGATCAACCCGGTATGGACCTACGGCCCGTTCGACGCCACCACGGTGAGCGCGCCGGCGCAGCCGGACTGGTACGTCGGCTGGCTCGACGGCGCGCTGCGCCTCTTCCCGCCCATCGAGTTCACCCTGCTGGGCATCACCATCCCCTCGGTCTTCATCCCCGGCGTCGTCATCCCCGGCATCGCCTTCGCGATCATGACCCTCTGGCCGTTCATCGAGCCGCGCCTGGCCGGCGACCGCGAGGAGCACCACGTCCTCGACCGCCCCTACGACAACGCGCTGCGGGCCAGCGTGGGCGTGGCGGGCCTGCTCGCGTTCGTGGTCCTCACCATCGCGGGTGGCAACGACGTCGTGGCGCTCATCTTCAACGTCCCGGTCGAGGCCATGACGAACATCCTGCGGGTGGCCTTCGTCGCCGTCCCGATCGTCGGCTTCTGGGTCACCTGGCGCATCTGCCGCGAGCTCCAGCGACGGACCGATGCCCCCGACCCCCGGCGCCCGGTCGTCCTGCGGCGGACCGCCTCCGGCGGCTTCGAGGAGGGTGGCCACGAGCGCTGAACAGGACGGCGGGACGCGGCTGCCGGCGCTCGGATCGCGCGGGCAGGGCTGGGTGGCCGGGCAGATGCTGCTCATCTTCCTCGAGGGCCTCGTCAGCTACCCCTCCTTCGACGCGCTGCCGCCGGCCAGCGCAGGCGGCTGGCTGTCGCTCGGCGTCGGCGCGGCGCTCTTCGTGCTCGGCGGCTGGCTGGCGTACCGCGGCATCGGCGCGCTCGGGGCGAACCTGAGCGCGCTGCCCGTGCCGGTCGCCGATGGCGAGCTGGTCGGCAGCGGGATCTATCGCCGCGTGCGTCACCCGATCTACGCCGGCGTCATCGGCCTCGCGCTGGGCTGGGCCTTCTTCGTGGTCAGCCCGCTCGCGCTTGCCGTGGCCGTTGCCCTGGCGGGCTGGCTCGACCTCAAGTCACGCCGCGAGGAGGCCTGGCTGCAGGAGCGCTACCCCGCCTACGCCGCCTACCGCCGCGGGACGGCCCGCTTCGTGCCCGGCGTCTACTGAGCGGCGAGGGCCTCGAGCTCCGGCCGCAACCGCTCCAGGTCGCCGTCCTGGCCAGCCCACTCCACGAGGTCCGGCCGCAGGACGAAGGCCTCGCGCAGCAGCGGACGCGCGCGATCGAGCCGACCCGCCAGGGCGTGGAAGCAGGCGGTGTTGTACAGCGCCGTGCCGCGATCCCGATCGCTCAACGCAGCCCGGCGCACGAGCTGCTCGGTGTCCTCGATGAAGGCATCGACCCTGGCCTCGTCCAGGCCGATGTCCGCGGCCAGGAGCCAGCCGAAGTGCTGCTGCGCGTGGAAGACGCCATTGCCGTACGTCCCGTCCAGCAGCCGGTCGCCACTGCGGATCAGGTCCGGGTCGGCGGCGCGCAGCTCGCCGATGAGCCGATCGTGAACGGCCTCCGCCTCCGCCGTCACGGCATCCCAGCCCCAGTCAGCCGTCCGCGCCTGGAGGCGTGCGTTGACCACGTCGTCCTCGTCCTCCCACGGCTCGAGCTCCGCGCCGCTGCGGGCCGCCGCGAGGCGGTCGGCCTGTCGCCCCTTCCACGCCGAGAGGTGCGCCTGATGGTCCTTCGGCGACCAGTCGCCCTCGCGCAGCGGACGGTCGCGAACGGCGGGATCCAGGCCGTCCAAGACGTCGCGCTCGGCCTCCCGCATCAGGCTCAGCATCTCGACGAGGTCGTCGACAAGACGGTCGGTCACCGGCGGATCCTCCAGGACGGCCCCGCCGTCGGTCCAATGTGGTAGCCGAGCCGGCGGGGCAGGGCGGTGAATTGTCGCAGGATCCCGGGCGGCGGTCTCCCTGCCAGCTCCATCGCCTCGCGGGCCATGATCGCGCGGCGCAGCACCCGGGCGCCGACCAGCCGGAACGGCTCGGGCGGCAGGTTCCGCCGCGGCGGTCCGACCATGGACAGGTGGGTGATCGGCTCGTCGGATTCGAGCGCCAGGGCGGCGAGCACGCGCCCGGCCAGGTGCGAGGGCGCCACTCCGTTGCCCGAGTAGCCGACGGCGTAGTGGACCCGGCCACCGGCGAGCGACCCGAAGCGCGGCAGGTGGTCGGGAGAGACGTCGATCGGGCCGCCCCAGGCATCGGTCAGGCGGACGTCGGTGAAGGTCGGGAACAGGGTGCGGAAGGCGAGCGCCGCGCGGCGGGCGGAGCCCACGTCATCGGTGAAGGATGGACCGATGCTCCCGCCATAGCCGGGCACGCCGCCACCGGAGCCGATGGCGATGCGGCCGTCGCGAGTGACGTGCAGGTATTCGACGTTGAACCGGGCGGTGTAGATCGACTCGCCGCCGGTCCAGCCCAGGTCGGCGGCGATGCGGTCGGGGATCGGCTCGCTGCGGACCATGTAGCTGCCCCAGGCCAGGATGGACCGATGGAACGGCCGCCAGCCGGCGGCCCAGGCGTTCAGCGCCAGCACCACGTGCCGCGCCCGGATCTCGCGGGTCGCGCCGCCGCCCTCCACCATGAGCCGCACGTGCGGGCCACGCGTCGAGCGGAGGCGGGTGAGCCGCGTCCCCTCGTGGATCGTCACGCCCCGTGCCAGCAGCACCCGCCGCAGCCCACGGGCGAGCAGCGCCGGCTGGATCGTGGCGCCGGCGCGCATGCGCGCCCCGTTGCGAAACCGCGGGGAGCGGCAGACGGCTTGAACCTCCTCGGCGCTCATCGGCACCATCTCGTCGCCCGCGTCGAGCCCGCGGGCTGCCTCGACCGAAGCGAGGGGACGGTGGTCGTGGAGCGAGGTCGTGGAGACCACGAGCATGCCCGCCTGGCGGAAGTGGGCGTCCACGCCGTTCGCCGCGCACCAGGCGCCGATGGCCGGCACGGACTCGGCGACGGTCCGGGCTGCCTCGACGCCGCGCTCGGGGCCGTACAGCGCGACGAGCGTGTCGAGCTCGTCCCACCAGGCGTTCACGAAGCCACCGTTGCGGCCCGACGGCCCGCCGCCGCAGATGTCCCGCTCCACGAGCAGGATCCGGAGCGCCGGGTCGCGCTCGAGCAGGTGCCATGCGGTCCACATCCCGGTGTAGCCGCCGCCGACGATGGCCACGTCGGCGTCGAGGTCGCCGGCCGGCGCGGGGAGCGGTGGCGGGTCGCCCTCGGCGGCGAGCGCCTCGCGCAGCCACGGAGAGCGCGCGCCTCGCCCGGGGCGCAGCGCCAGATCGGCATCGGTGAGGAATCGGTTGGCCATCGCCGACCGCGACGATAGCGCCTCGCTTCAGCCTAGAATCGCGGTCGTGACGCACGCTCCCCGGCCAGGCTCGGACGGGTCGGTCGGCGGTGGACCGGTGCCGATCGATCCGCGCGCCCGGATCGAGATCCTGCTGGCGGTGCTCCTCGGGCTGTTCCTGGCGGCACTCGACCAGACGATCGTGGCCACCGCCCTGCCGGTCATCCTGACGGACCTGCGCGGCAACGAACTCTACACGTGGGTGGTCACCGTCTATCTCCTGACGAGCACGGTGACGGGGCCGCTGTACGGCAAGCTGTCGGACCTGTTCGGCCGGCGGCCGATGCTCATGATCGGCATCGGCCTGTTCCTGCTGGGCTCGCTGCTGTCCGGGCTCTCGCAGGAGATGTGGCAGCTCGTCCTGTTCCGCGGCCTGCAGGGGGTCGGCGGCGGGGCGCTCTTCCCGATCAGCCTCGCGGTCATCGGCGACCTCTTCAGCCCGCGCGAGCGGGGCCGTTATCAGGGGCTGTTCGGTGCCGTTTTCGGTGTGGCGATGCTCACCGGCCCGGCCATCGGCGGTTTCCTGACCGATGCCATCAGCTGGCACTGGGTCTTCTTCGTGAACCTGCCGATCGGCATCGTGGCGATGGTCGTCATCTGGCGCCTGCTGCCGCCGATCCGTCACCCGGAGCGCGTCGTGTCGATCGACTACGTCGGCGCGGCGGGGTTCACCGCCGCGATCGTCCCGCTCCTGCTGGGGCTCACCAACAAGCAGAGCGGTGACTGGCTGGAGCCGCAGGTCGGTGGGCTCGTCGCCATCGGCCTCGTACTGCTGGTGGCATTCGCGATCGTCGAGACGCGCGCCCGCGACCCGATCATCCACCTCGAGCTGTTCCGCAACCGCACGTTCAGCGTGTCGGTGCTGGCCACCGGCCTGGTGAGCTTCGGATTCTTCGGTGGGATCATCTTCCTGCCGCGCTGGTTCCAGTTCGTCCTCGGCTCGAGCGCCACCGAGTCTGGCTATCAGATGCTGCCGATGCTGCTGGGCCTCATCGGCAGCTCGGTCATCTCCGGCCAGCTGGTCAGCCGCACGGGCCGTTACAAGTGGCTGCTGGTCGGCGCGCTCGCCGTGGCGGGCTTCGGCCTGTGGCTGCTCACCGGCATCCGTGCCGACACCGATCTCGGAACCGTGTGGTTGTGGATGGCGATCATCGGCATCGGCATGGGACCCACCATGGCGGTGTTCACCATCGTCGTCCAGAACGCCGTCCCGTTCCGGGTCATGGGCGTCGCCACCAGCGCGCTGACCTTCTTCCGCCAGACCGGTGGGACGATCGGGCTGGCCATCGCCGGCACCGTCTTCGGCGGCTCGTTCCGTGCGCAGCTTCCCGCCGAGCTCCGGGCGGAAGGGGTGCCGGCGACGATCGCGGAGGGGATCGCTACCGCCGGGCTCACCGGCAGCGACGCCACCGCTGTCGGCGTCGACCTCGGCCGGCAGATCCTCGAGGCGGCCGGCCCCCTGCGCTCGTTGATCGAGCCGTACGTCGCCGCGATCGTGGCCGGCATCCATTCGGCGTTCTCGATCGCGATCGGAAACGCCATGGCCATCGGCGTCGGCGCCACGGCGGTGGCGGTCACGCTCATCGTGACGGGGCTTCCCGAGCTACCGCTGCGGCAGCACACGGCGGCAAGCGCCGAGCCTGCGCCGGCCGAGGCGGCCGGGTCGGATGGCGCTAGGGAGCCGATCGGAGCTGGGTGACCCAGCTCCACGCCGTCCAGGCCAGCAATACGATCCCCGGCAGCCACAGCCACGGGCCGAAGACGAGCCCCAGGCCGATCAGCGTGGCCGACACCCCGCCCAGCAGAGGCCACACCGAGGACGGCGGCAGCGGATCGAGCTCGGTGGCCAGCGGCGAGTCGTCCGCCGCCCCGCCCGGATCGGCGAGGCCCAGCCAGCGAACCAGGACGGCGAGGGTCGAGCCCGGTCGCCCGCCGAGCGCCCGGCGCGCGAAGAGCGCCATGACCGCCACGGCCGCGATCCCGGCCAGGGCGGCCGCAACGAGGAGGGTGGTGCCGGCCCAGTCGTAGCTGTCGGTCACCGCGTCGTAGCTGGCGAACCAGTAGATCGCGGCGATCACCGCGGCGTACACCCCGGTGCGCAGGAAGAAGCGGAGCTCCTCAGCCATCGTCCGACCCCGCCTTCCGGCCGGCCGCCGCCTCGCGCGCGTCCCACACCGGCCGCTCGGAGCGGATTGGCGGCAGGACCGTGAAGTTGTGGTGCGGCGGCGGCGAGCTCGTCGCCCACTCCAGCGAGTTGGCCTGCCACGGGTCGTCGCCGGCGGGCGCCCCGCGGCCCATGAGCACGTTCCACGCGACGTTCGCCACGAAGGCGAGGACCCCCATCGCCACGAGGAGCGAGCCGCCGGTGATGACCGCGTTGGTGAGCGCCCAGCCCGGCAGGTCCGGGTAGTCGGCGATGCGCCGCGCCATGCCGTCCAGGCCGAGGAAGTGCATCGGGAAGAAGGTGACGTTCATGCCGATGAAGATGCCCCAGAAATGGAGCCTGCCGAGCCCCTCGCCCAGCATCCGGCCGGTCATCTTCGGGACCCAGAAGTAGAAGCCGGCGAACGCGGCGAAGACGCTGCCGCCGAACAGGACGTAGTGCATGTGGGCCACGACGTAGTAGCTGTCCTGGACGTGGTAGTCGATCGGCGGCGAGGCGAGGAAGGGCCCGGTGATGCCGCCCACCAGGAACATGAGCAGGAATCCGAC
>Ga0299913_10002060_pt1 | contig 15606 bp, 15 predicted proteins | sample RVTome_9_FD_201360 | JGI IMG/M metagenome (GOLD analysis project Ga0299913, IMG submission 201360) | Soil microbial communities from uranium-contaminated site in the Upper Colorado River Basin, Wyoming, United States - RVT155D38 (version 2) ...
TCCATGTTTTGCACGATCCTGAAAGCCCCTCCCCCATCGAGACTCCTCAGAAGCGCCGCGGCGTTCATGGATAATGCGAGGCAGCGGTCATGCTCGGACGGAGTCGACCATCGTGACGTTCAACGAGGAAATGTTGCTGCAACGCCTTGCCGATCTTGAAGACGGCTACAGCGTGGCGCGCTACATCGTGGCGTTCAGCGGCGGCCTGGATTCCACCGTGCTGCTGCATGCGCTCTGCCGGACGCGCGAGCGGCATGCCTCGCCGCTTGTCGCCCTTCACGTCAACCACGACCTGCACCCGGATTCTTCGTCCTGGGAACAGCATTGCAGGCGTGTGGCGCAGAAACTCGAGGTCGAATATCTCGGCCGAACCGTGGCCGTCCGGAAGAGGGCGGCGGGTCTGGAGGCGGCCGCCAGAGAGGCGCGGTATGAAGCGCTCGGCGCAGAAATGCAGGAGAACGACGTCGTCCTGAGCGCGCACCATGAGGAGGATCAGGCCGAAACGCTGCTGCTGAACCTGATGCGAGGAAGCGGACTGGCCGGACTTGCCGGCATCGGAGCGAGACAGCCATTCGGCCCCGGTCTGCTGATCCGTCCGTTGCTCGACGTTTCCCGCCAGGCAATCGAACGCTACGCCCGCGAACTCGGGCTCGAATGGATCGAGGATCCCGCCAATGTGGACCTTCGCTTCGACAGGAACTATCTGCGCCGGGAAATCCTGCCGCGCCTGAGGACGCACTGGCCGGCCGTATCCTCGCGCCTGCGCCGCAGTGCGGAACTGGCGGCGGAGTCCGCTGCGCTGCAGGACGATCTGGCGAAGCTCGACCTTGGCCCGCTCGTCGCCGCTTCGGGCGCGGCCGATCGTCTCGATATCCCGGGATTGCGGCGCCTCCCGGCGGCGCGGCAACGCAACGTGCTGCGTTACGCAATCAAAAACTGCGGCTTGCCGCCGGCACCGTCATCACGCCTGGCTCAAGTGCTCGCGGAGTTGCTGCCGGCGCGCAGCGATGCACAGCCCCTGGTGCGCTGGCATGGTGGCGAAGTGAGGCGTTACCGGCAGAAACTGTACCTTCTGCCGGAGACGGAAGCTCTCTCTCACAAGCCGGTCCTCCCGCAGCGAATGCTGTCCACCGGCGGCCCACTCGATCTTGGCCGATTCGGCCGTCTGCCGCTCGGAACGTTGCAGCTAGAAGGCGGGGATTCAGTCGGAATCGATCCGGTGCTCGCAAACTGCGGGCTCGAAGTCAGGTTCCGGCGTGGCGGGGAAAAGATCCGCCCTTTCGGGCGTGATGCGACTCGACCGCTGAAAAAACTTTTGCAGGAGGCAGGCGTGGTGCCGTGGATGCGCCAGTGGGTACCGTTGCTTTTTGCGGGCGAGGCACTCGTGGCCGTGGGCGACCTCTGGATCGCGGCAGATTGCGCGCGCGACGCCGGGTTTGTCGTGCGCTGGGATCAGAAACCCTCGATTTTTTAGGCTCAAAGGAGCATCGCGCACTCACGCCGATTGTTTGGCCGCAAGCGATCTGATAACTTGTAAAACCGTCTTTCATTCAAACGACGGGAAGTCAAACCTGCCGATGCCACGCCGCTTGCGCGGCGGCAGACGAAGGTTTGCCGAGCGAAGGGTTGCAAGGGTTGGAAGAAAGGCACGGTTGCAGCTATGCGCATATCGTGTTTTTTGTCTGACCCTTTATTGTTTCCCGACACCTGTTCGCACAGGGCGCTACATGACATCGTACGTATTCATCACCGGCGGCGTAGTGTCCTCACTGGGTAAGGGCATAACGTCCGCCTGCCTCGGCGCCATTCTCGAATCGCGCGGTCTGTCGATCAGCATGATCAAACTGGATCCGTACATAAACGTCGATCCCGGCACTATGAGCCCGTTTCAGCACGGCGAGGTTTTTGTCACCGAGGACGGCAGCGAGACCGACCTCGATCTCGGCCACTACGAACGCTTCGTTCGAACCACCACCGGCCGCAACAGCAATTTCACGACCGGCCGCATCTATGAAACGGTCATTGCCAAGGAACGTCGCGGCGACTATCTCGGCGCTACGGTGCAGGTGATACCACATATCACCGACGAGATTAAGGAAAGCGTGAAGCGGGGTGCTGGCAACGCGGACGTGTGCCTGGTGGAAATCGGTGGCACCGTCGGCGATATCGAATCGTTGCCATTTCTCGAGGCCATTCGCCAGATGGGCGTTGAACTCGGACACGACCGGGTGGTTTACGTTCACCTGACGCTCGTGCCCTACATCAGGACTTCTGCGGAAATAAAGACGAAGCCGACCCAGCACTCGGTGAAGGAATTGCGCTCCATCGGTATACAGCCGGATGTGCTGGTGTGTCGCTCGGAGCAGGAACTGCCGCGGGAGCAACGTCGCAAGATTGCACTGTTCACAAACGTGCCGGAAAAGGCTGTCATATCCGCAACCGATGTCGACGACCTCTACAAAATCCCCGGCATGATGCAGAAAGAGGGCTTGGACGAAATCGTCGCCGCGCAGCTCCGGCTCGACCTGCCGCCGGCGAACCTGAGCGAATGGGAGGCCGTAGTCGCTGCGAAACAGAACCCCGATGGCGAGGTCAACGTTGCGATGGTCGGCAAGTACGTCGACTTTCGCGATTCCTACATCTCACTCAGCGAGGCGCTTCTGCACGGCGGCATCCACACCCGTACGCGCGTCAATATCCACTACATCGAGTCCGCGGACATCAACGACAACGCTGCCGACCTCCTGAATGACATGGACGGGGTCGTAGTGCCGGGCGGCTTCGGCGACCGCGGCATCGAGGGTAAGATTCAGGCGGTTCGGTTTGCGCGCGAAAATGGCATTCCCTATCTCGGCATTTGCTTGGGCATGCAGGTTGCCGTGATCGAATATGCGCGCAGCGTCGCCGGTCTGGAGGGCGCGCAGAGCACCGAGTTCAATAAAGCCACGCCACATCCGGTTATTGCGCTGATCACCGAATGGCAAACGGATACCGGCGCTTTCGAGGAGCGTGACGAGGATTCCGACTTAGGCGGCACGATGCGCCTTGGAGCCCAGCGCATCGATCTCGCAAAAAGTTCACTGGTTGCGGCAATGTACGGCAAACAGCAGATCTGGGAACGTCACCGGCATCGTTACGAAGTCAACAACAATTACCGGGGCCGGCTGGAAAAGGCCGGCATGCGGTTCTCCGGACTCTCCGTCGACAATCTGGTCGAGGTCATCGAATTGCCCGCTCATCCCTGGTTCGTCGGCAGCCAGTTTCATCCGGAATTCACCTCGAATCCGCGCGACGGTCATCCACTTTTTATCGGTTTCGTCGTTGCAGCCCGGAAGCGCAGGAACGGCGAGCTGCGCCAGGTGGCGCAGGCGTGAATCTTTGCGGATTCGAGGTCGGCGCGGAGCAGCCGTTTTTTCTCATAGCGGGTACCTGTGTCGTCGAAAGCGAAGCGATGGCCCTCGACACTGCGGCTGCGCTCAAGGAAATGACGAGCCAACTCGGCGTGCCGTTTATTTACAAGTCCTCGTTCGACAAAGCAAACCGCAGTTCCGCTTCCGGCTTCCGCGGTCCCGGCATGGAGGAGGGCTTGCGCATCCTTGGAGAGGTAAGAAAGCAGGTCGGTGTGCCGGTATTGACGGATGTCCATGAAGATACGCCGATGGCGGAGGTTGCCTCGGTTGTCGATGTATTGCAAACACCGGCCTTTCTGTGCCGCCAGACGAATTTCATCATCAAGGTCTCCGGCCAGGGCAAGCCGGTCAATATCAAGAAAGGCCAGTTCCTGTCGCCCTGGGAAATGCAAAACGTGGTCGACAAGGCGCGTTCTACCGGGAACGATCAGATCATGGTCTGCGAACGCGGCTTTTCCTTCGGCTATAACAACCTCGTGTCGGACATGCGAAGCCTGGCGGTGCTGCGCGGCACCGGCTGTCCGGTCGTATTCGATGCCACGCATTCGGTGCAGCTTCCCGGCGGCAAGGGCACGGCATCGGGTGGCCAGCGTGAGTTTATTCCGGTGCTGGCACGCGCTGCGACCGCGGCGGGCGTGGCGGGCCTTTTCATGGAAACTCATCCGGACCCCGCCAGGGCACTGAGCGACGGGCCCAATGCCTGGCCGCTGCACAGAATGCGGGCCCTGCTCGAGGTTCTGCAAGCCATCGACGCAAGCGTCAAGAAAAGCGGGTTTCTGGAAGCCGAGTACGGCCTTGCGTAGGCAGGATATGCATGCGGACGAGCGTCACGAGCCTTCGAACTCGCTTGCAATGGCGGGCTCCTGCTCGTTTGTCGTAACGGAGAGTCGATGATCAGAATCAGGAAGATCCATGGTCGCGAGATACTGGATTCGCGCGGCAACCCCACCGTTGAGGCGGAAGTGTGGTTGGCGGAAGGAAGCCATGGGCGTGCCGCCGTGCCATCCGGCGCCTCGACAGGAACGCGCGAAGCGGTTGAGCTGCGCGATGGCGACGCTTCACGTTATCTCGGCAGAGGCGTGCTGAGGGCAGTTGCGAACGTCAACGGGATCATACGGGAGACGCTGTGTGCGGGGTCATTCGAGAATCAGCGCGCAGTCGACGAGTGCATGCTGGAGCTGGACGGCAGCGACAACAAATCTGCGCTCGGCGCAAACGCGCTACTTGCTGTCTCACTGGCCGTTGCCAAAGCAGATGCCCATGCGTGCGGACGCTCGCTTTTTCGGCATGTCGGTAGCGATACGACAATGCCGGTGCCTATGATGAACATCATCAATGGTGGGGCGCATGCGGATAACAATGTCGATATACAGGAATTCATGATACTCCCGGTGGGCGCTCCGAATTTTGCCGAAGCGCTGCGTTACGGTGCCGAAGTTTTTCATGCGCTCAAAAGCGTATTGCGAAGCCGCGGACTCAGCACCGCTGTCGGTGACGAAGGCGGCTTCGCCCCGGACCTGCCGTCAAACCGCGCGGCACTGGACACTATTGTCGAAGCAATCGAGAAAGCCGGATACGGGGCCGGCACCGACATCCTGCTCGGTCTGGACGTTGCGAGTTCGGAGTTCTACAGGGATGGCCGGTATCGGCTCTCTTCGGAGCAACGCGATTTCGATGCGGCGGAATTTTGCGATTTCCTGGCGGAGCTGGTTGACGCCTACCCCATCATCACGGTCGAGGACGGCATGGACGAGAACGACTGGGATGGCTGGCGGATTCTTACGGCACGCCTGGGCGACCGGATCCAGCTCGTCGGAGACGACCTGTTTGTCACCAACACGCGCCTCCTGGCGCGCGGTATCGAGCAAAACGTCGCAAATTCCATCTTGATAAAACCTAACCAAATCGGTACCTTATCGGAAACTGTTGATAGCATTACTATGGCAGTGGAGGCGAACTTTTCAGCCGTGGTGTCGCATCGCTCCGGCGAGACCTCCGACAGTACCATTGCGGACCTCGCGGTCGGTACGCGAGCCACGCAGATAAAGACCGGCTCCTTGTCACGCTCTGACCGGATTGCCAAATACAACCGGTTACTGCGAATCGAGGAGGAACTCGGCGACGCCGCCGGCTACGCGGGAAGGGAGGCGTTTTCGGTCACCGTAATTTGAGGTTGGCCGGAACAATGGGGGAACGGAATTGCTCAACACGCGCTGGATCATAGTCGGCCTGGCCCTCGCCGCTCTCGCGATGCAGGGCCAGCTTTGGCTTTCCGAGGACGGTTATCGCAAAACGCGGAACCTGCGACAGGCGGTTATCGAACAAAGCGGCCAGAACCAGACGCTGAAAGCGCGCAACGAAGCCCTCGAAGCCGAAGTCATCAATCTCAAAGAGGGACGTGAAGCGGCGGAAGAACGCGCGCGAACAGATCTCGGCATGATCGGCAAGAGTGAGACCTTTTATCAGGTCGTTCCGCACGACGGCGAGTAGAGACCGTGATACCTCCTGACGGCGTAGCCGGACCTAGATCTTAAGCGGTTGTGTCGAACTTGCCTCGCGCTTTGCCGGACTGGCAGCGTGCTCATGGCGGCGCAGCATTGCGCGCGCACATTCGAAGGTCTTGCCGGGATTTTCAGGTGACGGAGATTCTGGGATTCACACCCGACGGTGAGGGAGAACACGATTTCCTGTGGGTCGAGAAGGAAGGGCAGAACACCGCCTGGGTAGCCGGCGCACTAGCCGGTTTTGCCGGCATTCGTGTCGGCGATGTCGGCTTCGCCGGACTGAAGGATCGTCACGCTGTAGCTCGCCAATGGTTCAGCGTGCGGCGCCCGGCGGGCGACAAGGCGGACTGGAGCCGATGCGACGTCGCCGGCATCCACATTCTCGAGGTGACCAGACACGGACGCAAGCTCCGGCGCGGCGCGCATCGCGGTAATCATTTCCGGCTTGCGCTTCGCGGGACGGGCGATATAAGCGGCGTCGTCATCGATCAATTGAAGGCGGTACGGGAGCAGGGCGTACCGAACTACTTCGGCGAGCAGCGATTCGGGCATGGCGCCCGCAATCTCGAAATGGCGAGACAGCTTTTTGCTGGCAGGCGACTGCCACGCAACCGGAAGTCGCTCGCGCTCTCGGCGGCGCGCTCGTTCCTGTTCAACTGCGTACTGGATCGTCGCGTGGCCGACGGCACCTGGGACCGGCTGATACCCGGCGACTCGGCCAATCTCGACGGCAGCGGCAGCCTATTCCATGTCGAATCCGTCGACGATGAGCTGCAGCGGCGCGCGGAAGAACTCGATCTGCATCCGACGGGCGCTTTGTGGGGCAGTGGGAACTCGCCCGTATCGGGTGATGTGCTCGAACTGGAACGCGCTGTTGCGGCTGCCAATGCCGGTCTTGCGGGCGGACTGGAGGCACAACGAGTAGCCCGGGCAAGGCGGTCACTTCGCGTAAGGGTGAATGAATTTACGTGGGTAGCGGAGGACGAGCGGACGCTGTGGCTCGATTTTTCACTCACTCGTGGTGCCTTCGCTACGGCGGTCTTGCGCGAGCTCGTGCAGGCTCCGCCGACCGCCGGTGCGGAGCCCTGAGCCTGAGCAACACGTAAACGGCGCCCGTACCGCCGTCAGCCTGACGTGCTGACACGAAGGCAAGAACGGGCTCCCATTGCCTCAACCATTGATCGACTCTGCGTTTCAGAACCGGGCCGCTGCTGCCCGAGCGAAGCCCCTTGCCGTGTACGATACGAACACAACCGTGACCGCGGCGCGCAGATTGCCCGATAAATTCTTTCAATGCCTCTTTGGACTGGACTGCCGTGAGGCCGTGCAGGTCGATCTCGTCTTGCACGCTGAATCCGCCGCGAGCCAGCCGGCGCATCGTTTTTAGATTTACCGAGGGATGGCGGTAACAGAGGCCTGTTCCGTTGTAGGCATCGCTTGTCTCGATATCGGCTTCCACACTCTCCAGGAGCACCCGCTGTTCGTCCTCGCGCGAAAACCGGGCCACGGCACGTGTTCGTTTGCGGGGCGGTTCCACCGTGTCCGTTTTCAACGGCCTCGCATCCGCCATTGCCCGACGGAAAACATCTGCGTCTTCCTCACCTCCGGCGCCGGCAAGTGTGCTGCGATAGGCGTTATCTGGCCGAGTTTTCTTTCGAGGCATGTTCCTGCTCCGTCCCCGGATGCGCTGGGGCCGCGCTGAAAGTTTCAGTATAGTGTGCGCCGCGCGGCGCTGCCGGCGGACGCCGCGGTCGCAAAATCAAGCAAATACCGAACCACCGTTCAGACTAAAATGGGGGCGCAGTTCGCGGCGTCAACAGGAAAGCCAGTTGAAAATATTAGTCAGTAACGACGACGGATACCTCGCTACCGGGATTAACGCGTTAGCCGCTGCGCTGTCGGAGATAGCGGAAATCGTCGTGGTGGCGCCGGACCGCAACCACAGTGGCGCAAGCAACTCACTGACTCTGCATGCTCCGCTACGCATTCACAAGGTCAAGCAGGATCATTATTTTGTCAATGGCACGCCATCCGACTGCGTGCACCTCGCGCTATCGGGTTTTCTCGACTTCGAACCGGACATCGTCGTCTCGGGCGTCAATCACGGCGCCAACCTCGGTGACGACGTCATTTATTCGGGCACGGTCGCCGCTGCGATGGAGGGCCGCTTCCTCGGATTTCCGGCCATCGCCGTCTCCCTCGTCGGTCACCAGGCGGTGCACTTCGATACCGCGGCGCAGGTCGCCTGCGATCTGGTCGCGAGGCTGCAACGGAATCCGCTGCCGAACGACGTCATACTCAACGTGAACGTGCCCGACCGGCCGTACGAGAAACTGGCCGGAGTGACTGCGGCGCGGCTCGGCTTCAGGCACCGGTCCGAGCCGCTGATCCAGTCCTCCGATCCGCAAGGCAGCAAAATCTACTGGATCGGGCCGGCCGGCCCCGGCCAGGACGCGGGTCCGGGCACGGACTTTGAAGCCCTGCAGAGAGGCGCAGTCTCCGTAACTCCGCTGAAAGTCGACCTGACCCGGCATGAAGCCCTGCCGAATGTCGCTGAATGGCTGAAGGGTTGATGAACGGGAAATCCGGCTCGCGAGGGATCGGCATGACGTCCGCGCGCACGCGCGACCGGCTAGTCGATCGGCTGGCTGCGCAGGGCATTCGATCCCGGCCGGTTCTCGAGCGCATACGCAACGTTCCACGGCATCTGTTCGTCGATGAAGCGCTGGCCAGTCGCGCTTACGAAGATACGGCACTGCCGATAGGGCAGGGACAAACGATCAGCCAGCCTTACGTCGTCGCCCGCATGACGGAATCGCTACTGGAAGATTTCCAGGGCGAGCGCATTCTCGAAATCGGCACGGGTTGCGGCTACCAGACGGCGGTCCTGGCGCCGCTGGTCAAGGAAGTCTTCACCGTCGAGAGAATCCCGGAGCTTCTGAGAAGGAGTCGGCAGCGCCTGCACGATCTCGATATATACAATGTGCGCTTTCGCCTGGGCGACGGCTGGGAAGGCTGGCACAAGTATGCTCCCTACGACGGCATCATCGTTGCGGCGGCTGCGCACGAGTTGCCGCCGAAATTGCTGGAACAACTGGCGCCGGGCGGCCGGCTGGTGATTCCGGTGGGTCCGCCGGGACGACAGGAACTGTGCCGTATTACCCGCAAGGACGATCATTACGAGCGCAGCACGCTCGGCGCCGTAAGCTTCGTGCCGCTCGTGCAAGGAAAGTGAGCTATCGATGAGAAACAGCAAACATAACAGTGGCATGAGAGGATCATCTCATGGGAGTTGTTATTTTCGAGCCGAGCCAGGCGCCAGGGAGTCGTTCTGACGTGCGCCTGTTCGGTCCACTCTACGACCGTGTTCTCGAATGGTCACGGCATCGCCATGCCGAGCGTTACCTGGCGGCCCTGTCGTTCGCGGAGTCGTCATTTTTCCCGATTCCGCCTGACGTGATGCTGGCGCCGATGTGCCTGGCCGACCGGCAGCGCGCCTGGCGACTCGCCGCCATTACGACCGTCACCTCGGTTGCAGGCGGTGTGGCCGGTTACCTGATCGGCTATTTCCTCATCGAAATGATCGAGCCGTGGCTGCGGACCAGCCATTACTGGCCCGGCTACCTCAGAGCGCGCACCTGGTTCACCAATTGGGGAGTCTGGGCAGTCTTTATAGCGGGATTTTCTCCGATTCCCTACAAGGTGTTCACGATTGCTGCCGGTGCGGCCGTTCTGACTTTTCCCGGGTTTGTAATTGCCTCGGCGCTCGGACGGGGCGCAAGATTCTACCTGGTGGCCGGGTTTATCGTTGCGGGCGGAGAGCGCATGGCCGAGATGCTGCCGAAGTACGTAGAGCGCATCGGCTGGGCGGTCGTCATACTCGCAGCGTTCGTCGGCGCTTATCTAATGTTGAGGGAATGAGAAAATCTTTCGGGCTCACTCCTTCCCGTAGAACTCGCCGCGGTGCGCTCGAGGCCAGCACGCGTGTTGCCGCACTACAGGTCTTGCTGATTGCCGCAATAGTGCTTGCCGCCTGCGGGCCGGCCACCCGGCGGGACCACACGCCTGATTACCACATCGTTCGCTCCGGTGAGACCCTGTTCACAATTGCCTGGCGTTACGGGCGCGACTATCGCGATCTCGCACGCTGGAATCGGCTGGGTGACGGTTCGCTCATTTACCCGGGACAGGTAATCAACCTCGACCCGCCACCGGGTGCGACCGCCACCGGGCGCCGATCGTCCACCGCCGGAAGCGGCCCCGCGCCCGCCACCGGCAGCACGCAGCCCTTGCCCGCAATTCCTGCGGAACCGCCGCCGCCGTGGCGATGGCCGACGGCTGGCGATGTCGTGGTCGAGTTCGGCAGCCGGCCGGGCAGCGGTACCGGCATTCTGATCGGCGGCGATGCAGGCCAGCCGATACGTGCAGCGGCTGCGGGACGCGTCGTCTATTCGGGCGGTGGACTAATCGGCTACGGTCAGCTTATTATCATAAAGCACAACGACACTTACCTGAGTGCGTACGGGCACAACGCGTCGCTGCTGGTCAACGAAGGCGAAAGTATAGGCAAGGGCCAGCGAATCGCGACGATGGGTGAGGGGCCGGGACGTGAGCCGCGACTGCATTTCGAGATCAGACGCAACGGTAAGCCGGTAGACCCGCGACAGTACCTGCCTGCGAGATGAACCGACTTTAAAGTAGCGCCTTACTCACACAGGCTGCTTTGGCGGGCCGGGCAATAAGCCGGAAAGATTGGTCGTCAATCCCGACCGCCGTGCCAGAAAATCCACGAACAGTCGCGATCGCGCTTCCCCTTGAGACGGGAGTTCGACAGTGGGTGCTGCAGGTTTTTATCAGGACACAGCCGAGGCGCGTTCGGAAGCGGTTTCTGCGCATGACGCAACCCGCCTGTATCTGAACGAGATCGGCGCCAGCAAATTACTGACCGCGGAAGAAGAAGTGGCCATTGCGCGCCGGATCCGGCAGGGCGACGAGGCGGCGCGCCAGCGCATGATCGAGAGCAATCTCCGCCTGGTGGTAAAGCTCGCGCGCCGGTACCTCGGTCGCGGATTGCCGCTGCTGGATCTGATCGAGGAAGGAAATCTCGGCCTCATCCATGCTGTCCGGAAATTCGATCCGGACCGCGGATTTCGTTTTTCTACCTACGCTACCTGGTGGATTCGCCAGACGATCGAGCGTGCGATCATGAACCAGTCCCGCACCATCCGCCTGCCGATTCACGTGATCAAGGACATCAATGCGTGCCTCAAAGCGGCGCGTACTCTGCGGCAGTCGAACGGTGCCGTGCCGACGACCGCGGACATTGCCGATTACATCAATCTGGAACCGGAGGAGGTCGAGCGCCTCATGTCATTTCACGAGTGCGTAACGATCGGCTCATCCTCCGGCACAGACGAGCCGGGCCCGCTGGAAACGGTGTTCGAGCGCCCGGAGAACGAGCCGGCGCATCGGGTCCAGCAGGAGCGCGTAAACGCCATCGTCCATTCATGGCTCATGAAACTGGACGACAAGCAGCGCGCCGTGGTCGAGAGGCGCTTCGGTCTGGACGGCTGCGGCCGCTCCACGCTCGAGGAGATCGGCCAGGGCATCGGCGTCACCCGCGAACGCGTGCGGCAGATCCAGCAGGACGCACTGCACAATCTGCGACGCATGATGGAAAGCCACGGCATTCGCGGCGAGGCGCTCCTCGACTGAGGCAGGTCACGGCGCGGCGTTTCCAAGGAGCCTTGACGGGGGAGGGGCTTGCAGGATCGTGCAAAACAGGATGTTTTGCGCGAAGCCCCCAGGGAGGGGTTCACGGCGTTCCTGGAAGCCCCTCCCCCGTCAAGGCTCCGGCCACCCACCACCACGTTTTTACGTTCGCAACACTGCGCGCCTGGCTCACGGCGCGTTGACGATAAGCGCCGCGGCAGCGCGCCTCCCTTCGTTCACGAGGATGTTGAAGGTGCGGCAGGCTGCGGGCGTGTCCATCACTTCGAAGCCAATGCCGCGGCGCGCCAGCGCGAAAACGACTTCGCGCGGCGGAAAATAAGGCGTCCATCCCGTGCCGAACAAGATCATCTCCGGCTCCGCTTCAATCACTTCCGCAAAGTCGCTTTCGGCCAGATCCTGAATGTCGTCGATACTCCAGTCGCGAATCTCCTGATCGGCGGTCAGCAGGACATTGTTGCTGAGCACGCTGTTGCCGATCCGGATCTTCCCAGGTTCGACGTGTCGCACGGTTATGGCGGAAATCTGGTCGCGGGTGAATTTCATGCTGAATCTCGTGCCTCCCGCTTGAGCAAAAGCGGTAGCATTGCCTGCATCATCATACAAACTCCAGGTTGCAGTTCAAGCGCGACCGTGAACAATAACCGGGGTTCAGCACCTCACCCTCACCTGAAGCTCGAGTCGCCGAAACTGTTTCGGGACCTGCAGACGGAGCAAGCTTGTTACGCAGGAATTTAAAGGCCCATATAAAGGTTCACGGACTGGTTGTACTTTCCGCGGCGACACGGCAGCTTGCTCATCCAGAGCGCCGCCGGCTCGCGAAATCGAGGCTTACGCGCCACTATCCCGCCACCGAACCGTTGCTTCGGGTTTTGTCGGCTCTGAACTTGCCGTTGCCGGAAGGCGGACTTGCGGCATTACGGCTGTGGGGACAGACCGGGGAGAAGCCGGCCGGGTGGCACGCCGCGGCAGACCCGGTGTGCCTGGAAGCGGGCCTCAATCGCCTGTATTTGCGCGTGCTGTCGGGGCCCGAATTGCCGGAGCACGACGTTGCGGAGATCTTCCAGCATCTGCAAGACGCCCTTGCCGCGGATCGCAGCTGGTCGCTTTTCCGCCGCGGGACCTGCGGATACCTGCAGAGCGATCAGGCTATGAGCACCGCCAGCGCCTCTCCGCAGGTCGCACAAGGCGATTCGCCGGGAGACTTCCTGCCGGAAGGCGAACAGGCAAGGGCGCACGACCGGCTGCAAGGCGAAGTGCAGATGTGCCTTCACGAGAACGCGGTCAACAGGCGGCGCGAACGGGCGGGCATGCATCCGGTCAATGCGCTCTGGTTCTGGGGCGGCGGCACGGCACCGGGACAGTCAACGACGGCGTTGCCGCCTCTTTATGCCGATGACCCGTTGTTTACGGGTTACTGGCTCAGCAGGTCCGCGCAGGCCGCGCCCTGGCCGGAAGATTTCGATGCCTGTCTCGAGGCATCGCCACAGGGCTTCGTCGCCGTTGCACCGACTGCAGAACCGGCCGGCGAGGCCGGCGATTCCGGCGCCGGCCTGCGCGTTCTCTTCAGAATGCTGGAGGAGGGCAGGTTGCGCAGGCTGACACTGCTGTTCCCGGATGGCTTGCGGGCGGACTGCCGCCGCTCGGACAGGCTGCGCTGGTGGCGCCGCGACCTCGAAGCGCTGTCGGGCCTGCCGGCTCGATGACGACAATACGGGCAAGGCCTCTGAGATCGCGCGGGCTTGCCGACGCCTCGGCTCTGACGGCCCTCGGCGGCCTGCATCCTGTTCTTGCACGGCTTTACGCCACTCGCGGGATTTTGCGGCCGTCAGAACTCGAGACCGGCCTGCAATACCTGGCACCTGTAGGGTCGCTCAACGGCATCGAGCGCGCCGTCGAGGTCCTCATGACGTGTCGGGAACGGCGCATCGTCGTCATCGGAGATTTCGACGCGGACGGCGCTACCAGCACCGCCCTTGTCGTGCGCTGCCTGCGCGACTTCGGCTTTGCGGATGTCGACTACCTGGTGCCGAACCGCTTCGAATACGGTTACGGCCTGACGCCGGAAATCGTTCGCGTCGCGGCGCAATCGTCGCCGTCCCTGTTGCTGACGGTGGACAACGGTATCTCCAGCACAGACGGTGTGGCGGAAGCACGACGCGAAGGCATCGAAGTACTGATCACCGATCATCATCTGCCGGGTCGGGAATTGCCCCTCGCGGCGGCGATCGTCAATCCCAATCTGCAGGATTCAACTTTCAGAAGTCCTCATCTCGCCGGCGTCGGCGTGGCTTTTTACCTGATGGCCGCACTGGGCAAGGAGGTACAGCAGGAAGGCAGGGCTTCGGCGGCGAGAATTCCCGCGCGTTATCTCGATCTGGTAGCGCTCGGTACGATTGCCGACGTGGTCGGGCTGGATCAGAACAACCGCATACTCGTGACGCAGGGATTGACGAGAATCAGGGCAGGGAAATGCGTTGCGGGTATCGCAGCGTTGCTGGCCAGCTCCGGTCGGGATATCGGCCGCGTAAACAGCAGCGACCTCGGTTTCGCGGTGGGACCGCGCCTCAACGCTGCCGGCAGACTCGAGGACATGTCGCTCGGCATTGAATGCCTTCTGACGGACGATGCCGCCGTTGCGACGCGCCTCGCTAACATTCTCGACGGCATCAACCGCGAACGTCGGGAGATCGAAGCCTCCATGCGCGATCAGGCGTTTTCGTTCGTCGATCGCATGACCGATAGCGGGCTTCCCGGCTGCGTCTGCGTCTATCAGGAGTCGTGGCACCAGGGCGTGGTCGGACTTGTTGCCGCCCGTGTGCGGGAGCGCTGCCATCGGCCGGCGGTCGCGTTTGCTCGCGACCACGACGGTCAGCTGAAGGGTTCCGCACGCTCCGTGCCCGGCGTCCATATCCGCGATGTGCTCGAAGCGGTATCGACTGCCTGTCCAGGCCTGGTACAGAAGTTCGGGGGACATGCGATGGCCGCCGGTTTGATCATTGCCTCCGGCGATCTCGATGCTTTCTCCAGACTCGCCTGCGAGCAATTGTCACGACTTTATCCGCGCGCGGATTTCAGCGGCGCGCTTCTCACCGACGGCGTCCTTCCGCTGGCATCCCTGAACGTCGATTTTGCCCGGATCCTGCGCGACGCTGGTCCCTGGGGAGCCGAATTTCCGGAGCCGGTCTGGAGTGGCGATTTCCAGCTGGTGGAACAACGAACCGTTGGCGAGAGCCATCTGAAACTGAAGGTACGGCCGCTCGACGGTTCCGTGGAAGTCGACGCCATTGCGTTCAACCAGGCGGGTGCGGCGTACCGCGGCTCTGTTCGCCTTGCATACCGGGTCGAGGTCAACGAGTGGCGCGGCGCCCAGACGCTGCAACTGGTCATCGAGCAAATCACCGATCTCGGCTAGAGCCCCTGGCCTGCATCATTCATGAACGCTTGAGCCTTGGTGGTGGGCGGAGCCTCGACGAGGGGGAGGGCTTTTCAGGAACGCCGTGAACCCCTCCCTGGGGGCTTCGGGCGAAACATCCCTGTTTCGCACGATCCTGAAAAGCCCTCCCCCTCGTCGAGGCTCCGCTGCGACGCCGCGCCGTTCATGAATGATGCAGGCCACATCCCGGTACCGCGGTAAACCTCTGCCTTTTGCAGAGCTTGCCCGGATGACGTGATAACATGCCGCGTTTTTCAGCCAGAGCCGAACGTGTGCCAGGCGGCGCATACGCTTACAGCCAATGACGCTAGCGGCAGCGGGCCGCGTTCGGAACGACAAGAAATGGAATCGAACCAGATCAAGCAGCAAATCGCCGACCTGACCGAGCGCACCGACGCGCTAAGGGGGTACCTTTGACTACGAAGTCAAGGCAGAGCGACTGACGGAAGTCCGGCGCGAACTGGAACAGCCGGACGTGTGGAGCCATCCGGAAAGAGCACAGGCGCTGGGCCAGGAGCGAGCGGGC
>Ga0299913_10002061_pt1 | contig 15606 bp, 12 predicted proteins | sample RVTome_9_FD_201360 | JGI IMG/M metagenome (GOLD analysis project Ga0299913, IMG submission 201360) | Soil microbial communities from uranium-contaminated site in the Upper Colorado River Basin, Wyoming, United States - RVT155D38 (version 2) ...
AGCCGCCGCTCGGCGATCAGTTTGGCGTAGGTGCGCGCCACCTCGAGGATGGTCATGCACCCGCTTGCGTTGTCGTTGGCGCCCGGTCGGGGATGATCCAGATGGCAGCTGAACACGATCTCTTCGGTGCCGCGTACCGGGTCCGCGCCCGGAATTGTGGCTGTGACGATTGAGTAAGCGCCAGGATGCTGACCCGCCCTCACCGACGCGCGCAACAGAATTGTTTCGCCCGCAGCGAGCCGGCGCTGAAACAGCCTCGCCTGCTTCAGCGACACCATGAAGGCGAATGTCTTGTGCGGCGCGAATGTTTCCAGGTGGCCCCACCTGATGAGCGAATCGTCTTCACCCCACCAGGCCGTCCGCTGGTTCTGCGCGTAGCTGACGATTCCTGCGGCGCCATGCTCCGCGACGGCGAGTGCTGCCGCGGCCTCCGGTTGTGCGCCAACGAGCACGAGCTTCCCGCGAACATCCTTGCCCTGGTAATCGGCTGCCGTCGTGCCTTGCCCGACATCGACGAGCGGCGCTGTGACCTCGCCACTCTCGCTGTCCTGTGCCAGCGTTACAGGCATCGCGTCGAAGCTGGCCAGTCTTGAAACCGGCAGATTCTGCTGACCCACCTGCCGCATTTCCCAGAGCTCCGCGAACTCCGCATCCCAGGAAGGTCTCGCGCGCTGCGTGCCGTACCACTGCGAGCCGTCGGCCGGAAACTCCTCCACCTTCGCATCCTGCAGCCCGTAACTGCGCAGCTGCTGCACGATGAAGTCGGCGGCGAGCCGGAACTGGCGCGAGCCGCGTATCCGATGATTTCGCGCGACCTGCTCCAGATTGCGCTTCGCGGTTTCCCCGGACAGCTCTGACGCCAGCGCGCGTGCCGCTGCCTCCTCCAGCAAGGGTGGGGACTGTGCAGAGGCACCTGCAGCTCCGAGCATGACGAGGAACGCAACGGCCGCAGCACGAACAGGAGTGCTCACCGGGACAGCCTACCCTTTCTTCCCGCGCATCATCCGGTCCAGGCTGATCGGTCCGCCTCCTCGCGCGGAGATGTACAGGAAGACGAAACAGTAAAGGGCGGCCAGCTCCCCCTGATTCTGAATCGGCCAGAGCCCCTGCGGCTGGTGTGCCATGAAGTAGGCGACCGCCATCTCTCCGCTGCAGATGAACGCGACGGGACTCGTGAAGAGTCCAATCGCCACGAGCGTGCCTCCCACGAGCTCGATCACACCGGCGATTCCCGGGAGTGTCGTCAGGCCCATCTGCGTACCGCCGTACATGCCCAGAACCTTCTGGAGCCCATGGAACAGGAACAGGAAACCGGCCGCGATCCGCATCGCCGAGTAGGCATAGCCATCGAAAGTCGTTCGCACAGCCATCGTTCCTCCTCTGGACGTGTGTCAGGCCATCATTCGGTCATTTACGCGAATTCTCTACTCGTTGTCGGTACCGGTGCAGCTGTGAGTTGTGAGTCTTGAGCGTTGACCATGCAACTCAGGACTCGAAACTCACAACTCGCGACTGGCAGAATATCAAGGGCGAAGCCCTTGCCTCGTTAAACGTTCTCGAGCCTCACGGCGGCAGCTTCGAGGGTCTCGTCCTTTTTCGCGAAACAGAACCGCAGCACTCGGGGCGCCTCCTGCCTGTAGAGGAATGGGGAGGTCGGTATGGAGGCCACGCCGTGCTCCTTCGTCAGCCGGATGGCAAAGTCGGCGTCCGCCTCGTCCGTGATTGCCGAGTAGTCCATCAGCTGGAAGTAGCTGCCGCGGCAGGGCAGCGGTCTGAATCTGGAGTTCTCCATCAATCGCAGGAAAAGATCGCGCTTGGCCTGGTAGAAGGGCGCCAGCTCCTGCAGTCCCCGCTTCGCGGCGAGGAAATCAGCGATTGCATGCTGAACGGGCGTGTTCGTGGCGAACGTGACGAACTGGTGCACCTTGCGGAACTCGGCGGTGAGCAGCGCAGGGGCCACCGCGTAGCCCACTTTCCACCCCGTCGTGTGATACGTCTTCCCGAACGATCCCACGATGAAGCTGCGCGCCGCCAGGGACGGATGCCGCGCCATGCTCTCGTGACGCAGACCGTCGAAGATGATGTGCTCGTAAACCTCGTCGCTGAGAATCACGATGCCGGTGCCTTCGACGATTCCGCCGAGCTCGCGGACGTCGGCAGGCGAGAGGACCGCGCCAGTGGGATTGTGCGGCGAGTTGATCACGATCATGCGTGTTCGTGGCGTGATGGCATGCCGGACTGCATCCCAGTCGGTTGCGTACTGCGGAAAGGTCAGCGAGATCACGACCGGGATACCGCCGCACAGCTCTACGGCCGGCACGTACGAGTCGTAGCACGGCTCGAAGACCATTACTTCGTCGCCGGGATGCACCACCGCGGCTATCGCATCGAACAATGCCTCGGTTCCGCCGGAGGTGACGGTGACCTCGGTGTCCGGATCGTACCTGTGTCCGTAGAAGCTCTCGTACTTGGCGGCGATGGCCTCTCGTAATGCGGGCACCCCCTGCATGGGCGCGTACTGGTTTCTCCCGCTTCGCATATGGTGCGCGACAGCATCGACGAGATCGGGATCGCAGTCGAAGTCCGGAAAGCCCTGGGAGAGATTGATCGCGCCGAGATCCGCCGCAAGACGGGACATGACGGTGAAGATCGTGGTGCCGACCGAAGGCAGCTTCGAGTCGATCGGGATCATGTGGTGGCCTCGAACACCCCGCTCTCGCGGTTCTTGCGAACGCGGTCCCACGGGAACTGCTGTCCGTTCATGGCGACGTACACGCCGGGGGGCAGCACCTGCACGAATGACAGGGCGCTGCCGAGATTGAACAAACCGTCCGAACTGCCGAACGCATACGGGACCATCGCGCCGGTCAGCACGATCGTGCGATCGACGAGGCTCGCTTCCGCGAGGGCGCGCGCGGTCTCGACCATCGTGTCGGTTCCATGCGTGATGACGATCTCGCGCTCGTCGCAGGCGCGGCAGGAGGCGACGATCGCCGCCCGGCCTCGGTCGTCCAGCTCGAGGCTGTCGATCATCATGATTGTCTCGATGTGGACTCCCACACGACATCGGCCGCGGCGAAGCATCTCCGGCACGTGGGTGTCGCGGAAGAACAGCCGGCCGCTCAGCTCATCGTATTCCTTGTCGAACGTGCCGCCAGTAACGAGAATGCGGATGGGCATGAAATCAGTTACCAGCTTCCAGCTTCCGGCTTCCAGCTTTTAGCTTTCAGCCTCGGTTCGGACGGCGGACGGCGGATAGCGGATTGCGATGCGTTCACGCGCTCTCAGCTTCCAGTTGCCGGGGCCGTGCAGATATGAAATCGGCCTGACCGTTCTGTGCGGCTCGCCGGGCTCCTGCCGGCCGGCTGCTGCCGTATACCCGCGGACGCGCGCCCGGTGAACATGCTTTATATCAACGAATTACGGGCCCCGGCACAGTCGCGAGGCAGCGAGCGGCACCCTGATTGCCTCCTGTGAACCGACTTTGGAGGTCATTTCGCCATGGAAATGTTTGCAGGCACGGCCATTCTGATCGGCATCGTCGGCATCTTCTTCGTGCGCCGTCGCAGCGCCCGCAAGAAGCAGCAGGCCATCTGAGCCCTGCGCTCGGTGCAGTTGCGGCGCCGCGCTCGCAGCAGCAACGCGACCGGACAGCGTCGAATGGTGGGTTCACCGTTCGACACCGCTGGCCCGGAAGAGATCGTCGGACGACGAGAGGACGATCCTGCGTAGCCGGTCAGGGTAATCCGGGGGCAGCGAGCTGAGAAACTGTTTGACCGTCTGCGCGGCGCTTGCGGAGCTGTGGCCCCCGAGCGTCGCGTCCGTCCACCGCTTCGGAAAGAAAATATCCCCCGTCCGCTGGATCTCGCGCAGCCTGTCGAGGCTCGGCCGGATGTACTTCTCGGATGCCGCCGCGCGCAGCGGGTGGTGGAGATAATCGAGTCCTTCGAGGACCCACCGTTCCCGTCTCCGGTTCTTCACATCCTTCAGGCTCTGAAAAAAAGCGTCGCGGACGGCCGGATCGGATGACAGTGCCGGGCGCACGAACTCGAACTGCGCCCGGCGGTCCGGGTTCTCGGTGCGCTGCTGCTGCAGCTCCAGGATCTCCTTCCACGCCGGCACGCCCCGCACTGCGAGCTCCAGCGCCAGCCTGATGTAGTCGGGCTCGGCGAGCGTCAGCCCCGGGACGTCGGTCCGCTTTCGCCAGACCGCTTCGAGCCACCCGAGCGTCACAGGACTCGCCGCCGTATCACGAAGAGCGGAGAACCAGGCAGACTTGAGGCTCGACGATGGGGCGGCGGCGAGACCGGCACGGAGCACGGATTCAATCCTTGGTGTGAGCCGCTCGCGCTCGGCAGCTTCGATGAACCGCCAGTAGGACTGCCGCGTGTAGCCGAGAATTCGTTCGACGTTCTGTTCGTTCGGCTCGGCCGGCAGCGCGCGAAGCGCCAGGTCGATCACGGCTCGGGCGTCCGCGCGGCCCTCGAGCATCTGGTCCCAGAGCGTCACCCAGGCCGCACCCCTCGACAACGGATCCTCGATCTCCGGCAGTCGTGTCAGCAGATGGTCGATCGTGCGTGAGTCGAGAACGAACCCGCCATAACCGATTCCGCCTCCGGTCGGCAGCACGTACTCGGGCTCTGGCAGCCCTTGCGCTTCGGCAATCTCCACACGTGGGCTCGACAAGCGCGCTTCGATCGTGCGCACGCCAGCCGGCAGCCCGATCTCCACCTGCAGGCGCTGGTTCCACACGAGGCCGCGCGCGGCAATCGGATCCTTCTGAGCGAGCGCCAGCCGCGAGACGCGGCCGCTCTCGACCTGCAGCTCGGTCGAGATGATGGGGCGTCCCCGCTCCTGGACCCAGGCCGTGCTCCACGCCTCGAGATCCTCGGGGGTGCGGCCGTCGAGGATGTCGATCAGATCGGTCCACGTCGCGGTGCCGAACTCGTACTTCTTCAGGTAGACCCGGAGGCCCTCCCGCAGCTGCGCGGCGCCGACGGTCGTCTCGAGCTGACGCATGACGATGGGTGCCTTCTCGTAGATGATGGCGCCATAGAGCGTGCCCGCATCGGTCAGGTTGCCGAGCGGCTGGCGGATTGCGTTGGTGCCGGGCGTGCGGTCGACGTCATAGGCTGCGGGGTAGTGCGCGTAGAGAAATCTCAACTCGTGATTGATCTCGGGGAACGTGGGATTGACGATCTTCGCGGCCATGAAGTTCGCGAAGACCTCCTTCATCCATACGTCGTTGAACCAGCGCATCGTGACGAGATCGCCGAACCACATGTGCGCCGTCTCGTGCGCGATCAGGCTGGCGCGCCCGAGCTTCTGATTCTGAGTGGCGGACGGATCGAGCAGCAGCCCGGAGGCATTGTAGAAAATCGATCCCGCGTGCTCCATGCCGCCGAACTGGAACGACGGCACGAGCAGGAAGTCGAACTTGCCCCACGGATATGGAATGCCCGTGTAACGCTCCAGCCATTCGAGCGCAGACGCGTGCAGATCGAAGATCTCGCCACGGTTCCGCTCGACCTTTGCCGCGTCGGTTTCGCGGTGGAGCATGCGGAACACCCGTCCGTTCCGTTCGGCCTTCTCCACAATGAAGTGTCCTGCCGCCAAGGCGAACAGGTAGGTCGGCAAGGGCCGCGTCTCGGCGAACTGGAGGTGTAACCGTCCGCGCTCTTCACGCCGTGCCGTTTCCGCCCCGTTGGAGACAGCCTCCCAGGCTGATGGGATCTCGAGGCTCACGGTCCAGCGCGCCTTGAGATCCGGCTGGTCGAAGCACGGGAATGCCAGGTGCGCACGCGCGGGTACGAACAGGGTGTAGAGGAACTCGGGGTTGCGATTGAGAGACGCGTCGCCGACGAGAAACTCCAGCGTGATCTCGTTGGCCCCCTCACGAAGATCGGACGACGGAATGACGAGATGATCCGTCGTGACGTGCAGGGCGACGGCACGCCGGCCGACAGTTGCGCTCCGGATGCTGTCGGGCAGGGCAAAGTCGAGCGCGAGCGGGCGCGCCGCCTCGGTGAGATCGAAGCGGATTGTCACCCGTCCTCGAACCCGCTCCGTGTGATCCTCCGGAACATCGAAGTGAAGCTCGTAGTGCAGGTCGCGGATTCTGCGGGCGCGTTCCTCGGCGAGGGCCAGCGGAATGCCAGGACCCGGGGCCACGTCAGCCGGCGTGGGACCCTGTGGAGTGGTCGTCATCGTCCCAGCCCATACCAGCAGCGGCCAGATCATCACCGCATGATATCAGGCGATCTTGCGTACGCGGAGTACCACGATGGCCGCGATCACGACGAGAAACAGCCAGGTGATCATCGAGGCCTCCATGAACGCCCTGTATGCCGCTCGCCCCATCACGTCGAAGAGGCTCAACCCGATTACAGCAAGGGCGGCGAGCGTGAGGGCGCGCATGGCCCCGGGCAGCCGGTCTTCGTAGTTGATCAGAAGGGCTGCCGCGGGAGTGGACAGCAGGAACACGTAGTCCCAACCCTGCGGTGATATCAGCGGCATCAGCGTCATAAGCAGCCCTCCCTCCAGACCCTCTGGAAAAGACACTCCGCGACGCAGCAGAAACACGACGGCCACGCTCACCAGCAGCAGGGCGGAGAATGCCAGCGACAGGCGGGACGCCATCTCGCCCGCGCCAAGCATCCGCGCGAACGCGGACGCCAGCGAGACGTTGTCCGCAACGAAAAGATTGGGCGCAGTGGTGGACGTCACCATGTTCCACCAGGCCTGGTGCTGGACGATGTTGCCGTTCCAGCCGTAGAGGGCAGCTGGAATCGCAAAGACGGCGGTAGAACCGACGAGCGCCGCGACGATGGACGACGATCGACTGCGTGCAACCAGCCACGGCAGGAAGATCACCGCGTACGGTTTGATGACGATCGCGAGAACCACGAGGCCTCCCGCAAGCGCCTCGCGGCCCGACCTCATCGCAAGCAGCGCGCCGCTCGCGACGACAGCCAGGAGCAGGTTGACCTGCCCCAGAACGATCTCGTGGCCGTAGAACTTTCCGAGCGCCACGATCAAGGCCGGGATCAATATCCAGACTGGTTTCCGTCGCTCGGGCAGGAGCCTCACCGCCTGCGCCAGCAGCACCACGAGCAACAGTACGGACGTCGTGAACCAGGTCGCTTCGGCGATACCCAGCGGCAGCAGGCCGATCGGAATCGCGAGCACCGCGAACGCGGGCAGGTACTTGAAGACATAGTGGCCGTCTTCGGCGCGATACAGCGGCTCGGCCGACGCCGCGCGCGCGCCAGCCTTCCAGTAGACCTCGAAGTCGGGCATGCGGTCGGCCGCCTTGAAGACGAAGATCCAGGCCGCCAGCGCGGCGAGCACCGTCGCGAGGAACCAGCGGGCTGGTGTGGCCAGAACCGCCCGGATAGCGGGAGAGCGTATCGCGCGCCGGTGGGTGACAGGGTTCGCCAAGGTCCGGCGATCGAAGTTCAGCGGTTGCCGGGTACGACGCGGCGGATGCCGCGACAGGTCCAAGGGCCACTGACGATACTGCGGATGCCGCGTTCAACGCAAAATCGCTTCCAGGGGGCGCTTGTCGCCTCGGCGCTCGTCGCCCTCGACGTCGTCAGCGGCCTCAGCCAGCAGCATCCGGGCTTCGATCGCCGCGGCGTCCTGACGATGAAGTTCATTCTCGGGGGGGATCGCGCGGCCACCGGCGACGCCATCGCGGTGTTCCACGAGCGGGTGCTCGACGAGGCGCGCGGCCTGCCCGGCGTCACGGCGGCGGCGACCGTGAACCATCTGCCGCTCAACCACGAAGCGGCGTCGAAGGTGTACTCGCGGCCGGGCGATCCCGTCGAGCAAGAAAGCGCGCGGCGCACCGCGATCGAAATCGCCGTCTCGCCCGGCTACTTCGCAACGATGGGCATTCCGCTGCTGCAGGGCCGCGACTTCGACGCGAGAGACCGCCGGAGCGGTCAGCCGGCCGCGGTCGTGAACCGGACGTTCGCCGAACGGCTCTGGCCGGGTCGTTCGCCCATGGGCCGGGAAGTCGCGCTGGGCTCGAACGGCGCGCGCGTTGTCATCGTCGGCGTCGCCGGCGACGCGCGGCCCCGGGAGCTCATCGGGGAAGACGAGCCGATCGTGTATCGGCCACTCGCTCAGACGCCGAGGCGCCACGCCAGGCTGGTTGTGCGGACGCCGGCTGATCCGATGTCGCTCGCCGATTCCGTGCAGGAGGCCGTGTGGCGGGTCGATCGCCTGATGCCGCTGACCGAGGTCAGGACCCTCGACACGGTGGTCGCGCAGTTCCTGCTGCCGCAGCGCGCGATGGGGGTGTCGATGGCGGCGACTCCGTGCGACCGGGCTTCTGCTGGTGGCGAGCGGCCTCTACGCTCTGCTGGCTCTCATCGTCTGCCAGCGCCGGCGGGAGATCGGTCTGCGGATGGCGCTCGGCGCCTCACGCCGGGAGGTGGTGCGGTCGGTCATCGGATCGGGGCTCAGGATCACGGCCGCAGGCCTCGTGCTGGGGCTCGCCCTCGCGGTCGGCGCCACGACCCTGCTGGCCAGCCTGCTCCCCGGAGCCCGCGTTCTCGAGCCGTTCGCGCTGGTCGGATCCACCGCCGCGCTGCTGCTCGTGGCCGGCATCGCCTCCTGGGTGCCGGCCCGCGGTGCGGTGCACGTGGATCCGATTCAAATCATTCGCGACGCCTGAGGAGCCTACAGCCTTCGCCGACGCCACTGCCGAACCGGCCCGCTCACTCGGCGCGCAGCGCCCTGACAGGCACGATCCGTGTTGCGCGGCGCGCCGGCAGGTACGAGGCCGCTGTGGCCGCGGCGGCCAGGACGAGCGGCGCGACGCCGAACACGACGGGATCGAGGGCGCTCACCTCGTAGAGCATGCTGCTCAGGGCCGTGGCGACGCCCCAGGCGATCAGCAGGCCCAGGCTCAGGCCGGTTGCCGTGAGGGCGAAGCTTTCGCGCAATACCAGCCAGAGCACATTCGAAGAGGTCGCACCGAGCGCCATACGGATCCCGATCTCGCGCGTGCGCCGCGAGACCACATACGACTTGACGCCGTAGACGCCAATCACGGCAAGCAGCAGCGCCACCGCGCCGAACACCGAGAACAGGCGCGCGCCGGTGTTCACCGCCCACAGCTGTATGCTGCTGTCTCTATGTTGCTGCAGTGTTCTGAGGTTGATCAGGGGGACGCCCGGATCGGCTGCGCGCACCTGCTGTCGGATGGTGCCGAGCATCGCCGCCTCGGCCGCAGCGCCTTCGCGCGCGACCCGAACGTGCAGGTACATGCTGCCCCGGTAGTTCTGACCGGAGGGCAGATAGATATGCGGTACTGGCGCCTGGTCGAAGAGATCGTGCCGGATTCCTGCAACCAACCCCACGATCTCGAGCTGGCGATCGCGTGAGCGCTGCAGCTGAATGCGCTGTCCGACCGGGTCCTCCTCGCCGAACAGCCGGCGGGCGAGCGGTTCATCGATGACGGCGACCGGCGGTCCCGACTCGACCTGTTCTTCCGCGGCCGTGAACCCGCGGCCCCTGAGCACCGGCAGCCGCAGCGTCTCGAAATAATCGGCGCCGACGATTGTGAGGGTGCCGCTCGCACCGGATTCGGGCTGGCCCTCCGGCGCCGGCGGAGTTCCCGCCTTCTGCACCAGCGGTGCGTCCTGGAATTCACCGAACGGGATGAGCGAGGCCAGGCTCGCCGAGTGCACGCCGGGCGTGCTGCGCACGCGCTGCATGACCATACGCATCGATGAACGGCCGCGAGTCTCGTCGTATCCGCCCAGTCCCGGGTCCAGTCCGGCAACGAGGCCGCCCTCCAGTGGAAAGCCGGGATCGGCCGTCGAGGCCTTGATCGCCCCGCGCATGAAGAGGCCGGCGGCTGTCAGCAACGCAAGCGACAGCGCGACCTGTCCGACGACGAGCAGATTGCGCATGGACAGCCTGCGGCCGCCGCCGTGCTCGGCCGGCTGCTCCTTCAGATCGGGAAGCACATCGGGCCGCGTGACGCGCCATGCCGGCGCGAGGCCCGCCAGCATGGTGCTCAGCACGCAGAACCCTATCGTCGCGGCGAGCACCCGCACGTCCGGGGATGCATCGAAGGTCACGACGAGCGGAAGGACCGCGGCGAAGGTGGACGTGAGGAGTCGCGTTCCCCAGACGGCAAGCACCAGGCCCGCGGCGCCTCCGACCAGCGCGATGATCAGCGACTCGGTCAGGAGCTGGCGCACGACGCGCGCACGCCCGCTGCCGAGCGCAAGCCGCAGGGCGATTTCCTTCCGTCGCGCGGTGCCGCGCGCGAGCAGCATGTTCGCCAGATTGAGGCAGGCAATCAGCAGCACCAGCCCGGCCATCCCCATCAGCAGCCCGCCGAGGGTGACGGTCTGCGAGTCCGTCTGAGGGCTGGTGCTGATGGACAGGCGGGGCAGCTTCTGCACGAGCAGATCGTGTCCCTTGTTCTCCGACGGATGGGCGTCCACCATCTGCTGCGACAACGCAGGCAGTCTCGCCGCTGCCGTCTCGTGGGTCACGCCGTCTCGCAGCCGCCCGACCAGTATCAATGGCCGATGTGTCGAACTGGAGAGGCTCCGCGTTCGATCGCCGGTAATCATCTCGTCCGAAACGGTGTCGTAGACGCCGGTCGGCAGCCACAACTCCGGCGCAATGAGCGCAATCGTCCCCGCAAAGCCCTCCGGGGCCACCCCAATCACCGTGAAGTCGCGCGCGTTGATTCGAATCGTCTGTCCGACGAGCGCCGCGGGTGCGACGCCGGCCTTCCGCGCGACCTGATGTCCGGCGATGACCACCGGGATTTCTGCGCCCGGGCGCTCTTCGTCAGCGCTGAAGTTGCGGCCGGCCGCCAGCTTCACCCCCAGCGTCGGGAAGTAGCTGGCCGACGCAATCGTCACAAACGAACGCCGCGTCGTCTCCCCCTCGCTGATCCCCACCATCGCCATGGTCTGCGCCAGAACATCGGAGAATACTTCGCGCCCGCCGCGGAGAAGCTCGTAGTCGGCCCACGCGAACGCGCGATACTTGTCAGGCCTCGCAGTGTCCCGGCTGTAGATGCCGACGATTCCAGGCCCATCGGACGGGATCGGCTGGAACATCATCGCGTTGACGATGCTGAAGACCGCCGTGTTGGCGCCGATGCCCAGTGCGAGAACGAGGATGGCGACTGCGCTGAAACCGGGGCTCTTCAGAAGGAGGCGGGTGGCAAAGCGCAGGTCGGTCAGCACAGGGAGATTGACGGAGCTGAAGGGTGTCCTGTTCCGTGCGTTGCAGATTCGTTGATTGGGGATTGAGGGATTGATTGGAGATTTTGCGATTGTTGATTGGGGAATTTATTCGGAAATTGGAGATTGGGGGGATTCGCGGGTTTGTCGCCCGAGGGAACGCCGGCATCGATCCTGCTCTGCTCGGCTGGCATGAACGAGAAAGCCGAAAGGTTGACTCAGAATGGGGCGGCGCATATGACGAATCACCAACAGTGCTAGACTGATATTAACTCCCGAGTACTCGCACCGTGTCCTGGCCGCTACTTCCCCCTTCATACGAACGTCAGCACGGTCACGCTGAGCTGATCGAGCTGGCCAGCGACCGCCGCATTCGCGAGCGCAACAAGGTCACCTACCGCCTGGCCCACTGGCCGATCTGGATCTGGGTGTTCTTCATCGCTCCTGGTCCGCTCACCTTCGATCTGTTCGAAGCGGGATTCGACACGCGCATGGCGTTGTGGCTGGGGGTCGTGCTTGCCGGCACCGGGATTGCCGGGCTGCGCGGCCGGCTGCCCGGCGTGGAGCCCCGGCCCTACATCATCCGGTTCACCGAGGATCGTCCCAACCCGCTGTACCGGCGCGTGTGCTACACCGTCGCCTGGAGCGAGGTGATCGCGTTCGCGCTCCTGAACATCGCAGGGCTGGCGATGGCGGTGCTGACTGGGGAGTGGCGTCTGAGACAGCTCTACGAGGCGGGCTATTTTCCAATCGCCGGGACGGTGTGGCTGCTCGGAATCCTCGGGTTGCTGCCCCGCGTGCGACGATCGACCGAGGGAGAAGGACACGAGCGCCGCTACTTCTACGGCTCCGTGTGGGCCGTCTGTCTTGCGCAGCCCGTGCTCTGGATTCTGTGGAAGGTCCTGCCGCGTGCGCAACCCTGGGATCTGCTGAAGCTGGTGATCTTCGTCGGCATTCTCGCCTACGTCGGCAACATGGCGCGCCGCGGGCTGCTGCCCAGAACGCGGCCAATCGTTCCGGGCGAACTGGCTGTCTCCGACTGAGGGGGGGCTCAGGGTTCAGGGTTCAAGGTTCAATTAGGGTCGCGGGCTTACGCCGATCGAATCGCGGACGAATGCTTCGATATCCGCGGCCGGCCGCGCGCCGGCGGTTCGGCCGACCTCCCGGCCGCCGGCGAACACTGCCATGGTCGGAATCGATCTGATGGCGTAGCGGTCGCCAAGCTCGGGCAGCGCGTCGGTGTTGACCTTCACGACCGTCCATTGCCCGGCATGGCTGGCGGCGACACGCGCGAGCTCGGGCGCCACCATCCGGCAGGGTCCGCACCACGGCGCCCAGAAGTCCACGATGATCGGCTGGCTGGCCGCGCGGATCAGCGCGTCGAAGGCCGCGGCCGATGGAATCTCCACCGGTTCGGCCGGCCCTGCCAGCGTCGCGCCGCACCTGCCGCATCTGGCCGCGCGCCCGAACGGGATCCGGTTGCGCTGTGCGCAGTCGTGGCAATTGACGATGATCCCGCGATCGTCCATGGTCGCGGAGGACATGCAGCCATTCTACCTGACCCCCGACCCGCCCCCGAACCTTCGACCCCAAACTGAACGCTGAACGCTGAACCCTGAACCCTGAACCCTGAACCCTGAACCCATGAACCCATGACCCATGAACCCATGAACCCCTGAACCCCTGAACCCATGAACCTGCAGTACTATCCCCCCATGCCCGGGACGACTGCCCCTTCTCTGACCAGCCTGGCCAGGCGATTCGGCGCTTTCGTGACGGAGCGCTATCCGTTCGCGCTTCGAGCGGCGCAGGACGCCTTCGCGGCGGTCAGCGGACGAGTCATGCCGCCATCAGGATCCCCTGCGCTCGCTGAGCTCGCGACACGCATCGTCCCCGAGCTTCGCGGCCGCCTGACTCCGGACCTGTTCCCGCTGGCCGATCTGGACGAGACCACGCCCGGCGTGAGTGCGGAAGTCCGCTTGACACAAGCGCTGGACGAGCTCGTGGACGCGTGCGTGGGATTCCTCGCGCGCGCGGCGACCCGGGCCTCGCTGACGGCCGAGGAGCGCCGGGAGATCCTGTGGGGGATGGTCCTCACACGCGCGACCGACAACCGTCTCAAGACGCTGTTCACGGGCGGAGAGGTCCGCTACGAGGACGGTGCGTTTCAGGGCAAAGGGTTCAGGTCGCTTGGCCAGGAAGCGATTTACGCGGCGGGGCTCCGCCTGCACCGGGGCGAGCCCTACAGGCACGAAGGCGGCTGGGCGGGTGATGTCATCGCGCCGATGATTCGCGATCTCGGTGCGGCGCTGGCGATGCGTCCTGCACCGGAAACGCTGCGCATGGTGCTCACGGCGCAGATGGGCAAAGCCGGACCGCCGATGCACGGGAAGGACCTGCACATCGGCGATATGGAGTACGGCATTCTGCCTCCGTCGGCGCCGCTCGCCACGAGCGCGCTCACCATCGCAGGCATGGCGATGGCGTTCGCGCGAGAGGGGAGCGCCCGCGTGGCGCTGGCGTTCATTGGCGAGGGTGGGACGTCGCTCGGTGAATGGCACGAAGCGATCAACCTGTGCGCCGTGCGCCGGCTGCCCGCCGTGTTCTGCGTGCAGAACAATCAGACCGCGCTTTCGACGCCCCTGCGCGATCAGTCGGCCGTGCGCGTGTTCGCGGACAAGGCCGCAGGGTACGGGATCCCCGGGTTCACGATCGACGGCACGGATCCTGACGAAGTCGCTGCGGCGTTCGCGTGGGCCGCCGCGCGCGCGCGTGCCGGCGCCGGTCCTGCACTGATCGAGCTGGTGTGCATGCGCATGTGCGGGCACGCCCATCACGACGACATGTTGTATCTGGGCAGGGATCCGCTGGTGTCATGGGAGTACCCGCCGCTGTCAGAACAGGGCTACGCGGACCGCGAGCTCTACGCCTTCTGGTCGGCGCGCGATCCGATCCCGTCGTACGCCTCCAGGTTGGAGGCTGAAGGCCTGATCGAGCCTGGCCACCTCGATCGGATCAAGAACGAGGCCGAGGCTCTGGTCGAGCGCGAGGCGCGTGCGGTGATCGAGGCGCCGTGGCCCAGTCCGGAAGTGGCCGGCACGGGCGTGTTCGCGAAAGATTCGCCCAGGCGGCGAATCGAGGTGCTCGAGGAGCGCGTCCGTTCGGAGGTGGATTTCGATCCGCCCCTTCCGCCCCTCCAGACCGGTCCGGCTTTCGATCGCAGGGGCACGACGTTCCTCGAAGGCGTGATGCTCGGGGTCCGCGATGCGCTCTCGAGCGACTCGCGGGTGTTCGTGTACGGCGAGGACGTCGGTGGATCTTACGGCAACGCGTTTCTCCTGCTGCGTCCGCTGCTCGAGGAGTACGGCGGCCGCATTCTGAACTCGCCGCTCGCCGAAGGCGCAGTCCTCGGCGTGTGCGTCGGCGCGGCGCTCGCCGGCCAGCGGCCGATCGGCGAGATGCAGTTCAACGATTTCGTCGCGACCGGCTTCAATCAGCTCGTGAACAACGCGGCGAAAATCCGGTACCGCTGGGGAGGGTCGGTCCCCATGGTCCTGCGCATGCCGTGGGGCGGGCTGCGGCATGCCGGCCCGTATCACAGCCAGAACACCGAGCCCTGGTTCTACCGCACGCCCGGCTTGAAGATCGTCGTACCCTCGACACCGCACGACGCGCGTGCGCTGATGGCGGCGGCGGTCGCGGATCCCGATCCGGTGCTCTACTACGAGCACATCGCGCTGTACCGCGATCCCCGGATCAAGCAGGCTCTGGGGGATGCCCCGGCGGCGTCGGTCGAGATCGGCAGGGCGGCGCTCCGCCGGGCCGGCGACGACCTCGCCATCATCTCCTATGGCGCATACGTGCACACGGCCATGCGTGTCTCGGACGCGCTGTCGAAGGACGGAATCGAAGCGAGCGTCCTCGATCTGCGCTCGCTCGCGCCGCTCGACCGCGACGCCGTGCTGACCGTGGCCCGGCACTGCAACCGCGTTCTGATCGTGCACGAGGACTCGCGCACCGGAGGCATCGGCGAGAGCCTCGCGGCGATCATCCAGGAGGAGGCGTTCGAGTCGCTCGACGCGCCCGTTCGGATCATCGGCGCGCTCGACACGCCGGTTCCGTACTCGCCGCCGCTCGAGGAGTTCTTCCTGCCCGGCGAGGCCGAGATCGAGCATGCGGCGCGGCTGCTCGTCGCGTATTGAAAGCCGTCGGACGCATCAAAATCTGCAATCCCCAATCCCAGCGCTCCGCGTCGATCCGACCGGACTTCGATGAATTCTGCTGGAGTAAGGCAGCCGATTTAGGCTCACCGGACCAGAGAATCCGCGCGTCATGTCCGCGGTTGCCGCGGTTCCAACGCAAGGCGGCATGCTACAATTTC
>Ga0299913_10002062_pt1 | contig 15602 bp, 12 predicted proteins | sample RVTome_9_FD_201360 | JGI IMG/M metagenome (GOLD analysis project Ga0299913, IMG submission 201360) | Soil microbial communities from uranium-contaminated site in the Upper Colorado River Basin, Wyoming, United States - RVT155D38 (version 2) ...
GTTCGTCGATACCGTTTACAAGTGCGTGCTCCAGCCGTTTATTGACCGGCAGCTCGCGCCAGGCCACATCCTTTTCCCTGGCCTTCTGGCCGCTTGCCTGGCCCTTCCAGGATTCGGCCACTTCCAGCAGGCGCTCGGTGGCGTCCTCGCGCCGGTACAGAATGACGTCCTCGACCGCGGCGCGCAGATCCTCGGGCAGGTCTTCGTAGATCGCGAGCTGACCCGCGTTGACTATGCCCATGTCCATGCCTGCCTGGATCGCGTGATACAGGAATACGGAATGAATCGCCTCGCGAACGATGTTGTTGCCGCGGAATGAGAACGACACGTTGCTGACGCCGCCGCTCACGAGCACGTGCGGCAGCGTTTCCTTGATGATGCGCGTAGCCTCGATGAAATCCAGCCCGTAACGGTTGTGCTCCTCGATCCCGGTTGCAACCGCGAAGATGTTCGGATCAAAAATGATGTCCGCCGGATCCAGCCCGACCTCGTTCGTAAGGATGTCGTAGCACCGCCGGCAGATCGATACCTTGCGTTCGACGCTGTCGGCCTGTCCCTGTTCGTCGAACGCCATGACGACGACGGCAGCACCATAATCGCGCACCAGCCGCGCCTGTTTGATGAACGATTCCTCGCCTTCTTTCAGGCTGATGGAGTTGACGATGCTCTTGCCCTGCACGCAGCGCAGTCCCGTCTCGATCACCGTCCATTTGGAGGAGTCGATCATCACCGGTACGCGCGCGACGTCCGGTTCCGATGCGATGAGGTTCAGATAAGTCTGCATCGCCTTTTCGGAGTCGAGCATACCCTCGTCCATGTTGACGTCGATGATCTGCGCCCCGTTTTCCACCTGCTGGCGCGCGATCTGGACCGCTTCCGCATAGTCGCCGGCCTCGATGAGCCGCCGGAAATGCGCCGAGCCGGTGACGTTACTGCGCTCGCCTACGTTGACGAACAGGTCGTCCGGCCCGAGGTTCAGAGGCTCGAGTCCCGACAGCCGGCAGCGCACGGCTACCTTCGGGATCTGTCGCGGCGTTTTGCCCCGGACCGCCTCGAAGAGCTGCCGGATGTGATCGGGCGTCGTTCCGCAACAGCCCCCGATGACATTCACGAGGCCGCTCGAGGCGAATTCCCCTACGATGGACGCCATCTCTTCGGGACTTTCGTCATACTCTCCGAATTCATTGGGCAAGCCGGCGTTCGGGTGAGCGCTGACGCCGGTGTCGGCGACCCTCGAAAGCTCCGCCACGTAGGGCCGAAGGTCCGCCGCGCCCAGCGCGCAGTTGAGCCCGACCATGAACGGCTGCGCGTGCCGCACCGAATTCCAGAATGCCTCGGTCGTCTGTCCCGACAACGTCCTGCCGGAGGCATCCGTGATCGTGCCGGAAATCATGACGGGCAACTCGAATCCCGACGCTTCGAAACTGCGACGCACCGCGAAGATCGCCGCCTTGGCATTGAGCGTGTCGAAGATCGTTTCGATCATGAGAAAGTCGACCCCGCCTTCGATCAGCGCCGTGGCGGCGACCTGATACGTCTCGGCGAGCCGCTCGAACGTCGTGTTGCGGTAACCGGGATCGTTCACGTCGGGCGAGATCGACGCGGTGCGATTGCTCGGGCCGAGAACGCCCGCGACGAATTTCGGCTCGCCGCTTTGCGCGGCAAAACCGTCGGCGGTCTCGCGTGCGAGTCTGGCTGCGGCGCGATTGAGATCAGCTACGAGCGACTCCATGCCGTAGTCGCCCATCGAGGGAGCATTCGAGTTGAAAGTATTGGTTTCGATGATGTCGGCGCCGGCTTCGAGAAACTGCCGGTGGATGTCCTGAATCAGGTCGGGACGGGTTATCGACAGCAGGTCGTTGTTGCCCTTCAGATCCCGGTGCCATTCGCGGAATCGCTCGCCGCGGAAATCGTCCTCGGCCAGGCGATAGCCCTGAATCATCGTGCCCATCGCGCCGTCGAGAAGCAGGATTCGCTCCGAAAGTAACTGTCTCAGCAGCGTAATTCTTCGTTCGCGTTGCATACGCAGTCCTCAGGCGGCCGCCTGCTCCGCCCTGACGCCGAGCGCATGGCAGATCGCGTAGGTCAGTTCCGAGCGGTTCAGGGTGTAAAAGTGAAATTCGTCGATGCCTTCTTTCTTCAGCAACCGGACCTGTTCGATCGCCACACTGGCAGCGATCAGGCGGCGCGTATCGGGGTCGTCGTCGAGGCCCTGGAAGCGCTCGTGCAGCCAGCCGGGGACTGTCGCCCCGCACTGTTCCGCAAACCGCTGCAGTTGCGGAAAACGGGTAATCGGCAGGATGCCCGGAACGATTGCCGTCTCGATCTGCGCCTGTGCGCAGCAGTCGCGGAAACGCAGGTACCGGTCGACGTCGAAAAAAAACTGCGTGATAGCCCGCGATGCGCCCGCGTCGATCTTGCGTTTGAGGTTGTCGAGATCGGCTCTGGCATTGCGCGCCTCCGGATGGACTTCCGGATACGCGGCTACGGAAATATCGAAGTCGGCGACTTTCTTCAGGCCGGCGACGAGATCGGAGGCATAGGCGTAGCCGTCCCGGTGCGGGGTGTACTGCTGCGCATTGCCGGCCGGTGCCTTCGGCGGATCGCCACGAAGTGCAACGAGGTATCGGACGCCCATATCCCAGTAATCTCGCGCGATCTCATCGATCTCGCTCTTGCTGGCACCCACGCAGGTAAGGTGCGGCGCGGCGGTTAGCGATGTGTCTTTCAGTATGCGCGCCACCGCGGCGTGCGTGCGTTCGCGAGTGGAGCCGTCTGCTCCGTAAGTCACCGATACGAAGCGTGGCGACAGGACGGAAAGGCGTTCGATCGAAGCCCACAAGGTTTTCTCCATCTCCTCCGTCTTCGGGGGGAAGAACTCGAAGGAGACCTGGGTGACGGCGTGCGATTCGTTCATTCGGGATCCTCGAGCGTCAGGGGAATCAGGCAGCGGCAGCGTTTGCGTCGGCACGGGTCGCAACGCAAAGAAGCCAGTCGGGAGACTTTTCAGGTGCAAAGCGGGCCGGGGCAAGGCGCAACCCTGCCGATCCGCTCCACTCGGCCAGCGATTTCTGAAGTTCCATGACAGGGTGGTTCCGGAGCGCCTGCATCAGCAACAGCCGTCCGTTCGGATGCAACAGGCGCTTCGCTTCCTTCAGCGCGCGCACCGGGTAACGCGCGCCGGCGAGAATGTCGTCGAGAATGATCGTGTCGAACTCGCAGTCGCTGAACGGCAGCCGGTACATGTCCCCGTGACGCAGGCTGCAATTCGGCAACCCGGCGAGCATCAGCTCTGTACGCGCGAGCCGCCGCGCATCAGGATCGATGTCGACTCCCACAGCGCGATTCGCGCGACTGGCGAGAAGCTTCAGCAGCCGCCCTCGCCCGCAACCGATATCCAGCAGATCTCCGATGGGCGCAGTCACCGTGAGTTCCAGCAGCAGGCGATGCACGGCACGACTCGCACGAACGGCCTCGGCACTAATGTCCGGCGTCGAACGATCGGGTCCACGAAGCTCCCGCAGCCGCTCCGCATCCGCACGCATCACCGGCTCCTCGTCCGGCAGCAGCGCAAGCAGCCGCCGGGCAGCCTTGCCCCCGGACGCCGGAACGCGGTAATAAACCCGCTTCCCATCCCGAAACCGTTCCAGCAAACCGGCATCGACGAGCTTCTTAAGATGCTGCGACACCCGCGGCTGGCTCTGCCCGATGGCCGCTGTCAGCTCCGAGACACTGCATTCCCCCCGCCGGCACAGCGCCACGAGCCGCAAGCGCACGGGGTCGGCGAGTATCTTGAACTGCAGCAGAAGGCGCTCGGTGTCAGCTTGCATAAATTTATAAGGATATCTTTATATATCTGCTCGGTAGTCTAACACCAGTTTGAGCGACTCGAATACCCCCCGGGCGGTACCCTGCGCCGATCGGCAGCGGTCCAGGTCCATCCGATGGCGTCGCCCCTCAATGGAGCGTGTCGGAGGGCGGTGCGTGAGGTTCGGTAAATATCCGGGTGATGTCGATCGAATCGAATGTGCGGGTGCGGCCGCAGTATTCGCAGGTGACTTCGATCATGCCCCGTTCGGCCAGAAGGTCCCGGGTGTCCTCTTCGCCGAGGAGTCTGAGTACGTCTTCGGTGCGGCGCCTCGAGCAGCGGCAGCGGAACTGGGCTCCGCGCGGCCGGAAAACGCGAAGATCGTCTTCGGCGAACAGCCGGCCGAGCAATGCGGGGCTCAAGCCGTCGGCGACATCGCGAATGCGCAGTGTGGCGGCGAGCATCCCCAAGCGACGCCAGTCGTCGGCGACGGGGCTTTTTTCGCCGGGCATCTGCTGCAGCAGGATGCCGCCGCAGCAATTGCGGTCGCTGACCAGTCGCAGGTGGGTGGGAATCTGCGCGGATCGCTCGTAGTAATCCTCGATGCTGTCGGCGAGTGACTCGCCGCTGACCTCGACAATCCCCTGGTAGGGGCGGTCCATGGCGCCGGCATCGACGGTTATGGCGCAGCGAGCTTTGCGCACGAGCTCGGTGAAGGCGATATCGTCCTCGAGGTGCTCGGCGGTGGCCATGCCACGCAGTTCGAGATTACTGGTGCACTGCATCACCAGCATGGCCAGCGGTCCGTCGCCGTTGATCTGCAGTGTGATGGAGCCGTCAAACTTCAGGCTCTGTGCAATGAGCGCGCTGGCTGCGGCGGAATGGCCGAGCGTCTCGAGCACCGGCTGGTCGTAGTTGTGACCGAGCAGCATGCGGTGCCATGACTTGTGCAGCTGAATGATCGCACCGCGTATGGGCAACGCCTCGAATACGAACGGCATGACGACGTCGTTCTGCGCAACCATCAGGACTTCAGCCGTTCCTTCAGAACTCTGTTGACCTCCGCAGGGTTTGCCTTGCCTTTGGTGTCTTTCATAACCTGTCCGACAAGGAAGCCCAGGAGTTTATCCTTCCCGGCGCGAAACTCCGCGGCTTGCGCCGGATGTGCGGCGATCACTGCATCGACCGCAGCTTCGATCGCCAGAGAATCGGTAATCTGGCGCAGGCCGCGCGCTTCGATGATGTCGGCCGCGCTGCCCTCGCCCGCCCACATTGCCTCGAACACGTCTTTCGCAATCTTTCCGGAAATGCTGTTGTCCGCGATACGGACCAACAAGCCTGCCAGTGCGGCGGGTGTCATGCGGCAATCATCGATGTCGAGGCCCTCGCGATTCAGGGCAGCCGAAAGGTCCCCCAGGATCCAGTTCGCTGCAAGTCTGGGATCGCTCTCGCTCGCGGTCGCCTCGAAATAGTCGGCGAGCGGACGGCTCATCGTCAGTATTTCGGCATCCACCTGCCTCAAGCCGTACTGGGCGACGAGGCGTTCCCGCTTCGCGTCCGGCAGTTCCGACAGCGTTTCGCGCACCGAGCGGATGAATTGTTCGTCAATGACGACCGGCAGCAGATCAGGGTCCGGAAAGTAACGGTAATCGTTGGCTTCTTCCTTGCTGCGCATCGGGCGGGTTTCGTCGAGGTCGGAGTCGTAAAGGCGCGTTTCCTGCACGACCGAGCCGCCGTCTTCCAGCACCTCTTTCTGCCGTTCGATTTCGTAATTGATGGCTTTTTCGACGAAGCGAAACGAATTCAGGTTCTTGAGTTCGGTGCGCGTGCCGAGCTTCTGCTGCCCGCGCGGACGGATCGAGACGTTCGCATCGCAACGGAACGATCCCTCCTGCATGTTGCCGTCCGAGATGCCCAGATAGCGGACCAGCGTATGAATCTTGCGCATGTAGGCAACCGCTTCCTTCGCGGAACGCAGGTCAGGATCCGAAACGATTTCGAGCAATGGCGTGCCGGCGCGGTTCAGGTCGATTCTCGTGAATTTGTCGAAGCCTGCGTGCAGTGATTTGCCGGCATCCTCCTCGAGGTGCGCCCGCGTAATGCCGATGATCCTCTCCCGGCCCTCCTCGTCGAGGATCCGGAGTTCGCCGCCCGAGACGATCGGCAGCTCGTACTGGCTGATCTGATAGCCCTTCGGCAGATCGGGATAGAAGTAGTTCTTGCGCGCGAACACGGAATGCGGCGCGATTACCGCATTTACCGCAAGGCCGAACTTGCAGGCCATGCGCACCACTTCGGCGTTGAGAACCGGCAGCACCCCCGGGTAACCGAGGTCGATCAGCGACGCCTGCGTGTTCGGCTCCGCACCGTAAGCGGTCGGAGCTCCCGAGAAGATCTTGCTGACCGTGGCGATCTGCATGTGGATCTCGAGACCGATCACGGGCTCCCATGCCGGATCCCGGGCGCTCATTCGTAGCCCTCCGGACATGCGCGGTGCCAGTCCGTCAGCATCTGGTACTGATGCGCAACGTTCAGCAGCCGGTCTTCCGCGAAGTGCGGGCCGACAAGGTGCAGTCCGACCGGAAGATTTTGGGCGAACCCGCAGGGCACCGATATGGCGGGCGTACCGGCCAGGTTTGCGCCGATGGTGTAAATGTCATTCAGGTACATCGTAATCGGATCGTCGGTCTTTTCGCCGAGTGCAAATGCCGGAGTCGGCGCAGTCGGTCCGGCAATGACATCGACGTCGCGAAACGCGTTTCTGAAATCTTTCACGATCAGCTGCCGCACTTTCTGCGCTTTCAGGTAATAGGCGTCGTAATAGCCGGCCGAAAGAACGTAGGTACCGGTCATGATGCGGCGCTTGACTTCGGCGCCGAAACCTTCGCCCCGACTGCGGCAAAAAAGGTCGAGCAGGTCAGTCGGATTGTCCGCCCGGTGGCCGAAACGCACGCCGTCAAAGCGTGACATGTTGGACGAGCATTCTGCGGGGGCGACGACGTAGTAGGTGGGCACAGACAGCGCAAGGGTCGGTAAATCGATTTCGACGAGGCGCGCACCTTCGCTCTCCATGACATCCAGTGCTTCCCTGATTCGCGCCGCGCATTGCGAATCGAGACCCTCGTCGAAATGCTGGCGTACGATGCCGATCTTCACACCTTTCAGCGGGCGCGCCAGTTCCGCAACATAGTCGGGTACCGGTTGATCTACGGAAGTCGAGTCGCGCTCGTCGAAACCTGCAATCACTCCGAGCAGCGTTGCCGCGTCTTCCGCGCTCCTGGTTATTACACCGGCCTGATCCAGGCTCGACGCGAATGCCACCATGCCGTATCGCGATACCCGGCCGTAAGTGGGCTTCAAACCGACAGTGCCGGTCAATGCCGCCGGCTGGCGAATCGACCCGCCGGTGTCGGTGCCCGTTGCAGCCGGTACGAGTCTCGCGGCAACTGCTGCGGCCGAGCCGCCGGACGAGCCTCCTGGCGAGCGATCATGATTCCACGGATTCGTAACCGGACCGAACCAGCTGGTCTCGTTCGACGAGCCCATGGCGAATTCATCCATGTTGGTTTTGGCGAGCGTCACCGCGCCCGCTTTCTTCAGGCGTTCTACGACCGTTGCGTCGTACGGCGAGACGAAGTTTCCGAGCATGCGCGATCCGCAGGTCGTGAGCACGCCCCTGGTGCAGAAAAGGTCCTTGTGGACGATCGGCACGCCGTTCAGAAGCGGTGCGTTGCCCGACGCGCGCGCCCGGTCGGCCGCTTCCGCCTCGGCATAGGCCTGGTCTTCGGTAATCGTAATGAAAGCGTTGAGGAGCTCGTTCAACGCCCCGATACGGCCAAGCAGCGTTTCCGTCAGTTCCCGCGCCGAAAACCGACCCTCTCTCAAGCCGCGTACAAGTTCCGTGAGCGTCAGAACATGCAAGGCGCCAGCGTCCTCACTCATTTGACAGCCGGTTTGCTCAGGGCCTAGCCGAGGACCTTGGGGACGAGGTAAAACCCGTCCCTGACCGCCGGGGCATTTGCCTGTATTGCATCGCGATCGATGACTTCGGTTACGACGTCCGGCCGCAGGCGCTGCGACTGATCCAGGGGATGGGCCATGGGGGCAACGCCGTCCGTCGGAGCGGCCTGAAGCTGATCGACGAAGTCGACAATCCGGGAAAGTTTGTCGACGACATCGTCGAACTCGCTCTCCTCGAGCTTGAGTCGAGCGAGCAAGGCTATGTGTTGAACCTGGTCTCTGGTCAGCGACAACGGATGAATCCCGACGAGTCCGACGATGCAGTCCGGTGAGATGTCAGACCCGGCAAAATTCAGCAATGATACACGCCGTCTTGCTCAATGTCGTGCGCATTGTTAGATTACAAAGTTAAATTGCCTCGCGGGACGATAGCCCCACATGCTCAAGAACATTCTAGGGTATTTCTCGAACGACTTATCAATTGATCTCGGGACGGCAAATACCCTCATTTACTCCCGCGGACACGGCATTGTACTCGACGAACCTTCAGTGGTTGCGATTCGCGACGACGGCGGACGCGGCGGCAGGGTCGTCGAGGCTGTCGGCACCGAAGCCAAGAACATGCTGGGGAGAACGCCGGGTAACATCACCGCCATCCGGCCGCTGAAAGACGGGGTCATAGCCGACTTCACGGTTACCGAAAAGATGCTGCAACATTTCATTCGCAAGGCCCATGGCAAGCGGGTCTTCCGCCCCAGCCCCCGCGTTCTCGTCTGCGTGCCGTACGGCTCGACGCAGGTCGAGCGGCGGGCTATCCGTGAATCGGCCGAAGGCGCCGGCGCACGCAAGGTGCTGCTGATCCCCGAGCCGATGGCGGCCGCGATCGGCGCGGGCATGCCCGTCCACGAAGCGCGCGGCTCGATGGTGCTCGACATCGGCGGCGGAACCTCGGAGGTCGCGGTGATCTCGCTGAATGGAATCGTGTATGCGGCATCCGTCAGGATCGGCGGCGACCGCTTCGACGAGGCGATCACCAACTACGTTCGGCGCAACTACGGCATCCTGATCGGCGAGGCTACCGCCGAACGCATCAAGCATGAGATAGGTTCCGCATTTCCGGGCCAGGAAGTGAGGGAAATCTCCGTCAAGGGACGCAATCTCTCGGAGGGCGTGCCCCGAAGTTTCACGCTTAACAGCAACGAAATACTGGAAGCTCTGCAGGAACCGTTGCAAGGCATCGTCGGGGCGGTCAAGGAAGCGCTCGAACAGACGCCGCCCGAACTCGGCGCCGACGTCGCGGAACGGGGTATTGTGCTCACGGGTGGCGGCGCGCTGCTGCGGGACATCGACAAACTTCTTATGGAAGAGACCGGCCTCCCGGTGATCGTCGCGGATGACCCGCTGACCTGCGTGGCGCGGGGCGGCGGCCGGGTAATCGAGCTGATAGACGAACATGGTCCCTCCGTATTCGGCCTCGAGTGACGACCTGGAGTGGCAAGCGGGAGTGACAACCAGCCGTAACAGAATGCCTTTGAAGCATTTCGGGCGTGCAAGCTTCCCGGCGCCTGCCGGGCTGTCGATGGCGCCGGCGTCGTCGCACTGCTGCTCCGCACCGCCGCCCTGCTGATGGTCGCGAATACCGCCGACAGAGAGCATCGGTCGACCAAAACCCCCGCGCTCGGCCTGCGACTGTTGCTGTTAGCGGCGCTCAGCGTCATCTTGCTGGTAGTGGATCATCGGCAGCACCATCTCGACGCCGTGCGCAAGGCCATCGGCGCCACGGTTTATCCGTTACGTGTCGTGGTCGACGCTCCCGTATCCACATGGCGGTGGCTCAGGGAGAACACGACCAGCCGAAATGAACTATTGCTGGAGATGAGCCGTCTCAACGCCGAGCGATTGCTGACTCACGCACGTCTGCAGCGATTCACGGCGCTCGAATCGGAGAACGCAAGGCTGCGCGCAATGCTCGATGCAACGAGCAAGGTCCGCGACCAGGTGCAGGTTGCGGAAATAATGTCGGTCAGTGCAAATCCGTTTCGCCACATACTGGTTGTCAACAAGGGCTCCCGCGATGGGGTATTCAACGGACAGGCGATGATCGATGCCGACGGTGTCGTGGGACAGGTGATCGAAGCCGGCCTCCTGTCGTCTAACGGCGTACTGATCAGCGACCCCGATCACGCGCTGCCCGTCGAGGTCAACCGCAACGGCTTGCGGACGATCGCCGTCGGCACCGGGGACTTCGACCGTCTCGAACTGCCGTTCCTGCCAAACAACGCGGACATAGAACGTGGCGATCTGCTGGTTACCTCAGGGCTGGGCGGCGCGTTCCCCCCGGGATACCCGGTAGCCATCGTCGAGTCCGTTGCTCGCATCCCGCAAGGACCGTTCGCCGAGGTGACCGCGAGACCGGCCGCGCGGCTGAACCAGGTGCGGGAGATCATGCTGATCTGGTCCGCCGACAACGACCCGGACCCGACGGAGGTGGACGGCGCCGTTCCGGCAAACGGAGGCGAGACGGCCGTGCCGGAATCAGAGCCGGGACCGCGAAGATGAGTAGCGTGAATGCGTCACGCCGCCTGCCGGTGTTTATTTGTATCATCATGGCGCTGATGCTGGCGATCGTGCCGATGCCGGACTGGGCCAGCCCGTACCGGCCGGACTGGGTTGTGCTGACACTTATATATTGGTCCATGAGTATGCCGAGAACCTACAGCGTCGGCACCGCCTGGATCACAGGCATCGTGCTCGACGTTGCGCACGGCACACTGCTGGGACAGCACGCGCTGGCGCTGGCATTCGTCACGTATCTGACTGCCAAGTTTCACCTGCAACTGCGAGTTTTTCCGATGTCACAGATGACAGCCACCGTTCTGGCGCTGCTGGCGATCTACCAGTTCATCCTGTTCTGGATCAACGGCGTGGCCGGAACCTATGCGGATGCCGTCGCGTACTGGGGGCCGCTGGTCAGCGGAACCCTGCTGTGGCCCATCGTCGCGCACTTCTATTCCGGCATACGCTACCGCGCGACGCGCTCGTCCTGACGGCGTCATGCGGCTCATTGCACCCATCAAGGACCACCACCGCGAGACGCGGCTGTTCTTTGGTCGCGTGTTGCTTGCCTCTTTCTTCTGCGTGGGGTTGCTGGGCCTTGTCATAGCGCGGCTGATCCAGCTGCAGGTTTTCGACTACCAGCACTTCACGGAAAAATCTCTCGGAAATCGCGTACGGATCGAGGCGCTCCCACCGAATCGCGGTCTCATTTACGATCGCAAAGGGCGGATCCTGGCGGAGAACCTCCCCGCATACCAGCTGGAACTCATTCCCGAGCAGGTGCCTGACCTCGAGGACACCCTGCGACGTCTCGCAGCGTTGAAACTGATCGAACGCGAAGACATCCAGCGATTCGCCGACTTGAGCCGCCGGGGGCCGCGTTTCAAGCCGGTGACGCTTCGCTTCCGCATGACGGACGACGAAATTTCCCACTTCGCGATCCAGCGGCCGCGCTTCCCGGGGGTGGATTTCCAGCCGCGACTGGTACGCCATTATCCCCACGGCGAACTCGCGGCACACGTCATCGGCTACGTCGGCGCGCTGAGTGCGGGCGATCTGGAGCGGCTTGATCCCGCCGCTTACGCAGGCACGGCTCACACCGGGAAAACGGGGGTCGAACTTTTTAACGAAGACAAGCTGCACGGCGATACCGGTTATCGGCAGATCGTGACCAACGCACGCGGCCGACAGGTTGCCGCCGATTCGCGCGGGCTCACCCAGACGCTGCTGGAAAACGAATCGCCGGAGCCGGGCGACAACCTGTACCTGAGCCTGGACCTCGACCTGCAACGTGTCGCCACGAAATCGCTGCAGGGACGTCGCGGTTCGGTCGTTGCGATCGATCCGACCAATGGCGAGATTCTGGCGCTCGTCAGCGCGCCCGCGTTCGACCCGAACACGTTTGCGCTCGGCATGAGTACGAGCGAGTTCAACGCACTTCAGTTCGATCTGGATCAGCCGTTGTTCAATCGGGCCGTGCGAGGCAATTATCCGCCCGGCTCCCTCATCAAGCCGATGCTGGCGCTCGCCGCGCTCGAAACCGGTGCAACGAATCTGACGCGCCGTACGTTCTGTCGCGGCTTCTATACCCTTCCGGGCAGCACGCACCGCTATCGCGACTGGAGGCCGCAGGGCCACGGCCAGATCGACCTTCACGATGCCATCTCGCAATCCTGTGACGTCTACTTCTACGAGATAAGCCGCGACATCGGCATCGACGGCATGCACACCTATCTCACGCAGTTCGGGCTGGGGAACGAGACCGGTATCGACATCGTCGGCGAAAAGAAAGGCCTCGTGCCATCCCGCGAATGGAAGCGCCAGGCCTTCAGCGATCGCCCGAACCAGGTGTGGTTTCCCGGCGAAACGATCATTACATCCATCGGCCAGGGCTACATGCTGGCGACGCCGTTGCAACTCGCGCATGTAACGGCGACCCTCGCTATGCGCGGCAAACGCTACAGGCCGCATATCGTCGCCGCTTCGGAGAATCCGATCACCGGAGAACGCAACCTGACCGTTCCGGAGGCGCTGTCCGGAGTCGAGATCGCCAACGAGTTCTACTGGGACAGCGTTATCGCGGCAATGCACGCCGTCATGCAGAGTGAGACCGGGACGGCGCGGGCAACGGGTCTCGGTGCACCGTACGCAATGGCCGGCAAGAGCGGCACTGCACAGGTATTTTCGGTCGCCCAGGAAGAAAAATACAACGAGAAAGACGTGGCGGAACGGCTTCGCGATCACGCCCTTTTCATTGCGTTCGCCCCGCTCGATGACCCGCGGATCGCCGTCGCAGTAGTGGTAGAGAACGGCAGCAGCGGCAGCCGGGTGGCGGCGCCCATTGCTCGAAACGTCATGGATCAATATCTGGGCTTCGGCGATGCGATTTAGCGGCACGGAAGAACTGTTCGAGCGGCGAACTCTGCCGCTTGGCGACATGGCGCGGTTTCTGCGCCATGTGCATATCGACGGGCCCCTCCTGAGCGGCCTCCTGCTGATTTGCGGGCTCGGGCTCGTGGTGCTTTACAGCGCCGTCGGCGAAAACATGGATCTCTGGCTGCAGCAGTGCGTGCGGCTCGGTGTCGGACTCGTCGCGCTGTTCGTGGTCGCGCAGGTGCCGCCTGGCGTGATGCGGCGCTGGACGCCGTGGGGCTATGCCGCCGGACTCGCGCTTCTTGCACTCGTTCTGCTGCGCGGCGAGATAGGTCAGGGTGCGCAACGCTGGCTCGATTTCGGCATCCGCTTCCAGCCGTCGGAAATCATGAAGCTTGCCGTACCGATGGTTGCCGCCTGGTACCTCCACGATCGCCAGTTGCCGCCCCGCGGAGCGCAGCTCCTCGTGATCGGGCTGTTCATCGCGGTGCCGACGCTGATGATCGGCGCACAACCCGATCTCGGCACCGCAATCCTGATCGCCTTGGCGGGAATGCTGGTCGTCGTGCTCGCCGGCATGTCTTTTCGCCTGATGATCCTGCTCGGGCTCATGTCGGTGCCCGGGGCGTGGCTGCTTTGGCGTTTCATGCATGAATATCAGCAACAACGGGTACTTATGCTGTTGAATCCGGACAGCGACCCGCTGGGCGCCGGGTACAATATCATCCAGTCGAAGATCGCCATCGGTTCGGGCGGCCTGTTCGGCAAGGGATGGACGAACGGAAGCCAGGCCCAGCTGGAATTCCTGCCGGAACGGGATACCGACTTCATATTTGCCGTCATGGGGGAAGAGCTGGGGCTTTTCGGCGTGCTGAGTCTCCTGGGGCTATACATGTTCGTCGTCGCCCGCGGCCTTTTTATTGCCATACAGGCGCGCGATACATTCGCCCGGCTGCTAGCCGGAAGCATAAGCCTGACTTTTTTCGTGTATGTCTTCGTGAATACCGCGATGGTTACCGGTCTCGTGCCGGTTGTCGGTATACCATTGCCGCTGGTGAGTTTCGGCGGAACGTCCATGGTGACCCTCATGGCGGGATTCGGTATTCTCATGTCCATTCACACGCATCGGAAACTGGTGCCACAGTAAAGTTCGTCGGGGAGCCATGCTTACAAAACTCAGAACTGCTTTTTTGCTGACTTTCCTTTGCACCATGTGCCAGGCGGCTAACGCCCTCGACGTGGAGCGAAGCGAAGTTCGGCAATTCATCGATACGATGGTCGAAAAGCACGGCTACGACCGCGACGCACTCGCCGCCGTTCTGAAAAAGGCCGAAAGCCAGGAAGCCATTCTCACCGCTATAAGCAAGCCCGCGGAAAAAACACTGGCATGGCACGAATACCGGAACATCTTCCTGACTCCGGAGCGCATCAAGGCCGGCGCCGATTTCTGGCGGGAGCACAAGGACGACCTGCGCCGGATCAGCGAGGAGACAGGCGTCTCCTGTGAAATTCTGGTTGGCGTCATCGGCGTCGAGACGTACTTCGGCCGGATCACCGGCAGGTATCGCGTACTCGATGCGCTGGCAACCCTGGCATTCGATTATCCCCCACGCTCCAGCTTCTTCATGCGCGAACTCGAGGAGTTCCTGCTGTTGGTACGCGAGGAAGGTATGGAAGCCACCGCTGCGACAGGCTCCTACGCCGGTGCGATGGGCGCGCCGCAGTTCATGCCCAGCAGTTTCAGGGCGTATGCGGTCGACTCCAACGACGACGGCAAGCGGGACATCTGGGGCGACTGGCAGGACGTTATCGGCAGCGTCGCCAACTATTTCGTCGCTCACGGCTGGGAACCGCAAAAGTCGGTCGTCGCGCAGGCAAGCCTGGGTACCGAGTGGAACGGCGAGCTTCCAGCGAACTCGCTGACACCTACCGAAACGGTCGACTCTTTGAGTCAGCAAGGCGTCATGTTCGCCGCCTCGCTACCTGGCGACTACAAGAGCCAGTTGCTGACCCTCGCCGGCGCGGATGGTGATGAACACTGGGTGGGCTTTCACAATTTTTTCGTGATCACCCGATACAACCGGAGTGTCATGTACGCGTTGGCCGTACACCAGCTGGGACAGGAAATCGCACTCGAGGTGGAACGCAGTGCGTCCTGAGATATTTCCAGTCCTGCTGATCGTCTTCCTCTCGTTCGTGGCCGGCTGCGCGAGCCGCCCACAGAGTGACGGACCTGACGCTGGGGTAACGACGACGCTGCCGGCCGATCCCGTTCCGCGCCAGGAACCCAGAAGCCGGTACGGCAACGGGCCGTATTACGAAGTGCTGGGGCAGCGCTACGAAGTCATGAAAACGGACACAGGCTACCGCGAACGCGGAGTGGCGTCGTGGTACGGCAAGAAATTTCACGGAAAGCCTACGTCCAGCCAGGAACGCTATGACATGTATGCGATGACCGCAGCGCACAGGACCTTGCCGCTGCCGAGCTACGTAAGGGTGACCAACCTCCGCAATAACAAAAGTGTGATAGTGCGGGTCAATGATCGTGGACCGTTCGTTTCCAACCGGATCATCGACCTTTCCTACGCCGCGGCCGAGCGCCTCGACATGATTCGCGACGGCACGAGCCTGGTTGAAGTCGCCGCGATCGGATATGACGAACTCGACGCCAGCGAGCCGGCGCGGCGGGTACGCCTGCAGAAGCCTGAGGAAATCCTCCCCCCCGACGCAAGCATATACGTGCAGGTCGGAGCCTTTGGCGATGCCGAAAATGCCAGACGCCGGTACTCGATGCTGCGCGACGGCGGCGTCGGTCCGGCATTCGTGCACGAGGACGGGGCGGGCACAGAGGCTTTGTACCGAGTGAGAATCGGGCCGATCGCGGACGTCACCCAATACGATTCGA
>Ga0299913_10002063_pt1 | contig 15600 bp, 14 predicted proteins | sample RVTome_9_FD_201360 | JGI IMG/M metagenome (GOLD analysis project Ga0299913, IMG submission 201360) | Soil microbial communities from uranium-contaminated site in the Upper Colorado River Basin, Wyoming, United States - RVT155D38 (version 2) ...
TCCGCGACCGGCACACCTGCCAGTACTGCGGGACGACCAGCCGCGACCTGACGATCGACCACGTGATGCCGAAGCACCGTGGCGGCCGCCACGAGTGGGAGAACCTCGTCGCCGCCTGCCGAGGATGCAACCATCGGAAGGGCGGCAAGACGCTATCCGAGGCGCGGATGCACCTGAAGCGCGAGCCGCGAGCTCCGCGGGCCGACCTCCGCTACCTGTTCGGCTCGTACCTCTCCGACGAGCGCAACGACGCCTGGCGCACCTACCTCTTCCTGGAGCCGATCAGCCGGCCGCCGTCGCCCGCCGCGAGCTGACGGAGGGCCCGTGGCGCACGAGCCCGCCGAGCTGAGCTACGCCGATCTCCCCGCCGACGTCGAGCGCGTTCTCTCCACGCTGATCGGTGCCGGGCACGAGGCGGTGCTGGTGGGCGGCGCCGTTCGCGACCATCTCCTCGGTCTGCCCCACGGCACGTGGGACTGGGACGCGGCGACCTCCGCATCGCCCGACGAGGTGGCGGCCCTGTTCTCGGACAGCTCGTGGGAGAACCGCTTCGGCACTGTGACGGTTCGCGGCGTTCTCCCCGTCGAGATCACCTCGTTCCGCGCCGAGGGCGGCTACCGGGATGCGCGACGCCCGGACGAGGTGCGGTTCGGGGTCTCGCTCGAGGAGGACCTCGGCCGTCGCGACTTCACGATCAACGCCATCGCCTGGGTGCCGATCGACCTGGCCGCGCGCCGTGGCCACCTCGTCGACCCGACCGGCGGCGTGGCGGACCTTCGGCGGCGAACCCTGCGCACCGTCGGCGATCCGCGTGCCCGCTTCGGCGAGGACGCCCTGCGGCTGGTCCGTGCCGCCCGCCTTGCCGCCCGCTTCGCGCTCTCGCTCGACCCCGATACCGAATCGGCCGTGCGTGAGCTGGCACCGACCGTCGCGGGCGTGTCCGGGGAGCGGATCCGCGACGAGCTGTCCCGGATCCTCGGCATCCAGGACACACCGTCGCGCGGGCTCGTCATGCTCGAGCGTCTCGGCCTGCTGGCGGTGATCCTGCCCGAGGTGGCGGCGCTGCGAGGCATCCCGCAGGCCAAGCTCGTCCCGGGTGACGCACTCGACCACACGTTCGCGGCCGTGGACGCCGTGCCGCCCGACGCTCCCGGCGACACCCGCCTCGCCGCGCTGCTCCACGATGTCGGCAAGGCCACGACGCTGGCCGACGGGCACTTCATCGGTCACGAGGAGGTCGGCGCCCAGCTCGCTCGCGCCGTTCTCGACCGCCTTCGTGTTGCGCGATCCCGCGTCGAGCGGATCGTGGCGGTAATCGAGCATCACATGTATGCCTACGAGCCCGAATGGACCGATGCGGCCGTTCGTCGGTTCATCCGCCGCCTGGACGGCGTTGACCGCCAGCTGCTCTTCGCGCTGCGCCGCGCCGATGACCGGGCGTCTGGCGTTGCCGAGGAGGGCGAGCGCTACCAGCGGGAGCTCGAGCGGCGGATCGCCGCCGAGCTCGAGCAGCAGCCGGAGCTGCTGATCGGCCGGCGCCTGGCCATCGACGGCCACGACCTGCAGGCAGAGCTGGGGCTGCCGCCCGGGCCCGCCGTCGGTGCCCTGCTCGATCGACTCATGGAGGCGGTGCTCGACGACCCATCCCGCAATGAGCGGGCAGGACTCCTGGACCTGGCCCGCCAGGTGTCGGGGGAGCGGTGACCCGGCGCACCGGTGCGGCGACATTGGTCTCGCGAGGCCGGCTGACAGCGAGGGGGACGCTGCTACAATCGGCCGTCCGGACCATCTCTGGATCGCCATCACCGATCGCTGCAACCGAGCGGAGGGACCGCGCTCCGATGACCGCCAGCGTGCGTCGGGCCGTCCGGCTCGAGCACCGGCTGACCCAGCCCACTGCGTCGCTCGACGACCTCGAGGCGGCGGTGGCGCTCGCCTCCGAGCACGAGCTCGCTTCCCTGACCGTCAACCCCTGGTTGGTGAAGGCCGCGAAACGCCAGCTCGGGCGCTCGCGCGTGACGCTCGGGACGGTCATCGGCTACCCGCATGGCAGCCAGGTGCTGAGCGTCAAGGCGTTCGAGGCGTCGAAGGCCCTCGAACAGGGGGCGACGCAGATCGACTTCGTACTCAACGGCGGGGCGCTGGCATCCGGTGACGATGAGACCGTGTTCAACGACATGCTGGCCGTGGTGGACATGGCCCACTCGGCGCTGGCCGCCGCCGGCGTGATCATGGAGCCGGACGTCGCGCTCACCGAGGACCTCGTCCGTCGAGCCTGCCGGCTCGCGGAGCGGGCCGGCGCCGACTACGTGGTCACCGGTCCGGGCCAGGCATCGGCATCCTCCACGGTCGCGCGAACCCGGGTCCTGCGCGACAGCGTCGGACCCCGGATCGGCGTGAAGGCCGCCGGACGGTTCCGCACCCTGGAACAGGTGGAGGAGGCGACGAAGGCTGGGGCGACGAGGATCTCCACCCGACTGACGGCGGCACTCGCCCGCCTTGCCGCCGCCCCCGCGCCGACGCCCGCGGCGGCACGCTGATGCTGGGGAGGGACGTGGATTGAAGCTGCTCGTCATCGGGGGTGCCGGCTACGTGGGCTCGACGAGCGTCGAGCGGTTCGTCGAGCGGGGCCACGAGGTCGTCGTCTACGACAACCTGTCGAGCGGCCATCGTGCGGCCGTCCCCGACGGCGCCGACCTGATCGTCGGTGACATCGGCGACCGCGCCCGGCTGCGGTCCATCCTGGCCAACGGGGTCGACGCCGTCCTCCATTGCGCCGCCCGATCGCTCGTCGGCGAGTCGATGGTCGATCCCGGCCTGTACTACCGCACGAACGTCGCCGGTGGCGTGGAGCTGCTGGAGGCGATGAAGGAGGCGGGGGTCACGCGCCTCGTGTACAGCTCGTCAGCAGCGGTCTACGGCGAGCCGCGCCGGGTGCCGATCGCCGAGGCCGACCGCACCGAGCCGATCAATCCCTACGGCGCGACGAAGCTCGCCTTCGAGGGCGCCATGCGCTGGTTCTGCGCGGCCCACGACTTCCGGGCCATCAGCCTGCGCTACTTCAACGTCGCCGGGGCCACCGAGCGCAACGGGGAGGACCACGATCCGGAGACGCACCTGATGCCGCTGGTCCTGCGCGTCGCGGCCGGTGAGGCGACTCACGTCCAGATCCACGGCCAGGATTACCCGACGCCGGACGGCACCTGCATCCGGGACTTCCTCCACGTCCGCGACATCGCCAACGCCCACCTGCTGGCCCTCGAGGCGACCGGCGAGGGTGACGCGTCGCTCGAGGTCTACAACCTCGGATCCGCCGCCGGCTTCAGCGTCCGAGAGGTGGTGGAGGCCGCGCGCCGCGTCACCGGCCGCGCCATCCCGGCTCGTCCCGTGAAGCGGCGGATCGGCGACCCGCCGGTCCTCGTGGCGTCGTCGCGCCGCGCTCGGCGCGAGCTCGGCTGGCAGCCGACGGCTTCGACCCTGGAGCAGATGCTGGCCGACGCCTGGGCATGGCGCGAGGCCCATCCACAAGGCTACGCGGACCGGGCCTCGGACCGCACCAGGCCGGTGCCGGCCGAGCGCATGGCCGCCACGGCGGGGTAGCCCTGGCCTCACTCTAGCTCGACGGCCGCCCGGCACTCCGCGCACAGGCCGTAGAAGTCCATCCGAGCGTCGTCGATCGTGAAGCCCAGGTCGGCGGCCACGCGCTCGGCGACCGGCCTGATGTACTGCTCGCCGATCTCCTCGACCCGCCCGCATCGGTCGCAGGCGAGGTGATGGTGATGCTCCGGCCGGCAGGCGACGTATCCGTAGACGTGGCCATCCTGCTCCAGCCGGCGGGCGACGCCGGCGACGACGAGCGCCTCAAGCGTGCGGAACACGGTGGCGCGGCCGATCCGGGGATCGCGGCGGCGCAGCCGGTCGTACAGATCCTGCGCGGTCACCTGCCGTCCGACGGCCGCCAGCGCATCGGCCACGAGCAGCCGCTGGCGCGTGACGCGCTCACCCGCATCGCGCAGCCGGTCGGCGGTGGATCGTCCGCTCAATGTCCGCCCACCACGCCGGCGAATGCCGAGAACGCGTAGATCCCGACCACGCCGCCCATCGTTGCCGCCACGACCCAGCGCGATCGGTCGTTGCGGTGCGCCTCCGGCAGCAGCTCGGCGGCACCGATGTACAGGAAGAACCCGGCAAATACCGCCAGCATCCCGCCCAGCACCGGATCCGGAACTGGCAGCAGCAGGCCGACGATGACGCCGATGACCGGCGCCAGCGCCACCAGGCCGACCCACCGGTAGATCTCCTCGCGCGGCGTGCGGCTGGCCAGCAGGAGGCTGACGATGCCGATGCCGTCGCTGAATCGGTGCACGACGACCACGAACGCGATCACCAGCCCGAGTCCGCCGCCGACCGCCAGTCCGGCGGCCAGCGCCACCCCGTCGAGGAAGCTGTGCAGGCTCATCCCGATGCTGCCGATGAAGCCGACGTGGCGGTGCGCCGAGTCCCCGTGCTCGAGCTCCGTGGCGGTCTCGTGCCCGACGTGGAGCGTCGTCATCTTCTCGATCGCGTAGAACGCGAGGAAGCCCAGGGCGGTGAAGACCATCGCCAGGTCGAGCGAGTCACCGAGGTGCTCGACGCTCTCGGGAATGAGATCGAAGTACGCGGCACCGATGCGGATGCCGGCGCCGAACGCGATGATCAGCCCGACGTGGGTGACGGCCCGCAGCGCCAGAAACCCGCCCGCGAGGGCGGAAAGGAAGGCGCTTGCCGAGACCAGGATTGCCGTCAGTGCCATTAGAACGATACTGAGTATCACGTAGGGACCCCATCCGTCAAGAGCCCGGACCGCGTGCGTGGTACGATCGCGATCGGCCATTCGGACCCCGCGCGGCGCCACATGCGCCCGTCCGGAGCGCGCGAGTCCCGCGCCGCCGCACCCCGATCACGGAGTTCCCTTGCCCGACACCGACACACGAAATCCCACCGCGCGTCGTCGCCCGCGCCCGAAGCCCGCCGAGCCGGTCGCCATCGAGGTCGCCGGCGAGGGAGACGAGCCCTCCGAGCTCGAGGCCGCCGTCCTCGCCGCCGCCAGCGCCTATCGCTTCGGCGACATCGAGGTTCCGGCCACGATCGCCCGCGCCATCGAGCGCATGGGCTTCGTGACGCCGACCGAGGTGCAGGCGCGTGCCATCCCGCCGCTGCGCCGTGGCGAGGACCTCATCGGCCAGGCGCAGACCGGGACGGGCAAGACGGCCGCGTTCGGCATCCCGATCGTCGAGAAGATCGAGCCGTCGAGCCGCTTCGTCCAGGCGCTGATCCTCACGCCCACTCGCGAGCTGTGCGTGCAGGTGGACGAGGAGATCGCCCGCCTCGGCCAGTTCCGCGGGGTGCGCACCGTGGCCATCTACGGTGGCTCGTCGATGGACCGCCAGATCGAGGCACTGAAGCGCGGGGCGCAGGTCGTGGTCGGGACGCCGGGCCGGGTCCTGGACCTCATCCGCCGCGGTGAGCTGAAGCTCGACCGCGTCCACACCGTCATTCTCGACGAAGCCGATCGGATGCTCGACATGGGCTTCATCGTCGACGTCGAGACGATCCTGGCGCGCAGCCCCCGCAACCGGCAGACGGCGCTCTTCAGCGCCACGATGCCGTACGCCATCCTCCGCATCTGCGATCGGTTCATGAAGCGCGACCCGGCGCACGTCACCGTGCGGCCCGACCTGCGCACCGTGGAGACCGTCCGCCAGCTCGTGTACTTCGTCGCCGAGCAGGACAAGGTCGCCGCGCTCGTCGAGCTGAACGAGCACTACGGGTTCGACCGGCTCCTCGTCTTCCGTCACACGCAGATCGGCGTCGACCGGCTGGCCGCCACGCTCGCGCGCCGCGGGAAGAACGTGGCTGCCCTTCACGGCGGCCTCTCGCAGCGGGAGCGCGACCGAACCCTGGCGGCCTTCAAGGCGGGCAAGATCCAGTTCCTCATCGCCACCAACGTCGCGAGTCGCGGTCTCGACATCACCGACCTGCCGTACGTCCTTTCCTTCGACATCCCCGAGGACGCCGACACGTACGTTCATCGCATCGGCCGCACCGGGCGTGCCGGCCGCGAGGGCACCGCCATCACCTTCGTTGGCGAATGGGATCTCGACGCCTGGGAGGCGATTCGCAGCGAAGTCGGCGCCTCGGTCGAGGAAGGGCAGCTCAATCTCTACGACGCCCGCTGACCTGCGGGTCAGTCCCATCAGCCCAAGCTCGCGATAGCCTTCCGGCGTGGCTGAGCTGAATCCGCAACGGCCGACACCGGTCCGCGCGGAGATCGCGAGCGCCGACTGGCTGGTCGAGCCGTTCTGGCCCGGCATCCGGGTCATCGCCCGTAGCGATGACGGCGGCGTCCACACCTCCCCCGACCTCCCCGGAGCGACCGATGCGCTTCGCGTTGCCATCCAGACCGACCGCGCCGTGGTGGATGGGATCTGGACCGCACAGCCGTTCGGGGGCGAGGACCGTCGTGCGTTCGTCGCCGTGGACCTGCTCGAACTCGACGGAGATCCGCTGCTCGACGTGCCGCTCCTGGAGCGCCGCCGGCTCCTCGACTCGGTGGTCAGCGAGAGCGAGTCGGTTCGCCTGAGCCCGATCGTCAAGCATCCGATCCGCGGCTGGCTGGCCAGCTGGCGGGCGACCGGCTTCACCCACTACGTCGCGAAGCGCCAGAACGCGCGATACGCGTCCGGCGGGCAGAACGAGGACTGGTTGAAGATCCCGATCGAGCGCCAGTCCGGTGGAGGGTTCGTCGGGAGGCTGATCGGCACCCGGGAGCGAGTGCGCCGCATCGGCGACTGAGAGGCGGTGCTACCCTTGAGGCCCCCGAGCGACCATGCTGTCGCACGTTCGATGGAGGCCCGTCCTGACGTCCCAACCAGCCGCCGCGCCGGCATCGGCGCTCGACTCCGACGGGCTCGCCGAGGTCAGGCGAGTCGGAAACGCGGACCTCATGGTCGGTGTCCCGAGCTTCGGTAACGCGGAGACGATCGGCTATGTCGTCCGTGCCGCGACCGCCGGGATGGTCCAGTACTTCCCCGAGCTGAAGCCGATCCTCGTGAACAGCGACGGCGGCTCGCCGGACGACACGCCGCGCGTGGCCGTGAGCACCGAGAGCCCGGACTACCTCGAGAAGGTCATTCTCGTCAGCCCGAAGCACAAGCTCCAGCGCATCAGCTTCACGTACCAGGGCACCAGCGGGAAGGGGACCGCGGTGCGGGCGCTGTTCGAGGTGGCGCGCGAGCTGAAGGTCAAGGCCATGGTCATGGTCGACTCCGACCTTCGCTCGATCGTGCCCGAGTGGGTCGAGCTGCTGGCCGGCCCGATCCTCAAGGGCGGCTACGACTTCGTGGCGCCGCTGTACGCGCGCTACAAGTACGACGGCACGATCACGAACAACATCAGCTACCCCCTGACCCGCGCGCTGTACGGCTCACGCATCCGGCAGCCGATCGGCGGTGACTTCGCCGTGTCCGGCGACCTCGTCAACCGCTACCTGGAGCTCGACACCTTCGACGAGCTGACCGCGCGGTTCGGGATCGACATCTGGATGACGCACTCCGCCATCAATGAGGGGTTCGCCGTCTGCCAGGCTCGGCTGGGGGCGAAGATCCACGACGCGAAGGACCCGGCCTCGGACCTCGGGCCGATGTTCCGCCAGGTGGTCGGCACGCTCTTCAAGCTGGCCGGGCACTACGAGGACCGATGGCTCCGCGTCCGTGGCTCGCACCCGATCCCGGAGTACGGGTTCGAGCGGGTGGTGGCGCCGGAGGAGATCAGCGTCAATCACGCGAAGCTCATCGACAACCTCGACCAGGCGCGGCTCACCCAGGGCGACACGTGGCGCGAGATGCTGTCGCCGGAGCAGCTCGAGCGGGTGATGAGCCTCGACCTGCCGGACCGACCCTCCGACTTCCACTTCAGCGCCGAGCTGTGGATCCGCTGCCTGTACGACACGCTCGTGGCGTTCCACCGCCCGGGTGCCGACCGTGAGCGCCTGCTCGCCGCGCTGACCCCGCTCTACTTCGGGCGCACCGCCGGCTTCATCAGCGACACCCTCGACATGACGACCGACCAGGCGGAACGCGTGATCGACGACCAGGCACGCCAGTTCGAGGAGCTGAAGCCGTACCTCGTGACCCGCTGGCGCGAGATGCGCGCGGAGGCGGCCGCCGCCGAGCCGGGCGGCGAAGCCTGATGGCCGCTGCCCGTCGCAAGACGCCGTATCGCATCCTCCTGCCGCTCGCCAACCCGCGGACGGCGCGCGACCTGGTGCGCATCGGGGCGGGCGTCGCGAACGGGCGACCGACCGAGATCACCGCGCTCGGCATCGTCGAGGTGCCGGAGGGCGTGAGCCTGTCGGAGGGCGCGACCCAGGCCCGGACCTCGCGCCGGCTCCTTCAGCGCGTGCTCGACTTCGGCGACGAGGAGGGCGTCGAGCTGCGGACGATGGTCCGCATCGGCCGCCATGCCTCCGACGGCGTGATCGAGGCCGTCGGCGAGGAGGGGTCGGACCTCGTGATCTTCGGGTGGGGCGGGCCGCCGACCCTCGCGCAGACGGCGCGCGCCGAGGCCGAGGCCACTGAGATGGCGCTCGCCGGTCAGCGCTCGGCGCCGCGGCCGATCTTCAGCCCGACCATCGACGCCGTCGTCCGCGAGTCGCCCTGCGACATCGCGGTCGTCAAGCAGCGCGGTCTCGAGAAGGTCGAGTCGATCCTCGTGCCGGTGCGTGGCGGCCCCCATGCCGAGCTCGCGATGCGGATCAGCCGCGATCTGGCGAAGCGCTTCGGCGCGAAGGTCGTGGTCCTGCACGTCGTACCGAAGGGCATCGGCGACCGCGCCGTGGCGCACGAGCAGGCGGCGGTTGACGCCTTCGTCCGCGAGCACGCCGGCATGCGGCGCGCGACCGGCCTGATCCGGGAGTCGACGAGCGTCCGGCAGGCGATCATCAAGGAGGCCGCGAACCACGACCTGGTGGTGATGGGCGCCTCCGCCCAGCCGTCGAACGCCTCGCCCGACGGGCGATTCCTGTTCGGCACGCTCGCCGACTCGGTCGCCAGCAAGGCGAAGCCCACCGTGATCGTGGTGAAGACGAAGCAGTCGCTGGGCCTGGCCACGTTCGAGGAGCTGCGCGCCTCGGAGGGCACGCTCGCTCACGCCGATGCCTTCGTTGAGCGATCTCGCTCGCTGCCGATCGTGGTCGACAAGTGGTTCGCGGAGAACACGTTCCACGCCCACGAGTTCAGCGACATCCGCAAGCTCGTCGACCTCAAGGAGCGCCACGGGGTGACGATCAGCGTCGGCCTGCCGGCGCTGAACGAGGAGAAGACGATCGGCACGGTCATCAAGCGTGTGAAGGGCGCGCTCATGGACCGCGCCCCGCTGATCGACCAGATCGTGGTCATCGACTCCGACTCGGAGGATCGCACCGTCGAGATCGCCACGGAGCTCGGCGTGCCGGTCCACCGGCATCCCAAGATCCTGCCGGAGCTGGGGTCGCACCGCGGCAAGGGCGAGGCGCTGTGGAAGAGCCTGCATGTCCTCGACGGCGACATCGTCGCCTGGATCGACACCGACATCAGCAACATCCAGCCGCGCTTCGTGTACGGGCTGCTCGGACCGCTGCTAAGGGAGCCGAAGATCCACTACGTCAAGGGCTTCTACCAGCGGCCGATCCGGCAGGGTGACGAGCTCCTGGCCGAGGGTGGCGGGCGCGTCACCGAGCTCATGGCTCGTCCCCTCATCAACCTGTTCTTCCCGGAGCTGTCCGGCATGATCCAGCCGCTGTCCGGTGAGTACGCCGGGCGCCGCGCGCTGCTCGAGCGGCTGCCGTTCTTCACCGGGTACGCGGTCGAGATCGGCCTGCTGATCGACATCCTCGAGTCGCAGGGCCTGTCGGCCATCGGCCAGGTCGACCTCGAGCGGCGGATCCACCGCAACCAGCCGCTCCCGAACCTCTCGCAGATGGCGTACGTGATCCTGCAGGGCGCGATCCGCAAGCTCGAGGAGCGCCACCGCATCGAGCTGCTCACCGAGGTCGGGCGGGGCATGAAGCGCATCAACACCGGCAAGGAGAACTTCAACCTCGAGGTTCTCGAGATCGGCGACGAGATCCGGCCGCCGATGAGCTCCATCCCGGCCTACGTCGAGCGCCGCAAGGCGCTCAAGGACCGATGACCGCCGGTCGCCCGCGCACTGCTTCTCCGATGCGTGCCACGGGGGCACGCCGCTGGTGAGCCGCTCGCTGACGGTCGTGATCGCCCCCGACTCGTTCGGCGGCGCCCTGGACTCCGTGGGCGTGGCCGCCGCCATCGCCGCGGGCTGGGCTCGCGTGCGTCCCGACGACGAGCTCCTGCGCCGGCCGATGGCTGACGGCGGCGAAGGGACGCTGGCCGCCGTGGCCGATGCGCTCGGCGACGCCGCCGAGCGTCGCTCGGTCGACACCACCGATGCCCTCGGCCGGCCGATCGCCGCCGACTGGCTGCTGCTCGACGAGGGACGCGGCGCCTTCGTGGAGATGGCGGCGGCCTCCGGCCTGGCGCGCCTGGCGCCCGAGGAGCGCACGCCCGCCAACGCCCGGATCGCCACCACGCGAGGCACCGGCGACCTCGTCCGAGCGGCGCTGGATGCCGGCGTGGAGCGGATCACGATCGGCCTCGGCGGTTCGGCCACCACGGACGGGGGAAGCGGGCTGCTCCGCCAGCTCGGCCTCGACCTGGTGGACGCCGATGGCGAGGAGCTGGTCGGCGGCGGCGGCGCTCTGGCGAACATCGGCCCCGCCAGCGGCGCAGCCCACCTGGACGAGCGGCTGGGCCGAACGCAGATCGTCGTAGCGTCGGACGTGACGAACCCGTTGTGTGGCACGCGTGGGGCCGCCGCGACCTACGGTCCGCAGAAGGGCGCCGACGAGTCGGCGGTCGCGGACCTGGACCGGGCGCTCGCTGGCTGGGGCAACTTCATCGAGCGGACGACCGGCCGCCTCGTGGCGGATCTGCCCGGATCCGGCGCCGCGGGCGGCACCACGGCCGGCCTGCTGGGCTTCACCGGCGCCACCGTCCGCCCGGGCGTCGAGGTCGTGGCGGAGCTGGTCGGCCTGGCCGATGCCCTCGACCACGCCGACCTCGTGATCACCGGCGAGGGACGGGCCGACGAGCAGACGCTGCAGGGCAAGACCGCGATGGGCATCGCGACGCTCGCGCGCCCGCGGGGCACGCCGGTCGCGCTGCTGTGCGGCGGCCTCGGACCGGGTGCGGAGGCACTCGACGCGGCCACGGCGCTGTCCGTCGTCCAGCCCATCCTCGATCGTCCGATGGACCTTGATGCCGCCATGGCGGACACCGAGCGCCTGCTCATCGCGGCGGCCGGCAGGCTGGCGCGCAGCGTCGGCATCGGCCTGGAGCTGGCGCGCCCCTAGGCGCGCGTCGGCCGATGGCGAGAGGCCCGAGCCCGCAGAAGCGCGCGGCCGATCGGCGCAAGCGGCGGCGCATGGCGGACGTCGTCCTCGAGCGCCTGGGCGAGCGATACGACCACCCGACCTGGGCCGGTCCGCGGGTCGACACGGTGAGCGAGCTGGTCCTCACGATCCTGTCCCAGAACACCGCCGACACGAACTCGTTCCGCGCCTTCACGGCCCTCCGCGCGCGCTACGCGAGCTGGGACCAGGTACTCGGCGCCCCGACCGACGAGCTCGAGGAGGTGATCCGGCCCGGCGGCCTGGCGCCGACGAAGTCGAAGCGCATCCAGCACGTGCTGGCCGAGGTTCATGCCGCCACGAGCGGCTCGTGGAACCTCTCGTTCCTCGGGACCCGTCCGCTGCTGGAAGCGCGCGAATGGCTCACCTCGCTCCCCGGCATCGGCCGCAAGACGGCCGCGATCATCCTGCTCTTCAACTTCGGCCGGCCGCAGCTGCCGGTCGACACCCATGTCCACCGCGTCGCCTCGCGGCTCGGGATGCTCCCACCCCGCACCCCGCTCGAGCGGGCGCATGACCTGCTCGAGGAGGTGCTCGAGCCGGACGAGATGTACCCGTTCCACGTCGAGCTCATCCGTCATGGTCGGGACACCTGTCGCGCCCCGCGACCGATCTGCGGCCTCTGCCCGCTGACCGACGCCTGCCCCTACTTCGCCGATGCGATCCGCGGCCGCGCCCCGATGGCGCCAGTCCCGAAGGCCGCCGCCGCGGATGGCCCGCCGCGCTACCACGACGAGCTCATCCACGGCTGGATGCCTCCCGAGGAGGCCCACGGCGTCAGCCCCGGAGGTCCCTCCGACTGAAGCCGTAGGCGCACAGGGCGAGCCCGACGATCGCGATCGTCAACGCCGCGATCACTCCGACCGGATCCCAGCTGCCGACCATCGGCTGGCCGTAGTGCGACGACAAGACGAGGTCGCCCACCCAGTCGGGCAGCTCGAGCAGTGGGGCGAGGATCTCGATCAGGAGCCAGCCGACCACGACGACGATCACGGCCGGCGCCGCCAGCGAGGGTCGAACCAGCCCGCCCACCGCCAGGCCGATCCCCGCGGCCGCCGTCCCGTGGAGCGCAAGCACGCCCGTGCCGATGAGCGGGGTCAGTGGATCGTCCCCGGCGAGCGCCACGCCGAGCGCCGCCACCAGGGCAACGATGATCGAGACACCCACGACCGCGAGGTACGTCCCGAGCCCGGTCGACACCGCCCAGCGAGCGCGCGCCACCGGCGTGGTGAGCAGCAGCTCGAGGCGTCCCTCCGACTCGTCGGAGGCCCAGCCTCCCACCAGCGCGGCGGCCGCGAAGCCGATGATCAGCGTGCCGAACTGGACGAACAGCAGCTGGAGCCCGAAGCCGGGGTCGGACAGGTCCACGTTGGGGAAGGCCGCACGCATGATCTCCGCCAGCGAGGGCGTCTCGTCGATCATCCGCTGGAGCTCTCCGCTCGAGGTGGCGATCACGAGCGCGTAGACACCGATGCCCGCACCCCAGGCGCCGATGGCTCCCAGCCGTTCGCCGAGCGTTCGGCGGGTGGGGCCCGTGATCCCCAGCATCCAACCGGGGAGGCTCGGCAGCCGGAGGGCGCCAACCTCGCCGAGGTCGCGGCGTACGAAGGCCACGATGCCGATCCCGAGTCCGCCGGCCGCGATGAGCGCTGGCCACAGCATGGAGGCGGGATCGTGGACGCCGGCGATCGGTCGGTGGTCGGCGGTCCAGCTGAAGAAGCTCAACGGAGAGAGCGACTCGAACACCGCGATCGACTCCCCGTAGCCATTCACGAGCCAGCTGCCAACGAGCAGCAGGGCCGCAATGCCGGCAGCCGCGCCGCGTCCCACGAACGGCGCCAGCGCGAACGCCACGCCGCCCGCGGCGAGTCCCACGAGGCCCATGAGGAGCGCATAGCTCAGCGCGTCCGGCAACGGGATCTCGTCGCCGGGAAGCGTCCCGAGCGCGGCGCTGGATCCCCAGAGCACCAGCGCCACGACGAGCATCGCGATCGTCATCGCCGCGACGTGAGCGCCGACCTTCTCGATGGCGATCCGCGCGCGCGGGAGGGGGGAGGCCGCGATCAGGTCCATGCTGCCCCGCCGCATCTCGCTGACCAGCGTGCCGGACAGGGCGATCAGAGACCAGACGCCGGGCAGCAGGAAGAAGATCAGCCCGTACCGCCAGTTCGTGAAGCCACCGATCGTGTCCGCGTTGATCGCCGACCCGCCGTACAGGCCGGTGAAGATCGCCGGGAGGGTGGTCGTGAGCGCCACGCCCTCGGCGCGGAGCTCCGCGGTTGGCCACTGCGAGGCGATGAACGCGGCGGAGATCAGGGCCATGAGTGCGCAGAACCCCCCGACCAGCAGGATCGCGCGGCGCGAGTCGCGCAGGCTCTTGCCGAACAGGCTGCCGAAGCCATAGATGCGATGAGGGAAGGGAATGGACGCTTGGGCGGTGACCGCGCCGGCCTCAGCGCTCATCGGATGCCTCCGTTGCGCCCGTCGGCGATGGGGTGCTGTACTCGGCCAGGAAGGTCTCCTCGAGCGTCGGCTCGCGGCTGACGAAGTCGACGAGATCGTGACGTGCCGCCGCGCGCACCACGGGCGTGATCGGTCCGTTGACGCGCATCCGCAGCGTCCCGTCCTCGGCCACGACGTCGCTCACGCCCGGCAGGCTCTCGAAGTCGGCCAGCGGCGCCGGCCCGGTGAACCGCAGCTCGACCTGGTGGTGTGCCATGTCGCGCAGTGCCGCGACGCGGTCCACACGGGTCAGCCGGCCATCGCGGATGATCGCCACGCGATCGCACGTGCGCTCGACCTCTGAGAGGATGTGGCTGGACATGAAGATCGTCCGACCCTCCTCCTTTGCCTCGCGGATGACGGAGAAGAACTCCTGCTGGATGAGCGGGTCGAGGCCGGAGGTCGGCTCGTCGAGCATCAGCAGCTCCGGCCGATGCTGGAGCGCGACGATGAGGCCGATCTTCTGCTTGTTGCCCTTGCTGTACTCGCGGAACTTCCGGCTGGTGTCGACGTCGAGGCGATCGATCAGCTGCGCCTGGTACGCCGTGTCGACGTTGCCGCGCAGGTTCGCGAAGTACTCGATCGTCTGGCCGCCGGTGAGCTTGTCATACAGCGAGAACTCGCCGGGCAGGTAACCGAGGCGCCGATGGATGGCGACCGGATCAGCCGTGGTCTCGATGCCGAAGACCATCGCCCGGCCACTCGTCGGGCGCAGATGGTCGAGCAGCGTCCGGATCGTCGTCGTCTTGCCCGCCCCGTTCGGGCCGAGGAAGCCGAAGGCCTCTCCCTCCGTCACGGAGAGGTCGACCTCCACGATGCCTCGATGCGGGCCGTAGCTCTTCGTCAGCCGCTCCGTCTCGATGACTGCGGTCATGTGCGATGTCCTTTCAGGCGACCGATGTCGGTCGCGCGGTCTCGGGTTGGGACTCCTGGAACTTGTCGAGCAGCTCTGGCCATTCGCGCTCGAAGAATGCGTACACGTCCCGGAGGTCGCGCAGTCGCGCCTGGGACATGGGCGATCGATCGGCCGTCAGGGCCAACCCCGCGTCGAGCACCTGTCGTGCGCTGCGCATCTGGTCGGCGTTCTTGTCGATCAGGGTGCGCGCCGCATCGGCCGGGATGCTGAAGTACTCGCGTCGATCGCCGGGCTTCGTGCCGCGACGGATGAGTCCGATGTGCTCGAGCAGCTGGGCCATGCTGCTGACCGAGCCGCGGCTCGCCTGGAGCCGCTCGGCGATCTCCGCCGCGGTGCGTTCCGGCGGTTCGCAGATGGCGAGGTAGGCCCACATGCGTCCGGCCATCGGCGGCATGCCGGCACCCAGCACCCGGGCCATCTCCTCGATGAAGGTGTCCTCGTCGACGACGTTCATGGGTGGATCACACCATGTGTCGCGGATTTCAGTCAATACTGAAATGAGAAATATTGAGCCGGTGTTGAGGCGCCTCGGGCCGATGGCACACGCCAGGACCCGCTGGTAGAATCACGACCCGCGCGCAGGCCGAAGTAGCTCAGGGGTAGAGCATCGGTTTCGTAAACCGACGGTCGTGGGTTCGAATCCCACCTTCGGCTCCAGCCTTCCCGAGCGTGAGATAGC
>Ga0299913_10002064_pt1 | contig 15600 bp, 10 predicted proteins | sample RVTome_9_FD_201360 | JGI IMG/M metagenome (GOLD analysis project Ga0299913, IMG submission 201360) | Soil microbial communities from uranium-contaminated site in the Upper Colorado River Basin, Wyoming, United States - RVT155D38 (version 2) ...
TTCGTGAACACGGGCCCGCGGTGGACGTCGAACTGGCCGCTCTGTGGGCGATAGACGGTCGTGCCGATCAAGTCGGCGGGAAGGAGGTCGGGCGTGAACTGGATCCGCTGGAAGTCGCAGTCGATGGCCCCGGCCAGGGTCCGGACGGCCAGCGTCTTGGCCAGCCCCGGCACGCCCTCCAGCAGCACATGGCCATCCGAGAGGAGGCCGATCAGGAGGCCCTCGAGGAGCTTCTCCTGTCCCACGACGACCCGGCCGATCTGATCGAGGAGGGTCGTCGCGAACGCGTTCTCGCGGGCGATCCTGCGATTCTCCTCGGCCAGCGAGACCGCCGTCTCGTACGCCGCCCCGTCCTCGCGTGACGTCGCCGTCGGCTCATCGGTCATGCGCTCCATGCCTCCTGTGCGATACCGGCGCGGGCCGGGCAAAGTTCCTTGCGCCAGCCGCCGGGACGCGTGCGTCGTGGCTGGCCTTGCGGGGTGGACGGCGGCTCCGAAGATAGGAGCCGGGGGTCGAGAGTCGCCAGCCGCCGGCCTCGCAGCGGGCGAAGACGGGACCCCGTCGATCGGTGCGCCAAATCTGCGCTCCGGCGGCGGCCAGGCGGGTCAGGGCATCCGGGTGGGGATGGCCGTGGCGGTTGGCGCGACCGGCCGACACGACCGCCGCCTGCGGCGCGACCTCGGTCAGGAACGCCGTACTCGAGGAGTGGCGGCTGCCGTGGTGGCCGACGTGGAGGAGCCCCGCCCGGAGCGAGTCGGCGAGCCGACCGACCAGCGCCTTCTCCCCCGGCTCCCCCAGGTCACCCGTCAGCAGCAGCCGGCACGGCCCGTCGCTCAAGAGGAGCACGGCCGACGACTCGTTGGACGGTCGCCGGCCGTCGTAGGGATCGACCGGCACCCACTCGGCGGTCGGGTGCAGCACGTCGATCGACACGGATCCTTGTCGAAGCCGCTGTCCAGCACGGAGCGTGACCGCGCGCGGTCGGTCGTCCGTGGTTGTCGCCAGCAGCTCGAGCCACAGCGGACCGTCGTCCACCGCCATCGGGCTCCCCAGCCGGCTCACCTCCAACCCCCTCACGACGCTCACCGCGCCGCCCACGTGGTCGAGGTCGGGGTGGGTGACGATCAGCCACTCCAGCCGCGACACGCCGCGCCGCCGCAGGTACGGAAGGACGACGCTCCGGCCCGCGTCGCCGAACGGGTAGGCGGGCCCGGCGTCGACCAGCCACGTCGTCCGGTCCGGGAAGTGGATCACGACGGCGTCGCCCTGCCCGACGTCCAGCCACCCGACCTCCCAGCCACGAAACGGGCGCGCCGGCGCCGCCAAGAGCACGGCGAGCCCGAACGCGGCGGCGGCCAGGGCCGACCGGGGCCAGCGGCGCGCGGCTCCGAGGGCGACCGCCAGGAGCGCGACCGCCCCGACCGTCCAGCCGGCCTCGCCCGGGACCCACACCGGGGCCCCGGCGCCGCCTGCCACCACCACCGCTTCGAGCCCGGCCAGGGTCGTGGCGGCCGTCCGGGTCAGCGGACCGGCCAGCGCCTCGAGCCCCGCGGCGTCCGCGAGGAGCGCCATCCACAGGACGGGCAGCGCCAGACACGACAGCGGCACGGCGAACGGGTTCACGGGCAGGCCGGCCGGAGCGATCCAGCCGAAGGACGCAGCCTGGATCGGCATCGTCCCGAGGGTCGAGGCGGTTGTCGCCAGGAGCCCGCCGACCAGGATCCGCCGCAGCTTGCCCCCGCCACCGGCAAGCGCCCGATCCAGCGGCGTTCCGGCGAGGAGCCCGGCGACCGCCGCGAAAGAGAGCGCGAACCCGAGGTCCAGGAGGTCCAGCGGCCGCCAGGCGAGCATGAGGACGACCGCGAGCCCCCACGCCTGCCAGCCCGAGATCCGCCGCTCGTCCGCCCGTGCCCAGAGGACAGCGACCGCCATCAGGGTGCCGCGGACGATGGATGCGGGCGCTCCCACGAGGGCGGTGTAGACGGCCAGCAGCACCCCGGTCGCGGCAGCCTTGGGACGGGGCGCGAGCCCGGCCAACCCCAGGATCAGGTGGAGGATGGCCGCCAGGAACCCGACTTGGAGACCGCTCACGGCGAGGAGGTGAAGCGTGCCGCTCCCGGCGAAAGCGTCGGAGAGGCCGGGGTCCAGGTCGACCCGGTCGCCGAGGAGGAGCGCCACGGCGAGGGGCTCGAGCTCGGTCCTGAAGCGGACCGCTATCCGCTCCCGCAGGTGGCCCTCGAGAAGCGAGAGACCCGGGGCGCGTCCCGTGCGGGGCGCGCCCGTCCGGGCGTCCAGGACGCGTCCCCGGAGCGCGCCGGGGCCGATCCCCTCGGGCGGGTAGCGCGCACCGGTCAGGGACCGCGGCGGATCGGCGACCAGCCGGCCCATGACCTCGCGCCGCTCGCCCGCGCGAGGTGGGGTGCCGGCGCCCTGCCAGGTCAGGCGGGCTCCGGGGCATGGACGAGGGCACGCCGTCGCGACGCCGAGCGCGCTCCACCCGTCCCTGCCGGCGGGCCTCACGCGCTCGACCCGGATGACGGCAGCGAACGGGGTCGGTGTCCCGACCGCCGCCCGGTCCCACCACGTCCGCGCGTCCTCCCGACTCGCTCCGATGGACGCGAGGAGGCGGAACCCGACCGCTAGCGTGAGGACCGCCCAGGCCCGGGAGCGGCCGGACCCGAGCGCGAGGGCCGCCGTCGCCAGGATCGCCAGGCAGGCCGCGGCGGCGGGACCGACGTACGCGCCCGCCAGCCCGGCCGCGATCAGGACCGCCGCCGAGACGGCGGCGGGGGCCGGGCCGTGGCCTGGCCGCCGCGCCGCGAGCGTCGGGGATTCGACGGACGACACGTCCTTGGGAGCGGCGGGGATGCGAACGACAGGGCGCGCTCGCCGCGACCTCTAGCGATCGCGCCGGCCACGGCAGGAGGATCACGTGGGAAAAGCAAGACCGGGGCCCGGCGGTCAGACCGACCTGTGTTCGAGTCAGCCGCGACCGGCCGAGGTCATTCGACGATTCGGAAGCTCGTCTCGGCCTCGACCCGACGGTCGTACAGGTTGTGGTCGGTGACGGCCACCTCGAGCGAGTAGGTGCCGGGCTCGAGCGCGCTGGCGTCGAAAGACAGCCGCTCGGGCCAGACCGCGCCGGCCGACCACGGGATCGTCCGCTCGAAGGAGAGGGTGACCGCGTCCGGCTCCTGGCGCACGCCGACCAGGCCCTTCAGCCCGCCGAAGAAGCGCTCGATTGCGCTCCTGTCGAGCTTACTCGCGCGGATCGTGTACTCGACCAGGAACCGCAGCTCGTGCCCGGTCCCCGGACTCAGGTGATAGGTCTCGAAGTAGAGGCCGAGCGGCTGATCCCGCAGGAAGGACCGCGTGGGAAGCGCCACGACCGGGATCCCGTGTCGCGTGAAGCGGGGCGGGGGGATCCCCTCGATGGCTTCAGAGGAGAGGACGAGGTCCGACAGCTCGAGCCCGATAGCGGAGAAGCGGCGCACCCGGAGCGGCCCCTTCACGACTCCGACCCCATCGCCCTTGAGGTCGTCCACCTGAAGGGCGAACCGATAAGCGCCCGGCGCCATTCGCACCTGGAACATGTCCACCAGATAGTACTCGCTCCGACCGTCCGATTCGGGAACGCGTGCCACCACGGCATCCGCCTCCTCGGTGCGGCGCAGCAGCTCGTTCCACTGAGCGTCGTACAGGACGAGCCCCTTCCGATAGCGGTACTGCTCCTTCTCGATCTCCACCGAGGAGAGGGGGATCGAGAAGAAGAGGAACAGATCGGTGCCGTGACGGAAGGCCGAGAAGCCGGCCGGCAGATCCTCGAGCGGGATCACGTCCTCGACCCGGTGCTCGTAGGTATCGGTCGAGAGGCCCTGCTCGAAGTCCTCGAGGGCTTTCTCCTGAGCCCGCAGGAGGTCGGTTCCCGCCAGCCCCCACGGCGCGAAGTACTCGAGCGCGCGACCGGTTCGGGGGATGGTGGTGAAGTTGCAGTCGTTGCCGAAGAACTGGCCTCGCGTTCCCAGGATCGATCCCGGACCGCTCGTGAAATTCACGGCGACCTCGCCGTCCTCGCCGAAGGCCTCGTTTCGGTACAACCAGAACCCGCACTCCTGGACGCCGACCCCGTCCGTCTCCTCGGGCCTCCCGTGGCGCAGGAAGAATGCGCCGCGGTCGTCCAGCGCGCGCCCGTCCAGCTCGACGTCGACCGCCGGCAGGCCCGAGTCCCGACCCCCCAGCGCGACCAGCTTCGACTTGGAGACCGGCTTCTTCCACTGGTAGGCGGTCCGGGCGAGTCGATTCCGCTCGAGCTGCGCCAGCCAGCGCTCGTTGACCTCGCTGAAGGGGAGCGGATCGCGCGCGTTCCACCAGCCGATCAGGAAGGCGCGCCGCGACTCGACCGAGGAGTTCTTCCACACCTGACGCTCGGGCTCGGTGAGCAGGGGCTCGACGTCCCGGTAGTACCCCTCGAGGTCCTCTAGCGATCGGGCGAAGGCCAGGCCATTGAAGTAGTAGGCGCTCCCGCTCTTGGCCTCCCCGAGAGCGGCCAGGACGACCCCCGCGTGGTACGACAGCCGCGCCAGGTACCGCTCCTGCCGCACCCGGCGTCGGAACTCCTCGATCGCGTCGCGCGCATCCTCGAGCTCGCCGGCGTCCGCCAGCACGTCGATCCGCCTCAGCGCGAGACCCGGGTCGTAATCCCGTTCGAGGGCTCGGACGAATTCCTCGGCCAGGGCGCGGCTGTCCTCGGGGACGAGATACATCCGGCTCCAGAGTCGATACGCCTCGTCGTGAAGCGGGTCACGGCGCAGGATCTCGTGGAGGGCCCGCCGTGCCCGCGGATCGGCGTCCGCCCCCTCGAGTTGCAGGTTGACCCGCGCCAGACGCATCCAGTTGTGGAGGTCGTCAGGATCGGCCTCGAGCGAGCGCTCCAGAGCGTCGCGGGCGTAGAAGAGGCGGTTGTCGAGGGCGAGCCACGCATCGGCGAGCGCGCTGTAGCCGGGTCCCTCGGGATACCCTTCCCGAAGGGCGCGCTCGAAGAGCTGCCGCGCCCGCCACGCGTTGCCGCCCTCGAGCGACGTCGCGCCGGCCGAGAACGCGCGTTCGGCGGCGTTCTGGGCGCCGGCGGGGTCGACGCCCGCGGCCATTTCCAGGGCCAGGCCCGCCAGAAGGAAGCGGGCGAGGCTCATTCCCGGGCCCGCGCCCGGTCCGCGTCCCGAACCTCCCCTCCCTCCACGGTCCGCGGACGCCCGGCCACCGGATCGACGGGCCGCGCCGTTCCGGCGAGGTCGCGCTCCCGCTCGAGCTCGCGCACGCGGCGCGCCAGCCGCTGCCGCTCGCCCCGCGCCGCGAGGTCCGCCGGCAGGCCCAGCAGGAACATGGCCAAAAACCCCACGAAGATGCCGGCGTAGACCGCGTACACGGCCTCACCGCGCCACGTCCAGACGCCGAAATCGAGACCGATCATGTGCCCACGGTTGAAGATCGCGAACGGGACCAGCAGGAGGGATGCCGCGATCCCGGCCACGAGAGCCCACCGGCGGGAGCCGTTGCGCACGGCTCAGCCGGCCAGCACGGGGATCTCGAGGACGGGACGCCCGTCCGGGACCGCGCGCGTGGGCCGGCCGTGAAGGGTGATCCCGGCCAGCGCTTCGATCTCGACCGGAAGGATCCTGCCGACCATGGCCGAACCGCCCGGAAAGACGACGGTCTCGCGATGCTCGGTCCACCCCGTCAGCCGTCCTTCTCCGCGCCGGGCCGGACCCTGGACCAGGACCTCCTCGGTGCCGCCGACCTTGGCCATCAGGTAGCTCGCGCCGATCGCCCGCTGGAGCCCGTTCAGCGCCTCCAGGCGCTCGACCGCGACCGCGCGCGGAACCCGCCCCTCGGTGAGCTCAGCCGCCGGCGTGTGCGGCCGCGGCGAGTAGAGGAAGACGTAGGCCGAGTTGTATCGGACGTCCTCCATCAGCTCGTACGTGGCGCGGAAGTCGGCCTCGGTCTCGCCGGGGAAGCCGACGATGATGTCTGTGGAGAGCGCGCAGTCGGGGACGGCCCTGCGCAGCATGTCGATTCGCTCCCGGTACCACGCCGCGGTGTGCTCGCGACGCATCCTGGCCAGGATCCTGTCCGACCCCGATTGGACCGGCAAGTGGACGTGCTTCATCACGTTGTCGTGGGACGCGATCACCTCGACAAGTCGTTCCGTGAAATCCCACGGGTGGCTGGTCGTGAACCGGAGCCGGGCCAGGCCCTCGACCGCCGCCACCGCCTCCAACAGCTCCGGGAAGTCACGGCCGGCGTCCCGGTACGAGTTCACGTTCTGGCCGAGCAGGGTCACCTCTTTCGCCCCGCCCTCGACGGCACGGCAGACCTCGGCCACGATCCCTTCCAGGGAACGGCACTTCTCGCGACCCCTGGTAAAGGGGACGATGCAGTAGGAGCAGAACTTGTCGCAGCCGCGCATGATCGTGATCCACGCCGCGAATCTTTCCAGCCGGAGCGGCTCGAGATCCTCGTACCCTTCGCTGCGGTTGAAGCGATCGTAGACCACCCGATCGCCGTCGCCGACACGGTCGAGGATCTCGGGGAGATGCCGGTAGGAGTCGGGGCCGACCACGAAGTCGACGTACGAGGCCCGGTCGAGGAGCTCCTGTCCGAGCTCCTTGGCCACGCAGCCCGCGACACCGAGCCGGACGTTCGCCCGCTCGAGCTTGTGACGGTTGAGCTCGCCGATCCGGCCGATCACCCGTTGCTCCGCGTGATCGCGGATGGCGCACGTGTTCACGATCAGGACATCGGCCTCGCCCGGCTCCTCGACCCGGACGTGTCCCCCACGGTCCAGGATGCCGCCCATGAGCTCGGTATCGGCGACGTTCATCTGGCACCCGTAGGTCTCGATATAGAAGCGCAGCGCCATGGGGCGAGGAATATACGACCGGCCGGGGTCAGTCGCCGCCGATCGCCAGCTCCCGCTCGGCCTGGACCGCCGTGCCGCCGCCGACCAGGTCGGTCACCTCGACCGCCAGCACGTAGTCGCCGGGCCGTAGCGCCGAGGTGTCCAGCGACACGTGCTCGACAAGCGCCTCCGCTCCCCCGGATGCGGGAGCCTCCCTCTCGAACGAGAACGTCGTCGCGTGCTCCTCCACCAGGACGCCGACCAGGCCCTGTAGCCCCTGGAAGAGCCGCTCGAGGGCCCCGCGCTCGAGCCGCTCGGCGCGCACGGTGTAGTCGACACGGAAACGCCGCCAGCCGGTGTCGTCGGCCTCGAGCCCGTAGATCTCATAGTACAGGTGGAGCGGATCGTCTGCGCCGAACTCGAGCGAGGGACGAGCGAGGACGGTCAGGTTGCCGCGCATGAACCGCGGCGGACCGGCGTCTTCGCCGACCCGTGCGGCCAGAACGACGTCCGAGAGCGCCAGCCCCGGTCCGGCCAGCGCGGGCACCTGGGTCACACCACGGCTCACGCCCGCTCGGCCGGTCCCGGTCATCTCGACCTGGACGGCGTATCGGTAGCTCGCCGGGCCCCTCCCGAGCGCAACCCGGAGAACCTCGAGCCGGCGTCCCGTCCCGGGATCGTGAACGGGCGGGTCCGGCGCCGGGTCCAAAGTCTCGCGAGCGATCTCGTTCCAGTCGGCGTCGTAGAGAACGACCCCGACCCGATGGGCGGCGCCATCCCGGTCGTCGAAGCCGACGTAGAACGCCTCCTCCGTCCGGCCGTCGGCGGCCTCGAAGGCGGCCGGCTGGACGTGAACCTCGATCGCCTCCCCGGTTTCCTCGACGTAGCTGTCGGTCGAGAGCGTCACCTCGAGGTCCTCCAGGGCCTCCCCCTGGGCCTCGCCCAGGTCGGCTCGGGACCAGACGTCGAAGTGCTCCAGCGCCCTCGGCGTTGTCGGCAGCGTGGTGAAGTTGCAGGCGTTGGAGAAGAACTGCCCCCGGGAGAACGTCATCAGGTCGGCGCCACGCCCGAAGTTGACCCCGATCTCCCCATCCCCCGGCAGCTCGTCCCGATGGTAGTACCAGAACCCGCACTCGTCGCTGCCGGGCCCCTGCCGGTCGTCCGGCTCGCCGTGGCGCAAGTAGACCGCCCCACGGTCCTCGAGCGGGCGGCCGTCGAGGCGGATCTCGACCGCCGGGAGACCGCTGTCCCGGCCCCCGAGCCCGACCAGTCGCTCCTTCTCGAGCGGCCGTCGCCACCGGTAGACGTCGCGCGCGACCCGGATCCGGCGCTGCTGCTCGGCCCAGCGGGCGTGACCCGCCGACAGGGGCCGCGGATCGCGCGCGTTCCACCACGCGAGCAGGAAGTCGCGCTTCCCGGCGGCCGTCCGGCCGCGCCACGACTCGCGCTCCACGGTAGACAAAAGGGGCTCGACGTCCTGGTGGAAAGGAGCGAGCGCGGCTTCGGTGTCGGCGCCGCGGAGCCCCTCGAAATAGGCCTCGGCCCCCGCCACCTCATCTCCCCGGGCGGCGGCGAGCACTCCCTCGTAGTAGGCCAGCCGGGGATCGTCCGACATGCCGCCCGCCAGGCGACGGAGACGCGCGACCTCGGCCGCCGCCTCGTCGTAGTCCCCCGTGTCGTACAAGACGTCGATCCTCTTGAGCGCGAGCTCGGGATCGAACGCGGCGTCCAGACGCTCACCCAGGATGGCCGCCGTCTCCTCCAGGTCGTCCGGCTCCCACGACATGCGGCTCCACCGATCCCACGCGTCACGGTAACCGGGGTCGCGACGGAACACCTCGTGGAAGGCCGCCCGGGCGCGAGGATCGGCGTCGCCGCCGTCCAGACGCAGGTTGACGTCGGCCAGCAGATACCACCACGCCGTGCTGTCGGGCTCGGCGTCCAGCGCGCGCTCGAGCGCGTCGCGGGCGTCGAAGAGACGATTGTCGAGGGCGAGCCAGGCGTCCGCGAGGGCGCGGTTGCCGGCGCCGCGAGGGTACCCCTCCTTGAGGGCGCGCTCGAAGTGGCCGCGCGCGTCCCAGGCTTCGCCGGAAGCCATGGCCGCGTGGCCCCGCTCGAACCACGCGTCCGCCTCCTGGGCAGCGGCACGGGGTGGATCGGACGCCCAGGCGACGACGGCCGCGACCGCGATCCAGAGACGGGGTCTGCGCATGATCGATATCATCCAGCGGGGAAACCGCACCGGTGCGCGTTGGGTTGCCGGCGCCCGGTCCGGCCCGGGGGGCTCGCTCGCTACGGCGCGCCCGTGGTGTCGCCCGCGGCCGCGCCGGAGGTCGGGCCGATCTCGGTCGGGTAGCCGGCCTGCTTCCATCCCTGAAGGCCGGCCCGCATGTCGTAGACCTCGCCGTACCCGAGCTGGGTCAGGGCGTCGTGGGCGTACTGGGAGATCGGGCACTCGGAGTCGGAGCAGTAGACGACGATGCGGGCGTCCCGCGGCGGGAGCCGTGCGCCCGGTCGGATGTTCACGTACGAGATCTGGATCGCGCCCGGGATGTGTTCCTGCGCGTACTGCACCGAATCACGGGTGTCGATCAGGATGAAGGACACGGAATCCTGCTGCCATTCGCGCACCCGCTCGGGCGTCGCGATCAGGATCCCCGCCTCCACCTCCGGCGCCGGGATCGAGGGCGGCAGGTCCTCGGCGATCGCGCCCTCGGGGGCGGCCCCGCCGTCCGGTCCCGAATCGGCGCCGCACCCCAGCGCGAGACCGATCAGGAGAGGGGCGGTCCAGCGGCGCCTCATACCGTCGCCCCCTCCTCCTCCCGGATCGCCGCCGCCGCGGCCACCAGGTTCTCGAGCGCCGGGACGACCTCCTCGTAGCGACGGGTCTTCAGCCCGCAGTCCGGGTTCACCCACAGCCGCTCGAGCGGGATGACCTCGGCCGAAGCGCGGATCCTGACCGTCATCTCTTCCACGGATGGGATCCGCGGCGAATGGATGTCGTAGACGCCCGGGCCGATGTCCCGGTCGTACTCGAACTCGCGGAACACCTCAAGGAGCTCGGCGTCCGAACGGGCGTTCTCGATCAGCAGGACGTCGGCGTCCATCGCCGCGATGTGCTCGATGATATCGTTGAACTCGGAATAGCACATGTGAGTGTGGATCTGGGTCGCCGGCTCGACGCCAGACGTGGCCACGCGGAAGGCGGCGATCGCCCACTCCAGATAGGCGTCCCACTCGGCGCGCCGCAAAGGCAGCCCCTCCCGAAGCGCGGGCTCGTCGACCTGGATGACGGGCGCGCCGGCCGTCTCCAGGTCCTTGACCTCGTCCCCGACCGCGAGGGCGAGCTGGAGGCATGTCTCCGACCGTGGCTGATCGTCCCTCACGAACGACCATTGCAGCATGGTCACCGGGCCCGTCAACATCCCCTTCACGGGTCGGTCCGTGCACGACTGTGCGTACTCCCACCACTCTACGGTGATCGGCCGGACGCGCCGGATGTCCCCGAAGAGGAGGGGCGGCTTGACGTACCGCGAGCCGTAGGACTGGACCCAGCCGTGCCGCGTGAAGGCGTATCCCTGGAGCCGCTCGCCGAAGTACTCGACCATGTCGTTGCGCTCGAACTCGCCGTGAACCACGACGTCGATCCCGATCTCCTCCTGCAGCCGGATCGCGTTGCCGATCTCGGCCCTGAGGAACTCCTCGTAGGCCTCACGGTCGACGTCCCCCCGCAGGTATTCCCGGCGGCGGCTGCGGACCTCGGCTGTCTGCGGGAAGGAGCCGATCACGGTCGTCGGCAGGGGCGGCAGGTGGAGCCGCTCCCGCTGCGCGGTCCGCCGCTCGTCGAACGGGCGCGACCTGCCCGCAGCCGCGGGGTCGAGGGCCGCGCGGCGCTCACGAACGCCACGGTCACGCGTCCGGTCGCTCTCCGCCCGCGACGCCAGACGCGCGCGGTTCGCGGCCAGCTCGTCAGCGATCGACTCCCGGCCCCCGGCCAGGCCGCGCGCCAGGATCGCGACCTCGGCGAGCTTCTCGTCGGCGAAGGCTAGCCAGCCGCGCAGCTCGGGGTCGAGTTCGGTCTCCCGCGCGGCCTCGATCGGCACGTGGATGAGCGAGCAGGAGGGCGCGACCAGGAGTCGCTCCCCTCCGATCCTGTCGGCGATCCGCTCGAGTTTGGCCAGCGACGCCTCCAGGTCGTTGATCCATACGTTCCGGCCGTCGACCACCCCGGCCGAGAGGACCTTGTCCGCGGGGAGGGGCCGGCGCTCGAGGAGTTCCGCCTGGCCCGATCCACGGACCAGGTCGAGGCCGATCCCGGCCACCGGAAGATCGAGAAGCGCTTCCCAGGCCGGGCCGACCTCGCCGAAATACGTCTGCACGAGTAGCCGGGCCGTCCCGGCGGCGTCGGCGAGCGGACCGTAGGCTCGGCCCAGCGCGGCGGTCTCCTCCGGCGAGCGGTCCTGCACCAGGCACGGCTCGTCGATCTGGATCCACTCGGCGCCCGCTTCCGCGAGTCGCCGGACGACCTCGGCCACCGTCTCGGTCAGGGGCTCCAGGAGCCGGAGAGGCTCGAAGCCCGGCTCGGTCGGCTTCGCGAGGAGCAGAAAACTGACCGGTCCAAGCAGGACCGGCCGGGTCGCGATCCCGGCCGCGGCCGCCTCGGCCAGCTCGTCGAGCGGCTTCGGGCTGGCGACCCGGAACCGCTGGTCCGGACCCAGCTCCGGCACGATGTTGTGGTAGTTCGTGTCGAACCACTTCGTCATCTCCATGGCCGGCGCGTCGAGCCTCTTGCCCTGGGCTCCGCGGGCCATGGCGAAGTAGGTATCCAGCTCGACCTCCTCCCCGCTCCAGCGGTAGCGAGGCGGAACCGCGCCCACCAGCGCCGCCATGTCCAGGACGTGGTCGTAGAGCGAGAACGCGTTCGAGGGGACGTGGTCGATGCCGGCCGAATGCTGGCGCCGCCACTGCTCGAGGCGCAGGCGGGAAGCCTCGGCGAGCAGGTCCTCGCGGGAGAGCTTGCCCGCCCAGTACGCCTCCGTGGCTCGCTTCAGCTCACGGTCGCGCCCGATGCGGGGATATCCGAGGTTGGTCGCTAGCGCCATCGATCGAGGGGAGACAACGTACGGGCCGGGGTCGGGCGCCGCAAACGGCGCCCGGGCTCAGCGTACCTCGACCGGCTCGCCGCGAGGCGCCACCGCCGGCTCGGTCGACCGGCTCCTCCGAGCGCGGGCGTAGACGACGACGCCGGCGGCGACCGCGAGCCCCAGGAGGACGGCCTGCGCGACCAGGGTCTCGACGGTCGGGTAGATCCCGAGCGCGGGGACGCGCGGGGCCCCGGCCAGCCCGGTCTCCGACACCCACCCCGCCTCCTGGAGTTCGTGGACACCTTGCCCGACGAAGATCATCGCCATCAGATAGAGGAGCAGACCGGTGACCCCGAACAGCGGTCGGATCGGGAGCTTGAGTCCGAACCGGAAGACCGCCAACCCGACCAGGGCGAGGACGAGCGCCCCGGCCACGAACCCGCCCCAGATCGGGACCGGCCGGCCGATCCCGGCCAGGGCCTCGTAGAAGAGGACGGTCTCGACCCCTTCCCGGAATACGGCGAGGAACGCGACGGCGCCGATCGCCCACAGGTTCTCCGCGCGTCCGACCTTCCGGCGCAGGTACGCCATCCAGCGCTGCACCTCGAGCTTCGAAAGCAGCCAGTAGGAGACATAGAAGAGGACGGCCGCGGCGAGCAGCATGGTGAGCCCCTCGATGACCTCGCGTCCGGCCGGCGCCAGGCCGAGGACGCTGTCGACGAGCCAGGCCGTGACCAGGCTGGCGACGATGGCCAGACCGGCCCCACGCCAGACCGCCCGCGACCCCCGCTCCGACCCGGCCTTCGCAGTGGCGGCGGCGAGCGCCGTGCAGAGGAGGAGCGCCTCCAGGCCTTCCCGGAAGAGGATGCCGAAGGACTGAAGGAAGGTCGTCCACCCCGCGACGCCCGCGCCGGAAACGACGGGATCGTCGGCCCAGGCGAGGTGCGTAGAGAACGGAATGGCCAGGGCGGTGAGAAGGATGAGACTCGGTCTCAACATCGGCGCCCAAGATGGAATCCGTCTCGGCCCGTGTCAACTCCCGCTCCCCTCCGCGCCATCCCCGGCGAGCCACCGCCGGACCTCGGCGGCCTGCGGCGCGTCCGCCGGCGCCAGCTCGAGGAACCGCTCCCAGACGCGCCTCGTCCGCAGCGTGTCCGCGAGGCCGTCCCGCGCCACCCATCCCTCCAGGAACCAGATCGCCGGCAGGTCGGGGGCCATCCGCTTGGCCTCGGCGAGCTCGCGGTCGGCCTCCTCCCAACGGCCCTCGGACATCAGGGCGACGGCCAGGTCTACGCGCGGGCCGGGCGCCGACGGCCGCAGGGCGATCGCGTCCCGGAACCGGCGCTCGGCCTCGACCATGTCGCCGGCCGCCAGCGCCCGCATACCGAGCTGGGAATGCTCCTCGGCCCCGACCGGGTGGGGCGCCGCACCGGGGCCGATCGAGACCCCCTCACGGCCGACCCGAAGCCCCACCAGGAATCCGAGCGACAGGGTCACGAAGGAGACCGCGACGAGGACGCCCGCGCCGATCGACCTCTCGCTCACGACGGTCCGGCCGGGATGGCGGCCCCGGTATCGGGCGTCGCAGGGCGCGACTCGAGCGCGGGGATGGACTCGGCCGGCGCCGGGAGGGTCTCGAGCGCCGGGACGGATTCCGCCGGAGGCATCTCCAGGCGTTCGGACGAGCGAACCTCCGGGCGCCGGACCGCTGCCCGGGCCGGCTCCTCGCCCCCCCTCCCCGTCCCGAACCAGCGGTCCATCCGCGCCAGGACGAGTCGCTGACGTCTCCGCAGCCCGGGAGTCGGTGTCGCGGGGTTCCGATCCAGCGGGGCCGTGAGCGTGGCGGCGAGGAGAGCCGCCTGTGACGGCGTCAGCCCTGCTGCCGGCCGGTCGAAGTAGAGCCGTGAGGCCGCTTCGGCTCCAAACACGCCCGGGCCGAGCTCGACCACGTTCAGGTAGATCTCGAGGATCCGCCGCTTGGGAAGCCACAGCTCTATCCATCCCGTGAGGGCGGCCTCGCGGACCTTCCGGAAGAGGTCGCGGCGCGGCGAGAGATAGAGGTTCTTGACCGTCTGCTGGCTGATCGTGGAGGCACCCCGGAGACGGTCTCCGCTCTCGCGGGCCTCGATCGCCGAACGGATCTGCTCGAAGTCGAAGCCGTGATGCTCGTAGAACCGCGTGTCCTCCGCGGCCAGCACGGCCGCCTCCAGGTTCGGGGAGATCCGCTCGAGGGGGACCCACCGGTAGCGGGGGGCCCACCTCTCTCCGCGCCCGGCCGCCTCGTCGGCGCGGACGTGCATCAGGGCCGTCGCCTGGGGTGCGCGAAACCGGTGCCAGATCACGACCGGGAACCACATGACGACCGACGCGACGGCGAGGCCGACGGAAGCGAGGACCATGAACACCGCCAGCCGGAGGATCCGACCCACCCGGTCAGCCGGACGGGCCGGCGGCCGACGCTGACGGCTGGCCGACCCACGAGTAGATTGCCAATCTCATCGCCCTGCGGATCGCCGGACGGGGGCACGATTTGAACCCCACGGCCAACGCCGACGTCCAACCCGTCGGATCGTCTTCTTCGCTCATAGGGATCCCGCTTCCACGGAAACCACGAGGAGTCCGGACATGCGAGGTTCGTTCGTGCTGGCCGCGGCCGGTTCTCTGATCCTAGCCGCCACGGCCGTCGCCCAGCAAGCGCCCACGGTGCCTGCGGGATACACGCCGTACGTCCTTCAGGGCGCAGGCGTCAACGCGCCGCCGCTGCCCCTGAAGGTCGAGGGCGACCGCATCGTGGCGCCCGAGGGCGGCATGGTCACCGTCACCGACAGCCGGCTGACCGGCGACCGGGTCTCCATGACCCTCGAGACCCCGATGGGATCGGTGAGCTTCGTGGGGGTCCGGGACGGGGATGTCTTCGCCGGCTTCATGTTCCAGCGAGGGGAGCGCCCCTGGGCAACGCCTGTCAGCCTGGTTCCTGCCGGACGGCAGACCGATCTGGCGCTCGATCCGAGCGTGCTCGCCTCGGCTCCCGGGATCTCGCGGGTCGAGATCGTTCCCGGGAACGTGACGTTGAAATCCGGCGCGCCGCGTGCATTCGTGGCGCGGGTCTTCGACGAGTCGGGGACGGAGATCATCGACCCCGAGGTCGAGTGGTTCTCCTCGGGTGGCACCATCATGCCGGACGGCGAGTTCACCGGCATCAACCCGGGCGGACGGACGATCGTGGCGCTGGTAAACGGTTCGGCCGTCGGCACGACGGAAGTGACGATCGAGAGTCCCGCGATCGCGAGCCTGGCGGTATTCACGGAGGTGCCGTCTCGTCTGGCGGTGGGGAGCCGTGTGCCGTTGGAGGTGGACGCGCTGAACGCGATCCAGCGCTGGGATCTGGACCCGGAGGTGGCGCTCGAGTCGAGCGCGCCGGGTGTGGTCTCGGTGTCGGGTTGGACGTTGGCGGCCGAGTCTCCTGGTCGGGCGGAGGTGACGTTGCGCTCGGGTACGGCGTCGGAGCGGTACGCGATCGAGGTGGTGCCGGCTCTGGGGGAGCTGTCGATCACGGGGTTGCCGTCGGGGTCGGTGCGTACGGGGGACGTGGTGCGTCTGGGGACGACGGTGGCCGATGCG
>Ga0299913_10002065_pt1 | contig 15598 bp, 17 predicted proteins | sample RVTome_9_FD_201360 | JGI IMG/M metagenome (GOLD analysis project Ga0299913, IMG submission 201360) | Soil microbial communities from uranium-contaminated site in the Upper Colorado River Basin, Wyoming, United States - RVT155D38 (version 2) ...
ACACCTCCCCCGACAGGATGCCCTCCCGCAACCCGAACGAGGCGAAGATGAGCCCCACCTCGCCCCGCGGGACCATGCCGACGCCGATGGCGAGCCGGTTGATCTCGGGACGCCGGACGGCGAAACCAGCGATCAGCTTTCCGATGATCGCGATCGCGGTCAGGATCGCCCCGACGACGAGGACGGGGACGCTGAAGTCCGCCGAGCCCGGGATGAACAGGGCCACGTTCACGGGCGCGCCCACGACCACGAAGAAGATCGGCGTGAAGATGTCGGCCACCGGTTTGATGCGCTCCTCCACCGCGTCGAACTGGTTGGTGGACGAGAGGACGATCCCCGCGGCGAACGCGCCGATGATCATGGCGGAGCCGGACAGGTCGGCGAGGGCCGCCAGGAGGAGGGCGAAGCAGAAGGCCGCCACCAGCAGCACGCCCCGGACGCGCATGCGGTCGACGAGATTGAACAGCGTGGGCGCGGCGCGGTTCCCGATGACGACGGCGAGGACGAGAAAGCCGACCGCGAACACGAAGATCCTGCTGATCGCGAGCGCGCCCACCGCGGCGCCGCTCGCCAGACCCACGACGACGGCGAGGATGATGATCCCGAGGACGTCGTCGATCACCGCGGCCCCGATGATGATGCGCGCCTCGGCCGTGTGCATCTTGTCGAGGTCGGACAGCACCCGCGCGGTGATCCCCACCGAGGTCGCGGTGAGCGTCGCCCCCACGAAGACCGCGACCATCGCGAAGTCGATCCCGGGCGGGTGCACGCCGATGCTCGGGTTCATGAAGTACCAGTAGGCGAACCCGAGACCGAACGGGAACACCACGCCGATCAGCGCCACGGCCGAGGCCGAGCGGCCGACCCGGAACATCTCCTTCAGGTCCGTCTCCAGCCCGATCTCGAACAGCAGGATCGAGACGCCGATCTCCGCGAACACGTGGATGACCTCGCGCATCGGCGTCCCCTCTGGGGGGATGATCCCGAGGACGCTCCCCCCGAGAACCACGCCGGCGATGAGCTCGCCCAGGACCGCGGGCTGTCCGAGCCGCTCCGCCCCTTCCCCGAACAGCTTCCCCACGAAGAGGATCGTGATGAGGATGAGGAACATGTGGGCGATCTCGATGCCGTGCTCGCCCGCGGCCTCCCCGACCTCGACCCCCTGCTCCCCGTCCTGCTCCTGCGTCTGGCCTTCCTGGACGCCCTCCTCCTGGCCCCGGGCCTCCACGGCCGAGACCGCGATGGGCGCCCCGGGGGCCGCCTCCGCCGGCGCCCCGAACGGATCCCCGAACACGACCCAGAGCCCGACGGCGAGCGCGAACAGTCGTCGCAGGCGGCGCGAGGCTCGCCCGCGCGAGGGGTGGAAGGGGTCGGACATGGAGTCTGGCCTCAGTAGGTCTGGTCGACGTCGATCCGGCGCTGTCTGACCCAGTGCCAGCGGTCGAACAGGGACAGGCTGTCCGGATACTGGACCGTGATCAGGATGCGATTGGGCGGCATGCGGCGGATGGTGGAGCGCCCCGCGGTGGCCGGGAGCTCGAGTCGGGCGGCTTCGTTCTGGATGGCCTCCCGGATCCCCGTGTCGCCGGTCTCGCCGGCCCCGCGGGCGAGGTCTTCGACCTCGCTCTTGAGCGTCTGGTAGTCGATCTCCGTGCCCGCGAACTGGACGCCCACGTATCCGGCGAGCACGAGGAGGAGGATCCCGAGCAGGCAGCCCACCCGGCTGGCCCCGGCCTGACGGTTCACGTCACCACTGTGATTGCGCGCCATCGACGATCTTCTGCACGAGGTTTTCGATCGCGATCTCGGTTCCCACATCCTCGGTCTCGGATCCGGGCTCGTACTCGCCGGCACCGCTGAGCGACTGGGAGCTCCAGATCGCGAGGTCCTGGGCGCGATCGAGGATCTCGACGGTCGCGGTGATCGTGATTCGACGCTGGAACACGTCGGCGCCCTGCCCCTCCACGGCATCGAAGCTCACGGCATCGTCGGAGTATTGGCGGATGGTCGCCCGGATGACCGCGTCCGCCTCGTCCTCGGAGGCGAGCTGCAGACCGAGGCGCTGCCGGGCCGCGTCGAGCAGCCGCTCCGTCAGCGTCTCGGCGAGGCCGAACCGGGTGCTCTGGTTCTCGACGGGTTCCACATACGCCGTGCGGATGTGGCCCGGCAACCCTCCGCCGCCGGAGAAGCTGTAGCACGCGGCCGCGACCAGCGGCACCGCCAGGCTACCGAGCCGGGACCACGTCATAGATCTCGTCCTCGAACGGCTCGTTCTGCGGGACCACACGCTCGAGCGCCCACCGGACGCGGGTGCGCGGATCCACGTCGGCGCGATACCGCGCCTCGCTCGGCCACACGGAGTCCTCGCCCCACTCGAGCTCGATGCGTCGCTCGAGGCGGCCGTCCCTGCGCTCTTCGACCCGGACGAGCCGCCCGCCCTCGAGATAGAAGTGACGTACGCCGCCGTCCGGGACCGGGTACCCGACGACCTCGTAGGGGCCGTTCGTGAAGCCCTCGCTGGGCGCACCGGATCCGGGACGGAAGACTCCGGTCATCGCGTACAGGAAAGCGGGCGGCGGGAGCTCGACATCCTCGAGGTCGCCTCCGACATCGAGCGCATCGTCCACCAGCGCCGCGCGCATGGAGCCCTCGGCCGTGCTGAACAGGTCGAGCCGGAAACGGGCGGGTGGATTCACCCTCGCGACGCCATCCCCTCGTAGATTCCCGCGCTCATCGGCGTACTCCCACTGGAAGATGACGCGCACCGGCCGATCCGCGCCGGACGCCTCCGCGGCCCGGGCGGCGACCGCCCCCGGATCGCTCAGGGGCTCGCCCGTCTCGAACCCCCCCGCGCACCCGAGGAGCGGCACGACGACGAGGAGGGACGATGCGCGGCGCAGGCTGCGCGCCTTCATGGGGGTGCAAGGTAGGGGGCGGCGAGAAAGCCGGTCAAGAAACCGTGCGTTCACGGTACCTCCTCCGCGGAGGGCTCGTCGACGAGGGCCAGCCGATCCAGCGCGTCGCGCACCGACTCCGGCAACCGTCGCGGCCGGCCTGCGCGGTCCGCGCTCGCGAGGGTGATGCGGGCCCGGGCGACGGTGGTCGCGTCGGCGTCCCGCGTGAGCCGATACGCGAACACGACATCCCGGCTGCGTACCCGCTCCACCCGCGTGTGGATCCGCACCAGCTCGTCATAGAAGACCGGTGCGCGGTACTCGATTTCGACGCGCGCCACGGGGAGCAGCACGCCCTCCCGCTCGAGCGAGGCATAGGAGACTCCGTGCTCGCGCATGAGGGCGGTGCGGCCGAGCTCGCACCAGACGAGGTAGTGGCGATGGTGCGCCCTCCCCATCTGATCCGTCTCGGCGTACCGGACCCGGATATCCACGTACCCCGTCATGCGCTCTCCTCTCCTCCCCGGCTCCCGGTCGTCCCGGGATCCCGGCGGGCCGCGAGCCTACGCCGGACGCGCGACGCCGTCAATGCGCGGCCTCACGCGACGGATTCGGCCCTCGGAGGCGCCGTTGACGGCCCGGGAGAGCCCGCCGAGCTTGGCCGGTGATGCCACGCACCGTCGTCGTCTCCGACATCCACCTGGGCGCGATCCCCGCCGCTGCCGAGCGCGCCTTCGTCGGCTTTCTCGAGCGCGTCCCGGAGCTCGGCGACGACCTGCTCATCAACGGCGACCTGTTCGACTTCTGGTTCGAATACCGCGAGGTCGTGCCACGCGGCCACTTCGCCACCCTCACCGCCCTGCGGGCGCTCGTCGACCACGGCGTGGCCATCCGCTTCCTCGGCGGGAACCACGACGCATGGGGCGGGAGCTTCCTCGCGGACGAGGTCGGGCTGGACCTCGTCGAGGGCCCCGCCGTCCTCGACGTGGGGGGGCGGCGGGCGTACGTGGCGCACGGCGACGGTCTGGGCGGCGGCGACTGGGGGTACCGCCTCCTCAAGCGCGCGAGCCGGAGCCGCGTGGGGCGCGCGCTGTTCCGGGCGGTCCACCCCGATCTCGGTGTACCGGTCGCGCGCCGTGCGAGCGCGACCGGGGACAAGCGGGCCGCCGGGCCCGGTCCGGAAACCTCCCGCGCGGACCGCCTGGCCGAGCATGCGAGGCGGCTTCTCGAGAACCGTGAGGACCTCGACCTGGTCATCTTCGGGCATACGCACCGCCCGGAGCTGGAGGAGGTCGGGCCCGGGCGCTTCTATCTGAACGCGGGCGACTGGATCCACCACCGGAGCCACGCCGTCGTCTCGCCGCGGGAGATCCGGCTCGAGCGCGAGGAGGCGCCGGGAGGCGCGGATCGCGGGGGTCGGCCGGGCGTGGCCGGCCGGGAGCCGGGGGAAGTCTTCTAGCGTCGGTCGCGGTCCGGTCCGTCCCCCAGCTCGACCGCCTCGACCCGCGTCACGGGCGCGCCCAGGAAGAGCTCGGCCAGCTCGCCGAACAGACGCGTGTCGTCCGTGACGAAGTATTCCCGCGACAGGAGCTCGTCTCCGGGCGCCGCGAGCCGGCCGCTCTGGAGCACGCGGGCAGTCTCGCGCGCGGTCGCTTCGGCCGAGTCGACGAGACGCACGCCCGTCCCGGTCACCTCGGCGAGCAGGCCGCGCAGGAGCGGGTAGTGCGTGCAGCCCAGGACCAGGGTGTCGATCCCCGCATCGAGCAGCGGTGCCAGATAGCGCCGCGCGGTGAGCTCGGGCACGTCGCCGGTGACCCAGCCCTCCTCGGCCAGCGCCACGAACAGCGGGCACGCCCGCGAGCGCACCGTGGCGTCCGGCCGCGCCGCGAGGATGGCCCGCTCGTAGCTGCCGCTGGCCACCGTCCCGCGCGTGCCGATGACCCCGATGACGCCGGTCGCGCTCGCGGCCGCGGCCTCGCGCGCACCCGGCTCCACGACGCCGATGACCGGGATGTCGAGGCCCTTGGAGAGCGTGCCGAACGCGTGCGCGGTCGCGGTGTTGCAGGCGATGACCAGGGCCTTGATGCCCCGTCCGATGAGGAAGTCGGTGGCCTCGCGCGCGTATCGCCTCACCGTCTCGGGGGACTTGGGGCCGTACGGGACGCGCGCCGTGTCGCCCAGATAGATCGTCGACTCGCCCGGCAGGTGCGCGTGGATCGCGCGCAGGACCGTGAGGCCCCCGACCCCCGAATCGAACACGCCGATCGGGGCGCCGGCTCCGGAGCGTCCGGCGCCGGGCTCCGGAGCCGTGGCGGGCTCGGCGGGTGCGGGCGTCGGGACGCCGGTCACGGAAAGCCGAGGGACAGGGACAGGGCGAGACCCGCCGATCCGTCCGTCGGAGCCTCGATCCGGGGCTCGAAATCCCAGAAATTCGCCGAGACCCACGCGTCGAGGCCGCTGATGAACGCAATGAAGACGGACAGGACGATCCAGTTCTCGCGCTCCTGGGTACGGGAGTCGATCAGGTCCCCGTCCCGGGGGCGGGCGCGCTTCGCGGCCGAGAGCGTCGACTGGGACTTGAACACCATGAACAGGCTCGCCGCCTCGGCGGCGAAGTAGATCGCGCCGCGTCCGGGGCGGCCGACCTCGACCTGCCCCCACCCCGGCACCACCATCGAGCGGGCCAGGGCCCCGAGCGGGCTCACGGGGGGGATCGTGTCGGCGCGGGAGGTCGCCCCTGCGGTGCGGGCGGTGTCGGGCGGGGCGATCCGGGGCTCCTGCGCCGCCATGGACGTCGCCCCCGCGACGAGTGCCGAGACCGCGAGGAAGGTCGCGATCCGCACCGGGGCCGCGGATCGGCGGCCGATGGCGGGAACGTGTGGGAATCGAACCCACCCGGGACGCACGAACGCCCCGTAACGGTTTTGAAGACCGCAGGCGACACCAGTCACCATCCGCTCCCCCGTTGGCCCCGACTGTGGTCGGGGCTTCAGCCGCCCGCCGCTCCCGCGGCGCGCGCCACCACGTCGATCTCCACCCGCGCGCCCTTCGGAAGATCCCTGACGGCCACCGTCGAGCGCGCCGGATACGGCGCCTCGAGCGGTCCGGCGTAGATCTCGTTCACGCGGCCGAACTCCGCCATGTCGGCCAGATAGATCGTGGTCTTCACGACGTCCGCGAGCCCGAGACCGGCCTCTTCGAGGACCGCGGTCAGGTTCCGCATGACCTGGCGGGTCTGCGACTCGACATCCTTGCCGACCAGCTCCCCGGTCGCCGGATCGAGACCGATCTGACCGGCGGAGAAGAAGAGCTCCCCGGCCCACGTGCCCTGCGAGTACGGCCCGATCGCCGCGGGCGCTCGATCCGTGTGTACCGGTCCCGTCCTCGTCACTGCCCGCTCCTTTCATCGGTGTGGCGCCACGGCCGGCGTCGTCCGGCGCTTCCGGGGATGGCGCTCCCGCTCCGTCCGGCACGGCCACATGGGACACATCCCGGGCGCGCGATGGTACGAGATGGAGCGCTCGGGAGCCATGCCCGGACGAGCTCGACCCGGCCGCGAGGCGAGCGTGCGAGGCGAGCGTGATCCGGAGGTGGACGCGCCCTTCCTTCTGCTTGCATCGGGCCGGGGGGCGCCGGTAACCTCCGCCGTCGGGCCCTGACGAGGGATTCCCCGCGGTCGAACCGGGGGGAGCGGCCGGGCGCGAAGAAGCGACGAACCTCCTCGGAGCGCCGAAGACGAATCCATGGCCGAGGCTTCCGCGAGCCGATCCGCCGCCCGCCTGACCCGCGACGCCGTATTCGGCGCCGCACTCTCGGTCCAGGAGTACTTCGCGCTCTTCGTCCGTCTGCTGCGCGGCTGCTTCAGCCGCCCCTTCTACCGCCACGATGTGGTCCAGCAGATGGACACCGTCGGCGTGGCCTCGCTGTTCATCGTCGTGCTCACCGGTCTCTTCACCGGGATGGTGCTCGCGCTCCAGTCCGCAGTGGAGATGAAGCAGTTCGGCGCCACGATGTACATCGGGCGGCTGGTCGGGGCGTCCACGATCCGGGAGCTGGGACCGGTGTTGACCGCCCTGATGGTCACCGGACGGGCGGGCTCGGGGATGGCGGCCGCGCTGGGCGCCATGAAGGTCACGGAGCAGGTGGATGCCCTGCGCACGATGGGCGTGGATCCGATCCGGAAGCTCGTCGTCCCCCGCTTCGTCGCCGCGGTGATCATGCTGCCGATCCTCACGGTGCTCGCCGATCTCATCGCGATCCTCGGCGGGCTCCTCATCGCGCTGGTCAAGCTCGACCTGACGGCGGATCTGTACATGCGGTCGGTGTACACGACCCTGGCCGACAACGGCTTCGTCCTGCGTTACGTCCCCGTCGACCTGATCCAGGGGCTCGTGAAGCCCATCGTCTTCGGGGCGCTGATGGCCCTCACGAGCTGCTTCTACGGGCTGAGGACGACGGGCGGAACCGAGGGTGTCGGACGCGCGACCACACAGGCGGTGGTGACGACGTCGGTGTTCGTCCTCGCGACCGACTACTTCCTCACCCAGATCCTCATCGTGCTGTTCGTCGAGTGAGCCCGGAGCGCGACGTCGACCCCGGCGCGGAGCTGGAAGGGCGCGGCTCCTCTCCCGAGGACGAGGCATTCCGCGCCGAGGTCCGCGAGGAGGTCCGGCGGGAGCTCGCGACGGACCCGCTTCCGCGAAGCGAGGGCACGTCCACGGTGGAGCTCCGGGACGTGTGGCTCTCCTTCGGGGATCACGAGGTGCTGCGCGGGATCAGCTTCGACGTCCGAAGCGGGGAGACGCTCTGTATCCTGGGGGGCTCCGGGGTCGGCAAGTCGACCATCCTCCGACTCATCCTCCGGCTGCTCACCCCCGACCGGGGCGAGGTGCTCATCGAGGGCCGCGACATCGCGGCCGTCTCCCACGATGGCGTCCTCGAACTGCGCGAGCGCATGGGGATGGTCTTCCAGGGCTCGGCGCTGTTCGACTCCCTGAGCGTGTTCGACAACATCGCGTTCCCGCTGTACGAGCACACGCGGCTGAGCGAAGAGGAGATCGTGGACCGGGTGAACGAGGTGCTGAGCTTCGTCGACCTCGATCCCGAAGACGTCCTCGATCTCCTGCCGGCCGAGCTTTCGGGGGGGATGCGCAAGCGCGTCGCGATCGCGCGGGCGATCGTCCACGAGCCCCCCATCCTGCTCTTCGACGAGCCCACGAGCGGGCTCGATCCGATCACCACGCGCACGATCGACGGACTGATCCTCAAGCTCCGGCAGGAGCTCGACGTGTGCGCGGTCGTCGTGACGCACGACATCAAGTCCGCCTCGCGGATCGCCACCGAGACGGCGCTCCTCAAGGACGGACGCATTATCTTCAAGGGTACGCCCGAGGAGATGTTCGCGGTGGAGGAGTCCTACGTGCAGGCGTTCCTCGCCTGAGCGCCCGCATCGTGCGGGGACGCGCGGGGCCCGTCGAGAGCGTCGGGTCGGGGAGCCCGTCGAGGCACAGCATCGAGGAGGTGGCCGGAGACATGCCCAGGACGCGGCACGCGGGATCCGATGCGTAGGTCGGCACCGATCACCTGGGATCAGGTGCGGGTGGGGCTCGTCCTCATGCTCGCGCTCGTCATCCTCGGATTCGGAATCTTCTTCATCGGCAACATCGGCGACGTGTTCGGGACCCGGTATCGTCTCGTCACGCTCATGGAATCGGCCGCCGGGCTCGTGCCGGGGGCGCCGGTCCAGGTCGCGGGCCAGAACGTCGGCCAGGTGGACCGCGTTGAGTTCATCCGCCCCGAGGAGCGCCCGCCGACGGGCGAGGCCGTGGCGGTGTGGCTCGGCGTGAACGTCTCGATCCGCGACCAGATCCGGGCCGACTCCCGCGCGCGAGTGCGCACGCAGGGGCTCCTGGGCGATCGCCTCATCGACATCGAGCCCGGCTCCGCCGACAGCCCGGTGCTCGCCGACGGCGACACGCTGCCCGCGGCCCCCGCCCTGAGCTACGAGGAGCTCCTCGCGCAGGCCGCGGATGCGGTCCAGGCGTTGATCACCCTGTCGAACGACCTGACCGTCACCCTGGGGCGCGTCGCGGCCGGCGAGGGGAGCCTGGGCCAGCTCCTCGTGGACGACGCGTTGTACGGGAGCCTCGTCGCGCTCAACGAGAACCTGAACCGCGTGATCGAGCCCGTCGCGAACGGCGAGGGCGCCCTCGGCCGACTGCTGACGGACGACGAACTCTACGAGCGTCTCGTCGCGACGACCGCGGGGCTCGACTCGGTCACCGCCATCGTGGTCCGAGGCGAGGGGACGCTGGGCCGGCTGGTGCGCTCCGACTCGCTGTATCTGGCGGTGGCCTCATCGGCCGCGCGGGCCGACTCGCTCCTCGCCCTGATCGAGCGGGGCGAGGGCGCGATCGGGCAGATGGTGACCGACGAACGGCTCTACGAGGCGCTCCTGAAGACGGTGGTGGACCTGAACGCGTTCCTGCAGGACGTGCGCGAGAACCCCAAGCGTTTCATCCCGCCCGTCAAGGTCTTCTGAGGCCTCGCGGTCACCAGGGGACCGCCCCGCGATCCGCTAAGTGCCGTCCTCCACGAGATCGTGCAGAGTCCTGAGCGATACGATCTCGAACTCGCGCGCCCCCGCTGGCAGCCGGACCGTCACCACGTCCCCGGGGCGCTTCCCGAGGAGGGCCTTCCCGATGGGCGACTCCATGGAGATCTCTCCACCGTCGAAGTCGAGGTCGTCGCCGAGGGTCACGAGGAACTCTTCGGTCTCGCCATCGCCGAGGTCCTTCACGGTGACGCGCGAGCCAAATCCGACACGGTTCCCCGGGACGTGCTCGACGTCGATGTCGCCGAGCGTCGACAACCGGCGCGCGAGGTAGTCGAGACGCGCGCGCACGAACCCCTGGCGCTCGAGCGCGGCGGAGTACTCGGAGTTCTCGCGCAGGTCGCCCTGGGCCACCGCCTTCTCGATCTCGCGCGGCAGGATGACGTTCAGCTCGTGCAGGAGCGTCTCGGCCTCGTCGGACAGCTTCTGTCTCAGCTCATCCAGCATCGGGTCCTCCCGGGGTTCGGACCGCGGGACATAAAAAAAGCCGAGGCGTCCTCCCCGTGGGGAGGCGCCCCGGACGAGATGGAGGCGGCGGGAATCGAACCCGCGTCCGCGAGCCCATCCACCACGGTTTCTACGTGCGTAGTTCGCGATCGATTTCTCCCCCGGACCCGGGCCCGCGAACGGCCCTGGTCGGGGCAGCCACCATGCGGCTACCGCCGCGATCTCGTCACCTCCGCCAGTGGCGGGCTTCGGTGACCAGCCCGATTTGTCGACGTCCGCTCGAAACCCCTCGGGCCGGGGGTTTCGGAGGACGGGCTACGTAAGGTTACGCGGCCAGAGCCAATTCGTTGTTGGCACTTGAAGGTTTCCCGGTGTTTAACGAGGATCCGAGCACCTCGGCACGCTCCCGCGGCTTCCGGTGAACACGTCGAAGCCAGGTCGCCCCCAATTGTCAAAAAACACGACCGACGCGGAATTCCGCGCCGATCGTTCCTACACGGTCGTCGACGTTACGGTTCCGCGCAAGTTCCCGGCCATTCGCCCCGCGAGCGGCCGCCCCGGGGCGTTTTGACACGCTTCGTCGGGGTCCGGTATACTCGGACCTGCGCGTGGCGGCGGGCGGTCCTCCGGGACCGATCCGCGTGGCCGCGCGTTCTTTCTCGAATCCGACCACTGCCCCGCCGTGTCGGGGAGGAGACATACATGTTGCTACGAGACTTCTTCTCGCCGGACACCGTGAGGCTCGACCTGGAAGCGGAGACGAAGGACGACGCGCTCAAGGAGCTCGTGTCGGTGTTCGGTCTGGACGAGAAGTCGGAGGGCATCCTCTTCAAGATGCTCAAGCGACGCGAGAACCTCGGCTCTACGGGCATCGGGCGCGGAATCGCGATTCCGCATTGCCGCTCTCTCGTCGTGAACCGGCTGCGCGTGGCCTTCGGACGCAAGGCGTCCGGGCTCGACTTCAAGGCGATCGACGAGAAGCCGGTGCGCTACATCTTCCTCATCGTCGCTCCGCCGCTCGAGGTCTCGAACCAGTACCTGCCGGTCCTCGGGAAGATCGCCCAGTTCGGGAAGGAGCCAGACGTGTCCGACGCGCTCGCGGCGCTCGAGAGCCCCGGGGACTTCATGGCCCTTCTCGAGTCGAAGGGCATCTGACGCCACGCCCCCGCGCCTCTCGCAGGAGGAGGATCCCCGGTGCACCCCCAGCTGGAACTGCTGCTCGAGATCCAGGACATCCGTACGCAGCGCGGCGGACTCGCCGACGGTAGCCTGACCGACGTCGAATCCGATGTGTTCGCGATCTCGATCGACGAGGCGATCCACGCGCTCGACGAGAAGGCCGGGGAGCTCGAATCGCGCCTGCGCGAAGAGGTGAGACAGCGGTACCGCATGATGGTCGACAAGGGCATGCGCGCCGTGGTGCCGGTGTTGAACGGCATCTGCTACGGCTGTTTCATGGCGGTCGCGACGGCCAAGGCGTCCGTCGCGGACCGGAACGCCCGTCTCGAGTCGTGCGAGCACTGCGGCCGGTTCCTCTACCACCTGGACTGACCGCGCCGCGCGACGCCAGTCACCCCCCTCCGGCCAGCACCCTCCCCTCTCCCGTCCTCCGGGTCACCCCCGATCGGTCGAGGTATTCGAGCAGGGGGATCAGATACTTCCGCGTCAGCCCGAACGCCTCCTTGAACGTCGTGGGGGGTTGGGGGCCGCGGCCCGCGAGCAGGGTCTCGACGCGTCGCACCATCTCGTCGACCGCCGGGGCCCAGACCTGGATCTCGGGCGTGATCGGACGCACGTCGCCGGAGTCCGCGAGCAACCTGAGCAGGTCGTCGAGGAGATCACGCGGCACCTCGAGGGAGGCCGCCAGGTCGTCGACCGTGGGAGGCTGGAGACCGCCCGTGCGGATCGCTTCCCGGAGCGCTTCGAGCGTGCTGCGCTCTCCGGAGGACAGGTCGGGCTCGTGACCTGGAAGGGCCAGTGACGGGCCCGACGCGATCAGCGCCCCCTCCCGGACGAGCTCGTCGAGCGTCCGGTCGGCCAGGGCCGGGTGGCAGCGCTCGAGCAGCGTGGACCGCACCGCCTCCCGGGATACGGCGGCCGCGCGGCGGTGCGTCGCGTGCAACCGCCGCACGATCTCGAGCAGCGCCTCGCGCGCCCTCTCGCCCGCTCGCGGGGCGAACCAGCGGTCTCCGAGCCGGAGCGCGTCCGAGCCCGCGGCCACCTCCTCGACCCGCGCCGGCGAACGTCCGAGCGCGAACGGGGCCTCGGAGACCCCGAGCCCGCGCATCCCGCGGAGCCCCACGAGCCCATCGAACGCGGCGCGGGGAGGCCCCGCGAGGATCCGCTCCCACACCTCGCGCCGGCCGGCCCCGGGTCGCGGCGGGTCGAGCTCCACGACCCGTGCGCCCCCGATCGTGGTGACCGGCGAATAGAACCGCAGGATCACGCGGTCCCCCACGCGCGCCACCAGGCGGTCCTCGAGCGCGAGGACCGCCCACGCCTCGCCCCCCGGTGGCACGGTCGCTCCCTCTTCCGGATACACGCGCGCCATCACCTCGCGCGTGCCGAGGTACGCGCGGATGCGCTGCCCTTCCTCGAGGGCGCGACCCGGCCCCGCCAACGTCTCGAGCCGGACCGCCAGCCGCCGGGCCGGGCTCCAGGCGGCGTCCGCTACCAGCGTGTTCCCCCGTCCCGCCTCCTTCGCGTCCACCCCCACGAGGGCGATCGCAGAGCGGCGGCCGGCGGACACCCTCTCCCGGCTCTCCCCGTGCACCTGGAGCGCGCGCACCCGGACCTCGCGGTTCTCCGGAAGCAGGCGCAGGCGGTCCCCCGTCGTCACGGTTCCGCTCCACACCGTGCCGGTCACCACCGTGCCGGTCCCCCGGATCGTGAACGACCGGTCGACCGGCATGCGGAACACATCGCCCCCCCGTCGGCTCTCGAGCTCCCGCACGGCCGAGGCGAGCCCCGCGACGAGAGCGTCCGTGCCTTCCCCGGTCGTCGAGGAAACGGGAAAGATCGGCCACTCCTCGCACCCCGGGTTCTCGGCCAGGAGCTCGCGGGTCGTCTCGCGCGCGAGCTCCAGCCACTCCGGCTCGACCCGGTCGCGCTTCGTGAGCGCCACCACACCCCGTCGGATGCCCAGCAGCCGGGCGATGGCGAGGTGTTCCCGCGTCTGCGGCATCGGTCCCTCGTCGGCGGCCACGACGAGGAGGAGGAGGTCGATGCCGGTCGCTCCCGCGAGCATGTTACGCAGGAAGTCCTCGTGGCCGGGCACGTCCACCACTCCGGTCTCGATCCCCTCGTCGAGGGCCATCGAGGCGAACCCGATGTCGATCGTGAGACCCCGCTCGCGCTCCTCCTCCCAGCGATCGGTCTCGATCCCCGTGAGCGCCCGGACCAGCGAGGTCTTGCCGTGGTCCACGTGCCCGGCCGTGCCGATGACGATACCGCGTCGCTCCCCGGGGCTCACGGCAGCGTCCGCAGGAACGGGAGGGAGCGGAGGTTCGCGCCCTCCGCGAGGTGATACCGGATGAAGTCCGCGAGCCACCGCGCCTGCCGACCTCCGGGGTCGGCCCCGGGCCGTCCGGCGGCGAGCTTCCGGAGGGCGTCGAGCTCGCCGGCTTCGAGGCCCGGGGTGGCGCAGTCGGAGCAGTACAGCCCACCCGCGGCATAGTCGAAGCGCGCCCGCTCGCTCCCGATCGCCCGGCCGCAGCGCAGGCAGCGCTCGAGCTCGGGGTGGAACCCGAGTGCGGAGACGAGACCCCAGATGTGCTGGAGCCCTCCCCCCTCTCCGCCCTCCGCGAGCAACGCGTCGAGGCCCGCGACCAGGCTGCGGTAGAGAGAGTCGTCCCGGTGCTCCGGGGCGAGACGCATCACGAGCTCGCACATGACGGAGGCGATCGTGTAGGTCCGCATCGAGCGCCCGAGCGCCCGCCGCTCGCGCACGAGCTCGAATCCCGAGAGCGTGTGGAGGTCACGCCCCTCCTTCAGAAACAGCGTCGCATCGCCCTCGATGAACGGCTCGAGCATGCCGCCGAAGCGGCTCTTCGGACGCAGCGCGCCCTTCGCGATGGCCGAGCAGGGACCGTGCTCCAGCGTCATCAGCCTCAGGATCTTGCTGGTGTCGCTGTAGCGGTACGTCTGCAGGATGACGGCCCGCGTGGTGCTCAGCCCCACGGCGCGGCTGTCGTCCGCCTCCCGCGGGCGGACCCCCCGTCAGCGGATCGCGATGTCGGTCGCTCCGGCACCGATGCTCACGTCGGCGATGAACGTCCCGTCGGACTGCATCAGCACGAGCCGCCCCGGCGCGTCGGGCGCCGCCGGGTCGAACGTGGCGCACAGGAGCCGCCCGCTGGTCAGGGCGCTGGTGACACGGCACGTATCGAGATCCGAGCCATCCGAATCCTTCGGCTGGATCGGGTTGGCGGGACCCCGCACCCATGTGCCGGTGGAGAAGCTGAAGCTCAGGACGTCGGAGTCGAAGGTCCCCGCGCCGCGGGTCCGGGTGATGTAGGCGAGTCCGTCGCGTCCGCCCTCGATGTGGAGGCCGTTGCCCTCGACCGGAAGCGTTTCCTCGACGCCGCGCCCGAGCGCGTTGACGAGCACCAGCGTGCCGTTCCCCTCCGGGAGCATGCCCGCGTCGAGCGTGCCGCCGGCCAGGACGACGAGTTCGTCGCCCAGGAAGGAGACATCGGTGGCGCCGACGGAGCCGGTCAGGTCGAGCTCGTCGAAGAACGAGCCGGTGAGGAAGTTCGAGTACTCGAGCCGCGTCGCGCCCAGCGGTTCGAGCGTCCCGCCCGTGTCGTCGAGGTTGGCGTCGACCGAGATGAGGAGGTTCCCGAAGGGGAGCACGCGCTGCACGTACTCGCCGATGTCGCCCGCGAGGAGTGCGGCATTGGCCTGGCCGGGAAACGCGATGAACGCGCTGTTCCGGGCGCGCGCCGGGACCATCGCGCCCACGTTGCCGCCCACGTCGACCACGAGGGTGGGACGCCCGGGATCGGCTACCCCGGCGCCCGGGAAGCCGGTCGTCACCATCTCCCCCGTGTCGAGCGAGCCCCAGATCACCTGACCGGAGCCGGCGGAGCTCGTCGTGACGAAGAGGTCGAGCGAAATGTCGAACGCCATGCCGTCGTAGGTCGAGGGAAGGGTGAACGCCGAGCCCGAGGAGGTGATCGACTCGCCGTCGGTCGTGAACTGCTGGATCGTGCGGGACGTGCGGTTGAGGACGATGACGTCCGCCCCGCCGGCCGGTGGCGGGCCGTTGGGCCCGTTCGAGACCGAGTTGCACGCGGCCGTCCACAGCGCGAGACACGCCGTCAGGGGCGCCAACCAGGTACGTCTCGTCATTCTCCGCTCCTTGAAAGGGATCCGGTCCGTCGAACGATCGGATGTCTCGAGCCGGCGCCTCGATCGCGACCGGGACCGCGTCCCCGATCGCGCCGTGCGGCTGAAGGTTCTCGCCGGGGCACCGCCCGGGCAAGGCGGACGGGCTCGATCCCGTGGGGAGGCCGTCCCCCCCTCTTGAACGTCTGACGGGGTGGAATGCCCACCGGAGCGCGTGAGCGCCAGTGAGTCCGGGCCGTGCCCTCAGGGTCGCGGTCCCGCGAAGGCCGTGGGGAGGACCACGTGCCCGAGCGCT
>Ga0299913_10002066_pt1 | contig 15591 bp, 15 predicted proteins | sample RVTome_9_FD_201360 | JGI IMG/M metagenome (GOLD analysis project Ga0299913, IMG submission 201360) | Soil microbial communities from uranium-contaminated site in the Upper Colorado River Basin, Wyoming, United States - RVT155D38 (version 2) ...
GTCACCGACCCGCCGCCTTCCTCAACCCAGGATCGTGCATGAGCCCCACGCCCAGACCCGGCCCCGGCTGGCGGACCCGCGACATCCTGCGTGCGGCGGCGCTGGTGGCCTCCGTGTACGTCGCGCTGAAGCTGCTCTGGGTCGGCCGATCCGTGGTTCTCATCGGCTTTTTCGGCGTGCTCCTGGGGATCACGCTGTCGGCCGGGGTGGACCGACTCCAGCGCTTCCGGATCCCGCGCGGAGTCGCCGCCGTCGGCATCGTGCTCCTCTTCTTCGGCGCGCTGACGGGGATCGGACTCCTCGCCGCGCCGCAGGTCAGCCGGCAGCTGGGCGAGCTGCGGCGACAGGTCCCCGAGGCGATCGAGCGGGTCGAGCGATGGGTGCAGCAGCGCGGCGGCGGTGTCGCGCAGATCATCCAGGCGGCCGCCGATACCGCCTCGCCGCAGGCCGAGGCTTCGGGCGCGGCCGGCGGCGACAGCGCCGGGGCGGACGCCGCCCGACGGCAGGGCGCCGGGGAAGCGGGCGACACGTCGGCGCAGCAAGGGCAAGGCGGGCAGCGCGGGCAGCAGGGCCAGGTGGACCTCCGGAAGCCGCTCAGCCAGCAGCTCGCCGGCGTCGGGCGTCACTTCTTCTCGATCTTCTCGTCTACGGTGGCGGTGCTCGGCGGCCTCATCATCCTGGTCTTCGTCGCCATCTTCGTGGCGGTGGATCCCGGACTGTACCACCGGGGTCTGATGCACCTGTTCCCCCACCGCATGCGGCGGAGGGCGGGGGAGGTGATGAGCGCCACCGCCACCACTTTGCGCCGCTGGCTGCTCATGCAGCTGGTCGCGATGCTGGTGATCGGGACGGTCACGACGGTGGTGCTCCTGCTCCTGGGGGTCAAGGCCGCGATCGCGCTCGGGATCATCGCGGGGCTCCTGGAGTTCATCCCGTACGTCGGGCCGATCCTCTCCGCGGTGCCGGCGATCGCCATGGCGCTGGTGGACGGACCGGAGAAAGCGATCTACGTCGTCCTCGCGTACACCGCGATCCAGCAGCTCGAGGGGATGGTGCTCCAGCCGCTGCTGATGAAGGAGGGCCTGCAGCTGCCGCCGGTGATCACCATCCTCGGACAGGCGCTCTTCTCCCTCGTCTTCGGATTCCTCGGCCTGCTGGTGGCCGTGCCGGTGCTGGCGTCGGTGATGGTGCCGGTGAAGCTGCTGTACGTGCGGGACGTGGTCGGCGACGACGTGAGCGTGCCTGGCGACGAGGAGAGCGGCTAGGTGGCGGAGCAGCCCGAAGAGGGAACCCGCCTCACCGCCGCGCAGATCCACCGGAACGTGCTGCGGCCGGCGGAGCAGGAGATCCGCCGCCCCGCGGCGGCGCTGCTCTGGTCGTCGCTCGCGGCCGGCCTCGTGATCGGCTTCAGCTCTCTGGCGGCGGCCTTCGCGTCCCACGTGGCGCCGGAGGCTTACAAGCACGCTGCGTCGGCGGCCGCCTACCCGCTGGGATTCATCTTCGTCATCATGGCGCGCAGCGAGCTGTTCACCGAGAACACGCTGGTTCCGGTGATCCCGCTGCTCGAGCGGCGCGATCGGGAGACACTCCGGCTGGTCGGCCGGATCTGGGCCCTGCTGCTCCTGGGCAACCTGGTGGGAACGCTGCTCTTCGCGCTTGCGCTGGCGCGGTCGCGGGTGCTGCGGCCGGAATACGCCAGCGAGCTGCTGCGGATCTCCCGGCAGGCGACCGAGGGCGGCTTCCTCGAGATCGCCTACGCCGCGGTGTTCGCGGGCTGGCTCATGGCGCTGCTCGCCTGGCTGCTCGCGTCCACCACTTCCACCCTCTCCCAGATCGTGTTCATCTGGCTCTGCACAGCGCCGATCTCCGCGCTCGACTTCCGGCACTCGATCGTGGGCTCCACCGAGGCCTTCTATCGCGCCGCGCTCGGCGACGCCTCCTGGGGTGGCATGCTGTGGGGCTTCGTCACCCCCTCGGTGCTCGGCAACGCGGTGGGGGGCGTGCTGCTGGTGGCGCTGCTCAACCACAGCCAGGTGCTGGCGGACCGGGACGGCTGACGCGTGTGACCGGCCTCACCGCTCGCGCTCCCAGGCCGCCTCTACAATGCGACGATCCGATGGCCGACGCGCTTGGTGCGCGCGCCGACCCGGCCCTGCCCCGCCTGCCCAAGGCTGGCATCATGAGCGGACCGTTCCCCGCAGTCCGGGTGCGACTCGATCCACGCGACTTCACTCTCCCGGGCGCCTCCACTTTGGTCCTGGTGCTGACGATGCTCTCGGCCGCGTGCGGTCCGGACCAGCGGCAGCCTGGCGATCAGGCTGGGGGAGCATCGAGGGGCAGCGCCGGCGCGGCCCGGTCGGAGCCCATGCTCCCGCCGGGCGCAGACGAGGGAGAATGGACCATCGCTGCGCGGGACTACGCGAGCACCCGGTACAGTCCCCTCGACCAGATCACCGCCCGGAACGTGCCCGGCCTGCGGCTGGCGTGGAGCTTCTCCACCGGCGTGCTCCGGGGCCACGAGGCCGCGCCGATCGTGGCGGACGGTGCCATGTACGTGGTCACGCCGTGGCCCAACTACCTCTACGCCCTCGATCTCGCCACCGGCGAGCAGAAGTGGAAGTACGACCCCGGCACCATGCGCGCCGCTCAGGGCGTGGCCTGCTGCGACGTGGTCAACCGCGGCGCGTCCTACGCGGACGGGCGGGTCTTCTTCAACACCCTGGACAATCACACCGTGGCCGTGGACGCCAAGAGCGGAAAGGAGCTCTGGAAGGTCAAGCTTGGCGAGATCAACCGGGGCGAAACGATGACCATGGCCCCGCTCGTCGTGGGCGACAAGGTGTACGTGGGCAACAGCGGCGGGGAGATGGGGGTGAGGGGCTGGATCACCGCGCTCGATGTGACCTCCGGCGAGATCGCCTGGCGTGCCTACCACACGGGCCCCGATGCCGACGTGCTGATCGGGCCCAGGTTCAAGCCGTTCTATCCCTCGCACCAGGGCAAGGACCTGGGGGTGACCACCTGGCCGCCCGACCAGTGGAAGGTCGGCGGCGGCACCGTGTGGGGGTGGATCTCCTACGACCCGGAAGTCAACGTCATCTATTACGGCACGTCCAACCCCGGGGTCTGGAACCCCGCCATGCGGCCGGGCGACAACAAGTGGTCCACGTCGATCTTCGCGCGGGACGCCGACACCGGCGAGGCGCTCTGGGCCTACCAGACGGCGCCACACGACGAGCACGACTATGACGGCGTCAACGAGCTCATCCTGCTCAATCTCGAGATCGAGGGGCAGGTCCGGAAAGTCGCCGTGCGCCCGGGCCGCACCGGCTTCATGTATGTCATCGACCGGCGCACCGGTGAGGTGCTCTCTGCGGTGCCTTACGGCTACGTCAACTGGGCCAAGGGCATCGATCTCAAGACCGGGACGCCGATCTTCAACGAGGAGAAGCGCACCGGCAATCGGGCGGCCACGAACATCTGTCCCGCCGCGCCCGGCATGAAGGACTGGCAGCCGAGCGCCTTCTCCCCGCGCACCGGTTTCCTGTACGTGCCGCACAACAATCTCTGCATGGACTACGAGGGAGGTGCGGCCGCGTACATCGCGGGGACGCCGTACGTGGGAGCACGGGTCAAGATGCACGCGGGCCCGGGCGGCCATCGCGGGGTGTACAGCGCGTGGGATCCGGCTGCCCAACGTGAGGTCTGGTCCATCGAGGAGCGCTTCCCCGTCTGGAGCGGCACCGTAGTGACCGCGGGCGACGTCGCCTTCTACGGCACCATGGACCGGTGGTTCAAGGCGGTCCACGCCCGGACCGGCGACCTCTTATGGCAGTACCGGGTCGGCAGCGGCATCATCGGCCAGCCGGTGACCTATCTCGGCCCCGACGGCCGCCAGTACGTCGCGATCCTCTCCGGCGTTGGTGGCTGGGCGGGCGCGGCCGCGCTGGGTCTCATGCCCGAGATCGATCCCTTCATCGCCCTCGGCTTCGCGAACGCGATGACGGACCTGCCGCAGCACACGGCGCAAGGCGGGATGCTGTACGTGTTCGCACTGGAAGGCGCGGGGCAGCCCGGCAGCGGGGCGGCGGGGCAGAGGAGTGTCCGGTGAGACATCGCATGGCGGTGCTGATCGTGATCGCGGCAGCCGGCAGCACGGCGCTGGCCTACGGCGCGCTGCCCCGCCGCCCCGGCGCCCCGGCGCCCCACCTCCTCCGCGTCTGCTCCGACCCCAACAACCTCCCCTTCTCCAATCGCGCGGAACAGGGCTTCGAGAACCGGCTCGCCGATCTCCTGGCGACGGAGCTGGGCATGGAGGTCCGCTACACCTGGTGGGCCCAGCGACGGGGCTTCGTGCGGAACACGCTCGCCGCGGGCCAGTGCGACCTGATCGCTGGTGTCCCCGCCGGTTACGAGCTGGTGGCCACCACCGCGCCGTACTACCGCTCCACCTACGTCTTCGTGACGCGGCGCGACCTGACGCCTCCGATCGAGTCCATCGACGATCCCAGGCTCCACCGGCTCCGCATCGGTGTCCACCTGATCGGGGACGACTACGCCGCCCCTCCGCCGGCCACGGCGCTCGCCCGCCGCGGCATCGTTCGCAACGTGAAAGGCTACAGTATCTACGGCGACTATCGCGAGCCGAACCCACCCGCGCGGCTGGTCGACGCCGTCGCGAAGGGTGAGGTGGACGTGGCGCTGGCGTGGGGACCGCTGGCCGGCTACTTCGGCGGCCGGGAGGAGGTGCCGCTCCGGGTGACGCCCATGCGGGAGCGCGGGGACGGTCCGGGCGTGCCTTTCGTCTTCGCGATCGCGATGGGCGTCCGCAGCGGCGACACGGCCCTCGGCCGGCGGATCGACGCGGCGCTGGACCGGCGGCGGGGCGAGGTCCGGCGGATCCTCGAGCGGTACGGCGTGCCGCTGGTGACCGAGATCCGGGAGGCGACGTGACCCGTCCACATGCGCTTGCGGCCTCCCTGGTTGCGATCCTGCTGGTGAGCTGTGGCGACCGCGGCGACTCGGCACCCGAGCCTCCCGCCACCTGGCTCGCCGAGCCGCTCGCGGCGGTGCGGACCAGCGCGCTGGCCGCCGGATCCCAGAAGGCGGTCCCGGCGATCGAGAACCCCTACACGGATGATCCCGGCGCGCTCGCCCAGGGACGCCAGCTCTTCGATGGCTTCAACTGCGCCGGCTGCCACGGCTCCGCCGGCGGCGGCGGGATGGGCCCACCACTGGCCGACGACGACTGGATCTATGGCGGCTCCGACGCCCAGATCTACGCGACCATCATCCAGGGCCGGCCGAATGGAATGCCCTCGTTCGGCCAGGTTCTCACCGGCGAGGCCGTCTGGAAGCTCGCCGCCTACGTGAAGTCGCTCGGACCGGGCACCGGCGAGAACCAGGAATGACCGACTGGTCCGCGGGTCCCGCGGCCGAGCGGATCGGCGACCTGTTCTGGGCGATGACGGTGCTCGGTGCCGTCATCTTCGTGATCTTCTGCCTCGCGCTCGCCTACGCGCTCTGGCGCGGCCGGCGGCCGGTGGACCCGCCGACTCCGGAGCGGGACCGGAAGAGCACGCGGATGATCCTGCTGCTGGGCGGGGTCATTCCCGCGCTGGTCCTGGTCCCGCTCTTCCTCTGGACGGTGCAGACCCTGGGCGCGATCGATCCGCGCGCGGAGCGGCCCGACCTCGTGGTGGACCTGGTCGGCAAGCAGTGGTGGTGGGAGGTCCGCTACCGCGACAGCGTCGCCGGGAACCACTTCGTGACCGCCAACGAGCTCCACGTTCCGGTCGGACGCCGGGTGGAGCTGCGGCTCACCGCAACCGACGTGATCCACAGCTTCTGGGTGCCGGAGCTGCACGGCAAGACCGATCTCATCCCCGGCCGGGAAAACGTCACCTGGATCCAGGCGGACCGGCCCGGCGTCTACGCCGGCCGCTGCGCCGAATACTGCGGGATGCAGCACGCGGCCATGGGCCTGCTGGTGGTCGCGCAGCCCCAGGAAGAGTTCGACGCCTGGGCCGCGGGCCAGCGCCGGGCCGCGGCGACGCCGTCCGACTCGCTCACTCGGAGGGGCCGGGAGGCGTTCCTCGGTTCAGCCTGCGCGCTCTGCCACCGGGTCCGCGGCACCCCCGCCGGCGGCAACATCGGGCCCGACCTCACCCACGTGGCCAGCCGCCGCACCCTCGCGTCCGCGCTGCTCCCCAACACGCCGGGCCACCTGGGCGGCTGGATCAGCAACCCGCAGGCGCTCAAGCCGGGATCCCGGATGCCGAGGGTGCCGATGAGCCGGGAGGAGTTCAGCCTCATCCACCACTATCTCCAGACTCTGGAGTAGACGCCGCCGATGGCCACCACCGCCGGACGGCCCAGCGTGAGCGCGGCACAGCGTGAGGGTTTCGAGCACGCCTGGAGCCAGCCCACCGGGCTCCTCGGCATGCTGCAGACCATCGACAACATCCCGATCGCGCAGCGGTACCTGGCTACCTCGTTCGGCTTCTTTCTGGCCGGCGGCTTTCTCGCCGCGCTGATGCGGATCCAGCTCGGCACGCCCGACAACACCTTCCTCGACGCGGAGACCTACAACCAGATCTTCACGATGCACGGGACGACCATGATGTTCCTGTTCGTCATCCCGTTCATCGAGGCGCTGGCGACCTACCTCCTGCCGCTCATGCTGGGAACCCGGGACCTTCCGTTTCCCCGCCTCACGGCGCTGAGCTACTGGACCTACCTGTTCGGCGGGCTGCTGATCTACTCCAGCTTCCTGTTCGGGCTGGCGCCGGACGGCGGTTGGTTCGCCTACGTCCCGCTCACCAACAAGCAGTGGTCGCCGGGTCTCAACCTGGACTTCTGGGACATCGCGCTCAGCGTGGCCGAGATCGCGGCGATGGGGGCGGCGGCCGAGATCATCGTCTCGGTGCTCCGGACCCGTGCCCCGGGGATGTCCGTCAACCGGATCCCCGTCTTCGGCTGGGCGATGCTGGTGACGGCGTTCATGATCATCTTCGGGTTCACTCCGCTCATCGTCGGCACCTTCATGCTGGAGCTGGACCGCAAGGGTCTCACCAGCTTCTTCGTGCCGGAGCACGGCGGCGACCCGCTGCTCTGGCAGCACCTCTTCTGGGTCTTCGGCCACCCCGAGGTGTACATCATGTTCCTGCCGGCCGTGGGGATCGTGACCCAGGTCGTCCAGGTGTTCTCCCGCCGGCCCGTGGTGAGCTACACGCTGGTGGTGCTGGCGATCATCGCCACCGGCTTCCTCAGCTTCGGGCTCTGGGTTCACCACATGTACGCCACTGGCATCTCACCGATGGCGCTGGGGTACTTCGCGGCGGCGAGCACGGTGATCGCCGTTCCGACCGGCATCCAGGTCGTGGGCTGGGTGGCGACGGTCTGGACCGGCCGGCCGCTCTGGCGCACACCCCTGCTGTTCGCGGTCAGCGGACTCGTGATCTTCGTGCTGGGCGGGATCACCGGAGTGATGGTGGCTTCGCCGCCGTTCGATCTCCAGGCGCACGACTCCTACTTCGTCGTCGCGCACCTGCACTACGTGCTCATCGGGGGGACCGTGTTCCCGCTCTTCGCGGGACTCTACTACTGGCTCCCGAAGATCACCGGGCGGATGTTGGACGAGCGGATCGGTCTGGTGAGCGCGGTGACGATGTTCGTGGGCTTCAACCTGGGATTTTTCCCGATGCATCTCTCCGGGCTGCTCGGGATGCCGCGCCGGGTCTACACCTATCCGACGGAGATGGGGCTCGACGCCTACAACCTGCTCTCCTCCATCGGCGCCTTCATCTTCGCCGGTGGTGTCCTCCTCAGCGTGTTCAACTTCTTCCGCAGCCTGCGCGCGGGCCGCCCGGCCGGCGACAACCCGTGGGACGCGGATTCGCTGGAGTGGTCGACTTCGTCGCCTCCGCCCAATGCCCAATACGCCCGCATTCCGGTGGTGCGGGACCGGCATCCGCTCTGGGACGAGCACTGGGCCCAGGAGCGCATGCGGCCGGAAGAGACGCCGGCGCGCGACCGGGAGGCGCAGGAGGACGTGGAGCAGATGGCCTACTGGCCGACCGGCTGGCGCGGCGCCCTCGTGGTCTCGGTCACCGAGGGACGGCCGCTCGCGGTCGTCCACATGCCCAGGCGGTCGTTCTCGCCGTTCATCATGTCGGTCGGGTTCCTGGTGCTGTTCGCCGCCCTCATCGTGGACCACGTCCCGCTCATGGCCGCCGGCGCGGGCATCATCGCCGTCGCGCTGGTGATGTGGTTCTGGCCCCAGGACACCGAGACCGCCGCGATGGAGGAGATGGCCGGGCCCGGACCGCACGAGCTGCCGCTGGCCCAGGCAGGACCGGGCTCGAACGGATTCTGGGGCACCTGCGTGTTCGTGCTGATTATGGCCACCGCGCTCACCACGATCGTGGCGGGCTACTTCTACCTGGGCGGCAATGTGGCCCCGCAGCTGCGCGGCAGTCCCGCAGAGCCGATCGAGCGGCCCGCCATCGCCCTCGGACTCCTCGCGGCCGGCCTGATCTCCAGCGTGGCGGGGATCCGTGCAATCGGCCGCCGGCGCAATGGCATGCTGAGGCTGGGAGTCACGGTGACCCTCCTCCTCGCCGCGGCGCACCTCTGGCTGCTGCTCTCGACCTGGCTCGACAGCGGGCTCGCGCCCGCGTCGGACGGGCGGCACTCGGCCTTCGTGGGCGTGGCGGGCTTCCACGGCATTCTGTCGCTCATTCTCCTGGTGATGATCGCCGTGGCGACGATCTGGGTGTGGCTGCGGCCCGCGGATGCGCGGGGACACGCCGTCGCCTGGAATGCGTCCTTGGTCTACGGCTTCGCCGTTGTCTCCGCCGTCATCGTGTTCGCCGTGCTCTACCTGATTCCCCGCTTCGGATGACCGCCACATGACCCAGGGCGAGACCGAACACCAGCTCGGCACCGGGACCGCCCCGACCCGCCGGCTGCTCTTCGCGCTGCTCGGAGGCGCGGCGGCATGGAGCCTCCATTTTCTCCTGAGCTACGCGGTCGCGTCCATCGGCTGCGTCTACGGCTGGCGCGGCATCCGGGAGATCCTGGCAATCGGGACGGCGGTGCTGGGCGCGATCGCCGTCTGGTCCACCGTGATCGCGTGGCGCGACTGGCGGCGGGTGAGCGGCGGCCAGCCGTGGGACACCGCCCTGGGTGAGCCGCGGGGGTGGTTCGCCTATCTCATGATGACCGGAGCACTGATGGGGATCGTCTCCGCGTTCACCATCGCGCTGGAAGGGTGGGGCACGCTCGTGCTGCCGGTATGTGGGTGGGACGTGCGATGAGTCCCCGGCTGTCCTGGCTGCTCCTGATGCTCGCCGCGGGGCCGGCGTGCTCGCAGGGCGGGGGCGACCCCGCCCGGGCCGAGGTGCTCGCCACCATCGAGGGGGACCCGCGGCGGGGCGAGGCGGCGATCGGGCGCTACGGCTGCGGCTCCTGCCACGTCATTCCCGGTCTCGACCGCGCGCGGGGCAAGGTCGGGCCGCCCCTCACCGACTTCGCCCAGCGCACCTACATCGCCGGGAACGCCTTCAACACGCCGCACAACCTCGCCGCCTGGATTCGCCGCCCGGACTCGGTGGAGCCGGGTACCGTGATGCCCACGCTCGGCGTCGGCGAGCAGGAGGCGCGCGACATCTCGGCCTACCTCCTTCTCGAGACCGCGACCGGCCGCTTCGGGCCGCCCCGGCTGCTGTCGCCTTCGCTCCTGCACCGCGACTGACGGGGCGCCGTGCCGGAATTCGGCGACCTGTCGCTGCCGGCGAACCTCGCCGTCTTCGCGGCCGCGGCGGCCGTGGTCTGGCTCGCCGGGACCAGGATCGCCGGGTACGCGAGCACGCTCGCGGAGCGCACCGGCATCGGGAAGGCCGTGGTGGGCGCGCTCCTGCTGGGCGGGATCACCTCCCTGCCGGAGATCGCGACCACGGGGAGCGCCGCCGCGTCGGGAAACGCGGCCCTCGCGGTCAACAACCTGCTGGGCGGCGTGGCGATGCAAGTCGGCATCCTGGCGCTGGCCGACGCCGCGATCGGGCGGGGCGCGCTGTCGGCGATCGTGGCCAGACCGACCGTCCTGCTCCAGGCCACGCTCAACATCCTGCTGCTTGCCCTGGTGGCGATCGGCATCACCGCCGGCGACGTGCCGTTCCTCGGCCTGGGCGCGTGGACCGCCGCGATCGCCGTCGTCTACCTGGCCGCCATGGTGATCATCGGCCGCTCCCAGGCACCGGAGGCGTGGCGGCCTGGCCGGGTGGTGGCCGGAGGCGCGGCGGGAGAGACGGCGCGGAAGGCCGCGAAGGAGACCCGCTCCACCGGCCGGGTCGCGGCCTACACGGCGGTCGCAGGCGCGGCCATCTTCGTGGCGGGCTACGTGCTGGCCCGCGTCGGCGACGCCTTGGCGGAGCAGACCGGGCTTGGCGCCAGCTTCGTCGGCGCCGTCCTGGTAGCGATCGCCACTTCGCTGCCCGAGGTGAGCTCCACGCTGGCGGCGGTGCGTCTGGGCCACCTCGAGCTGGCGTTCGGCGACATCTTCGGGACCAACCTGTTCGATGTGGCCGCGGTGGCCCTGGCCGACGCAGTCTACGCGGGCGGGCCGGTGCTGCGCGAGGTGGGGCCGTTCTCGGTGTGCGCGGCGCTGCTGGGCATGCTGGTGACGGGGATCTACCTCGCGGGGCTGATCGAGCGGCGGGATCGTGTCGTGCTCCGGATGGGAGTGGATTCCCTGCTGGTGCTGCTGGTCTACCTGGGTGGACTCGCGCTGCTGTACCGGCTTCGCCCGTGAGTGGTATCTTCCGGCCCCATGCCGTCCCGCTCGGCCGCGCGGCTGGAGCTCGCCGCCGCGGCGGTCCTCTTCTCCACCGGCGGTGCCGCCATCAAGGGCGCCGACTTCACCGGCTGGCAGATCACCTGCCTCCGCTCGGGCATCGCCGCGGTCGCGATCTGGCTGATGACGCGGGAGGCGCGGCGGGCGTGGACCGGTCGCACGCTGCTCGTGGGCGTCAGCTACGCGGCGACGCTCACGCTCTTCGTCCTCGCCAACCGCCTCACGACCGCCGCGAACACGATCTACCTCCAGTCCACCGCGCCGCTCTATCTCGCGCTGCTGGCGCCCTGGCTCCTTCGCGAGCCGACCCGGCGCCAGGACCTGATGTTCATGGCCGCGGTGGGACTCGGACTCGCGCTGGTCTTCGTCGGGGCGGAGAGACCGGTCGAGACCGCGCCCGACCCGGTGCGCGGCAACATGCTCGCGCTCGCCAGCGGGCTCTTCTGGGCGCTCACGGTCTGCGGCCTCCGGTGGATGGGGTCGGCCGGAGGGGCGCGCGGGTCGGCCGCGGTCGCGGTGGTCGCCGGCAATGCGGTCGCTTTTCTCGCCGCGCTCCCGTTCGCGCTTCCGTTCGGCAGCCACGGCATCGGGGACTGGGCGCTCATCGGCTACCTCGGCGTCTTCCAGATCGCGCTGGCCTACGTCCTGGTGACCCGTGCGCTGACGACGATGCCGGCGCTGGAGGCGTCGCTCATCCTGCTGATCGAGCCGGTGCTGAATCCGGTGTGGGCCTGGGTCTTCCAGGGCGAGCGCCCCAACCGGTGGGCGCTGATCGGCGGCGGCGTCATTCTGGGCGCGACGACCGTCCGGGCGGTGCTCGACGCGCGCCGGGGCCCCGAGGCCGCCGAGGCGGGGCTTGAGACGGAGACGTCCCGGGTCCCGGTGGGCTGAGTCATGGTCCATCGCCCGGCGAGTCTGATCGAGACGGTCCGAATGCGGAACGGCGTCGCGCCGCTCTGGTACCTCCACGTGCGGAGGCTGGCGGCGAGCTGCAAGGCGCTCGGTGTGCCGCTCCCGGGTGAGCTGCCGACGCCCTCCGGCGGGCCCGACCGGGTCCATCGGCTGGAGGTGGGTCCTCGCGGGCTGGAGGTGAGTGAGCGTCCGGTCGGCGCGGGCACCGCGGTCTCGCTGATCACCGCGCGGGTCGGTCATCGGCCGTATCCTCACAAGACGACCGAGCGGGAGCAGTTCGACCGCGCGCTCGAGGAGGCCCGGTCGGCCGGGGCCGATGACGCGGTACTTCTCTCCCGGGGCGGACACGTGGCGGAGTGCGCGATCTGGGGACTCTTCTGGTGGGAGGGCGATCAGCTCTGCGCCCCGCCCCTGGATCTGGGGATTCTGCCGGGCGTGGCGCGGGCGAGGCTGTCGGAGCTGACCGGCGGGCTCACCGAGCGCCGGGTGAAGCCGGAGGAGATCGCGGGCCGGAGCCTGCTGGTGGCGAACGCGGTCCGCGGCGTGGTTCCGGTGGCGCGTTTTCAGGGGCGTCCGGTGCCGCAAGACCCGGGAACATCACGGCTTTCGGCCTCGTTCTGGTCTTGACCCGACCCCCCCGAACCCGGTAATTTTTGCGGCCTCGTAGGGGGTGCTGTCTCCGCCGCGGTGGTTGTAGCTCAATCGGTTAGAGCGCCGGACTGTGGCTCCGGAGGTTGCGGGTTCGATTCCCGTCAGCCACCCTGGGTTGAGCCCGGGTCAGTATGGCCCGGGGAGCAGGTCCCGGTCGCCGCGGGCGGAGCAGGTGCCGGCGAGATCGGTGCAGAGGTCCGTAGCTCAAGTGGTAGAGCACCGGTCTCCAAAACCGGGGGTTGCAGGTTCGAGTCCTGCCGGGCCTGTGCGGTACCCGCGGCGCTATCGTCTAGGGGACTAGGACGGGGCCCTCTCAAGGCCCAAACACGGGTTCGAATCCCGTTAGCGCTACTGACAACCTGAGGCGGTCGGCCCCATCGTCTATCGGTTAGGACGCGACCCTTTCAAGGTCGAGAGAGGGGTTCGACTCCCCTTGGGGCTATGGACCACAGGCGGGACCCACAGGCGCCGCTAGCTCAATTGGCAGAGCAAGTGACTCTTAATCACTAGGTTGTAGGTTCGATTCCTACGCGGCGCACTAGAAAACACGACGCAACCGCAAGCACCCTAATGGGCTGCCCTTAATGAAGAAGAATTGCACCCTTCCGCTCATATTGGCCTGCGCCCGGTGATCGAGGTAGGCGCGAAGCGCAATAACGGGTGAACCTTCCTCTCCATCTGTGTACTCACCCGGCCCAGCAAAAGCATCAATGAAAAGGATTCGGCCGTTCCACTTGTCATGAGGGGCAGCCACGCGCGTAGGTACGAGCGAAGCACGTGGTGCTTGCCCAGCGTATGCGGCTCGAGCGGCCAAAGTGTAGAAGTGGGTGGATCTTAGGGTGGATAGTGACTCGGCGCGGGGGCATACGCTAGTCGGCAATTTCTTCCGTGCTAGTCTAACCCTCGTAGGCCGTCAGCCCAGCATAGGGCGGCGGGGCTCATGTTCATCTCAAGTGCAAGGCAAGCATGGCCTATTATTCACAACAAACGATTCCTACGCGGCACTCAGCAAACGGCCTGGCTTTCGCCAGGCCGTTTGCTCACCACCCTCAGGGCGTGTACACCTCGGTGTTGTTGGCATCCCTACCCTGAGAGCCGCCCACCGCGAGAAGCTTGGGCTTGCCGTTGATCACGACGCGAACCGCGCCATGATGGTGCCAGGTGGGGTCGGCGATCGCGCTCCACCGGTTGGTGGCGGGGTTGTACACATAGGCATCCGTCCCGACTACGACGTACAGCTTGCCACCCAGCGCAGTCCCAATGGCCCCGCCGGCCTTCGGGATCGGAGCCCGGGTCCTCCAGCTGTCGGTTGCCGGATCGTAGACATCGAGATCGGTGCTGCCGAGGCCGCCCGCGACGTAGAACTTGCCGCCGATGACACCGGCCGCGCCGCGCCTGTGGAAGTGGGGCGCGGATCGCCGAGCTCCCCACTTGTTCGTGGCCGGATCGTAGCGGTAGAGCCGGCGGAAGGGCTTTTGTTCGAGATTCTCGTCAACGAGACCGGGCAGCACGTAGAGCTTGCTGTTGATGACGCCGGTGACCCCTTCGGCCGTGCGCTTCGGCATGCTGGCCACTTGGGTCGCTTGACGGGCGGCCGGATCGTAGGCCCACGCCCGGCTGGAGAACCCATCAATGGCGCTGTGCAGGACATAGCCCCCCGAGGAGTACAGCTTGCCCCCGATCGTGCCAACTCCATTGGAGCTGTGCACGGATACTAAGAATGAGCGATCACCGGTCCAGGTATCGGTCGCCACGTTGTAGATCGAAATCTGCTCCACGGTGCAAAACCCCAAGCCGCCGTCGACCACATCACAGCCCCCGAAGGCATAAACGACGGACTGCCCGGCCGGGTTGGCCAGTACTCCGACGGAGACTCCAGTCAGATTAGGAAACGGGTGGGGGCCTCTTTCTCGCCAGATGTCCACGGCCGCTGCCACCGTTGGGGCAGCCGGCGCCATAGTCCCGCTCGCGCCGGGCTCGGTCGGGCCATTCTCAGAGGTGCACGCCAGCAGTACGACAGCGGCGCAAGCCGACAGCACGGTAGTTGTTCGCATCCCGGATCTCCTTCTGCCGACCCGCGAGCGGACGGGGGCCATGGGGTGGGGGACGAAGGATCGGGTGTGCCGCTCACCTGCAGGCTCAGCCGAGAGCCCGGTACGAAAGCGATGTGCTCGGGGCCAGGCGGTGTTCGGCCGATGCCTTGGCGCCACGAGAACGACTTTATCCTAGGCGGGACCCATCAAGCGGATTTCAAGTCACGTCAAGTACGCATCAAGTACAACGCGCACCTTTTTGAAGATAACCTGTTGCGCATCAATATCATAACAGCGGTTCAGCGATGTCCTTTTAATCACTAGGTTGTAGGCTCGATTCCTACGCGGCGCATAACAACTCAGGTCCCACGCGGCTCCGGCTTTCGTGGGACTTTTCGTGGTGCGCATCCGCTCATAAGGTCTACTGCTCGGCTATTTCACCACGCGGAGCGCCGTCGCCACCACCTCGCCCAACACTCCCTGAAGACGCTCGGCATCCTCCGCGAGAAAAGCCGCGACGTGGTGCCGCTCATACAGGTAGGTGACATTCGCCACGCCGTGCCCCAGGTAAAGCCGTCGCCGCGTACGCGGGATGCCCGCCGCTTCCAGCCAGTTCGCATAGGTCCGCCGCAGATCATAGGGCTCAATGCTCCCGCTGCTCGCCTCATGGAGCGCGGCGTGGAACGCTTGGTAGCCGCGCCGGTTGCCGGATGGCGGGCACCAGGGCACGTCGCGCACCCGCCCGTCCCGCTTGGTCCCCGCAATGTTCACCCGGTCCGCGAGCAGGTGCCAACGGCCCCACAGTTCGCCCGGTCCCATGTCGGTGACCGCCATCGCCCACACGAGGTCGGCATGGGCGGGCGTGAGCGTCTGGCAAGCGCCGCCACCTCGGCCACCGCCTGGCGACCGAGTGGGTCCGGCTGCTGGAGCGCCATCCTGACGGCGTCGAGGCGCTGCCGGCTATGTGTGGTTGGACGTGCCGAGGAAGTCGCAGTCCCCTGCTAGGCTCCCCTGGGTCTTCCGGGGTAGGTCTGCTAGGGCGGACCGGATCGAACCGGCGATGGCATCCTGCAAAGCTACCATCAGGGCCACCTAACCCGTTCTCTACGTGTGCGTTCCTTCCGGGTGGATTTGCTCCAG
>Ga0299913_10002067_pt1 | contig 15590 bp, 12 predicted proteins | sample RVTome_9_FD_201360 | JGI IMG/M metagenome (GOLD analysis project Ga0299913, IMG submission 201360) | Soil microbial communities from uranium-contaminated site in the Upper Colorado River Basin, Wyoming, United States - RVT155D38 (version 2) ...
ATGTTGCCGATGAGGTCGGGACGCTGCTCCAACAGCGTTTGCAGTGCCCGCATTCGGAGGTCGATGCCCTTGGTGTAGTCGAGCCGGTCGACACCCAGGATCACCACCGCCGGGTCACCGAGATGCGCTCGGATCTCCGCGGCGGCGATCGTGGTGCGATCTGAAGCCGCCGCTTTTTCGAACACCGAGGTGTCGATGCCAATTGGAGCCACCTGGAGGACGATCTCGCGACCCTGCCATTGCAGCTTCCTCGACGAGCCAGCGGCACCGGCCAATCGTCGCGCTGCCACCGCGAAGTTGGTGCGGCTGGACCGCGATTGGAAGCTGAGAACGTCGGCGCCGAGAAGCCCCTCCAGAACCTGGCCCCGCCACGGCAGCTTGGCGAAGAGCTCGACGGGTGGGAACGGTATGTGCAGATAGAACCCGATGCGGTGAACTCTGGTGTTGTCCCTGAGCATTTGGGGGACGAGCTGGAGTTGATAGTCCTGGACCCAGGCCACGTCGTGGGGCCCGAGTGCCTTGGCAGCCACTTCGGCAAACCGTTCGTTGACGGCGTGGTATGGCCGCCACCAGTGGCGATGGAACTCAGGAGCCCTGACCGAGTCGTGGTAGAGCGGCCACAATGTCCCGTTACAGAAGCCCACGTAGAACTCTTCGTACTCTTCTTGGGAGAGAGTCACCGGAACCTGGTTGATGTCAGAGTGCTCGAATGGCTCGAACGCGCGGTCAGGGATGCCGCTCCAGCCCACCCAGCTCCCTTTGGTTCGTTGCAGGATCGGAGTCAATGCGGAAACGAGCCCGCCGGGACTGGTGTTCCAATCGCCGGTGTCCTCGTCGTAGGCGACCGGGAGACGATTGGCCACGACGGCAACACGACGTTCGCTCGCTGGCATGGGGTCAACCTATCGCGTGCAGAAAACAAGGCATACTGTCGCTTCAGATGGCTGCAGGTGGAGGAACAAGAGCGATCATGGCTGCGATGGTGGCGAACGCCGGCATCGCGGTGGCCAAGTTCGTCGCCTATCTGGTGACGGGCTCGGCCTCGATGCTCGCAGAGTCGATCCACTCGGTCGCCGACACCTCGAACCAGGGGCTGCTGCTCCTGGGGGGCAAACGGGCCGAGCGAATAGCCGACGATCGTCATCAATTCGGATACGGGCGGGAGCGATACTTCTGGGCCTTCGTGGTGGCCATGGTCCTCTTCGCTTTGGGTGGGCTCTTCTCGATCTACGAAGGCGTCGAGAAAATCCGCCACCCCCATGAGGTGGAATCACTGGGATGGGCTATCGGGGTTCTCTTGTTTGCGATCGTGGCCGAGACTTTGTCATTTCGCACGGCGATCGTCGAGTCACGGAAAGTGAAAGGAGATCGCACGTGGCTCGACTTCATTCGCCGCTCCCGTTCCCCCGAGCTTCCTGTGGTGCTCCTCGAGGACGCTGGGGCCATGATCGGGCTGGTCCTCGCCCTGGTCGGAGTCAGCCTCGCTGCCGTCACCGGTGACGTTATCTGGGATGGCATCGGCACCTTGAGCATCGGGATCCTTCTCGTGTTGATCTCCGTCGTGCTCACCGTCGAAATGAAGTCACTCCTCATCGGCGAAGCGGCCATTCCTGAGCACATCGACGCGATCACAAGGGCCGCTTCCGAGGCGCCCTTGGTGAGCCGTGTGATAGATCTCAAGACACAGCACATAGGTCCGGACGAGCTTCTAGTAGCCGGCAAGATCGAATTCGATCCGAGCCTCACCAGCCCCGAGATCAGTCATGCCATAGACCAGGTGGAGACCGCGATTCGCCACGCGGCTCCCCTATCGATGCAGATCTATCTCGAGCCTGACGTCTTCGAGACCAATCACGTCGATTCAGCGGATATCAGTCCCGGCTCCTGACACCGAATTCGTGAAGCATTTCGAATCTCTTGTTTGAACGCACCCACCCCATGGGTAACGGGGTCGACGTTCGCTAATGAAGAGGAGAACCTCATGACCCGACTCCAAGGTCGGAAACGCTGGGTGACGATTGCCGTCGTCGCTCTGGCAGCATTGATCCTGGCCCCTGCGGCCGTATGGGCATCGCACAATTTCAATGATGTGCCCGACGACAACACGTTCCACGAGGACATCGAGGCGATAGCCGATGCCCGTGTGACCATCGGCTGTAACCCACCGGAGAACACCGAGTACTGCCCGGATGACTTCGTCACCAGAGAGCAGATGGCGGCGTTCATGAACCGGCTGGGCGCCTTGGCCGATGGCAAGGAGCCTGTGGTGAATGCCCGGGCAGTTCAGGGCCTGGGTCTTTACAGCGACTCGATGGACCTCTCGTTGGCAGGCGGCGAGGCCCGTGAGTGCGAGCCGGCCGGCACGCTTTTGGACGACCCTGATTACGGCACGTTCTTTGTGTCGGTGCAGTTAGGGGCAGTTCCGGACGGCGTTGCAACCGTCGACGTGAACGTGGCCACGGCGGGAGAGGACCTTGATGGAACTCCGGCCGCTACCGGCTACTTCGTCTGCTTCTCCTCCAACGACGGCAGCCCACTGCCCGGGGGCACTTACACAGTGATGCGCATGGAAGCCCACGACATCGGCTCGGTTTCCGGCTGAATCTCTCTGACAACTAATACCAAAGACAGCCCGTCGACTCCGGTCGACGGGCTGCCCCGCGTCTCGGAGCTAGGAAAGTTCTCAGGAGCCGTCCCTTTCAACATCATCTGGATGCCCAAACGGCCGAGCGCATAGGTGAGGATATGGGCGGAATAGGGGACCTGTGTCAGAGTGAGGCGAACAGGTCTACCGCGTTCCCGTCGTAGTCGTGGACGGAGGCGTAGCGCTGGCGCCAAGGAGCGTCGAAGGGTGGCAGATGACCGGTACCGCCGGCCTGGATCAGCATCTCATAGATCCGGTCGACGTCAGTCGGTGAGTCGCAGAGGAAGGCCAGAGCAGTGCGAGGACCGCCTCCCGTCGGTGGCTGCCAGTCGGAGAACGACATGACGCTCGCTTCCGTGTCGAGCATAACCCGGATCCCTCCAGGTCCCGTAGCCTCGGCGTGCACCTCGTCGGCATTCTCGCCGAACTCCAGTCCGACGAGACTGTAGAACTCGATGGAGCGCCCCATATCGGAGACGATCACACCGACGGCATCGAGACGTGGCATCGCCGCGAATCTACCCCGCCGCGCGCATCAGCACAGCAAGCGACGAAGTGCTGATCGGGTGCGGTTTCAGATATGCGTGGATTCGCCACAGATTGGTGGATCTGCTCAAGTTGTCTCTTTGTTTGAGTTACTCAAGACGTACCGCATTCAGAGCGATGTCGAGTTCACGCTGAAGCGCCTCGGTAGCTCCTTTCGTTCCCCGTAACGTGACCCGACCATGACCAAGCCTCCAATACGCCAGGAGTGGATGGTGAGCGTCTTGCCCATTGACGCCAGAACCCGTGTACTCGAGCTCGGGTTCGGTCATGGCGTCGCCGCCAGCCTCATTTGTGATCGTCTCGACTCCGGCCGATACGTCGGCGTCGACCGCTCCGCCAAGATGACCCGGGCCGCCGAAGAGCGAAACGCCCACCATGTCGATCCCGGACTGGCCGAGTTCCACACTGCGTCGGTGGACGGGGTCAGTCTCGACGAACGGTTCGATCTGGTACTCGCCATCCACTTCCCCCCGCTCCTGCGCCAGCCCGGCACGGCCGAAGTGGACTTCGTGCGTCAGCATCTCGAGCCCACGGGCCGGCTGTGGGTCGGGATCCAGCCCCTGTCCGGATCCCCGTTGCAGACGAGCATCGACGACATCAGGGCGAGACTCGACGACAACGGGTTCGAGATCGTCGACGTGGTCGAAGGAACACCGGAGGGGGGACCCGCGGCGATGATCTCGGGCCGCCCATCTCCGCCGTAGCCGAGCTCAGTCCATGGTGGCGGCGACCTCGTCGCCGTGACTGATCAAACGGGTGGTCGTCAGTGCCTTGTCGGCCTGGCCGTCGAGAGAAGCAACCACCTCGTCAGGTCCTTCGAAGACCTTCGATCATCCCACCGACTCCCTTCAATCTCAGGAGAGCTCGCTTCCAGCACCTGCTCGATGTCACCGTGGGCGACGGCAATCACGAAGTCCCGAACCTGCGCTTTCTTCGGCGCATTTCCGCAATCGCTTTCTTACTGCGATTTCTACTTCGATGTCCATGCGAGTGAGGGTAAGTCACTCAGGGGACGTTCCGAAGCGAGCTTCTTGCAGCCTCGGTAACCGCCGATGATATCGGTGGCCCCGTGAACACCGAGGTCGACGAGGATGACGGCCAGACTCGGCTGGTCTCAGGCTCCAGACGAGGATCACCGGTAAGAGCGCGACAGACGGAGGAAGATCTACTGACCAGGGTGTTTTCCCTGGTAGTGGTCCGGTGGGCCCGGCAGGATTTGAACCTGCAACCGACGGATTATGAGTCCGCTGCTCTGACCAGATTGAGCTACGGGCCCGTGTCCCGCCCAGAGTACCGAGCCAATACCGGCAACTCAGCGCCCCGCTGGCGGATCCGAAGCGCTGACGAGAACTCTCCTACCCCATTGGCATAACCAGGTCGAAGGATCCCAAGCGAGGATCGAGTCGCTCGAGGCTGGACCGATAGCGCCTGATACATGTCCCAACCAGGTGCAGACCAGCGTTTTTCGCGATTTCGTCGCACAGCCTTCCCCAGTTGGCTACTGTTGCCCGTCTTGTAGCACGGGGCGACTACACACGCGTGGGGGACCCCGGGAAGCCGCATTCGTATATGCACCCGAACTCGGGCAAATGGGAGGAAAAATGGCGACAGCCAGATATGTCTTAGAGAAACTCAGGTCTTCGGACGGTCGTATCCGCGTCAAGACTCTGTCCGGTGTTTCGGCACTGGTAGCAGTGATCGCGTTGTTGGTGGGTGTGCTACCTGTCTTCGCGTCTCATCCGGAGTCGAAGGTATCGCCAGAGGTGATCGATCAGGGCGGAGGCTTCGGCAAGTGCTCGGTTGTGGACGAAGGTCACCTGCCGTCAGCGGCCGGTAATGAGTTCCACATAAACAACCCGACGCCCGGCCTGCACACGAGCGCCGACGGCCTCGTCACAGTCGACGTCTATGACCTGCCCGAGGGCAGAGTCTTCGACTTCGACGTGATCGGTGACAGCGTCCTCGTCTACGACGTAGTCGTCAACGGTGGCCCGAAGAGCAACCACTACGACTACGACGCCGATGAAGCAGGACCGGTTTCCGACGCCGATGCACTGCATGCGCCCGCCAAGAACCGCACCAGCTTGCACAACCTGAGTCACATCAACGTCTGTTACGACGAACCGGGCAAGGTCCTCTTCGCCTGTGACGAGTCGATTACGTTGACCGAGCCCACAGGGCTCTTCAGAATTGCGGAGGCAACGATCTTCGCCAATTCCGTGGTGGAGAACTGCGAGGACAAGCGGGCTTCGTTCTCCATCGACAACTCCGAACCGCCGACCGTCACCCTCTCGTTTGAGGGAGACGGAACCGAGGTCGTCGCCGGACGTCTCGATGTCACGAAGGACTTCGGGAATCCAGCTCTCTTCGTGGACCTGACCTACGACGGGCCGGGCACATTTGTGCCCGTCCAATGGTGCGACGTTCGCAACAAGGCTGCCGGAGATGGGACCGAGTTCGACGATGTGCTGGAGACGAACGAGTACCCCTCACTCCTAGGCGTAGCCGATGAAGGAGGCGCCCCTGCCATCTCATGCAAGGTGGATGAGGAGGAGAACGCTGCAGGTATCCAGTACACAGTCGTGTACTTCGAGTTGGAAGACCCGCAGTGGCGTTGAGAGGTCGAACCTGAGACCAACCTGACCATCCGCCCCCTAGGCAACTTCTAGGGGGCGGATGTCCAGACGCTCGATGATGCCGTTACCAGCGCCACGCAAACGAGCGGCCTCGTCGGGATCCTCCTTGTCAAGCAATTCCGCCTTGCACAGCAACAACATGGCTACCTCGTAGTCGAGATGCCGGGCACGGGCGGTCTCCAGACCGGCGTTGGCCGTGCGGATCGCCTCCGGTAACTGACCCATCTTGGCCAGAGCCAGTGCTCGCACCCGGTTGGCAGTTGGAGCAAAGATAGAAGCCTCTTCCTTCCCTTCTAATTCTGCGTTGTCGAGAAGCTCCAGTGCCGCGTGTGCTTCCCCGCTCCGAGCTTTCAAATCAGCGAGAAGAATCGCCGCCTCGTAGGCCGGTTCCTTCATGTGCAGAGACGTCGCTTGTTCGCGTATCTCTCTGAGGAGATCTGCTGCCTGGGCGTGATCGTCACGTTCGATGAATATGCGGGCGATTTGGAGGTTGGCGAATACCACGGTGAAGGCGTCACCACTCGCCTTCGCCACCCGCACGGCCCGATTGAGCTGAGGTTCGGCCTCGTCGAATTTGTTCTGCTTCACCAACACTTCGCCGATGTTGCCCTCTGCGACTCCGACGTCAACCGAATTTCCCAAGCGCTCGGCGGCATCCCGGCTGCGCCCGTAATACTCCAAGGCCTCGTCCCATCTCCCCTCGACATAGGCGAGCCCGCCGAGGTTGATGTTCATGTAGCCCTGCCCACTCAGGTCGCCAACTCGTTCGTAAAGTGCAAGTGCGTCCAGCCAGAGTTTCTGGGCACCTGGTTCGTCGAGCATCAGATGAGCCCAAGCCATGGCGCCGTACGCCCGGGCAAGGGCGATCGTCTCGCCAGCTCTCCTCGCTCGCTCGACGGCGTCACGTGCGGTTCGCAACGCCTCAGTTGGTCGGCCCTGTCGCATTCTCACCATCGCCCGGAAGGCGGCCGCTCTTGCGTCGAGACGCTGCGCTTTGGGAGATGACGCTTCCATGACAAGGCGCCTGGCTCGGCTGGCTTCCCGCAACGCCATCGAATATTGCGCGGCCCGCTCCCGGGCACTCGCCCTCTTCAGCATCAGTTCAGCACGCGAGACCTCATCTGTCTCCAGACGGGAGGCGCTGCGATAGGCATCCAACGCAGCCTGGAAGAGCCCGGACTGCTCTCTTACGTCGCCTAATTGAGCCCAAACCTCGGCGCGCTGTGAGTCGGTGACCTGATCGAGTCGCCGTGCCGACTCGAGAGCCCGCACGTAATGAGCGGAGGCGTCGATATTCGCGTATGCCTCGCGGGCCTGGTCCCCGGCGATTCTGGCATAGTGCCAGGCTCGCTCTGCGTCACCACCAATGGAGTAGTGCAACGAGAGTAGGTCGGCGATCGTGTCAGGATCATCGGTGGTCTTCTCGAACGCCTTCGCGGCCCGCAGATGCAACTCCCTCCGGCGACGAAAGGAAAGCCCGTCGTACGCGACGTCCCTGATCATCGCGTTCGTGAAGCGGAGCCTGCCCGTCCCGTCTGATACGAGAAATCGTCTCAAGCTCCGTCTGGTGACGGCATCGAATTCGAGTCTGTCTTCTTTCAGGATCTCTTGGACGATCGAAGTACGGAAGCTTCGGCCGAGAACGGCGCAATAGCGCAGGATGCTTCGGCTCAGCTGCGGCAAGGCGTCGATGCTCGTGCTGACAACGGTGCCGAGCGAGTCGGGCAGCTGCTCGACACTTCCCGTCTCCCGTACTACCTGCAGAATCTCGTGAAGGAACAGCGGGTTGCCCCCTGATCGAGCAACGACGGCTTCGACCTCATGAGGTCGAAGGGGTGCACCAGCAGTCGCCTCGATGACGAGGTCTTCGGCCTCCGAGGTCGTGAGACCCCCCAGCTCGATGACTGTTCCGTTTGTTGGCATGAACCCTTCGTCTCTGCGGCGTCTACTGACGAGGACGGTCCATGGATGGTCTTCTGTGGCCTCGGCGATCCGTCCCATGAGATGAGCGGTCGCATCGTCCATCCACTGAGCGTCGTCGAGGTCGAAGACGGTTGGGCCAACCAAGAGTTTGTCCATGAGAGAGATCAACACGTCAGCCAACCGGTCTTGCCGAAATCGCGGTTCGATGGCCTCGACCGTTTCGGTCCGGGCAACGTCGACATGCGTCACGTCGCCGATGAATGGCAAATATTCGATCAACTCGGGTGCAATCGCCGCAATCTTGGTCTCCAGTTCCTCGGCCATGGTGGCCTGTTCGGCACGGTCGATTTCGATGAGCGACCGGAAGACGTCCCGTAGCGGTCGATATGGGGTGGAGGTCCCATAGGACTCAGAGCGAACCGTGATCGTCCTCACCGCAGAACAGATGAGACATGCCTCCTTGATGAGCCGGCTCTTCCCCGAGCCGACGTCGCCGACGATCGTCAGCACTGTCCCGGTGCCATCGACGGTCTCCCAAATCGCCTGCGTGATCCGGGAGAGCTCCTGTTGACGACCAACGAAGGGGAGTTCGCCCTCGGTCTCGACCTCCCTCTCGCCTTCTTCTTCCCCAAGCGCGTATGCATGGATCAGTTCCTCTTTGCCTTTGACATGGAAAGGCTCGATGGGCTCAGAATGGAAGAGGATCCCCGAGCTGTCCAGGATTCCAACCGTCGCGTATATCGCAGAGGCCGGTGCCGCGGCGGCCAGCCGGGCGGCGAGGTTGACCGTGTCGCCGATGATCGTGTAGGCCGACCGGTAGCTGGTTCCTATCTCCCCGGCGAAGACATGACCCTGGTTGACTCCGATGTGAATGTTCAGCCCTCCTGGAGCATCGGCGATGCGACGCACTGCCCGGAGCAGCCGTCCCTCGTCCTCCTCCTGGGCAATGGGCACACCGGTGACGAGGATGACCTTCGCCCCGTCGGCGTTGATGTCGGTCGCCAGAAATGTGACGCCTTCGTCGCGTGCTGCCTCTTGAATTCTCGAAATGGTCTCTCCGAGAACATGTGCCGCCTGTTCCGGCCCGCGGTACGCCAAAAGGAGGTCGAACCCGCTGATCTTGATGAAAGCCACACCGGCGATCCGATGCTCCGGTTCGGGCCGTGCGGCCGCTAGATACCCCCTCAACAGTTCGGGAACCCATTGGCTGACCGTCTCGGGATCCTCGGCGGTGACCTCCACCGATGGCATCGGGTCACATCTGGGCGTACGCCACCTGAGCAACCAGCCGTCTCCCTTGCGCTCGCCCGTCGAGTCCTCAGCGAGCGCGTCCCTGGTCGCGTCGCTGACGACGATCTCTCCAGCATCCGCCACCCTCTCCATTTCGGTGGTCATGGTCGCTCCGGGACCGGCAATCAACAGCTCGTGGTGGATCTCCCCGGCTTTGAACAGGTGCATTTCGCCGGAGTGGATGCCCACCGACATCCTCAGACGGAGGCGCCCGACAGACGTCTCGTGGTTCTCGGCGTCGCGGAGCACACGTCGCATTTCGACCGCGGCACTAGTCGCCCGCACTTCGTGGTTCCACTCCTCGAACAGGAGCAGTAGTGCGTCCCCGCCGAACTTGAGAAGGCTCCCGCCATGCAGGTACGCGACCTCGAGCATGTCTCCGAAGACGTGGTTGAGAACTTCAGCCAGCTCTTCGGCTCCAATTCGACCGCGCCGGGCCAGTCGCTCAGACAGGTTGGTGAATCCGGATATGTCGATGAAACAAAGCGTGGCGTCGACCTCACGCCAGGAGCGGTCGTCATCGGCTTCGCTCCAACCGATCGCATTCGATGGGACATATCTGTCGAGACTCACGTCGAGCACTTCATTCATCGCGCGCTCCCCCGAAGATCTCCATGTGGGCAGGACGCAACGGCACACATCGCCTGTTCTCCTTCATGTCCTGCCCCTCTCAAAAGCGCTTTGATCAAGCGCGGGTTCCTCTCGCCCTGTGCATCCGCAATCGATGCCCGTTCCGCCCAAGAAAGATACTCGCATCGGCCCCAACGCGCACATAAACGTTTTGAGCGGTGTGGAAGCCAGACGCGACACCCTTACATCTCGCATCCAGAGGAACTAAGTTCTCCCCGATGCCACGGCAGCAGCAGCCAGTCGAGATGATCCTCGTTCGTCAGTTGGCCGGCTATCTCACCATACCAATCTGGGTCATGGATTCCGACGGCAATCTCGTGTACTACAACGATTCTGCAGAAAACCTCCTTGGAATCCGGTTCGATGATGTCGGCCCGATCCACGCCGACCAGCTCGGGGAGATGTTCCGGGTGACCGATCTTCAAGGTGCCCCATTGTCGGATAGCTCCGTTCCTGTAGTCGTCGCCCTGATCAAACGTGTCCCTGCACACGGCGAGATCAGATTCTGCGGCATGGACGGTGTGTGGCGGGATGTCGAGGTCTCAGCGATTCCGCTCGAAGGTCAGGGCGGCCGTTTCCTTGGCGTCTTTGCGACGTTCTGGGAGCTCGGAGGTTGAAGATCCGTCTCTGGGGAACCCGCGGTTCGATCCCTGCAGCTGGTTGCGAGACAGTTCGATACGGGGGAGACACTTCCGCGGTGGAGATCAGATGTGCGGGTGGCGACCGCATGATCATCCTCGACGGAGGTAGTGGCGTCAGAGCTCTGCAGACCGACGGCAGTAATGCCAGCCGTATCGACATTCTCTTGAGTCACCTCCATATGGACCACGTACAGGGTCTCCCCTTCTTCCCACCTCTCCTCGACCCGGAGATGGAGGTTCATATTTGGGGTCCCATCTCCACCAACCGAACGCTTCGAGAGCGAATCGCGCGCTATCTCTCCCCTCCTCTCTTCCCGGTCCGAGTCCGTGATCTGGCCAATGTCATCTTTCACGATGTCGTGCCGGGCGAGTTCGAGATCGGGCCCATCCAGGTGACCGCCGATCTCATTGCCCACCCCGGTTCCACGCTTGGGTATCGCCTGACGGAAGGCTCTGCAGTGCTCACTTACATGCCCGATCACGAGCCGGCTCTGGGGAACAAGAGCTTCCCCGACTCCCCGGAATGGACATCAGGATTTCAGCTGGCCGATGGGGCAGACGTACTGATCCACGATGCCCAGTACGAAGACTCCGAATACGAGACCAGGGTGGGATGGGGCCATTCCTCGGTGTCGCACCTTGTCGCGTTCGCAGAAATGACCCAACCCGGACGACTCGTCACGTTCCACCACGACCCTTCACACACCGACAGCGACCTCGATGAACTGCATGAGAGATTGATGGGTCGCGTGGTCAACGGGACAGAGGTGGTGCCCGGCATGGCCGGGCTGACCATCGATGTCTAGGAGCCCTGGCTCTTCCGCTTGTTGATACGTTCGGTCAACTCCTGGTCGACGATGTCTCCGTAGTCGGGGTGCCCTTCGAGGTATGCCGCGAAGAAGGGACAGATCGGAACCATTGTGCCTCGCTTGGCGCGGACATCATCTAGCGCGTACCGCACCAGCTGCGTGCCCAGACCGGTTCCGGCAAATCGGTCCTCGATCTCGGTGTGCACGAAGAGATGACGACCGCCTCTCATGTGGTAGACGGCCTTTCCGGCTCGCTCACCGTCCACCTCGACCACGTAGGCGCTTTCCTCGGGATCGTCACGGATCTCGATCCTCGACTCAGTCACTCCGGATCTCCGACTCACTCACGGTCATCGGGTCGTCGGGCGACGACATGTCAGCGATCAATTCAGCCACACACACACCCAGTACTCCACCAGCCACCCACTGGGCTTCCAAATCGGAGAGCAAACCCATGATGAGAAGAAATGGCACGCCGAGGAGACGGGCGAAGACAATCTGACGTTCGGGGCTCGCCCGGTTGGGGGTCGCGGCCAGTTGGATGAGAGCCAGGGCCCCGAAGACGACCACGACCGATCCGACGAGCAACCAGCGTTCCGGTGACGGCATCGGGCCATGGCCCGCCTCAGATACGGCGATTTCGATTCCTACTCCCGATGCCCCCAACCCGGCAGCCAGGGGCAAATGGGTGTAGATCCAGGCCGTGGGCCTCCACGTGCGCCTCACCGATGCATCTCGGCGGACCACCGATCCCCTGGCGTTGTCGAAGTACAACCACCAGAGGGCCGTCGCCACTCCAATTCCGACGGCGGCAGTGGTCGTGGGGAGGACGGACCACTCGGAATGACTCAGTCCCATCACCACCGCAGCGATCGACTCTCCGAGAACCAGAATGGTGAAGAGGCCAAAGCGTTCTGGGAGATGGGACACGTCCAGCGGCACACGGGCCTGTTCTTTTCTCATGATCCACGGAGTGGCCAGGTCGATCACCAGTGCCAGAGCCCAAAGGCCGATACGGAAGTCATCCGACGCCAGGGCCGAGACACTCCACACCACCGCCGCCGTGCCGAAGCCCGTCAGGTAACCCTTGACCAGATCTCTCGTCTCTTCGACGTGCCGGTATGCGCGCCAGTACATCACCACCAGCAGCCATCGGGACACCGCGTACCCGTAGGCGAAGGCCTGAGTCGAACCCGCCTCTTCGGGTGACAGAGCAGAAGCGATCACCACCACGGCCACCATTTGTCCTGCGGCCAGAAGGCGATAGACCAGGTCATCGGTGTCGTAGCGGTCGGCGTAGTAGGTGTGGCTGGCCCACAACCACCACAGAAGAGCGAAGTAACCGAAATAGGAAGCGGCGCCGGACCACGAGACGTCGGCGAGCAATCGGCCTGCGATCACGGCGACAGCCACCACGAAAGCGAGGTCGTAGAAGAGCTCGAGCCACGTTGCTGCCCGATGGCCCTCAGACTCTTTGGTCCGCAAGTGCGGCGGGGTGATTTTGATCACACTCATGGATTGCACCTGCCCCGATGTTTCCTGGGAGTGGGACACAATAAGCGTGGCACACCTCGAAAGCCGTACTTGACCTGGGGACGGGTGCCGCATGCGCTGCCGGGGCACCTTATGATGGGAATCGCTGTCGCCTGCAGAGGGGTTAGGGCATTGTGACCGGTCCAACATGTGTTCATTTCGAGGAGTTGACCTCCATTGCCACGCCGACGTCCGACGTGTGCGACCAGTGCGTGGCGATGGGCGACACCTGGGTCCATCTTCGGTCATGTCTCAAATGTGGAACAGTGGGCTGCTGTGACAACTCGAAGAACCGCCATGCACGCCGGCATTGGGAGGAGCATGACCACTCTCTGATCAAGTCGATCGAGCCTGCTGAATCCTGGCGATATTGCTTCTCGGACAACGTCCTAATCCGATGACCGATGCCCTGCCGGTAATACTGACCGTCGACGATGAACCCGAGGTGCTTCGCGCCGTCCAGCGCGATCTCCGCGCCAAATACTCGTCGGAATATCGAATCATCGGAGCCGACGGTGGTCAGGAGGCAATCGACACGCTCGATGAGCTGTCGGCGCGGGGAGGGTCGGTGGCCCTGGTCCTCGCCGACCAGCGAATGCCGCTCGTCACGGGGGTGGACGTGTTGCGACACAGCCTCGACATCTTCCCGTCTGTGAAGAAGGCGCTGCTGACTGCCTATGCCGACACTGATGCCGCGATCAGCGCCATCAACGACGTCGGGTTGGACCACTACATCATGAAGCCTTGGGATCCTCCCGAGGAGAAGCTCTACCCCATCCTCGACGATCTGCTCGAAGACTGGCAGGCCGGCTACCGCCCGACGTTCGAGGGGATTCGCGTCGTCAGCCACGAGTGGTCGAAGGAGGCGTTTGAGCTCAAGGCCTTCCTGGCAATGAATCAAGTTCCGTATCGCTCGTTCGTCGTAGGTGTCGACCCGGATGCCGAGAGGCTGATGGAAACGGTGGGAGCCGGCAACATGGACCTCCCTCTCTTTCTCTTCCCCGACGGCGATCCGCTACTCCGTCCTGGCCAGTCCGAGCTGGCGGCCAGGGTCGGATTGCAGACTCATGCCAGCTCACCCGCCTACGACGTGGTCATTGTCGGCGCAGGACCGGCCGGTTTGGCAGCTGCGGTCTATGGAGCCTCCGAAGGCCTCAAGACACTGCTCATAGAAGCCTCCGCTCCAGGTGGGCAGGCCGGCCAATCATCACTCATCGAGAATTACCTCGGGTTCCCACGCGGCATCAGCGGGGCCGACCTCGCACGCAGGGCTTCGGCGCAGGCCACCAGATTCGGAGCCGAGATCCTGGTGCCTGCGCACGTGGAGCGCATCGAACGCAAAGACCCCTATCGAATCGTCTATCTCGATGATGGCACCACCGTGACCGCGAAGGCGATGGTGGTCACCAGCGGTGTGGAATACCGGCGGCTGAAAGCCGAAGGCCTCGATGACTTTGTCGGTGCGGGTGTGTACTACGGCACCTCGCGGATCGAGGCCGAAAACCATCGGAATCAGCCGATGTACGTCGTGGGGGGTGGGAATTCGGCGGGACAGGCCGCGTTGTTCCTCACCAGATTCACAGATGACGTGACCATCATCATTCGGAGCACAGACCTCATCGAAACGATGTCGGCGTATCTGATCGAGAACCTCGAGGCAAACGAGTCGATCACCCTTCGCCCTCGCTCGGCTGTCGCAGCCGCGTTCGGGGACACCCACCTGCAGTTTCTGGAGCTCGAGGATCTCGACAGCGGCGTCAAAGAGAAGGTCGAGGCTGCTGCTCTGTTCATCTTCATCGGCCAGCGAGCGCAGACAGAGTGGCTGGGCGACCTCGTTCAATTGGACGAACGGGGCTTCGTTCTCACCGGAAACGACCTTGGTCCTCTCAAGGGGTGGAACGTCGACCGAGACCCGTTCCCGCTCGAGTCCTCGGTGCCCGGCGTGTTTGTGGCCGGTGATGTGAGACACGGGTCCATCCGGAGAGTGGCAGGGGCGACGGGGGAAGGAGCCACTGCCATACGCTTCGTTCACAGACACTTAGCAAGTCTTTGAAGACCACGGCCGAGATACTTCGCGGGCTCCCCTATTTCTCCGACCTACCTGATGACCTGCTCGAGAAGGTGTGTGGGGAAACGGAACAGATCGACATCCCGGAAGGGCAAGTCATCATCGAGGAGGGCAGCGACTCCGAGGAGATGTACGTCGTCGTGGACGGTCAGCTCGTCGTGACCAAACGTAGCGGTGGCAAAGACGTCGAGTTGGGCAGGATCGGGCCTGGAGATGTCGTAGGCGAGATCGCCTTGCTCGATCAGGCACCAAGAACGGCCACCGTCTCGGCTCTGGTCGACACCCACGCGATACGAGTGCCCGTGAAGGCATTCGAGGACCTTCTCAGCGACTCCAGGATGGTCCGGCGCATGTTCCGCACGGTCACTTCCCGACTCCGCGGCATCGAAGAGACACTTCGTCATGAAGAGCGTATGGCGGCACTCGGAAAAATGGCCGCCCAACTGATGCACGAGCTCAACAATCCAGCAGCGGCCGTCGCCCGCAGCACCCAAGAGTTGGCCCGCCTCCAACGTCGGCTCGGAGAGGAGGCTGCTGCTCTCGCCGGGACGATCGGGGGGGACGTCTCACTCGATCAGGCGATCGAGGCACCCCACCTCACCCCACTTGAGCGGAGCGACTCCGAGGAAGCCATCGCCGCCTGGCTCGAGGAGCATGGTGTGGATGATGCCTGGGATGTGGCTCCAGCCCTCGTCGATGTGGGATGGACAGCCGAACTGCTGAACAGTTCTATCTCCGGCGTAGCCGCCGACGTCCGTCCCCATTTCGCCCGCTGGATCGGGTTGCGGGCGGCCAGCGCCCAAGTCCTGGACGAGTTGGGCATCGGAGCGCGGCGCATCGCAGAGTTGGTGCGGGTAGTCAAGGAGTACT
>Ga0299913_10002069_pt1 | contig 15583 bp, 16 predicted proteins | sample RVTome_9_FD_201360 | JGI IMG/M metagenome (GOLD analysis project Ga0299913, IMG submission 201360) | Soil microbial communities from uranium-contaminated site in the Upper Colorado River Basin, Wyoming, United States - RVT155D38 (version 2) ...
GACTAGGCCGGAGAATTCATCTCCCTTGGCGTGGAAGGCGCCGGCCAGGTCGACCAGGACGGGTCTCAGGTCGCGCCAAGTCAGGAGCGTCGCCAGATGCATGGCGGTCGGGAACGTGTCGTTCGTCGACTGCGACATGTTGACATGGTCGTTCGGGTGGAGCCGCGAGTACTCGCCCCGGCGTGCGCCCAGGATCTCCAGGGCCCGGTTGGCGAGGACCTCGTTCACGTTCATGTGGAAGGAGACGCCCGCCCCGGCCTGGAACACGTCCACCACGAACTGGTCGCGGAGCTTCCCCTCCAGGACCTCGTCCGCCGCCTGCACGATGGCCCCGGCCCGCTCGGCATCCAGGACGCCCAGGTCCCGGTGCGCCTCGGCGGCGGCCTTCTTGATGATCGCGTAGGCCTCGATGAGCCGGGGATGCGCGCGGAGCCCGCTCACCGGGAAATTGTCGACCGCGCGCTGGGTCTGGATCCCGTAGTAGGCGTCCGCCGGAACCGGACGCTCCCCCAGGCTGTCCTTCTCGATGCGGGTCGCCATGCGGCGGCCCAAGATACACGCTTGTGCCGGGTGCGGCGTCCTTCCCATATTGCGAATCAGCATGGGAAGGGTCCTTTCGCCGGGTGACATCGACGCCCTCATCCATCTTCTGGGGGACGAGGATGAGGGGGTCGTGGCGCACGCGCGAATGGCGCTCCGGTCGGCCGGCCCGACGGCGGCGCCCTTCCTCGAGGTCGCCTCGGCGGTCAGCGGGGAGGCCGCCATCCGGGACGAGTCGCGATCGGTTCTCGAGGACATCCACGTCGACGGGATCGAGCGCGAGTGGGTCGCCCTCCAGGCGACCGAGGAAGGCGTGGCGCTCGAGGAAGGGGCCTTCCTCCTCGAGCGAACCATCCATCCCGACCGGGCGCGACGCACCGACGAGGCCCGGGAGGAGCTGCGCCTCCTCGCCGCCGGAGCGCGGGAGGCGGTGCCGGAGGCGGGGCCCCTCGAGCCCCGGCTGGACGCCTTGAGGGACTACCTCCACGCCGCCTGCGGCTTCCGTGGCAACCGCGACCACTACTACGACCCCGAGAACTCCTTCTTCTCGAGCGTGATCTTCCGCAGGTCGGGGATCCCCGTCACGCTCGCGCTCGTCTATATGGCCATGGGACGCCGGCTGGGGCTGCCGCTGCACGGAATCGGCATGCCCATGCACTTCCTGGTGAGCGTCCGGGACGGCCGCGAGCTGCGCTACATGGATCCCTTCCATGGCGGCCGGGACGTGAGCCGCGCCGAGTGTCTGCTGATCCTCGAGCGAGCCGGGCTGCCGGCCAGGGCGATCCTGACCCCGAGCCCGGTCGTGGCGATCCTGGAGCGGATGACGCGCAACCTGATCTTCGTCTTCCAGAACTCCCAGGACGCCGAGGGGCTGCGCCGGGCGCGGCGTTTCGTCGCCCTCCTGACCGGCGAAAGCGCCTAGAACTTTCCGCGCGCCCGCTCCTTGGCCGGCAGGACCTCCAGGCAGGTCGTCCACCAGCCGGTCAGGATCGTCTCGACGAACTCCTCGGGCAGGGCTTCCTCCCGCATCTCAGCCGCCAGCCGGTCGTGGTCGTACTCCACGCGTCGCCATTCGACCGCGGGCGCGCCCCCGGCGTCGAGCCCGAGGATGGCGTAGACCGCGCCGGTCCGCCCGTCGTTCGGTGGCCGGCCGATCGCACCCACGTTGAGGACCGCCCGGCGGCCGGAGAAGGATCGCAGCCATTGGAGCCCCGTGTGGCTCACGGCCAGCACGTCCGCCTCCGCGTCGGCCAGCAAGCGCAGCAGGAAGGCGTCGGGGCTCGTCGATTCCCACAGGAACTCGTTGATCCGTCGTGGGCTGGCGTGACAGAGGACGACCCGCCGGTCCCCTAGCCGGAAACGGATCGCCTGCGGCAACGTCCGCATCCACGCCCGGTGCTCCGGGCTCGTCTTCGCGTAGGTGTAGCGGTACGAGATCGCGGCGAACCGGTTGTCCTCGGGGTCCGTGTACCCGCACCGGCAGTCGGCGAGATCGTGCCCCAGCGAGTGGTCGTAGTTCCCCTGAACGACCGGGAGTCCGGCGTCCCTGACGATCGCACAGGCGCGGTCGGGATGCGGCCCGAAGGCACCCAGGTCCCCCAGGCAGACGATCGTCTCCGCGCCGGCGGCCCGGGCGTCCTCCAGCGTGGCCAAGAGGGCCGGGTGGTTGCTGTAGACGCCGCCGAAGAGGGCGACCCGACCCTCCGCCGGCTCGAGGCCGCCGGGATTGGAGAGGATCATGGGAGCCCCGGTGGCAGACCGGCCTCGGGGGTGGCCGCGCCGGGGTTGGCGCACACGGCCCCGTGCATCCAGCAGGTCGTGCAGGCCGCGTGCCCGAGGCGGAACGGTCGGGCCGCCGCGACCGCGAGGTCGTCGCCCAGGTTCCCGTCCGGCGCGTCCAGCAGGATCGGGCAAACCCAGATCCCGCGGTCCGTGACGACCCGCGCCGAGCCGCAGAGAAGGAGCTCGGGGTCGTATCCGGCCACCATCCGCGTCGTGAGCCGCTCGTCCGCCGCGTACCCGCCCGCCCGCTCCGCCTCGGCCCCGATCCGGAAGATCGGCAGGAGCTTGATCCGCGGATTCCGGTAGCCGCGGGCGCGCAGCATGCCCACGAAGGCGCGGTACGCCTCGGGCTCCTCGCCCAGAGGCCAGGTCCGGACCGCGGTCACGATCGGCAGAAAGCCATGGGCGAGCAGGAGCTCCAGGCCGGCCAGAGCCCGCTCGAACGTGCCCTCCCCCCTCAGGGCGTCGTGCGTGACGCGGTCGAAGCCGTCGATCGAGACCCGGAACTCGAGCGAGAAGCGGCTCTCCGCGGCCGCCTCGGCGAGGGGCGCCGCGTGGTACGGCTTGAGGAGCGTGCCGTTGGTGAGGACGGTCGCCGGGCCGCGCGAGAGGGCGCGGGTCAGGATCTCGACGATGTCGGGATGGAGGAAGGGCTCCCCGCCCGTGAAGTAGTACTCCCGAACGCCGAGGTCCGTGCTCTCCTCCAGCCGCCGCTCGATCTCGTCCACCGACAGGAAGCCGAAGGCCCGGTTGGCAGGACCGCACGCGATGAAGCAGTGTCGGCACCGAATGTTGCACACGGTTCCCGTGACCTGGAACCAGAGCGCGTCCAGAGGGCCGGGATGAAGGAGCGGGGACGCCTCCGGATCGGCCTGCGCTTCGAAGCCGGCGCTCCTATCTTCGTGGCTCGTGATCGGCGTGGAAAGGATCATCGGCTCAACGCTCCCAACGCACGACCGGGCCCGGATATTCGCCCTGGCCGTCGCGCTGGCCTCCGCGGCCTGCGCGTCCGGGGCGGCCCGCGCGCAGGAGGGGCTGGTCGACGTAGGGGTACTCGACCCCGAGCTGGTCCTCGACATGCGGTACGCCGGGCCCGACAACTTCCTTGGTCGAGCCGTCTACGATGAGGCGCGGTGCCTGCTCGTCCCCGACGCGGCTCGCCGCCTTCTCGCCGCCGAACGGGCCCTCCACGCCGAAGGCTTCCGCCTCGTCGTGTGGGACTGCTACCGGCCGCTCTCCGTCCAGCGCAAGATGTGGAAGATCCTGCCCGATCCGACCTACGTGGCAGACCCCGCCCGGGGCTCGCGCCACAATCGGGGCGCCGCGGCCGACGTCGGCCTTCTGACCCTCGACGGCACCCCCGTTCCGCTTCCCACCCGCCACGACGACTTCACCCCGCGCGCGCACCGCGACGCCACCGATCTCCCGGCCGACGCGATCGCCGGCCGGGAGCGGCTCGAGCGGGCGATGACGAACGCCGGCTGGATTCCCCTGCCGAGCGAGTGGTGGCACTTCGACGCGGAGGGGTGGGAGGCGTACCCGATCATGGACTTTCCTCTCTAGCTGGCGAATCGGAGGATCGACCTTCATCCGAGCCGCCGGCGGATCTCCTCGACCGCCTGGTCCACGCTCCGTACCCACACGATCGCGTCGGTGCTCGACCCCAGGTAGGGGCCTTCAGCGACCGCCTCGACGATGCTCCGCCACGGGTCCTCCCAGGCGACAATCGGACGCGCCGCTCCCGGGAGCAGGCCCTTCCGGACGTGCTCCCACGCCAGCGACAGCTCGGCCAGCGTGCCGTTCCCACCGGGCAGGACGGCAAAGGCGGATGCCCGCGTCAGCAGGGTCTCGATCCGGGCCGTCAGGGACTCCGCCTCGACGACCTCCTGGATGTGGGGATTGGCGCCGGACCGGAAGGCGAAGGTCCGACAGGTGACCCCGACCGTGTGCCCGCCCGCTTCGCGGGCGCCGGCGGCCGAGGCCTCCATCGTGCCCCCGTAGCCGCCGTTCAGGAGACCGAAGCCCGCTTCGGCCAGCGCCCGGCCGAGCCTGCGCGCGCGCTCGAGGTCCTCGCGCGGCGCAGCGCTCGATCCGAAAACGGCGACCAACGGCGGGGACACGCCGCCAAGCTAAATGGCGGCGGGGAGCTTCGCAGGGGGCGGAACGGGGCCTCCCGCCTAATGGACGAGGATGAGTAGCTCCTGGCCGGCGATCTCCGCGATCCGACGCTCGATGTAGCCGAAGCCGGTCCGCTCGGACTCGATCTCGCTGGCGAGCATGGCGAGGACGAGCGTCCGGAGCTGCTCGCGGGCCGCCCGCTGCTGCTCGAGCCGCTGGCGGGCCGCTTCGGAGGGAGCTCCCTCGCCGGCGAGCATCGTGGCCGGGACGGAGCGACGGAAGACGTCCACGGCGTCGCCCTGCTCGGACGCCCGGTACGCCACGAGGACGCTCTCGATCTCGTCCAGATACAGGTCCATGCGCGGATCGCGGGGCTCCTCGATCACGGTCGCGGCGCTCCCGGGCCGCAGCCCGGCCGTCGGTGGGGCGGGGTCGATCGCCCTCATCCAGACCGCCCCCAGGGCGAACCCCAGGACGAGGGTCGCCGCCAGGCCGAGGGCAGCCCGGCTCCACCGATCGAGCCGCGCAGTCCCCGGCCGGGCCCGCGCGATCTCGCGGTCCAGCGCCTCCGGAAAGCGGTCCCAGACGTCCGCGGGGGGCGCCGGGTCGACGATCGCCGCGCTCACTTCGAGCAGGTCGCGGACCGCCCGCTGCTCGGCCTTGCAGGCCGTGCAGTTCGACAGGTGCTCGGCCAGCGCGTGGCTCAACGGCGCGGGCCCGGACGACGCGGCCCGCTCCCAGAGGGCTTCCTGGACGGTGTTACAGTGCAGAGGTGTCATTGCTCTCCCACTCTCCGGCCGGCGATTCCATCTTCCTCAGGATCTTCCTCAGCCGACGGATGGCATGGTATCCGTTCGCCTTGACCGTGCCTTCGGCGCATCCCAGGGCGGCGGCGGTCTCCTTCACGGACAGCTCCTCCCGATACCGCAGGACGAAGGTCGCCCGCTGCATCTCGGGGAGCTGATCGATCGCGTCGAGCACCCGCCGCTCGGTCTCGCTCCAGGAGACATCCTCGAGCGGCGAGGGCGCGGTGCTCGGGGCATCCGACTGGACCAGCTCCTCGGACGGGGTGATCAGCCCGTAGCGGCGCTGCTCCCGCTTCTTCCACCCCAGCGACTCGTTGACCGCGATCCGGTAGAGCCACGACCAGAAGGGGGCGCGCGGCTCCCAGCGGTCGAGGTTCTGGTGCACCTTCACGAAGACGAGCTGGAGAACATCCCGCGCGTCCTCGTAGTTGCCCACGAACCGGTACGTCACCCTGAGCAGGTCGTCGCGGTAGAACCGGACGAGCTCGTCGAACGCCCGCCGGTCCCCCCGTTGGGCCCGCTTCAGGATGTCGGGCGCGATGTCGGCCAACGATCCTCTTTTCCAGGGCGGTCCTCTCCCGATCTCACCGCCCAAACGGCGGCCGGGAGGCGACGGTTTAAGCCCTCATCCAGCCACGGCGGCCAGGCCGGGCTCGATCTCCACCACGGCGCCGGCGCCGAACAGCCCGGCCAGCGCCTCCTGGCCCTCGCGGTCGACGAGGGCCACGATCCTGTCCCCCGGCTCCCACTTCATCGCGCCATGGCAGATTTGGCTCCGTTCGCCACGAACGGTAAGGAGTGGCAACATTCCCTCCGGGAGATCCAGCTCCGCAAGCGGCCTTCTGGGCGCCTCCTGACCCGGTTCCAGCTCGATCAGCCGGACACGCCCCTCGGCGACCAGACGGTTCCAGCGCTGGATGTCGATCCGCCGGCCGAAGGCCAGCTCCCCCCCCATCTCGCTGATCCGCTCCTCGTGTGCCCCCTTCTCGGCGTCCATCTGAACGGGATATACCCCCTTGACGTGGTACTCGTCCCGCGCCACGCGCGCGACGAGGAAGTTCACGGCCTGGTTGGCGGTGACCGCGACGAGCGCGTTGGCGCTCTCGAGCCGGGCCTGCCCGAGGACGGCGTGGTCGAGCACGTTGCCGTCGATGGCGGTCAGCCCGGCCGCTCGGGCAAGCCGAACGTGACGCGAGTTGGCGTCGATCAGCAGCGCGTCCCACCCGTTCCGCTGGAGCAGGGCCCCCAACAATCGGCCCAGCGGGTTCGCTCCGACGATCACGACATACCGACTCGTCTCGGCGTCCACGCCCAGCAGTCGTGAGAGCGGGCCCGCCGCGATCCCCTGGGCGACGACCGTAATCGCTATCGTCAGGAAGACCAGAGCCAGGAACCGATCGCCGTCCAGCGGCGTCAGCCCGGCCTCGAGGAAGACCGGAGTGCCGGCCTCGATCCGGATCGCGATGAACGACGCGATCGAGATCGCCACGACGCCGCGCGGACAGATCGCCATGACGAAGAGCCGCTCGCGCCAGGTCAGATGGGTCCTGAAGGTCGAAGCCAGGACGTTCAAGGGCCTCACGACGAACATGAGGACGAGGACGGTCCACACCCCCGTCCACCCCAGCGCGGCCAGCGTGCTCAGCGGCAGGTGGGCGGAAAGCAGGATGAACAAGATCGAGATGAAGAGAACGCTGAGCTCGCTCTTGAACCGACGCAGGTGATGTTCCTGTGGAATCGATTCGCGACGCACCGTCATCCCGGCGATCACGACCGCCGCCAGGCCCGACTCCGCCGCCAGCGCCTCGGCGAGCGCGAAGAGGGCCAGCACCGAGGCCAAGACGACGAGGTTCTTGAGTTCGTCCCCGATCAATCTCCGGAGCCGCAGGACACGTCCGAGCATCCACCCGCCCGACAGCCCGATCGCGGCGCCGATCGCCATCCGCGTCAGGAACCGGGCGAAGCCCTGCCAGATCGCGGTCTCGGTCGACACGATGAGCTCGAGGACGACGAGAGCAAGGATCGCCCCAACCGGATCGATGAGGATGCCTTCTCCGCGCAGGATGGTGTCCAGTCGCCGCGTTACGTGGATCCTGTCCAGCAGGGGGTTGATGACGGTCGGTCCGGTGACGCTGACGATCGCGCCGAAGAGAAGCGCCATCTCCCACTTGAAGCCAGCCACCCAATGCGCGGCGAGCGCGGCACCTGCGACCGTGACGACCGCACCGATCGTGACCAGGTTCCGCACGGTCCTGCCGACCGCCGCGAGGTCCAGATAGTGGAGCTGGAGGCCGCCCTCGAACAGGATCAGCGCCACGGCGATCGTGACGATCGCCTGGAGACCCACGCCCAGTGCCCGCGTGTCGATCCACCCCAGGACGTCCGGACCGACCAGCACGCCGAACAGCAGGAGGAATACGATGCTCGGAAGCCTGGCCCGCTCCCCGCTCACCTGCGCCAGGACGCCCACCGCGATCGCGATGGCGAGGATCTGGACGAGGAGAGGAGCCTCGCTATGCATGGAAGGACGGGAGGGCCGGGACGATCCCCGGCGGGGCTAGGGCTGGCCCGCCCGACCTCCACGGCCGGCGGGTGAATCGTCCCGCGCCGGGCGACCCCGCGCGTTGGTAGTGTCGGGCTCGATGGGACGGTCGCTGGAGCGGAGGCCGAACGGATCGAGCGCCTGGACGCTGTCCGAGAAGGTGGTGGTCGGCTCGCCGACCTCGACGACCAGCCGGGTGGTCCGGCGCAGCGAGTCGCCGGCGAAAACCAGGCCCATGTCGCGATCCACTTGGTAGACGCCCGAGGTCACGGGGTCGCCGTCCTGCTCGAGGACGTCCACCCGGTAACGGAAGCCGTGATAGAGGTAAAGGGTTTTTGTCTCTCCCGACCGGAGCCGGCCGGTGAACGTCGTGGCGGCCCCAAGATGCTGGTCCGCGGTAGGCTCGATGGTCAGCAGCCAGTCGGCCCCGGTGTCGTTGTGGAGCTCGACGCTTCGCAGATGCATCGGGCTCCGCTGGGTCGAGATGGGGGCGGCGCAGGCCATCCCGAGACCGACGCAGGCGGCCCCCAGGAGAGACCCTTTCGCTTGACGAAGGCCCGGGCGGGCTCTATCTTCATGTGCTGTCAATCGTTAGCCAATCCCGCATGCCAAACCAGGGAGGAACCTCCGCATGGCCGAGGTACACGTTCGGGAGGGTGAATCGCTCGAGAGCGCGCTGAAACGCTTCCGTCGAGAGGTCAAGAAATCCAACATCTTCTCCGAACTCAAGCGTAAGCGCCATTACGAGAAGCCCAGCGAGCGGCGGCAGCGAAAGCTGCGCAGCCGCGGCCGTCGCGGGTAGTCCAATATGGCTGGTGCCTACTTCCAGGTCAACGACAAGGTTGTCCATCCCCAGTATGGCGGCGGATACGTCTCGGGCATCGAATCGATCGAGGTGGGCGGCGAGAAGATCGAGTGCCTGAAGATCCGCTGCGTCTCCAAGAGCCGGAAGATCTTCGTCCCCAAGGGGAGCGAGGAGCTGGCGGCCATCCGCCCTCCACTCAGCCGGAAGCGCTTCCAGGAGCTTCGCAAGACCCTAACCGGGGAGCCCCAGGAGCTGAGTAGAAATTTCAATCGCCGCATGAAGCAGGTGAAGACCAAGATCGAGTCCGGTGACCCCATCCAAGTGGGGGAGGTCATTCGCGACCTGTATCCGAAGTATTCGGAGCACTCCCTGTCCAGCAGCGACCAGCGGATCTTCGAGAAGTGCCGTGACCTGGTGGTGAGCGAGATGGCGCTCATCCGCGAGGTCGGCTACGAGGAGGCCACGGACTACTTCGAGCGCACGCTGGCCAACGGCCACCGCAAGCACAAGACCAAGAACGGCAAGAAGAAGAAAAGCTCGAAGAAGTAGCTAGAGCCAGTCGGGGTCGGCCGCCTCCTCGCCTTCCTCCACCGTCGTGAGCGACCTCGCGTCGCTTCCATCGGCATCCATGACCCACAGGTTCGGCCGGCCGTCCGGCCGGCGCGAGACGAACACGATCCGCTCGCCGGACGGGCTGAAGGCCGGGGCACGGTCTTCGACGTCGTTGTCGGTGAGGACGGTCGCCGGTCCACCGCCGTCCACGGTGAGAACGGCAATCTCCGCGCCCGCACCTTCCCCCTGGCGGAAGACGACCCGGGTGCCGTCGGGGCTCCACTCGGGATCGGCCTGGGCGGCCGCCGCACCGGCGGTGACGGGACGCGCCTCACCGCCGTCGGGATCCACCAGGTGAAGCCGCGAGGTACCGCCCTGCCCGCCGACCACGACCAGACGTCGGCCGTCCGGCGACCAGCGGGGCTGACTCCACGATCCCGAACCCGTCGTCACCTCGCGACCGGCCGAGCCGTCCAGCATCGCCACCAGGACGGTGGACCTGCCCCCGGAGATCCGCGTATAGGCGATCCGCGTTCCGTCGGGGCTCACGTCGGGCTCGCGCAGGCTGCCGTTGCCAGCGAGCTCCAACCGCTCATCGCCACCGCCCAGGTCCATCGACCAGATCTCGGACCGGCCGTCCTCTTCGCGGACGTAGAAGACCCGCCTCGGCCCGGCAGCGAACGAGGGCTCGACCTCGCGAGCGTCCTCATCGGTCAGGCGGAGCTCGTTCCCTTCGCGGGCCAGGAGGAACCAGACGTCCACCCGCTCGCCGAGCGAGTCGCGCGCGGCCTTGGAGTAGAGCACCCGGATCGAGGAGGGCAGGTGCCCCGGCGGTTCGGCGAGGCAGCCCGCCGCGGCGGCGGTGAGCCCGATGACCCACAGGGTGGCGGCCGCCCGGCCCATCACAGCTTGGGCAGCGTGACGCCGCGCTGGGACTGGTACTTCCCGCCACGGTCGGCGTACGAGATGGCGCACGGCTCCTCCGACTCGAAGAAGATCACCTGAGCGATCCCCTCGTTGGCGTAGATCTTGGCCGGGAGCGGGGTCGTGTTCGAGATCTCGAGGGTCACATGGCCCTCCCATTCCGGCTCGAAGGGGGTCACGTTCACGATGATGCCACAGTTCAGGCTGAATACGCCGGCCTGGAGCGCGAAGTTGCCGGCCTCGGGGACCGTCAGGCAGTAGACGTCGTGTTCCCCGGGAAGCGTCCCCACCGCCTCGATCCGGTGATTGTGGCCGGGCTTCGACTTCTCTCTGAAATCCACCATGAGGTGTGGGAACCTCCTCTGCTGCTCACGTCGAGAGGGAGGCGCGTCTCTCCAAGCCCGGGCCGAGACGTGGCTGGCCCTGCGACGCGCATCGGGATCCTGATATGAAAGCTTCATGCTCTCCGACTTCTCCGCCCATCGCTCGTCGGTCCAGTTTTCGCGATGCTTCCTCCTGAGTCGAGCACGAGTCGCCGCATACTCGTCCGCCGTCCAGAAACGGAGGGCCCTGTCGCGTTGAACGGCGGAAAACGCGAGCGACCAGAGCGGATCCTCGGCCCGCTTCCTGAGGGCATCCCGGATGGCCTGTCCGTGGGCTTCCGGATCGAAGCCTGGCCCGAACGTCGTCGCATTGTGCAGCCGGACGTGCTCCGCTGCCGGGACCCTCTCGATGTTCCACGGATTGTTGTTACGACGGTCCAGGTCGCGATGATGTCGATGCGTCCCCGGAAGGTCGGAGTACACTCCGTTCCGGACGTTCCACTCGTCGGAGAGCCGGTGCGTGGCAAGGAGGTGGCCGTTCAACGGCTGGTAGACGGATTCGTAGCCACGGACGGATTCGCGATACAAAGGCATGAGCGAGCTCTCCGGTCGGAGCGCGTCGGCGGGTGCGAGCGTTCCGTCCCGCAGCAGGAATTCGTGGTCGGGAGTGCAATGAACGAGCTCGCCATTGTCGAGGCGGATCTCCAGAAGCCCGTCTCGGCCGATAAAGCGCGGCGCCTCGAGCTTGGTAACGATGATCCGGCCGAAGGGTCCGACGCTGTATCCCCAGAACGAATCGCCCCGCTCGGATCTCTCGGTCATCTGCTCAAGGGTCGGCGTCGATCCATCGACGAGAGCGACCCGGGTGTCTCCTCGGAAGCAACGCGCGTACGTGGACTTTCCGACGCACAAGGTGAGGACCGACCGCGGGATCCGGAAGTACTCGACCGAGCGCGCGAGGGCGAACGAGTTGGGCGGGACGATGCAGGTCTCCGCCTGCCAGCGGACGAACGAGCGCTCGTCGAACGCCTTCGGATCGACGGTCGCGGCGTACACGTTGGTGAAGATCCGAAACTCGTCGGCCACGCGGATGTCGTAGCCATAAGAGGAAAGGCCGTACGAGATCACGTCGCCCCGCACCTGGCCCTCCTCGAACGGCTCGATCATCCGATGCTCCCTGGCCATCCGGGCGATCCAGTGATCGGGCCGGATGCTCAGAGCGCCTCGTTCATGCTTCCGCTGCGGTACCCCTCCAGGTCGCACGCCACCCAGACGTACCCGAGCTCCTTGAGCGCGGGGGCGATCCGGTCCGCGACTTCCAGGAGCCGTGCCCGGTCCGCGGGCGGCACCTCGATCCGCGCCACCGGACCGTGGTGCCGCACCCGGACGACCGGGAACCCGGCCTCGCGCAAGATCCGCTCGGCGCGTCCCACCCTGCTCAAGGACTCCGCGTCGATCGGCTCGCCGTAAGGGAAGCGTGAGGCCAGGCAGGCGTTGGCCGGTTTGTCCGCCGTCGGCAGACCCAGACGACGCGAGAGCGCGCGAACGTCGGCCTTGGTGAATCCTGCCTCCTTGAGGGGGCTCACGATGCCCTGCTCGTCGAGCGCCCGGAGCCCGGGCCGGTGATCGAGAAGATCCTCGGCGTGCGACCCATCGATCACCGTCTGGAGTCCGCGCCGGGCAGCCAGCTCGCGCAGGTCGCCGTAGAGATCGGTCTTGCAGTAATAACACCGCTCGGGGGGGTTCCGGATGAATCCCTCCACCTCGAGCTCGCCGGAGACCAGTCTTACGTGAGCTGCGCCGAGCCCTTCGGCCAGGGCCACCGCCTCGTCGACCTCGCCGGCGTCGTAGGTCGCGCTGGCGGCCGTGACCGCGAGCACCCGTTCATGCCCCAGGACGTCGAGGGCCTTCCTGAGAAGTAGCGTCGAGTCCACGCCGCCCGAGTACCCGAGCACCACCGACCCGCAGTCGGCGAGGATCTCCTCGAGCCGGCGCTCCTTGGCCGTCAGCGGGTCCGCGGCATTCCGCGCCCCGGCATGGGGCATGGCGATGGTCGGGATGTCGGGCATCGGTCGCTCCTGAGGGGGCTCTGGGGAAGCGTCAAGCTAGGGACGCGCAACAGGGCGGGCAACGCGATCAGCCCTGTCTCAGTCCGTGGATCAGGACGATCCTCCCCCCCGGATCCACCGTCAGCAGGCGCTGACCGTCCAGCCGGTGCTGGACGTCCATGTGGGCGAGGGTGCGCTGGACGGCGCCGAGCCGGGCCGCGCTCACGACGACGGCGAACCCGTAGATCCCGGGTCTCTCGCGGGCCTCCAGGATCCACTGGTGGTCGCCGACGGCGAGCGGCTCGCCCTCCGCCTCCGATATCGGCCTGGCGCCGAGCCGCTGGGCGAAGTCCTGTAGCGCGCCGGGATCGGGGACCCCGGTGCGGACGCCCAGGAGGCCGGGGATCTCGAGCCCGCTTCGGTCGCCGCTCCGCATCGAGAAGGGACCCATCCGCCCGCGCTCGACCAGGGTCCCCGCCGGGAGCGGGAAGACGAGCTCGAGCATGAGCCCACCAGGAGCCCGGATCCGGAGCTCGATCCGGTTGGCCGCCCGATCGTCCGTTTCGACCTCCACCCGTCGGTCCGGCCAGGCCTCCCCGGCGGCCGCCTCCTCCTCGGGCGGAACCTTGACGGCTTCGGGATCGAGCCGGCTTTCCCGGCACCAGCCGGCGACCTCCTCCAGCCGCCGGGCCGGCATCCGAAGGCACAGCGCCTCCTCCCCGCCTGGTCCATCCGGCTTCACGAGCAGGACCCGGTCCTCGCGTCCCCACGAGAGCACCCGCCGGTCGGCGCTGGTCTCCTCGTCCGGCTTCAGATCGAGACCCCAGCGGTAGAACCGCTCGCTCTCGCGGAGATCGGGAGCGGTCAGCGTGATGGCGGCCAGGCGGAGGGCGGACACGCGGTTGGAACGTATCGACGAGGCCCCGTCCGTCAACGCGTGGCCGGACCGGCGGCCGTCTCCAGCGCCCGCGATGCCCGGTCCGAGGTCCGGTACTGGAGGGCCTCCGCCAGGTGCGGCGTCGCGACGCGGCGCTCCCCCGCCAGGTCGGCGATCGTCCGCGCCACCCGAAGGACCCGGACATGGCCCCGGGCCGAGAGCCCCAGCCGGTCGTGCGCGGCCTCGAGCAGGCGCCGGCCTTCGGGCTCGAGCGCCGACGGCCGCCCGATCGTGCGGCCGTCCAGCTCCGCGTTCAGGACGCCGTCCCGGCCATCCTGCCAGCGGCGGGCGGACGCGACGCGTGCCCGGACGGCCGACGCCGACTCCCCAGGCGACTCGGAGACGAGATCCGCGAACGGGATCGCGCGGACCGGGACGACCATGTCGATCCGGTCGAGGAGCGGCCCGGAGAGCCGCGCCTCGTAGCGGGCCAGGACGCCCGGAGGGCAGCGGCATTCCTTGAGCGGATCGTCCCGGAACCCGCACGGGCACGGGTTCATGGCCGCCAGAAAGACGAACCGGGCCGGGAAGCGGTACCGGGCCTGGGCGCGCCCGACCGTGATGTCCCCTTCCTCGAGCGGCTGCCTGAGCCCTTCCAAGGCGTCCCGTCGGAACTCGGCGGTCTCGTCCAGGAAGAGAACCCCACGGTGCGCGAGCGTGACCTCGCCGGGACGGAGCGGGGCCCCGCCCCCCAGGAGCGCCGCCGCCGAGATCGAGTGATGGGGCGCCCGGAACGGAGGGACGTGGATCAGCGGATGGCTGGGCGACAGGCTCCCCCAGGCCGAGTGGATGGCGGTGACCTCGAGCGCCTGGGCCGGGGTCAGACGCGGCAGGATGGACGGAAAGCGTCGTGCCAGGAACGTCTTGCCGGCGCCCGGCGGGCCGACCAGGAGGACGTTGTGTCCGCCTGCCGCGGCGATCTCGAGCGCGCGCCGGGCCAGGGCCTGGCCGCGGATCTCGGACCATCCCGACCCGCCGTCGTCCGGGCGCCGCTCGGGCGGCGCGGTCGGCCCGATCGGGGAAACGCCGGAGAGGTGGTCGACGGCCTCCCGGAGCGTCGCCACCGCAACCGACCGGAGGCCGTCGACCAGCGCCGCCTCGCGGGCGGTCTCGCGGGCGACCAGGATTTCGCGGGCGCCGGCCGATCGCATGGCCGCGGCGACCGGGAGCGTCCCCCGGACCGGTCTCACCCGGCCGTCCAGTCCCAGCTCGCCCAGGGCGGCCACCGGCCGCCGGCCCGCCGCCGGGACGAGCGCGCCCGCCGCCGACAGGATCGCGAGGGCGATCGGAAGATCGAAGCCGGTGCCGGTCTTCGGCTCGCCGGCCGGTGCCAGATTGACGGTGATTCGACGGAGCGGCGCCTCGAAGCCGCTGTTGACGAGGGCCGCCATGATCCGCTCACGGCTCTCCCGGACGGCCCCGTCGGGGAGCCCCACCAGGTGGTACGCGGGCAGCCCCCGGGCCAGATCCACCTCCACGACGATCGGGCGCGCGGAGAGCCCGGTCAGCGAGGCGGTGAGGACGCGCGCGAGCACGTCGGGCGGGCGTGCAAGTCGCGCACCCCGAGACGAGACGTTACTCGAGGAGCTCGATCGTCTCGGTCCGCCGGTGGACGATAGGGATCAGCAGGTTCTGCCCGCCCGCCGACACGAAGGCGTCCATCCTGACGTCGCTCGTCTCCCGGCTGCCCAGGTACCCCCCCGACCGGGGGTCGAAGCTGAAGCTCCCCTGTCCGTTCCCCCTCCCCGTCAGCGAGACGTCGGCCCCCTGCTGGCGCCCCTCTCCCTCAAGGCTCAAGGTGGTCGAGTAGTCGACCTCGATCCGCCCGTCCCGGGGCGCGTCAGCGGCGACGCGGTAGCGGTTGATGCGTTGGACGTGGATGTCGAGCCCGTTCTGGCTCGTCTCCAGGACCAGCGTGTCGGCCCAGGTGGTCCCCGGCCCCACCGAGTCCCGCGGGAGAGTCGGGAAGAAGGTGCGGTAGGTCGTCTCGAGGTCGAGACGCTCGATCCCCGCCACGCCCGTCGGCGGGCGAACGGTCCGCACGTCGCCCCGGTGGCCCATCACCAGGACCACCGGCCGCCCGTAGAGGGCCGAGAAGTCGGGGACGGTGTCGACGGACACGCCCGAGATGGCGATCGAGTCGTGAACGACCGACAGGGCGACCGAATCGGCTCCGGTCTCCTGGACGGTCGTCGAGAATCGCCAG
>Ga0299913_10002070_pt1 | contig 15583 bp, 11 predicted proteins | sample RVTome_9_FD_201360 | JGI IMG/M metagenome (GOLD analysis project Ga0299913, IMG submission 201360) | Soil microbial communities from uranium-contaminated site in the Upper Colorado River Basin, Wyoming, United States - RVT155D38 (version 2) ...
TCGTCGAGGAGTTGTCGACGTTGTCGAAGACCGTCGGCTCGACGTAGTACCCGCGGGCGAGATCCTTCGGGCGACCGCCACCCGTCACGAGCCGCGCCCCTTCGTCGACGCCCTTCGCGATGTAGCCCTCGACGCGGTCGCGCTGCCGTTCCGACACCAACGGACCCATCTGCGACTTCTCGTCGAACGGATCGCCCACTCGGACCTTGGCGAAGTTGCCCGCCAGCGCCTCGACCAACTCGTCGTGGCGGTGCTTGCTGACGACGATCCGCGTCAACGACGAGCACACCTGCCCTGACAGCGTGCACTCGGCTCGGGCGATCGTCTTCGCCGCGGTGGCAAGGTCCATGTCGTCGAGGATGACCGCGGCCGACTTCCCGCCGAGCTCGAGCGTGCAGCGGGCGATGCGCTCGCCGCACAACGACGCGATGCGCCGACCTGCGGCCGTCGATCCCGTGAACGTGATCTTGTCGACACCGGGATCGCGCACAAGGAGCTCGGAGACCTCGCGATCGGCGGTCAGCACGTTGAGCACTCCCTGCGGCAGACCGATCTCCTCCGCAACCTCAGCGAAGACGTATCCCTCACCCGGCGCCTCGGGCGACGACTTGAGCACGACCGTGCAACCGGCGAGCAACGCCGGCGCGACCTTGTGGCAGATGAGCCCGACCGGAGCGTTCCACGGGATGATCGCACCGACGACACCGACGGGCTCGCGCACGAGCAGTCCGAACTCGCCCCCTCCGGTCGGCGCGCACTCCTCGACGAACGGGAACGTGTCGGCCAGCACGGCGTACGACTCGAGCGAGCGCGATCCGATCCGCGCCGCGTGCTGCGCGACCGAGAACAGGGCGCCCGTCTGGCGGGGCCAGAGCTGACCCAGCGCGTCACCGTGCTTCTGGAGCCCCTCGGCCATCGCTCGGAGATGCTCGGCGCGCTCGGCGTGCGAGAGATGCGGCCACGGACCCTCGTCGAACGCCTGCCGCGCTGCGGCAATCGCCCGCGAGATGTCGTCGGGGGCGGCCTCGGCGATCGTGTAGTACCGCTCTTCGTTCGTCGAGTCGATGACGTCGATCGTCGCGTCGGTCGACGGGGCGACCCATTCGCCGCCGATGAAGAACCGGTCGGCGTGCGCCACCGGTGCGGTCGTGGACGCTCCTGGCGTCATGTGTGTTCCTCTCGTTCGGACGTGCGGTAACTCACCGGCAGCCGCTTGATGCTGCCGTTGACGATCGAGCTCAGGCGCTCCACCGCCCCCACCACCTCGAACGACTCCAACCGGGCAAGTAGGTGCCGGAAGATCGTCTCGAGTTCGACCCGCGCCACGGGCGCGCCCATGCAGAAGTGCTCACCGAAACCGAACGCGAGATGGGGGTTCGGGTGCCGGTCGGCCTTGAAGGCGAACGGATCATCGAACACCTCCTCGTCGCGGTTGGCCGACGCGAAGTACAGCGCGACTTGCTCACCGGCGCGGACCTTCGTGCCCCGCACCTCACACTCCTCGGTCGCGGTGCGCGTGAAGTGGCTGATCGGGCTCACCCATCGCAAGATCTCCTCGACACCGTCGGGCAGCAGCTCGGGGCGGTCCTGCAGCTTCTCCCACTCACTGCGATGCTCGGCAAACGCGAGCAGACCGCCGCTCACGGCGTTGCGCGTGGTCTCGTTGCCGGCCTCGACCAGCAGCTCGCAATAGGAGACGAGCTGCTCGTCGCTCAGCGGCGCTCCGTCGACCTCGCCACGGAGGAGCTCGCTCATCAGGTCGTCTCGCGGGTCGGTTCGCCGCTCGTCGATCAGTTGACGGAAGTACGCGTGCACCTCACCGCGCGCCCGCTTGATCGTCTGCCCCGGCGACTCCCCGGGCCGGCGGTACTCCGGGTCGTCCTTGCCGATCACCTCGTTGGTCCAGCGGAACAGCAGCTCCCAGTCGTCGCGAGGCACGCCGAGGATCCACGCGATCACGGCCAGCGGGAACGGCGCCGCGATGCGTTCGACGAACTCGAGCTCGCCCGACGCGCCCACAGGGGCGGCATCGTCGAGGATCTCGACCGCGATCCGTTCGATGTCGTCTCGCCGGTCACGAACGGCGCGCTTCGTGAAACGCCCGTTCGCGACCTTGCGCATGGGCCCATGCCGCGGCGGGTCGAGCATGACCACCATCTCCATCGGCGGTATCACCACACCGGCGCGCAGAAGCGTGATCCCCTTCGCGCTCGAGAACTTCAGCGGCTGCCGGGCGATCTCGACGATGTCGGCGTGCTTGGTGATCGCCCAGAACGGCTCGTAGCCGTCAGGAGCGAAGTGGGCGACCGGCGCCTCGGCCCGAAGCGTCGTCCAGACGTCGTGCGGATAGCCACGGAGGGCGTAGCGCTCCGGATCGATCAGGTCGAGGACGTCGACGTCGGAGGTCATCGAGGCAGCCACGAAATCCGTAGCTCAGGCATCACAGAGTCTGAGCACCACCGCTTTGTGATGGCTGAGCCCCCCGAGAAGGTGGTTGAGACATCACAGAGCTGCCCGCCAATCGCGGAGGCGAGTCGACACCGAACCCGAGGGTCGTCGCCAAGTGCTGCGTCTCTCTGCGCATTTCCTCCCGACTGCGTCATCGTGGCTCCCTCGGCAGTCCGAGCAATCGCTCACCGATGATGTTGCGCTGGATCTCGCTCGTGCCGCCCATGATCGATGTGGCGCGGGACGCGAGGAACCCGACCGCCCAACGGTCGTCGTCCAGCGCGTGGCAACCGAGCGCGTCGATCGCCGTGTTGTACAACCGCTGGCTCGTGTTCGCCCAGAACAGCTTGACGAGGCTCGACTCGGCACCGAGGTCGTCGCCCCGCGCGAGGCGCTCGAGCGTGCGGGCGTTGTGCAGATGGAACAGCTCGACGTCGATCCATGACTCGACGAGCCGCTGACGGAGGACAGGATCGCGACTCCTCCCGTCCCGAGCGCAGGTCTCGATCAGCCGAGCCATGGCTTGCTCGTGGAGCACCTGCTCCTTCCAGATGAACGAGGCCCCGCGCTCGTTGGCCAGCGTCGTGTACGTGACCTTCCATCCGTCGTTCTCGGGACCGATGCGGTTCTCGACCGGCACCTCGACCCCGTCGAGAAAGACCTCGTTGAACTCGCTCGCGCCGGTGATCTGGCGCAGCGGGCGGACCTCGACCCCGCCGGCCGTCATTGGGATGGCGAGCATCGAGATGCCGCGAGGCCCGGGGGTGTCGCCGTCCGTACGCACGAGCGCGATGGCCCAGTTGGCGAACTGGGCGTACGACGACCAGACCTTCTGGCCGTGCACCACGTACGCGTCGCCTCGTCGCTCGGCCCGGGTGGTGAGGCTCGCCAGATCGCTCCCGGCGTCGGGCTCGCTGAAGAGCTGGCACCAGACGTCGTCGCCGGCGACGATCCTCGGAACCCATCGCCGCTGTTGCTCCGCCGTGCCATGCATGAACAACGTCGGGCCGACGAGGCTGAGCCCGACCCGCGCCAGCAGCGGTGGCGCGCCGGCCCGGGCCAACTCCTCGTTGTAGATCGCCACCTCCGCGGGCGACGCGCTACGGCCACCGTGCGCGACCGGCCAGTGGACCGCGACCCAGCCGGCGGCGTGCAACGTGCGATGCCACGTCTGCAACAGCTCGACCTCCTCCGGCGTCGCCGGGACGTCGACGTCGGGCGGCGGATGCTCCGCCAGCCAGGCGCGCAGCTCGTCGCGGAACCCGTCCGGACCGTCTGGCGCCCCGCTCGGTGACGCGGGCGTTAGAAGAGTGGTTCCCAGTCGGTGCCCCCTCTGCTCCCTCTTGCCCCTAGGTGCTACGGTCGTTTGTGACGCAGATGTTAGTTCACGGCCGCCAACTGGGCGAGGGGGCACACATGGAGCACCGGTCCTTCGGACAGACGGGACTCGAGGTTTCGGCCATCGGGTTCGGTTGCTGGGAGGTCGGCGGCGGCTATGGCCAGGTCGACGAGGCGGAGTTCGCTCGCGCCGTCGGCCGGGCCCTCGATCTCGGCATCAACTGCTTCGACACCGCCGAGGGGTACGGGATGGGCGCGTCGGAACGAGCCCTGGGGCAGGCGCTCGGACGGCGCCGCGAGGAAGCCGTCGTCGTCACCAAGTTCGGCATGAACTACCGCGACAAACCGAACCTCCGCGACAGCAGCCGTGAACGGGTGCTGGCCTCGATCGACAAGAGCCTCAAGAACCTCGGCACCGACTGGGTCGACGTGTTCATGATCCACTGGCCCGATCGGGAGACGCCGTTCGACGAGACGATGGCCGCGCTCGACGACGTCGTCCGCGACGGCAAGGTTCGGTTCGTCGGGCTCTCGAACTTCAAGCGCGACGAGATCGAGGCGTGCGCGCAGACGCGCCCGGTCGACGTCGTGCAGTACGGATGGAACATGTTCGACCGGCGGATGCAGCGGGAGATCCTCCCCCACTGCCAGGAGAACGGCATCGGCTTCATGGCGTACGGGTCACTCGCGTACGGCTTGCTGACAGGAACGTTCACGGAAGACATCGACTTCGGCAGCGAAGACTGGCGATCTCGCCAGGGGAAGATGGGCTCGATCAAGCTCTTCAACGCGCTCTTCGGGCCCGAGTCGTTCCCAAGCAACGTGAAGGCGGTCGACGAGCTGAAGGGGCTGGCCGCGCGCTACGGCAAGAGCCTCCCGCAGTTCGCGCTTGCATGGGCGATCTCCAACCCTGCCGTCAGCACTGCGCTCGTCGGGTGCCGCACGGTCGCCGAGGTCGAGGACAACGTCGGCGCGATCGGTTGTTCGATCAGCGACGACGACCTCGCGGAGATCGACGCGATCTTCGAACGCCACGGCGTCGACACGTCACCGGACTACTGGATCGAAGAGGCTTGACCGCCTGATGGGCACTGAGCTCGCCGGCAAGGTCGCGATCGTCACCGGCGGCGCCGGGGGCATCGGCCGCGGGATCGTCGAGCGCTTCGTGGAGGAGGGCGCGCAGGTCGTCATCGCCGACATCGACGCTGAGCGAGGGGAGCCGCTGGCATCCGAGCTGGGTGAGGCGGCCGCGTTCTGCCGCACCGACGTCGGTGCGCCCGACGACGTCCAGAAGGCCGTCGACTTCGCGGTGTCGCACTACGGCGCGCTCGACGTCATGTGCAACAACGCAGGGATCTCGGGCCGGCAACGCCGATTCCTCGACGACGAGCTTGACGAGTTCGAGACCTTGATGCGGGTGAACCTGTTCGGCGTCATGGTCGGATGCCAGCGAGCGGCGCGCCACATGGCGGCGCACGGCGGGGGCGCGATCGTCAACACCACGTCGATCGGGGGGATCAACGCCGGCGGTGGCTTGATGACCTACCGAGCCGGGAAGGCGGCTGTCGTCCATCTCACGAAGTGCATCGCGATCGACCTCGCCGAACACAACATCCGCGTGAACTGCGTCGCGCCCGCACACATCCCGACCGACATCAACGCGACGTACAGCCAAGAGCGGATCATCAAGCTCATGCAGCCGCTTCAGCGGATGGGCTCGCCGGCAGATGTCGCCAACGCCGTCGTGTATCTCGCGAGCGATCGCGCCGCGCAGGTGACCGGGATCGTGCTGCCGGTGGATGGCGGTACGACCGCCGGGCCGCCGATGGTGAACCCGAAGGACGTGATCGCGAGACGGGGCGGCGATGGCGGCTGATCTCGTGATCCGCGGCGGGACCGTCTACGACGGGAGCGGCGGGTCCGGTCGGCAGGCGGACGTGGCGATCGAGGGCGATGTGATCCGGGAGATCGCGCCGAACCTCACGGGCGCGCGCGAGCTGGATGCGTCCGGGTGCGCGGTGACGCCCGGCTTCATCGACATCCACACCCACTACGACGCACAGGTCTTCTGGGACCCCGCGCTTCGTCCGTCGTCGTACCACGGCGTCACCACGGTCGTCGCGGGGAACTGCGGCTTCACGATCGCGCCGACGCGCCCCGAACATCGCGACGTGATCGTGCACACGCTCGAGAACGTCGAGGACATGGATCCGGCGACGCTCACCGCGGGCATCGCCTGGGACTTCGAGTCGTTCCCCGAATATCTGGACGCGGTCGCCCGCCGCGGCACCGCGATCAACTTCACGGCCTACATCGGGCACTCACCGCTTCGCCTCTATGTGATGGGCGACGCCGCCTACGAGCGGACGGCCACGTCGGACGAGATCGAGCAGATGTGCACCCTCGTCCGCGATGCGCTCGCCAAAGGCGCGGCGGGCTTCTCGACCAGCTTCTCGTACGCCCACCGCGGCGTCGACGGGAACCCAGTGCCAAGTCGCTTCTCGGACCGTGATGAGGTCGACGCCCTGTTCCTCGCCGCGGGGCAGGCGGGAAAGGGCGTGGTGCTCATCACACCGGGCGAGCAGTGCAGCTATGCCGACGTCTACGAGTGGCAACCCCGCGTCGGACGGCCGTTCACCTACCCGTTGTTCGCCGCGCCAGGCGGGAGGCACCTCGAGCCGGTGAAGCTGCACGAGGAGGCGCTCGCGCACGGAGCGAATGTCTGGCCGCAGGTCACCCCGCGGCCCCTCACGATGCAGTTCACGATGGCCGACGCGTACAGCCTCAACACCGGCAAGGTCTTCGGTGAGCTGATGCAGTTCGACCGCGAGACGCGCCTTTCCGCCTACAACGATCCCGAGTGGCGGGCGCGCGCCGCCGCCGATCTCGAGGAATCGCCGATGCGGCCGCGCTGGCACACGTTCGAGGTCTCCGAATCGGAGCGGCACCCGGAGCTCGAGGGCCGGCGGGTCACCGAGCTCGCCCGAGAGCGCGACTGCGGGCCGCTCGACGTGATGTGCGAGTTGGCGCTGGAGGAAGATCTCACGACGCGCTTCCGTGCGTACATCGCCAACGACGACGTCGACGCCGTCGCCGACCTCCTGACGCACGACCACGTCGTGCTCGGGCTGTCGGATGCCGGCGCGCACGTCGACCAGCTGTGCGACGCTCCCCTGCCCACCGACTTTCTCGGCCAGTGGGTGCGCGAGCGACAGGTCATGCCGCTCGAAGCCGCGGTGCGGAAGTTGACCGGCGAGCCCGCCGACATGTTCGGCTTCGAACGCCGCGGCTACCTCCGCGAGGGGAACTGGGCGGACGTGTGCGTCTTCGACCCGCAGACCATCGCACCGGGGCCCACGCGGCGCGTGCGCGACTTCCCGGCCGATGCCGAACGACTCACCGCGGAGGAGCCGGTCGGCCTGCGCCACGTCCTCGTCAACGGCACGCCGATCCGCGTCGACGGTACGCAGGTCGACGGCGTGCTGCCGGGCCGGCACCCCGAGATAGCCGGGTGATCGAGCCGATCGAGATCCGCGTCGATGACGCGGTGCTCGACGACCTTCGCCGCCGGCTGATGTCGACTCGATTGCCGGACCAGATCGAGGACTCCGGCTGGGAGTACGGCATCCCGGTCGACTACTTGCGAGCGCTCGTCGAGTACTGGCTCGAGGGCTACGTCTGGCGCGCACAGGAGGCGCGGCTCAACGAACTGTCGCACCACCGCACCGTCATCGACGGTCAGCCGATCCACTTCGTCCACGCGCCGTCGCCGAACCCCGACGCGCTGCCGCTGCTGATCACGCATGGGTGGCCCGGCTCGATCGTCGAGTTCCTCGACGTCATCCCTCGGCTCACCGACGACTTCCACGTGGTGGCGCCGTCGTTGCCGGGGTACGGGTTCTCGGGGCCGACGACCACACCGGGGTGGGACACCTGGCGGATCGCCGAGGTGTTCGCCGAGCTCATGCGGCGGCTCGGGTACTCGCGCTACGGCGCGCAAGGAGGCGACTGGGGCGCGCAGGTTGCGACCCGCATCGGGGCGATCGACTCGGAGCACTGCGCCGCGATCCACCTCAACATGCCGTTGGCGGACCGGCCCGATGACGCCGGTCCGCTCACCGACCAAGAGAAGGCCGACCTCGCCGCACTGCAACAGTTCCAACGAGAAGAGGCCGGCTACGCGCTCGAACAGTCGACCAAGCCACAGACCCTCGGCGTCGCGCTCAACGACTCACCCGCGGGCTTGCTCGCGTGGATCGTCGAGAAGTTCCGCGCGTGGAGCGACTGCGACGGCCACCCCGAGAACGTGTTCACGCGGGATCAGTTGCTGACGAACGTGATGGTGTACTGGGTCACGCAGACGAGTGCGTCCTCCGCTCGGCTCTATTGGGAGCACCAGCACAACGCGAAGAACCCCGATCGGGTCGAGGTCCCGACCGGCGTCGCGCGGTACCCGAAGGAGATCCTGCGCTTCCCGCGCTCATGGGTCGAGCAGCGTTACAACGTCACTCACTGGGTCGACATGCCGCGCGGCGGCCACTTCGCCGCCATGGAACAGCCCGACCTGTTCGTCGACGACGTGCGCGCCTTCTTCCAAGCAAACTCGACGCAATAGGCATCGGCCACCGATGCCTATTGCGTCGAGAATGGGCTACCAGGCGTCAAGGATCGTCTCGAGCACGACGTCGGCCACCGCGAACCCTCCGAGGTGGCTCTCCTCCGGTCGTACCGCGAGCTCGCACGCCTGCAACAGCTCGATCGAGTGCTCGGCGTGCGCCAGCGGGACGATGTTGTCGGCGTCGCCGTGCCACCAGAACACCGGGACATGGATGTCGCGGATCGAGAAGCCCCAGTCGCGCCCGAACAGCGCAGCGTCGTGCGCCACCGCCGCGAACCGGCGGCGACTGGCATTGACGATGTCGTCGATGAACATCGCCTCGATGTCGGGGTCGGCGAACACCTCCCGGTCACCGGCGGGCATGCGGCTCGCGTAGAGGTTGTAGGCCTGATGGGTGAAGGGCACGAGCGGCTGGATGGCGAGCCACAGCCCCACACCCATCAGCGACCGCATCGGGCCGAGCAGCATCTGGAACCGAGCGGCGAGGTTCACGATGCTGGACCCAGGTGCGGCGTCGGGACCCGCGACCGGGCACACGCTGCCGAGGATGCCGACTGCTTTCACGCGGTCGGGGAACTCGTGGGCGCAGGCCAGCGCGTACGGCCCGCCGCCCGAGAGACCGACGACCGCGAACTCGTCCGCACCGAAGTGATCCGCGACCTTCAGCGCGTCGGGGGCCCACTCACGTATCGAGCCGTAGTTGTGATCGGTCGAGTCACCAACGCCCGGCCGCTCGACGCACACCAGGTTGACGCCGAGACGTTCGGCGGCTCGCCGGCCGACGAGCGGGATCTGCCGGCGCGCTCCGGGCGTGCCGTGGTGCCACAGGACCAGCCGTCCGTCGGGGTCGCCGAACTCCGCGTAGCCGAGCACACGGCGTCGACCGACGCGTACAACGCCCTCGGCCCGCGGCGGCTCGATCGAACGCACACCCGGCGTCGGGAGGCGGGGCAGTTTCACCGGCATCAGTTGTTCTCCGCGAGGTAGGCGGCCTCGATCTTGTCTACTTGGCCGGCGAGCTCGGCAGAGGTGCCGCTCAACACGATCCGCCCCCGCTCCATCACGTACACACGATCGGCGATCGCGAGCGCCTGGCGCACGTGCTGCTCGACGAGGAGCACGCCGACGCCCCGCTCATCCGCCGCGCTGCGGACGGCCTCGAGGAGGTTGGCCACGATGATCGGGGCGAGCCCGAGAGACAGCTCGTCGGCCAGCAGCACCTGTGGTTGCCGGCCGAGGGCTCGCGCCAGCGAGAGCATCTGTTGTTCGCCTCCTGAGCACAGTCCGGCCTTCCGATTCATGATCACCTCGAGCGCCGGGAAGTAGCCGAACGCGACGTCCGGTTCGACCGCGGCCAGCTTCAGGTTGTCGCCGACCGACATGTCCATGATCACCGACCGCTCCTCGGTCACGTAGCCGAGGCCCTTCCTGCAGCGCACGTGCATCGGTGATCGCGTCGGCGATCCGAGAAACTCGACCTCACCCGCAAGCGGCGTGAGCTCGCCCGCCAGCGTCAAGAGCGTCGTCGTCTTGCCGGCCCCGTTCGCACCGAGAAGGGCGACGACCTCTCCGGCATCGACGCGGAGGTCGAGATCGCGGACGACGGCCATCTTGCCGTAGCCCGCCGACAAGCCCCGCGCCGCGATGAGGGTGTCGCTCATTGGTGCAACACCTCCTCGACCTCGTTGGCGTGGCCGAGATAGGCGTCGCGCACGGCTTGGTTGGCGCGGATCTCGGCCGGTTCGCCGGAGGCGATCACGCTGCCGAAGTCGATGACGACCACACGATCGCAGGTCGACATCACGAGGCTCACGTCGTGCTCGACGAGGAGCACTCCCATGTTGCGCTCGTCGGCCAGCCGGCGGATGAGGCGCGCGAGCTCGTCGCTCTCGTTCTCGTCGAGGCCGGCCGCCGGCTCGTCGAGCAAGACGACCGACGGACCGGACGCGACCGTTCGAGCGATACCGACCAACCGGCGCCGGCCGTACGGGAGCTCGTCGGGCGTCTTGTCGAGGTGCGGCTCGAGCTCGAACTCGCGCACCGCGGCAACCGCGGTGGACGGCAGCTCGTGGCGGCCCGGCCAGAAGAGGTCAGTCACCCACGACAGCCGGGAGGCGCGCTGGTCGCTCCCGGCCCGGATGTTCTCTTCGACGCTGACGTCCTCGAACAACTCGAGGGACTGGAACGATCGCCGCAAACCCAGACGAGCGCGTTGCGTCGCGTTCAACCGGTCGATGGGACGGCCGTCGAACGAGATCGATCCTCGCGTGGCAGCGACGAAACCGGTCACGGCGTCGATGAGGGTGGTCTTGCCCGCGCCGTTCGGCCCGATCAGGCCGACGACCTCGCCGGGGCGGACGTCCATCGACACCTCGTTGACCGCCATCACCGAACCGAAGCGCACCGTCAGGCCGGTGATCGACAGCGTCGCCCCTGCTACCGGCTCCACCTCCGCCGGCGGGAGCGGTAGGCGCTGCGGCCGCGGCGCGACCAACCGCAACTTCTCCCAGAGCCGGCGATCGTGCGTGACGACGTCGGCGATCCCGTTCTGGTGCGCGATGAGGATCACGAAGACGATCAGCGAGCCGATGAGGAGATCCCACTGGTCCTCGAGGCTGATCCAGTCCTCGATGATGCGAGTGCCGATGCCGCCTACGGCGTTGGGTGCGGCGAACACCGCACCCAAGACGTAGCCGAGCCCTCCGATGACGGCGTAGCCCACGCTGTTGATCGACGCGAAGACATTGAACTCGTTGTAGGTGATGACCTGGCCCCGGAAGCCGACGAGGATCCCTGCGACCGCGGCGATGGCTGCGGCAACGGCGAATGCGTACAGCTTCACGCCGAACACCGAGATGCCGAGTGACGCCGCCGCCCGCTCGTTCGTGCGCACGGCGATCAGCCGGCGACCCGTGCGCGACCGGCGGAGGTTGGCGACGAGCAGCGAGAGCAGCACGAAGGAGATCAGGCTGACCATCGCCCAGGCGTGCGGGTGGTTGAACGCGTCGACCTCGAGACCGAACAGCTTCACCCGGCCGATCTTCGTTCCACCGTCGAGCGGTTGACCGAGGTAGTCGGGGTTGGCGAACACGACTTCGGAGACGAGGAAGCCGAGGCCAAGCGTGACCACGGCGAGGTTCACCCCGCGGGTCCGCAGCGCGGGAAGTGCGAACACCAATCCGACCGGGATCGTGAGCAGGATGCCGAGAACGATGGCGAGCTCGACGGGAACGTCGAGCCGCACGAGACGGCCCGCGATCAAAGCACCGATGCCGGCGAGCGCCCATTGGGCGAGAGAGATCTGACCGGCGTAGCCCGTGAGCACGACGATCGACAGCACCATGACGCCAGCCGCCAGCGTGATGTAGGAGGCCTGCGCCCAGTCCGCGTCCATCACTCCGAACAACACGGCGACGAAGATCGCCGCGCCGATCACGACGCCTCGAGGGTTGACCTCGCCCGTACCGAGCCGCGGCAAGCGCACCGCGACATGGGACCGCAGGGGCAGACCGCGACCGCGCACGACTACCACGAGGAAGATCACGAGGAAAGCGGGCATCCGGTTGAGCCCGGCGATGCGGTTCTGGTGGAAGAAGTCCGTGATGTCGCCGCCGTACAGCGTGGCCATCGACTCGCCGATGCCGATGATCAGGCCACCCACCAACGTCAACGGGAACGAGTGGAAGCCCCCGAGCAGCGCGGCGCCGAGGCCGGCGACCGTCACCACGATCGTGAACGTGGAGGCCGACAATCCGGTGAGCGGGGCCGCGAGGACGGCGGCCAGCCCGCCGAGCATCCCGCCGATCGTCCACGTGAGCGCGGCGAGGCGGTCGGGCGACCAGCCGAGGGTCTGCACGGCCCGTTCGTTCTGCGCGCTGGCATTGATCGCGAGCCCCGCGCGGGTGTAGCGGGTCCACGCCCACAACCCGAAGGTCAGTACGAGCGTGATGCCAACGAGATAGAGCCGCTCCTCTTGGACCCGGATGCCGCCCCAGTCGAAGACCTCATCCGGGAGGTAGGAGTCGACCGGCTGATTGGCGAACCCGTACCGCTTCGCGACGACGGCCTGGAGCACGCCGAGGAGACCGATCGTCGCGATGACGCGCACGATCGCCGCCGCGTTCCGCAGCGCGCGGAGAACGATCGCCTGGAACGCGAGGGACACGAGCCCGGCGGCGACCACGGCGACGACGATTGCGGGCATCGTGTCCCACCCGTATTCGTCCTGGAGATCGACGAACGCGAGGTAGGCGGCAGTGGTGCCGATCGCGCCCTGGGCGAAGTTGACGAGTCCCGACCCGCGGTAGATGAGCACCGCGCCCTGCGCGAACAACGCGTACGTCGCGCCGGCGCCGAGCCCGATGATCAAGAATTGCAGGAACGACTGCACCGTCACCTACCTCCCGGTGCCTGTTGCGACGCCTTTCAGGTCAGCAAGGGGCGGGAGCGCCGAGGGGCGAACCGCACAGAACCGCGTCGAAGCTGATCTCCGCCTTCTCGACGAAGTTCCCCTCGAGCCCGTCAGCGGATGCGTTTGGATCCCACGTGTAGACCGCCCAATGGTTCATGCCGGCGCGCTTGAGCAGCCCTTGGTGGTCCGTGTTCGGCGTCCAGTTCTCGCCGCCGAACATGTCGAGCATCGGCACGTCCTTGGCCTCGTTCAGCATGGCGGTGATGCTCGCACGGCTGAAGTCGGTGAGCTTGGCGTCGCGGATCATCTTGAGCAGCGCGTAGAGCCCGATCCACGACCGCATCGGGCTGCCCTTGAGGTTCGCCGGCTGGAGCGACTCGTCGCCGGACGCGGTCATGTCGGCGCGCAACGCCTTGTACACCGGCAGGTCGAACGTCGCCGGAGGGAACGCCCACAGGAACACCATCTGATTGGCGAAGTCGCCCAACTCAGCGACGCTCGAGTGCGCGAACGTGCCGATGGACCCACCGATCTTCAGATCGGTCCCGAGTTGCTGGGCGGCGCGAATGACCTGGACCGCTTCTTGTTCGCCGAGCGACAGGCTGACGCCGCCGACCCCCGCCCCCTGCGCCCCGAGAATGAACTGGCTGAAGTCCGTGGTGCCCTCCGGAACAGGAGCATCGAAGGGGAACGTCGCGCCGTCTGCGGCGTAGATGCCCTTCAACAGATCGAGCAACGCGGAAGCTTCGGCCAGGGAAACCCGGATGACGCCGATCTCCTTCACGCCGTCCTCGATGAGCGCCTTCGGCTGCAACAGGGTGACACCGGTGCCGGAAGCGTCCATCGGGTACATGAGCGGATCGTCCCAGTCTTGAGGAGAGACGTTCGACGCGACACGAGGGATCGCCAATGCGTCCATGGCCGCCCGCACCTCGGCCTGACCGGCAGTCCCCTGGTCGTTCACGGTCGCGACGACTCCCGCGCCATCGAGCTCACGTACGCACGCGACCGCCTGGTCGACGTTGGCGCCGTCGTCGCACGTGTGTACCTCGATGCACGAGCCGTTCGCACCGCCGCGCTCGTTGAAGGCTTCGGCGGATGCCTCGAGCGCGGTCGCCTGGTCCTTCAGGGAGATCTTCCCCGACTCGAAGACGGTCATCAGGCCGATCACCAGCTTGGGTTTCGAGGCGTCGCACGGGCCGTCGTCCCACAACCCGATCGCCTCGAAGTCGATCGCCTCGGTGCCGCCACCGCCGCCGCTCGCGCTCGCGGAGTCGGAACCGCCGGCGGCGGGTGTCTTCTCGTCGTCGCTGCACGCGGCGGCAACCAAGGCGACCGCCAGAAACGCTGCCAGCAATCGAGCAAAGGTTCTCGACATCCGCTGTCCCCCCTCCGAGGCGGTGGTTCCACCGCTCAACGGGCGGTCACAGTAGCAAGAAAGTGACAAGAGTGTTAGAGGTAGGGCATGGACGGATCGATGGCCACCTACGCCGACGTGGTCGAGGGCGTTCGCGCCACCATGGCCGCGTACACGCACGCGCTGGACGACGGCCGCACCGACGACGTCGTCGCCACGTACTGGCCCGACGGCGTCTTCGACATGCCGGGGCTCGGAACGTACGAAGGTCATGAGGCGCTGCGGAAGGCGTACGCCGGTTGGAAGCCGCGTGTGCCCCAGCGTCACCTCGTCGTCAACACGCTCGTGACCGACTGGAACGGAGACGAGGCAAGCGCGGTCAGCGACGTCGTGCTCGTCGTGCAGGGCGACTCGGGTTGGGCGGTGCAATTCGTTGCCCGCTACCACGACACGCTTCATTACGACGGTGAGGTGTGGAAATTCCGCGCCCGAAGGGTCGAGGCGTGATGCCGCCGGACATGAACTGGTGCAGCGTGCTCGAGCACCACGCCCGCCGCACGCCCGACAAGCCGCTTGCGGTGTTCCGGGACGAGGTCGTCACCTATGAGGGCATGGTCGAGCGCGCCGCCGAGGCGGCGGCTGGGCTCCAGGAGCGCGGCGTCGACACCGGCGATGTCGTCGGGCTGCTCTCCTACAACAGCATCGACTTCCTGACGACGATCTTCGCCGCCAACCACCTCGGTGCTATCGCCATGCCGATCAACTGGCGGCTTGCCGCCGAAGAGGTGCGGTACATCCTCGAGCACTCCGGGGCCCGCGTCCTGATCTGCGACGAGGAGCTCCTCGACCTCGGGAACGATGCCGCGAAGTCGCTCGACGCCGATCTCGTCCGGCAGCTGTCCGAGCTCGACACCAGTGGAGATCGACCAGCCCGCGTGCGTGTCGCGGACGACGACATCCACCGGCTGATGTACACGTCGGGCACCACGGGCCGGCCGAAGGGCGTGATGCTCACCCACGCCAACCTCGCGTGGAAGAACTACGCGCACATCACCGAGTTCGGCTTCACCGGTTCCGATCTCGGGCTGGCGTGTGGACCGCTGTACCACGTCGGCGCGCTCGACCTGACGACGACCTCGCTGATCGCGGTCGGGGCAACGACCATCGTCCATCGCGTGTTCGACGCGGCCAGCGTGGTCGACGAGATCGAGCGATCGCGTGTGACCACGGTGTGGCTGGCGCCGGCGATGGTCAACGCGATCATGGCGTTGCCCGACATCGAACGGCGCGACCTCTCGTCGGTGCGCGTCGTCATCAACGGCGGCGAGAAGATGCCGATCCCGTTGATCGAGCGGATCCAACGCACGTTCCCTTCGGCGTGGTTCGCCGACGCGTACGGCCTCACCGAAAC
>Ga0299913_10002071_pt1 | contig 15582 bp, 10 predicted proteins | sample RVTome_9_FD_201360 | JGI IMG/M metagenome (GOLD analysis project Ga0299913, IMG submission 201360) | Soil microbial communities from uranium-contaminated site in the Upper Colorado River Basin, Wyoming, United States - RVT155D38 (version 2) ...
GCGCTCTCCACATTCATCCGACCGGACCCTCGACGCGAACGCGATCGGCTGATCCGGAGGAATCGCCGCGACGGCCGCGCAGGCTCTCGCGCACCTCGGTTACCAGCTCGAAGTAGCGCTCGCTCTCGCGCGTCTGATCGTTGCGTGGCTGCTCGAGGTCGATCTCGACCACGTTCGTGACGCGCCCCGGGCGCGGGCTCATGACCACGACGCGCGTCGACAGGAAGACCGCCTCAGGGATCGAGTGCGTGACGAAGATGATCGTCGTGCCCGTCTGGCGCCAGATGTTCAACACCTCGGTGTTGAGGCGCTCGCGGGTCATCTCGTCGAGAGCGCCAAACGGCTCGTCCATGAGCAGCAGCGCCGGCTCGAGCGCCAGCGCGCGGGCGATGGCGACGCGCTGCTGCATGCCGCCCGACAGCTGGTGCGGGTAGTGGCGCATGAAGCTGCCCAGCTCGACCAGCTCGAGCATCTCCTTGACGCGCTTCTCGCGCGTCCGGCGGTCCATGCCCATCAGCTCAAGAGGCAGGCGCACGTTGCCCTGGACGTTGCGCCAGTCGAACAGCACCGGCGCCTGAAAGACCATCCCGTACTCGCGCCCGACGCGCGCCTGGTGGGCCGGCTTGCCGTTCACCTCGACCACCCCGGCGGTCGGCTTGATCAGGTCGCCCACGATGCGCAGGAGCGTCGATTTGCCGCAGCCCGACGGGCCGATGAGCGAGACGAACTCGCCCGGCGCGATCGACAGGTCGATGTCGGTCAGCGCCGTGGTGCTCGCGCCGCGCGTGGCGAATGTCATCTGCACACCGACAAGGCGGACGGCCGCCGAATCGGTCGTTGCCCGTTGGCCTTCGCTGCTCAAGTGCCCACCGACCTGTCCCCGCGCTGCCTCACCACGAGCACCTCCACCAAGCGAACGAGCATGAAGAAGACGATGCCGACCACCGCGGCGACGACGATCGTCGCCCACAGCTTCTCGGGACCGGCGATGTACTGCTGGTTGAAGTTGAGGATCGCTCGGCCCAGCCCGTTGGGCACGCCTCCCGGCCCCTCCCCGATGATCGTGCCGACGACGCTGGCCGCAGCGGCAATCTTGAGCGCGGTGAACAGGTACGGGACGCTGGCCGGCAGGCGCACCTTGCGGTAGACGTCCCAGCGGCTGGCGGCATACGAGCGCATCAGCTCGACTGCGCGCGGGTCGGGCGACCGCAGGCCGCGCATGACCGCGATCGTGACCGGGAAGAAGGTCAGGTACGTGGCGATGATCACGACGCTGGTCAGGCCGCGGCCGAAGCCGGTCACGATGAGCGGCGCGAGCGCGACGATGGGCACTGTCTGGCTGGCCACGACGTAGGGCACGAACGCCCGTTCCAGCACTCCCGAGTGGACGAAGATCGAAGCCAGCGCGATGCCGATCACCGCGCCCAGAGCGAAGCCGATCAGCGCCTCGGTCCACGTGTACAGGGCCTGGTCGATCAGGTAGTTGGCCAGGCTGTAATCGGCGTTGCGCTGAAAGGGCTCGCCGAAGGCGGCGAATATGTCCCACAGGTGCGGCAGCTGGCGGTCGGTCAGCTGCAGGAGGTGGAAGGGCGGCTCATGGAAATAGTCGATCGCCGGGATGCGCCACGGGTCGCCGGCCAGCCACTTGGCGCCCTCCCAGGCCACGGCCAGCAGGACCAGGAAGCCGACCAGACCCGCCGCTCGCCGGACCCCTGAGCGAAAGCCGGCAGCCATCCGCGCGGCCGTACCCTCAGTCGTTGGAACGCCCGCTGCGGCGGCGGCCGACTGGGCTTCCTGCTCCCTCTCCGACGTCATTCATTTCACTCTACCGAAGCGGTGCGCAAACAATCTCGAGGCACGGCCATCGCACCAGGCGAGACCGGGCTCGCTCGGCATTGGCCCACCGCGCGCGAGCACCCAAACCCACCGCGCGGATGAACCCGGGAAGCGCGTGCCGAATGTGCCGGCTCAGTCCAACCTTCGATGCCAGCGCGGCCTGCGTGAGCCGGCGCCTCCTGCGCGCAAGTCGGACGTCTCGACCTGCTGCGGCGGCAACTGTACGCGCGATGTTCGACCCGCTGATCGCGGCCTCCGGCCGCTTGCCTGTGCGCATGTCGGCCAGAGTGACAAAACCGGCTTATCAAGGGCTTAAGTGCCGCTTCACGGGCCTGATTTACGCTCGGCCGAGCGTGGCCCGCCGTCGCCGGCGACGCTTACGACTTCGCAGAGCCGGATATGTCGGTGTGACCGGAATCGACAGGCCGAGGCGGTCAGCGGACGGCTTGGTCGGAGATGTCGAGCGCGCGGTCGATGATTTCGAAGCCCTCTGCCAGCTGCTCCTCGGTGATGATCAGCGGCGGGTTGGTGTGGATGCCGTTCCAGCGGAACATGGTGTACAGCCCGTTGTCACGCGTGAACCTGGCGATCGCCTTCATCTCCTCGGACGTGCCGTTGTAGGGCGCCATCGGCTCGTACGGATCGCGCGAACGGACGACGTCGATCATGCCGAACAGTCCGATGTTGCGCACGGCGCCGACCGAGGGGTGCTTGTCCATCAGCCGCCGATGGTGGCCGGCCATGACCTCGCCCATGGCGCGCGCGCGCTCGATCAGCCCGTCCTCCTCGTACACGGCGATCGTTGCCAGCCCCGCTGCGCAACCCATCGGGTGCGAGTTGTAGGTCAGCCCGCCGTAGAAGATCTTGTCGCGAAAAGTCTCGGCGATCGAGCGTCGCATGCCCACCGCGCCGAGCGGCAGGTATGACGAGGTCAACCCCTTGGCCATCGTGATCAGGTCGGGCACGACGCCCCAGTGGTCTACCGCCCACCAGGCGCCAGTTCGGCCGAAGCCGCTCATGACCTCATCGGCGATCATCAGGATGCCGTGCCGGTCGCAGATCTCGCGCACGCCCTGGAGGTAGCCGTCGGGCGGAATGAGGATGCCGTTGGTGCCGACCACGGGCTCGAGGATGAACGCGGCGATCGTCTGTGGCCCCTCGTACATGATCACGTCTTCGAGGCCACGCAGCGACACGTCGACCGGATCCGGTTCCGGCTGGCCCCAACGGTGCGAATCGGGCACGCGCACCATGCCCCAGACGCCGTTCTCGGCCGCCCAGCGACGTGGGTCGCCGGTCGCCGTGATGACCTGACCGGTAGCGCCGTGATAGGAGCGGTAGCGAGCCAGGATCTTCTGGCGTCCGGTTGCCTGGCGGGCGAGCTTGATCGCGTTCTCATTCGCCTCCGCGCCGCCGTTGGTGAAGAAGAAGATGTCGATGTCGCCGGGTGCGATCTCGGCCAGCTTCTCGCCCAGGCGCGCGCGAGGCTCGGTGGCCATAAACGGATTGGCGTAGGCCAGCGTCTCGGCCTGCCTTTGTATTGCCGCGATCACGCGCCGGTCGCCGTGGCCGATGTTGACGCTCATGAGCTGCGAGTTGAAGTCAAGGAAGCGCCGTCCATCGGGCGTGTAGAAGTAGACGCCTTCGGCGCGCTCGACCGGGATCGGGTCGACAGCCGACTGGGCCGACCACTCGTACAGCGTGTGCTTGCGCGAAAGGGCGACGATCTCCTCGGCGGTCATCGATCCCGGCGCGACGGAAATGCTCATGGCGCACGAACCTCCTCTGCGGCCCGAGTGTAGCCCAGCAGACGCAGAGACCCGGGGTGTCCCCGGGGGTCCCTTTCGGCCCCCTGACAGCAATCCGCTGGTGCGGAATCGCCGTGCAGACCGATTCCGGGCGGGCCATACTGCTGCGAACGGGTGACTACACCCGCAGACAACCGAATAGTCAGCGGAAGTCAAACCGCCCCAGCGGCTGACGTGCCCTCGCCGTCCAGGGTGAACCGCAGTATGACCGTCGCCGTGCCCCGTCGGTCTCGAGAGAGGGAGGCAACCTCGGGATGCCGGACAACCGACGCGCGCCCCGCAAGCTACTCGTTTTCACGCTTGCTCTGCCGATTTTTGCCCTCGTCTACGTGACGACGTTTGGCAGCCGGCTTTGGGCTGCCCTGCGTCCATCCGTTGCTGCCTTCCTCGGTGCCACGGTCATCACTTCGGTCTATGCCGAGGAGGCGCTCAAGCGCGCCCCGGCCACGCCCATGCGCGCCGCGGCCACGCTCGCCCTCGCCATCGCCCTGGTGGCGCCCGCAGTATCTCCCGCACCAGCTGCTGCGGCGCCTAATCCAGCCGAGTCAGTAATCGCCGCGGCGCGCTCTTACGTCGGCTCGAGGTACAAGCTGGGAGCCGAGGGCCCACGCACATTTGACTGCTCAGGTCTCATCTTCCGGGTTTTCGCCGACGCGGGCGAGCTGCCACGCGTGGGCGGCCTGCGCATGCGGGCGGCCGGCTACATGCGCTGGTTCGTCTCGCGCGGGCTGTTCACCAAGAAGGAAGCAAATGCTCGTCGCGGCGATCTGGTCGTCTGGAACAACGGCGCCCACATCGGCATCTACCTTGGGGACGGCAAGGCGCTGAGCGCGCTGGTCAACCCGTGGGGCATTAGCGTCCACCGCATCGACAGCATCAAGATGAAGCTGACCCACTTCCTGCAGGTCAACTGGAGCCGCGGCGATGGCAGCGGCGACAGCGATGGCCCGGGTAAGCCCGAGGACCCCAAGCCCAAGCCGCCCAAGCCGCCCAAGCCCGACGCCCCGCGCCCTGACCGGCCGGAGCAGCCAGACAACCAGGGACCCTCGGCCGCAGCCGACAACGACGCCCGTCCGGAGCGCTTCAATGCCGTCGCGACGGGCACGATGAACCTGCGCCAGGACGCCGATCCGACTGCGCGGATAATCGGCTGGGTCGGTCGCAACGCGTCGTTCCGGATCGTCGATCGTGGCAACAGCCCGGCCGGCTACCTCTGGTTCGAGGTCGAGCTGCGCAACGGCAAGCAGGGCTGGGTGTACTCGCGCTGGGTGCGCGAGCCCTAATAGCCGGTCAGCAATAGCCGGTCAGCGTCAGTCGACGGGCGCTCGCCCGTCGACGTACTCCGGCCCGACGATCACCTTCAGGCTGGCCGGCTTGACCTGGCACTCGAGCGGCGTCTCACCGAGGTCGTACGAATCGGCGCGGCACGGCAGCGCCGAGCGTGCGGAAATCCTGACGAAGTTGGATCGGTACGTGCTGACGTGCGGTGAGTAACCTCGCCGCCCGAACATGATCGAGGCCAGATGGCGCAGCAGCTCGAGCTTCGAGAAGTGCCGAAAGACGCGCACATCGAAGCGGCCGTCGTCGAGCCGCGCGTCGGGCGCGACGGTCATGCCAACGCCGGTGTAGGCGCCGTTCGAGACGGTCGTCATCAGGCCGCGCGTGTGGACAATCTGCTCGTGGTCGAGCTCGATCTCCATGCGCGCTGGCCGATAGCGGAACGCCACCGCCAGGACCTTGAGCGGCGAGCCCCAGTCACCGTCCTCGAAATGCTGCGCGGCGCCGAACATGGCCGCGTTCATGCCCACTGACGCCGTCTCGAAGAAGATGCGGCCATTGGCGACGCCCACGTCGATCGTCGCAACGCGCCGCGCGGCAAGCACGCGCGCGGCCTCTTTCAGGTCGCGTGGCACGGCCAGCATTCGCGCGATGTTCATGACGCTGCCCAGCGGCAGAACGCCGAGTGCCACGCCCGTTCCCAGCAGCAGCTGGCCAATCTGGCCGACGGTGCCGTCTCCGCCGGCGGCCACGATGAGCGGCTCCTGCGCCGCGAGCGCCTGCTCGACCGCTCGCTTGGCGTCCTCCTCCGATTCAGTCGCCACCACACGCGCCAGCACGCCGGCTGCGGCCAGGACCTCCCGCACCGCCTGCTCGTCCGGCGATCCGGTCGCGCCGGGCACTTTCTGGCCGGCATTGGCGTTCCAGATGACCAGCACCGGTCGCGATTCGGTCACCGCTGGCGCTCCTTGGCCCGACGGTAGAGAGCCATCAAGGCGATCAGGTACGACAGGCCGAGCATGTACGACGCGGCCACGTCGGTCGGCCAGTGGTGGCCCTGGTAGATCCGGCTCGGCCCGACCAGCCCGACCATCGCCACCAGGCCGAGCGACAGCGGCCAGCGCACGTGCGGCGGCCGGACGACGCTGTAGACCACGAAGGCCATGAAACCGTAGGTTCCCACGTAGGTCAGCACGTGGCCGCTCGGGAAGCTCGAGCCGCCCAGCGGGGCGAGCACGACACGCACTTCCTCTGGCAGTGGCCGTGGCCGGCGCACGAACCACTTGACGACGGTCGAAATGAAAGCCGTCCCCCACGCCAGCAGCTGGAACGCGGCCTCGGTGCGCATGCGCATGACAAGCATCGTCGCGATCGCCAGTGGCGGGATGATGCGACTCTGGGGCGGGAAGCCGGGCCACGAGGCGGCCTCCATCAGCAGGGCCAGCGAGCGATGCTGGCGCGCCTGCCAGCGCAGTGTTATGGCGACGTCGAGCCCGTCACTCCGCCGCGCCTTGACCATCATGAAGAGCGCGCCAAAGCCAGCCAGCGCTGCGCCGGCTACGAGCATCCCGTTGCGGCCGCGGACTAGTGTCATCCACGGCGTCACCGTGTGAGCAGTCACATCCCGATTTGAGCGTCCCCGCCGAATGCGCGCAAGACCAGCTGCGACGCGCGGCGTATCAACTTCGATCACAGCCTGAAGGTGCTGGCCTCGCGTCCCGGGTGTACCTCGAGTCGACCGGCGGCAGCTCGGCGTGCGTCGGCGAGCATCTCGTCGAGCTCCTCGTCGTTGTGGGCGGGATCGTGGTGGAAGGTGACCAGCTGGCGCGCGCCGGCCATCTGAGCCAGCGCGACCGCGTCGCCGATGCGGCTGTGCCCCCACCCGACACGCTGGTCATATTCGTCGGCGGTGTACTGGGCGTCGTGGATGAGCAGGTCGGCTCCACGGGCGAGATCGTGGCCCGATGTCCAATCGGGCTCGCCGCCCAGCTCGGCCACGCCCAGCGCCGGCTCGTGGTCGGGCAGGTAGGCAATCGTCGTGCTGCCATCCGAGATCCGATAACCCAGCGTCTGGCCGGGATGAATGACGGTCTGCGCGCTGACCTCCAGCCCCCCAACCGTGAACTTGCCGATCGGCGCGTCATGCAGCTCCAGCCTGGCCGCCACGTCGCGCAGCCGAACCGGGAAGAGCGGCGGCGAGAGGTAGCGCGTAAGTCGCGTGCGCAGGTCCTGGGTGGTCGAGGGCGGACCCCAGACGTGGACGTCGAAATCGTCGAGGAAGAAAGGCCCGAAGAAGCCAAGTCCCTGGATGTGGTCCATGTGCAGGTGGGTAAGAAGAATGTCGATCCGACGCGGCTCGACGAAGGTGTCGCCGACGCGGCGTATGCCAGTTCCGGCATCGAGGATGACGATCGTGCCGTCGCGACCCTCGATCTCGACACACGAGGTGTTGCCGCCGTAGGCGACGGTGTCGGGACCGGCGCTGGCGATCGAGCCGCGCGTGCCCCACAGGCAGACGCGCGTCGCCCGCTCGTCGGCGGCTGGGACCGTCACGCCTGCTTGCGCGCCCAGAACATGGCCACGCCACCGATGAGGTGCCCGCCGCCGCCGACGAGCGGAAATGCGGTCACCTCTATCTCGCGGTGGCTGCCATCGAAGCCGCGCATCCACACGCGGCGGTGAACTGGCCGCTTCTCGCGCAGCGCGACGACCAGCGGCGGCTGATCGTCGGGCACCGGATTGCCCTGCTCGTCGCGAAAGGCGAGCATCCGCCGTCGCTCCTCGAGCGGCAGTTCGCCGACCTCATCGAAGCGCTGGCCGAGCAGGATCTCGGCCGGCTCGTTGAAGTAGAGCAGGTCGCCCTTGTCGTCGGCCAGCAGCATCGGCACGGCCATGCCCGACGCGAGCTGGCGCATGAGGATCAAGCCAATGTCACGTTGCGGCATGGTGCGATTGTGCCCTGTCTAGCGGTGCTCCGGAAGGCTGCACCGGCCAAGTGCCTCCACTTCTGCCCTGCGCGGGCCCCTGACTGACAAATCGCGCCTGCCAGCACCCAACGCGCCCCATACTTGGAACGTGGTCGATGACGTGCTTGATGAGCCGCTCGTGTGCACGCTGTGCGACCGGCCATTGGGTCACAGCACGGACGATCAGCCCGACTGGCCGGCCGGGCCGATCTGCGGTGACTGCTACCAGGCGCGCGAGATGGACAACGAGATCTGGTGGTCAGAGCAGGACGAACAGGAATGAGCTTCGACGTCATCGTCATTGGGCTGGGCGCGATGGGCAGCGCGGCGGCGTACGAGCTTGCCCGGCGCGGTGCGCGCGTGCTGGGCATCGAGGCCTACACGCCGGCGCACGAGCTCGGCTCGTCGGGCGGCCTGACGCGCATCATCCGCTTGGCCTACTTCGAGCACCCCGACTACGTGCCCCTGCTGCGGGCGGCGTGGGAATCGTGGCCCAGCCTTGCCGCCGAGGCGGGCGACGACCTGCTCCTTCAGACCGGCGGCCTGTACATCGGCCGGCGTGGCAGCGCGGTGCTCGAGGGGTCGCTCGCCAGTGCGCGACAGCACGGTCTGGAGCACGAGCTGCTCGACGCGGCGGAATCGAACCGGCGCTTCCCGGCGCTCCGGCTCGATGACGACATGCAGACGCTGTACGAGCCGCTCGCGGGCATCCTCTTCGCGCAGCGCTGCATCGCCGCCCACCTCCGCCTGGCGGCCGCCCATGGCGCCGAGCTGCGCTTCGAGGAGCGCGTCGCCGGCTGGACGAGCGGCGACGGCGGGCTGGCCGTGACCACCGACCGCGGCACGTACCAGGCGGACAAGCTGGTCATCGCCGCGGGCCCGTGGCTGGCGTCGCTCGTGCCCGGACTCGACCTGCCGCTGACCGTCGAGCGCAACCCGCTCTTCTGGTTCGAGCCGACGGCGACCCCCAAGCTGCTGGCACCCGACCGATTGCCGGTCTGGATCATGGAGCTCGATCCCGACCATGCCTTCTACGGGTTCCCCGCCCTGGCCGCCGGGCGCGATGGAAGCCCGGCCCAGGGTGTCAAGGTTGCTCGCCACCACGGCGGACGATCCGTCGATCCCGAAAGCGTCGAGCGCGAGGCGACAGCCGCCGACGAGGCGGTCGTGCGCGGCTTCATCGAGCGCCACATGCCCGTGGCCAACGGTCGGCGGCTCGACGCGCGCGTGTGCATGTACACCAACACCCCCGACTTCAACTTCATCCTCGACTTCCATCCCGCCGATCAACGCGTCGTGATTGCCTCGCCCTGCTCGGGTCACGGCTTCAAGTTCTCAAACGTCATCGGCCGCGTCGCGGCCGATCTGTTGCTCGAAGGCACCACTCCTTTCAAGATCGGCTTCCTTTCGCTCGACCGATTCGGCTCGACTACGCACGTCTGATGTCTTGACCTCGGTCGTTGCCGGGGAATATTGTCGAGCGAGCCACGCACCACCGGGGATGTGCCGACAGGACTCGCGGTCCCCAGACTGCGAAGTGCCGGCGGTGCCCCGCCGGCTGGACGTTGCAAGAGCGGTGCGTTGGGGCAACGGAATCCGGTCGTTTGCCTACCTGGCACTGCGTATCGGTTTATATTCGAGTGACCCGGTCAGCCGGAGCGGCGGCACCCCAGTCGTCGTCGCCTCAAGACCCCGGTGGCTGGCCTGCTTGTAACCTGGTACGGAGGAGGTGAAGCAAGCCCAAGCTTCCGGCGCTCGCGCGACCCGCGCGCGCTCTCTAATCTGCTGCTCGCGCGACCCGCGCGCTCTTTCTGTGGAACCAAACCACACACAGGAGACGAATGCCTTGAAGAGGCTCATTGTTGTTCTTTCGACGTTGGCCCTGACCTTTGGGGCCCTAGCCGGACCGGCGTTAGCGAAGAAGCCGGGCAAGGCCAGCGAGGATCCGGCACGTGCGCCGTTCTCGGACAATCTCCCCAACCCGCTGGCCGAGAAGCAATCCGCGCTCAGGACAGCCGCTCAGGAAGCAATGCTGACGGGCGAGGCGCGCGCACGCGGCCGCAACAAGGTGGTCCGGCTGCCCAGCGGGCAGTTTGTCGAGCTCGCTCGCGTCGACGAGGACTCGATCTTCACCATCCTCGGTGAATTCGGGAACCAGGTGGATCCGGTCTGGGGTGGTGACCCCGGCCCGCTGCACAACCAGATCCCGGAGCCTGACCGGTCGGTCGACAACACGACCATCTGGACCGACGACTTCAGCCGCGACTACTACCTGGACGTCCTCTTCAGCGAGGAGCCCGGCGCGGTCTCGATGCGCAACTTCTACATCGAGCAGTCCTCGGGCCTATACGCCGTGAACGGCGACGTGAGCGACTGGGTCCAGGTCCCGTACAACGAGGCTCGCTACGGCACGAACGACTGCAACAGGGATGGCGACACCGACGACGACGTCGACAGCATCGTCTGCTCGACGGTGTGGACGTTCGTCCAGGAATCGGCCAATGCCTTCGCCACCCAGTTCGCCACCACCGCCGAGCTGAACGCGTACCTCGCGCAGTTCGACGTCTGGGATCGCTATGACCACGACGGCGACGGCGACTTCGATGAGCCGGACGGCTACATCGATCACTTCCAGGCGGTTCACGCCGGGGAGGGCGAGGAGACTGGTGGCGGCGCCCAGGGCAGTGATGCCATCTGGAGCCACCGCTGGTACGTCCAGTTGACGTGCATCGGCTGCGGCGGTCCGACCGTCGACGGCGACGTCGTGCCCTTCGGCGGCACCCAGATCGGCGATAGTGACTACTGGATCGGCGACTACACCGTCGAGCCTGAGAACGGCGGCGTCGGCGTCTTCGCGCACGAATATGCGCATGACCTCGGCCTGCCTGACCTGTACGACACCAGCGGTAACACGGGTGGTGCGGAGAACTCCACTGCCTTCTGGACGCTCATGTCGTCGGGGTCCTATGGCAGTACCGGCAACCCTGCCGATGGCATCGGCTCGAAGCCAATGCACATGGGCAACTGGGAGAAATTCCAGCTTGGCTGGCTGAAGTACGAGGTCGCCTTCGCCGGCGCTACCTCGACCCACAAACTGGGCATTGCCGAGCATCGGACCAAGAAGGCGCAGGGCGTCTTCGTGGTGCTGCCCGACAAGATCGTCCCGCTCGAGCTCGGCGCTCCGTGCGCCGGCTGCGGCAGCCAGTTCTACTACAGCGGCTCGGGCGACAACCTCGACAACACGATGGTGAAGTCGGAGACGCTGCCGGCCGCTCCCGTCCAGCTCACGGCGCAGGTGCGCTACGAGATCGAGGACGATTGGGACTATGCGTACCTGACCGTCAACGGGACGTCGGTAGAGACAAGTGAGTCGACGAACACGAACCCGAACGGCCAGAACTTCGGCTTCGGCATCACCGGCGACACCAACGGCAACTGGGTCACGCTGACTGCTGACCTGTCCGCGTTCGCCGGCCAGACCGTCGACCTGGGCTTCCGCTACTGGACCGACGGCGCCGTCGTCGAGTCCGGCTTCCAGGTCGACCAGATCGACATCAACGGCACGTTGATCGGCACCGCGGAGTCCGACGAGGGCTGGAGCTTAGACGGCTTCCGGACCACGACCGGCTCCGAGACGCAGGCGTTCTTCAACGCGTACGTGCTCGAGTACCGGACCTACTGGGGCTTCGACGAGTCACTGAGGACCGGTCCCTACAACTTCGGGTTCCTGAACACGGCCCCGAACTGGGTCGAGCACTTCAACTACGAGGACGGACTGCTGATCAACTACTGGGATGACTCATTCGCCGACAACAGCGTTGGCGATCATCCCGGCGGCGGCCTGCTGCTACCCGTCGACGCGCATCCCGACATGGAGCACTGGGCAGATGACACGCTGATGCGGCCGCGCCTCCTGTCCCGTGACTCGACCTTCGGCAAGGCCCGTGTTCCGAGCATCACGCTGCATAACAACGGCGTGCCCGTGACGCTGCCATCCAAGCCGGCGGTCTCCGTCTTCGACGACTCGAAGTCGTACTGGACGGACTGCGACAGCCACGGCTGCACCGATTCGCACCCCGGCCGCTACCAGCCGGGCTGGGCGAGCGTTATGGTTCCGAACACCGGGACGCAGATCAAAGTGGTCAACGTCTCCGGCAACAAGGCGTTCATGACCGTCAAGGTCTACTAGACGTCCATAGCCGCTCATAGCGAGCGACTCCGACGAGGCCCGCCCGGTTCGCCGGCGGGCCTCGTCCTTTTAAGAAGGCTCTGTTGACAGAACGCACCAGAATCCGGGCGGGCCTTGTGCTGGCCATCGCGTTGATGGCTATGCCGGCAGGCTGCGCACCGGGGCAAGAACGACCACCAAGCCAGACCACTCCCGGCGCGGAAGTCTCACCGCCCAGCTCAGAAGCCCCGCCGCCCAGCTCACACCCACCGGCTGCCTCCCCCTCGCCGACCCGTGTCAGGCCGCCCCGGCCAAGCCTGGAGATCCCGCCGCCCATCTACTGAAGCGGTTGGGCAGGATCACGGACTGACCGTTCCCAGAGTTTGCCTATTGACCCGCGCAGAGAAGCAGTCCTAGCATCGGCTGACCATCACCGGCGCGGACCGAGGAGTGTGGTCTTGTGAGGTGAGGGGGGAACGGCCGGCCGCCCAGAAGGCCGGCATCGAGAGGAGGGAAGCGTCCGGCATGCGACGTTTTCTAGTGATGCTCGCCCTGGTCGCGATGACTATCGCGACAGCGGCACCGGTAGCGGCGCGAGAGCGCGAGTTGGGCGAGGGGATGGCCCTGCGGCCCAGCGAGCGCTTCCAAGCTAGTAAGTCGCTGAGCGGTCGCATCGCACAGAGCGATGAGGGACTGCTCGCACGCAATGACAGCAGGCTGGTCAACGTCATGATCAAGTTCGATCTGGACGCAGTTGCCAGCTACCAGGGTGGTGTGGAGGGCCTCGCGCCGACCAGCCCATCTGCCACAGGCAAGACTCTCAAGGAAAACAGCGCCGCGGCACAGGCCTACAGGCGCTACATCGACGGACGCGCCAGCACCCTGCGGCGTTCGATCAGGGCAACCGTACCCGGCATGACCGTCGGCAATACGTTCCTGGACGCGTTCGGCGGCATGGCCGCCCGCATCCCGGCCAACAAGGCCAAGGATCTGCTCGAGATTCAGGGCGTGTCGGCGGTGATGTACGACAACGTCGCCCAGCCGCTGACAGACGCGTCACCGGCATTCATTGGCGCCGACCAGGTCTGGCCCGGCATCGGGGGCTCCACCACGGCTGGGGAAGGCGTCATCGTTGGCGTCCTCGACACCGGCATCTGGCCAGAGCATCCCTCCTTCGCGGATCCCGGCATCGACCATCCGGGCGGCAGCTATGGCTGCGAGTTCGGCGACGGTGTCGATCCCGACTTCGGTGCGGACTTCACCTGCAATGACAAGCTGATCGGGGCATATGCGTTCCTTGAGACGCAGATGGCCTTCACGACCATTGCCGACGAGGCCTACTGCAACGACGCACAGACGGAATGCAGCGCGCGCGATGCGGACGGCCACGGCACGCACACCTCGAGCACCGCGGCCGGCAACTCGCTTGCCTCGGCGGAGCTCTATGGCGTCGAGCGCGGGCCGATCAGCGGCATCGCCCCGGGCGCCCATGTCATCCACTACCGCGTCTGCATCGACGGCTGCTTCAGCTCAGACTCCGTTGACGCGGTTGAGCAGGCGATCATTGATGGCGTCGACGTCATCAACTTCTCGATCTCGGGCGGGAGCAATGCCTACTCCGATCCGGTCGAGCTGGCATTCCTCGACGCGTACGCGGCCGGGATCACGGTCAATGCATCGGCCGGAAACGATGGCCCCGGCGCGGCAACCGCGAACCATGCTGGTCCGTGGGTCAACACGGTCGGCGCATCGACGTCCGACCGTCATTTCCTGACAACCCTGCACCTGAGCGCCGACAACAGCGACACGCTCGACATCGAGGGCGTCACGGTTACGGCGGGAATCGGCAGCCCGATGCCGGTGGTGCTCGGCAGAGACACCGCAAGCGACGAGCTGTGCGATATCGAGGCGACGGCCGGTGACTACACCGGCACTATCGTCGCCTGCCAGCGTGGCGCGATCGCGCGCGTCTTGAAGAGCTACAACGTGGATGCCGGTGGCGCAGCAGGAATGATCCTGTACAACGTCTCCGTCACGGACCTCGAGACAGACAACCACTATCTGCCCACCGTCCACGTCAACGACCAGAGCGAGACCATCGAGGACTTCGTCGACACGCACACCGGCGTGACGGCCTGGTGGGATACAGGCATAGCGTCCGCCGTCCCAGGAGACGTCATGGCGTCGTTCTCCTCACGCGGCCCGCTGGGCGATTTCATCAAGCCGGACGTGACCGCGCCCGGTATCCAGATCCTCGCCGGCAACTCGTTCGATCACCTGGACGACCCAGTTGACGGTTTGGGTCCGGATGGCGAGCTCTTCCAGGCAATCGCCGGCACCTCGATGTCGAGCCCGCATGCGGCCGGCGTCGCGGCGCTGATCAAGGCCGTGCATCCAAGCTGGACGCCCGGCCAGATCAAGTCGGCGATGATGACCTCATCCGTCCAGGACGTCCTCAAGGAAGACGGCTCTACTCCGGCCGATCCGTTCGACCGCGGCGCAGGGTCCATCAGGGCCAATCGCGCGGTCAATCCGACGGTCACGTTCGATGTCGAACCTGTCGACTACTACCAGTCAGCCGGCGATCCGTTGAGTCGAATCGATCTCAACATCGCCAGCGTCAACGCGCCGCAGATGGACGGGATCATCTCGACCACGCGCACCGTGCGCAATGTCAGCGGCACGCAGCAGACGTTGAATCTCTCGGCAAGCGGCGCAGGGGGCAAGATCAATCTCACGCCCAACAAGCTGTCGCTTGCTCCCGGCCATTCGAAGAGCTTCACTGTCTTTATCAACGCCACAGGCCTGGCCGATGGCCAGTACTTCGGCCAGATCAAGCTCGATCCCCAGACGGCCGGCTACAACAACGCCATCCTTCCGGTCGCCTTCCTGAAGGCTCCGGGCGACGTGACGCTGTCGCATGAGTGCGAGAGCGGCACAGTCAGCCAGGGCGCTGAAGTCGAGTGTGAGGTCAGCGTCACCAACTGGTCGTCCACGGACGCTCACGTCTCGGTACGCGTCAAGAGCAAGACCCCCAGCCGCATCAAGGTCAATGACTGGTCTGCCGGTAACCAGCGGCCCAAGGGTTTCCAGTGGAATGGAACCCTGGGCCCGGCACTGCCGCCCAGCGTCGACGGCCTGCTCACTCCGGGTGACGGGTTCTACGACGTCTCGGGCGACCTTGGAGCCGGCGACCTGTACACCGACGAAGAGATCGGCAACTACGGTCTGCCGACCCCGTTGCGGTACGGCGATGTCGACTACAGCACTGTCGGCGTCGTCTCGAACGGGTATCTCGTGTTGGGCGGCGGAACCTCGGCGGACGTCGAATTCGTCCCCCATGAGTTCCCCGATCCGGTCCGTCCCAACAACGTCCTGGCCCCGTTCTGGACGGATCTCAACCCGGCCGACGGCGGCGAGGTTCACGTCGGCGTCTATAGCTCAGGAATCGGCGGCGCGCCTTCCTTCTGCTTCTACGTCTTCCAATGGACCGGCGTGCCGGTCTGGGGGACCTCTGGAGCGGAAA
>Ga0299913_10002072_pt1 | contig 15581 bp, 10 predicted proteins | sample RVTome_9_FD_201360 | JGI IMG/M metagenome (GOLD analysis project Ga0299913, IMG submission 201360) | Soil microbial communities from uranium-contaminated site in the Upper Colorado River Basin, Wyoming, United States - RVT155D38 (version 2) ...
GCCTCCGGAGGCGACCTCGGCCATATCCTGCGCGTACGTCTGGGCGTTCATGGCAACCATGATGTCGACGCGGTCGGCCCGGGCGCGGTAACCGTCTTTGGTCACGCGTACTTCATACCACGTCGGGAGACCCTGGATATTCGAGGGAAAGTAGTTCTTTCCGACGACCGGAATACCCATCCTGAAAACGGATTTCATCAGCAGGCCGTTCGCACTCGCGGACCCGGTACCGTTGACCGTGGCGATCTTGACAACGACGTCGTTAACCGTGGACACGAAGCATCTTACCTCTGACTGAAAAAGGAGAATCTTTTAGACAGGATTGGGCCGCAAAAGTCATGGCTTTTCTGCGAATGGGGTCTCTTTATGAGCGGTGGCTTGATGTCAAGCGATGGCTTTGACCCTTTGGGGCTGCGGCGCGGGCTTTTCGTCGCCCGCGTACGGGAGCAGGATGGTCGACTTCTGCATGTCCCAGGCGCCGGTCGGACAGCGCTCTGCGCAAAGGCTGCAATGCACGCAGAGGTCCTCGTCCTTCACCATCACGCGGGCGGTGTGCGGCAGGCCTTCCGAAACGTACAACTCCTGACTCCGATTTTCCGCCGGTGCCGACAGACGCGTCCGGAGATCGTCTTCCTCGCCATTGTGTGTAATGGTCAGGCAATCGACCGGGCAGATGTCGATGCAGGCATCGCATTCGATACACAGCTTGGCGGTGAACACCGTCTGGATGTCGCAGTTCAGGCAACGCTCGACTTCCTGGATGGTCTGGTCCACGGTGAAGCCGAGTTCCACCTCGATATCGATTTTCCGGAAGCGCTCGCGCAAATCGACGTGCGGCATCAGCCGCCGTTCGGCGGTGTCATAGTAGTTCGAGAAACTCCACTCGTGCATGCCCATCTTCTGGCTCGCCAGGTTGATGCCGTGTGGTGGGCGTGCCTCGATATCCTGCGCAAAACAATACTTGTTGATGGAGATTGCCGCTTCGTGTCCGTGTGCGACGGCCCAGATAATGTTTTTCGGACCGAACGCCGCGTCCCCGCCGAAGAAAATTCCCTCGCGCGCGCACATCATGGTCTTTTCGTCGACGACGGGGCAGTCCCACTCGTTGAACTCGATACCGATGTCCCGCTCGATCCACGGAAAGGCATTGTCCTGCCCGATCGCGAGAATGACGTCGTCACAAGGGATCAGTACCTCTTCGACCGGCGTCCCGCGATCGATGCGGCCTTTCTCGTCGACCTTGTACTCCATCCTGTCGAACTTCATGCCCACGAGCACACCGTCCCGGACGACAAATTCCTTCGGCGAATGGTTTACGATGATCTCGACGTTCTCTTCTTCGGCATCTTCGAGTTCCCAGTCCGAGGCCTTGAAGAAGCCGCGCGGCTTGCGCGCCATGACTTTTACGTCCTCCGCGCCGAGGCGCAGCGAACTGCGACAGCAGTCCATCGCCGTGTTGCCGACACCGATGATCAGCACCTTCTTGCCGATCGACTCCGTGTGCTCGAATGCTATGGATTCCAGCCAGTCGATGCCTATGTGTATGCGGTCGGTGTCGCGTCGGCCCGGCAACTCGAGCTCCTTGCCGCGCGGCGCGCCCGTGCCGACGAAGATGGCGTCGAACTCCTTGCTCTCGACCAGTGCTTTCATGCTGTCGATGCGATGATCGAGCTTCAGGTTGGCGCCCATGTCGACGATGTAGTTGATCTCTTCGTCGAGGACCTTCGGCGGCAGCCGGAACTGCGGAATGTTGGTGCGCATCAGACCGCCGGTCTTACCCAGGGCCTCGAAGATCGTCATGTCGTAGCCCAAGGGAAGCAGATCGTTGGCCACGGTCAGGGACGCGCAGCCGGCACCGATCAGAGCAACCTTTTTCCCGTTCCTGACCGCGGGCGCCTTCGGCAGCCGGTCGCTGATGTCACCGCGTCCGTCCGCGGCCACCCGTTTCAGGCGGCAGATGGCGACCGGCTTTTCCTCGACGCGACCGCGGCGGCAGGCCGGCTCGCACGGGCGGTCGCACACGCGCCCCAGAATCCCGGGGAACACGTTCGATTCGCGGTTCAGCATGTAGGCATCGCTGAACCGGCCCTGCGCAATGAGACGGATATAGCCCGGCACGTCCGTATGGGCGGGACAGGCCCACTGACAGTCGACGACCTTGTGAAAATAATCCGGTTTGGAAGTATCTGTAGGCTTCATTCGGTTGACGCACGGGGCTGGTCGGTGCGTTTCTTTCCAGAGTATTCGCCACTGCCCGGTAAGCGGGCAAGGATAACGGTATCGCCCCCAAAGTAAACAGGTTTATCGCGGTGGCGCTTCCCCGCGTACCCGGACATTCCGTCAATCTCGCGGCCGGGGACTTACCGCCCGCGATTGAACTCAAGTCTTTGACCGACGATGTCGCCGGAAAGTTGCCCGTTTCGGAACACCACGGCGCCATTGACGATCGTCGTGTCGACGCTCGAGGAGAAAGTATGGCCCTCGAACGGCGACCAGTGGCACTTGTACAGCAGATTGGATGCCTCCACGGTGTAAGGCTTGTCGGCGTCCATGAGCACCAGGTCGGCGAAATAGCCCTCGCGAACGTAACCGCGGTCGACGACGCCGAAGATGTCCGCAACTGCGTGGCTGGTTCGATCGACGACCGTCTCGAGGCCGATCTGGCCGCTCGCGACCAGGTCGAACAGAATCTGCAGCGCGTGCTGCACCAGCGGCAACCCGGCCGGCGCCTTGAAATAGCTGTTCTTTTTCTCGACGGCCGTGTGCGGCGCATGGTCGGTCGCGATGATGTCGATGCGTCCGTCGTTGACGGCGGCGATCAGGGCCTCGCGGTCCTTCGCGGTCTTGATCGCGGGATTGCATTTGATGAGGGTGCCCAGGTCGGCATAGCGGCTTTCGTCGAACCACAGGTGATGGACGCAGACCTCGGCAGTGATGTTCTTGTCGAGGCGACTGGCCCTGGAGAAGAGCCCCATCTCCAGCGCTGTCGTCAAGTGCAGCACGTGCAGCCGGGTGCCGTGGCGCCGCGCGAGATCGACCGCGAGGCTCGACGAGGTCAGACAGGCGGCGGCGGAGCGAATGCTCGGATGCTCCGACATCGGCACGTCGACACCGAACTCGGCCTTTGCCCTGGCTTCGTTGTCGCGGATTGTCGGCGAGTGTTCGCAATGGGTGACGACAATCACCGGCGCGTCGGCAAAAATGAGCTCCAGCGTATCGGGGTCGTCCACGAGCATGTCGCCCGTCGATGCACCCATGAACGTTTTGATGCCGCAGGCTTCGCCAACGCAGAGCGCCCTGATTTCCTCGATGTTGCGATTTGTTGCACCCAGGTAGAAAGCGTAGTTGGCCCGGGCGCGGCCGGACGCCGCCGCGTACTTGTCCGCAAGCGCCACTCGCGTCGTGGTCTGGGGACTTACATTCGGCATATCCATGAAGCTGGTGACACCGCCCGCGACGGCTGCCGCCGACTCGCTGGCGATGTCGCCCTTCCCGGTGAGGCCCGGCTCGCGGAAATGGACCTGGTCGTCGATCATGCCCGGGATCAGGTACTTTCCCGCGGCATCGATGACTTCGGCCCCGTCCGGGGCGCCGATGCTTCCCGCAATGCGCTCGATGCGCTCGCCTCGAAGCAGAACGTCGGCGTCCCGGATCTCGCCTTCGTTGACCAGGCGAGTATTTGTGATCAGCACGCGTTTCAACGATCAGTCCCGGTTGTCTGCAAAGCGATCGGTGGCGGTGACGAGCTCATGAACGTTGCCGGGCTCGAACGCGGCATGTCCGGCGTCGGGAACAATATGAAGTTCCGCCTCGGGCCACTCGCGGGAGAGGTCCCATGCCGAGACTGCCGGACAGACAATATCGTAGCGTCCGTGGACGATGACCGCGGGAATGTGGCGAATCCGGTCCAGATTCTCGAGTAGCTGATTCTCCGTCATGAACCCGCGGTTGACGAAGTAGTGACATTCTATGCGAGCCATCGACAGCGCGACGTCCTCTTCCGAAAAGATCTTCTCCACCTCGGGGCTCGGTATCAGCATGCAGGACGACCCTTCCCACACGGACCAGGCGCGGGCGGCCCGCAGCCGAACCTCGGCATCATCGCTGGTCAGGTACTTGTGGTACGCCTGCAGCAGATCGTGCCGTTCGTCTTCCGGGATCGGCTCCAGAAATCGCTCCCAGCGATCGGGGAATATCTCGCTGGCACCGAACTGATAAAACCAGTGAATCTCCGTTCTGCGCAACATGAAAATGCCGCGAAGCACGAGTTCGGTCACGCGATCGGGATGTGTCTGGGAATAGGCGAGTGCAAGCGTGCTGCCCCATGAACCGCCAAACACCTGCCACCGGTCTATGTCCAGCCGATCCCGCAACCGCTCGATGTCGGCCACCAGGTGCCAGGTGGTGTTGGCTTCCAGGTGCGCGTGTGGCCGGCTCTTGCCGCTGCCGCGCTGATCGAACAGCACGATACGGTACACCTCGGGGTTGAAAAACTGCCGCATTTTCGGAGTGCACCCGCCTCCCGGCCCACCGTGGAGGAATACGACGGGCTTGCCATCCGCATTGCCGGACTGCTCGTAGTAGAGCGTGTGCCCATCCCCGACGTCGAGATAGCCGGTGTCGTAGGCTTCGATGGGCGGGTAGAGCGTGCGTCGGTCCGTGTTTTTATTCATGCACGCATTATGGGAGGCCGGTACACTTGAATCCATCCCTCCCACGACAAATTTTTCGTACGGAACGGCAGTCATGAAACGTATCCATGTTGCGCGGGCGTGGTCCTTCACCATCGCCTTGACCATCGCCTTGACAATACTGGCCACCGGCGCTCGCGCCACAGACGTGGACATCGCGTTCACGGAGTACACCCTGGACAACGGGTTGCGTCTGATCGTCCACGAGGACCGCAAGGCACCCGTCGTCGCGGTCAACATCTGGTACCACGTCGGTTCCAAGAACGAGCGACCCGGCAAGACCGGCTTCGCCCACCTGTTCGAGCACCTGATGTTCAACGGCAGCGAGAATTTCAACGAGGAGATCAGAAAGCCCCTCGAGCGGGTCGGCGTCACGGGCATGAACGGAACAACCTACTTCGATCGCACCAACTATTTCGAGACCGTGCCGAAGAACGCGCTCGACCTGACGCTGTGGCTCGAATCCGACCGCATGGGCCACCTGCTGGGCGTCGTCGACGAGGCCAAGCTCACGCAGGAGCGTGGCGTCGTGCAGAACGAGAAGCGGCAAAGTGAGAATCAGCCGTACGGCCAGGCGTTCAACCACATACTCAGAAACGTCTTTCCGTCGCAACATCCGTATTCCTGGTCTCCGATCGGCTCGATGGAGGACCTGGACGCCGCGAATCTCGAGGACGTGCACGAATGGTTCAAAACCTACTACGGCCCGAACAATGCCGTAATCGTCATTGCCGGCGACATCCGGCCGGAAGAAGCACTCGAAAAGGTGACGCACTATTTCGGCGATATTCCACCGGGTCCGCCGATTGCCAAATACGACAGCTGGCCGGTAAAGCTCGATGGCGACAGGCGCGAGATTCTGCAGGACCGCGTGCCACAGGCGCGCCTTTATAAGGTGTGGGGGGCTCCCCACTACACCTCCGAAGATACCGAGCTGCTGCAGCTCGCCGATGGCGTGCTCGGGGGCGGAAAGAACTCCCGTCTGTTCGAGCGCCTGGTCTATACCGACCAGGTCGCCACCGATGTGAGCTCGTCTTTGCTCGCGGTCGAGATCGGCGGGCTCTACCTGCTGCAGGCGTCCGCACAGCCGGGGGCGAACCTCGACGACCTCGAGCGCGCCATGGACGAGGAGCTCGAGCGCTTTCTCGCTGAGGGGCCCACCGCCGACGAACTGGATCGAGTACGGACCGAGATTGAGTCGGGGTTCATTCGCGGCGTCGAACGGATAGGCGGATTCGGCGGCAAGTCCGACGTACTCGCCGAGAACGCTGTCTATACCGGGGATCCCGGCTTTTTTCGCACCTCGCTGGAAAGACTCGAGCGGGCGACACCGGCCACTGTGAAGGCTGCTGCCGCGCGGTGGCTGACGGCCGGCGCGTATCACCTGGAGATTCACCCTTACCCCGAGCTCGAGGCGGCGGGGTCGGGCGCGGATCGCTCCGCGCTTCCGGAACCCGGCGATTTCCCCGAGGTGAGCTTCGACAGGTTCGAGCGCGGCCGGCTCAGGAATGGCATGGAAGTCATTGTGGCGACGCGAACGGCGGTGCCAATCGTAAACTTCAGCCTGCGACTCGACGCAGGTTATGCCTCAGACCAGTTCGGCGAGCCGGGTACGGCGAACCTCGCCATGTCGATGCTGGATGAGGGCACACGCAGCCGCTCGGCCCTGGAAATCAGCGACGAGCTCGCGCGACTTGGGGCCCGACTCAGCGCCGGTGCGGGCCTCGATACTTCCGTCGTGTCGTTGAGCACGCTGAAAGAGAATCTCGACCGCTCTCTTGCGATCTACTCCGACGTCGTCCTGAACCCGGCATTTCCGCCGCATGAACTCGACCGCCTGCGAAATACGACGCTGGCGCAGATCGCACAGGAGAAAACACAGCCCGTCGGCATCGCTTTGCGTGTCCTGCCCGCACTGATGTACGGCAACGATCATGCCTACAGCATGCCGCTCACCGGTTCGGGTACCGAAGAGGCCGTCAGCAGGATCACTCGAGAGGCGCTCGTCGAGCATCACCGCACGTGGTTCAAGCCGGACAATGCCGTGATGATCGTCGTCGGCGACACGACGATGGCGGAGATCGAGCCGAAGCTTGAAAAAGCGTTCGCGCGCTGGCGGCCGGGCCCCGTGCCGGAAAAGAACATCTCCGGCGTAGCGGAACCGGAGCACGAGCAGGTCTTCATTGTCGACCGCCCGGGATCGGAGCAATCGATCATTCTGGTCGGCAACGTCGCACCCCCGGTCGGAGAGGGAAATGAGATTGCGATCGAGTCGATGAACGAAATACTGGGTGGAAGTGCCTCTGCGCGGATTTACAGCAACCTGCGCAAAGACAAGCACTGGTCCTACGGCGCGTACTCGTTCCTGCTGCCGGCGAAGGGCCCGCGTCCGTTCATCGCCTACGCCCCGGTACAAACGGACAAGACCATGGAATCGATGGCGGAGCTCAGGCGCGAGATGCTTGAATACCTGTCCGACAATCCACCCACCGCCGACGAACTCGAACGAGTGGTTGCCGCGAGTACTCTCAGCCTGCCGGGCCGCTGGGAAACAGCGTCGGCGGTACTGAGTGACCTTGCGGAGATCGTCACCTACGACCTGCCGGACGACTACTGGGATACTTACGCCGAGCGCGTGCGAAGCCTGACCCTGGACGACGTTTCGAGAGCCGCGCAGGCGACCGTAAAACCGGACCGGCTGCTTTGGGTCATTGTGGGCGATCGAGCAGAGATCGAGCCGCGAATACGGGAATTCGTAACCGGCGAAATCACGCTGCTGGATACGGATGGCAATGTGATCGCGGAGAGCGCCACCGGTCGTCCCACAACCTTTGAATAGCAGGCTATTCCGGACAGGCACGCTCCAGGCGGATGAGGCGGGTTGCGCGTCTCAGCACGTCGGGGCGGTGCGCCACGCTCACCATGGTGATGCCGAGAGTGTCCAGGTAATCCAGCACTCTGCGTTCCGTGGCGACGTCGAGGTGGCTGGTCGCCTCATCGAGAAACAGGATGCGCGGTTGACGATACAGCGCGCGGGCGAGCAGGATGCGCTGCCGTTGGCCGCCCGAGAGGCTGCTTCCCATATCGCCGACGAGGGTATTGAGTGACATCGGCATGCGACAGATGTCCTGCCAGATCTCCGCGCCCGAGGCCACATCCCGGACGAGCGCGAGATCGGGGTCCGGCTCGAACCCGGAGATGTTGTCGGCAAGAGTCCCTTTGAACAGGGCGTCATCCTGCAAGACGGTGGAGAACTGCCGGCGCAGGTGATGTGGATTCCAGAGCGAGAGCTCCCTACCGTCGACCAGTACCTGCCCGGTGCTGGCGGAAAGCTGCGCGGAAAGGAGTTTGAGAAGCGTGGTCTTCCCGCAGCCCGATTCGCCGGTGATGACGACGGCCTCCCCTGCCGCGATCGTGGTGCAGAAATCCTGCAGTATCCGCCGCTCGCCGGGATAGCGAAACGACAGCCTGACAGCCTGAAGCGATCCGGTTACGGGTCTGCAGATTGCGCCCTTCTGCGCCGGCGGCAAAGGCTCCGCAAGCACGACGTCGGACAGCCTCTCGGTGTGAACCCGCAGCATGAACAGCTCCTGAAGGACACCCAGCAGACTTATCGCCGCACCGGCGAGTCGATTGCGCAAGGTCATGAAGGCGAACAGGACTCCGAGCGTGAGCTGTTTTTCGTTCAGCTGGCCAATGCCGACCCCGAGAAACAGAACCTGCTCGGCACCCGCGATCAGGGCAGACCCGAAGCCATGGCCGATCGAGAGCTTCGACTGTTGTACGCGCGCATTCATGGCAGCCACGAAGTGGTTTTGCCACTGGGTCAGTCTTAGCGGGGCCAATCCGAGCGCAAGAGTCGAGTCGTAAGCGCGCATGGTCTCGAGCAGTGAACTGTCGGTCCGGGCCTTTTGAACCAGCGTCTCCTCGCTTCGTCTCCGCATGGCGGGAAGTACGGCGACCGTAACCACGACGGACAGAAGGAGTCCGGCGGCGGATACCAGCGTAAGCCGGGGGCTGTAGAAAACCATGATACTCAGGGTGGCCACGAGTACAGTGGCCTGGACCACACCCTCGATAGCGCTTTCGGTGAGAGCCTGACGAATCGGCACCAGCGATTCCAGCCTCGACATGAGGTCGCCGAGATGACGGCTCTTCATGAACTGCGCAGGCAGGTTGTACAGATGTCGGACGACGTTGAAGGTACTGTCGGCGGCGAGGATTGTGCCGGCGTACAATCCGATCCAGCGACGCAGGGCATCCAGCACCGCTGCGATCAGAAGGACGAGCGCCAGTCCGCCGAGCACGCCGTACAGCCATTCCACGTCCTGACCGAGGACCACCTCGTCGATCAGCAGCTGCGTCGCAATCGGGGGCACCAGCGCAAGGACCTGCACCGCGAGCAAGAGCAGCAGCATCAGGCCAAGGTAGCGCCCCAGGTTGCGACAGCTGCTCAGGAAGTCGACCAGAGAGACGGACTTTCGGTCGTCTCGCCGGCTGAATCCTTTTGTCTCGCGGAACTCCAGCGCGACGCCGGTAAAGCCGGCATCGAGTTCCGCGAGCGAAATTCTGCGCTTTCCGCAGGCGGGGTCGTGGATGATCGCAATGCGACGCGCAAGGCGGGTCAGAACCACGAAATGCTGCATCCGCCAGTGCAACACGGCCGGTAGCTCGAGGCGCCGCAGGTCCGGGCATTCGAGACGCAGCGGCCGCGCGGACAGATTCAGTTCCGCGGCAGTCCCGAGAAGGTCGTTCAGCGTCGCACCGCGAGCGGAAACCGGCTGGCGGGCCCGCAGCACATTGAGGCTTACCTGGTGTCCGAACCATCCCGCAACCATCGCCATGCACGCGAGTCCGCACTCCGCGTTCTCGCGCTGCAGGATGACGGGAACACGGCGAGCGTGCTCCAGACCCAGACGACGCTCATGCATCGACCGGGGTCACGCGCACGTTTTCGTCCTGCCGCACTCGGAGCAGCCATTCATACAAGCGGTAGCGCCGCTGTACGATGTCCGCCTGCAACGAGGTGCCGGCAGCGAGAGGCCACTCCTTGCCGAGAGCGGTGATGTGCTGCTGCTCCAGCGTTGCACGCACTTCGAAAACGGGCCCTGCAATGGCAAGAGGCACGTCGAGCTCGGAGGGCAATAGCGCAATGTGGGAGAGGGTTTCGATGGTCGCCCTCCGGGTCCCGAACATCCGGTGCGGCCATGCTTCGAGGCGCAGTTCGACCTGCTGCCCCTCTTCCAGCAGCCCGGCGTTCGCGCTCGATAGATAGAGCCAGGCCTGCAACTTTGCCCCGGCCCGCTGCAGCGTCATGAGGGTCTGTCCGGCGCGAACGGCCTGTCCCGCGCGGACGGTGACACGTGCGACAACACCGTCCTCCGGCGCCGGCAGTTCACGACTCACGTCGGCTTCGAGCAGGTCGATCTGTCGCTGCAACTGCTCCCGGGCGATCGCGAACTCGATTTGCCGCAGGCTCGCTTCCTCCACGAGACCGGCCCGTGTCCGCTGCAGCTGATCGCGATCCGCCGCAACCCGGGCCGCCTGCCGTTGCAACACCGCCGATGCTGCCTCGGCCTGCAGCAGCGCCAGTTTTTCCTCGTCGACTTGCACCGGAGACACGTTGCCCTTCAGGGCAAGCTGCCGCAGGCGTTCGAAGCGCGATTTCAGCAGCAACCGGCGGGAGTGTTGCAGGTCGATCTCCCTGTCGATGAGTCCCAGACGCAAATGAATATTGCGGAGTTGCTCATCGACCGCCTGCACCCGCTGCCGCTCAATGTCCTGTCGCTCGCGATTGGCGTCTTCCAGCAGCCGCTCCTCGCTATGCAGCGATCGGAGCCGGGAGGCCGAAACCGGGCCCCGTCCGATGACGCCGCTATCCGACGTGACACTCAAAAGCGGTTGTCCCGACGTGACCTCGTCGCCTTCGCGGACCCTGATATCGGTCACCAGGGCACCCTCGGTGGCGACGATTTTCATGAAACCATCCCGAGGCATCAGCACGCCTACGGCTCTGGTTCTCTGCGGTACCTCCACGACAAAGGCAGCGAGGCAGAGCAGCAGCATGGCCACGAGGCTCAACGCGGCCGCCAGCCCCGCGGATGGAGGCATCACGATGCTTACTTCGCCGTGCAAAGGCTCCCGCGCGGCTTGCAACGCCACGGGCCTGAACAGCGGAGTTGAATTCCGATCGGGTTGACGATGCGCGAGGCCTAAGTGGGCAGGCTCGCGGGATGGCTTCGTTCGACTTGTCTGCAAAACGGCTACTCCGGGAGCTGCGAATCGCAACACGGTTCCTCGCGTTCCGCTATCGGCGTTTTCGTGTTGTTTGGGTGGATTCGGCGGGGGCCGAACGTTCGCGTTCGTCAGATCAGAGGAAAATGCGTTACGCTTCCCGCCACTTCCGATCGCCGCGGCCGCGCAAACACCGGACTCGAAGCCAGCCAAAGATGGTTACAGATGATTACCTGCAGCGAATCGAGGACGCCAGCGTCTACGAAGTTGCAACTGAAACTCCTCTGGAGTTCGCTCAGACGCTTTCACGGCGACTGAAGAACCGCGTTCTGCTGAAACGCGAAGACCTGCAGTCGGTTTTCTCGTTCAAGTTGAGGGGCGCATACAACAAGCTCAGCAAACTGCCGCGCGACGTTCTGGACAGGGGCGTCATCTGCAGCTCGGCCGGCAATCATGCTCAAGGGGTCGCGCTTGCGGCGCTACGTCTCGGAGTGCGCGCCGTCATAGTCATGCCGGTGACGACGCCGTCGATCAAGGTAAACGCGGTGCGCGCGCAGGGCGGCGACGTAGTACTGCAGGGCGATACCTACGACGATGCGCAGCAACATGCGCGCGAGCTCTGCGAGGAGCAGGGCCTGACGTTCATACATCCGTTCGATGACCCGGACGTCATCGCGGGACAGGGAACGATCGGTCGCGAGATCGTAAAGCAGAGTGAGCGACGGATTGACGCCGTTTTCGTGCCGGTAGGGGGCGGTGGCCTCATCTCCGGGATCGCGGCGTACATAAAAGAGACGAACCCGGACATAAAGATCATCGGTGTAGAGCCGGACGACTCCGCCGGCATGCAGAAGTCGCTTGCCGCCGGCCATCCCGTGACGCTGGAGCACGTCGGCATTTTCGCCGATGGCGTTGCAGTTCGACGAGTCGGCGACGAAACGTTCCGACTTTGCCGGAAATACGTCGACGAGATCATTACCGTCGACACCGACCAGGCCTGTGCGGCGATACGCGACATCTTCGAAGAGACCCGCTCTATTGCGGAGCCGGCCGGAGCGCTCGCACTCGCCGGCATCAAGAAGTACATCGCCAGGGAAAGGAGTCGTGACGCAACATTCGTCGCGGTGATCGGCGGTGCAAACGTCAACTTCGACCGCCTCCGCCACATCGCCGAGCGCGCTGCCGTCGGCGAACAGAGGGAGATGCTCCTCGCCGTGGAGATACCGGAGCAGCCCGGCAGCTTCCGCCGATTCTGCGAGGCCATAGGGCGACGCAGCGTGACGGAGTTCAACTACCGTTACAGCGACGACACGAAAGCGCACATATTCGTTGGCGTCGAGTTACGCCATGGCCCGGCGGAGCGCGCCCGGCTGATCGCAAAGCTCGGCGCCCTCGGTTACCCGGTGCAGGACCTGAGCGACAACGAGTTGGCTAAACTGCATATTCGCCACATGGTCGGCGGCGGCAGAATGCCGGAGAACGAAAAGCTGTTTCGCTTCGAGTTTCCCGAACGACCGGGCGCCCTGCTGGATTTCCTCAATGCGATCGGCAGCAACTGGAACATCAGCCTGTTTCACTACCGCAATCATGGCTCGGACTACGGGCGGATTCTTGCAGGCATACAGGTTCCCCCGGGAGAGGACCAGGAACTCGAGGCACACCTTGCGGAACTGGGGTACGCGCACTGGGACGAAAGCGGGAACCCGGCGTACACGACGTTTCTGGCGTGAGGGAATAGCCGTAATGGCCGGAACGCGAGGCCTCAATCCCGGAACGAGCTGTCCCGTCGGTCGAGCTTCCTGAGCAGACCGGGCCAGGCCAGTCGTCCACCCAGTCCTTTGGTCACCTCCCTGGCCTGCGCCGCAATACCCTTCAATACATCCGGATTGACCTCAATCAGCTCCGTGCCGGCCGACTGCGCGAGCAGCTGCGTCTGGCAGGCGGTTTCCAGCAGGTACAGGATGAGAAACGCGTCCGCAATCGTCGGACCCACTGTAAGGAGGCCGTGATTGCGAAGGATCAGGCAACTGTTGCCGCCGAGATCGGCAACGAGGCGCGGCTTTTCCTCAGCATTCAGGGCCACGCCTTCGTAGTCGTGATACCCGATCGACATCAGCGGGAACAGCGACGCTTGCGAGATGGGTAACAGTCCACCGGCCTGAGCCGAAACGGCCACCCCGGCACGCGTATGGGTGTGCAGGACGCAGGCGACATCCTGTCGGGCCTCGTGCACGGCGCTGTGAATCGTGAACCCCGCCGGGTTGACCTGGTGGGACGTCTCCATGACGATGTTTCCGGCCAGGTCGACCTTGACCAGACTGCTCGCCGTCATCTCCTCGAACATGAGCCCGTAAGCGTTGATCAGGAAATGTTCTTCCGGGCCCGGCACTCTTGCCGAAATGTGAGTGAATACCAGATCGTCCCAGCCATGCATCGCAATCAGGCGATAACAGGCCGCCAGATCCACCCGAACCTGCCATTCCTCAGCAGACACCTTGTCCCGGACGGAGATCACCTTCGCAGCAGTGTTCATTGAGACGGCCTCCTGACGCTCGGGGGAAACCCGAGTATACGTCAGCGTGACCGATCATCCCGGATAGCGGCACACCCGTTGCGGCTGAAACATTTTTTTATTTTTTGCAGTTATTCCAATTTGTTTGCAACCGTTTTTAGAGCAGCTGCATCAGATCACTAACTGTCATGAAGAAGCATCGCCTGACGGCAGGCGATCCTCGGACAAAAAGGTCTCCGACAGGTTCCTGAAGTCATGCACCGGCGACAGGAACCGCAAGTGTCGGCGAACGTTACAAACTGGACCCCTTATGCAGTTTGTTTCGTGGTGTTTGGACGGTGGCCTTGGCCACCGTCCATTTTCTTCGTCTACTGTATGGAACCCATCCCAATGTACCCGCTTTCTATCGCTGGTACGCCTGCGTACGGATGTGGCTGATCTTGTCCGCCTGGGACAACCGGTAGAAGTGACGGAGCTCGTGCATGCCCTTCAGGTTGTCGCGCTTCAGCCTCTCGCGCAATCCATGACAGAAGCGCGCGGCAAAATCGTTTGCTGCGCGGTATCTTTCGAGCTGATCCGCGCTTAAGCCCGGATTGAAACTGACCCTGTCGAACAACCAGCCATGCAGGTTCCGCGCAAACTCGAAGTCCTCCTGGTCGAGCGCCATCAGCCAGGTTCCGACGAACTTGTCGACCTCGGCCTGCATTTCCAGTTCCAGGAGCGTCACTGCCTGGTCCTGCTGCGCGCGCAAAACAATGTAATTGAAGTGGCTGATACCTTCGATGACCTTGCAGAGATCATTCAGCTGGTCGGCACGCAAGCCATCCATGGGATTGTCGCGCGTCAGACGCGCAATCATCTCCCGATCCAGATACAGACTCAGCGCCAGCCCCTCCTCGTCCTGACTGAGGAGAACGGATTCGTCGGTGTTCGGAACGAGGGCATCGCATCCCAGCATGCGGGCGAGCGTCGGGTCAGTGACCAGGAAATCCGTTACCTCGAAGCCGGGGTCTACCTGGTAAATATCGGTCAGATACTTTTGCAGGTTGGAGATCATCGACGCCTCAGTGGCTTCTGCGGCTGGTCATGTTCGGCATCGGCACGACACCGTTCTGTTTGAGCAGGGACTCTGCCCTCTTGCTTCCCGTGCGAAGCCATACTTCATAGGTCCGCAGAAGATCGATGTCGGATGACTGTCGGGCGCCGTCCCGAACTTCGTTGAGTATGTCCACGACGGTCTGGAACTTGCGAGCAAGCTCCCGGTAGATATCGGCGAGAACCCTGCCGCGGAGGCTGCCTCGCATTTCGTCGGAAAGCGATCCATAGGCGTTGCCGCCCATGTAGATGTAGTAGTCCAGGTCGACCAGCCTGTGGGCAAGGCTGTCGGCGAAAAACCCGGCTATGAACAGGGACACGTCACCGATGCGCTGCAGGGCAACGTTGCGCTGTTCCGCGGTCGGAGCTTCGACTGCGTCGACCATCATCAGCGCGAGCGGCTTCAATCCATACGCAGCGCCGTGGTCCTCGTAAAGCTCCTCGGACCGCGCAAACAGCGTCAGCAAGTTTACAACGTAGTGTGTCGCGTGCGGGTCGACGTCGACGCCTTGCTTGTGGATTGCCGCGTCCATGGATTCGCGAAAATAGTCGCGAAGATTCTGTACCGGCACTACGTACTCAGCGGTGTCACGATGTGTCATATCTCGCTTCCTCACTCTCGTCAGGACAGGCGGTACACTCGTCAGCGGCCGGCAAGCATAATGCAGTGCTGAGTCCGTTCAGCAGCGCGTCAACTCGTCGACACAGTGAGTTCACCGCACTACAACGCCTTTCTTGCAGATTTCCCGGAAAGGCTCAACTACATATATATGAATTAGAGCCCGCGCATTGTGACAAGGTTCACGATTGAATAGCGCAAGGATCATGGCGTTGCGTTTCCTGGAGGTTGATCGCTTTCCGGCATATGCCCTTGAAAAACCTGACGCTCACGCACAGAGCAAAAGCTCTGGTAGACTGTTGTGTTCCCGATGCAAATGAAAACAAAAGGCAATGCAGGAATCGGGAACGACAAAATGCGCGAGCTTGCGCCATCAAAGGGTAGCACTGTTACCCGAAATCAGAACGGAAACAATCAAGGAGAAAGCCAT
>Ga0299913_10002073_pt1 | contig 15580 bp, 16 predicted proteins | sample RVTome_9_FD_201360 | JGI IMG/M metagenome (GOLD analysis project Ga0299913, IMG submission 201360) | Soil microbial communities from uranium-contaminated site in the Upper Colorado River Basin, Wyoming, United States - RVT155D38 (version 2) ...
CTCGATGAGATCCTGGAGCCAGAGGGCATCGAGCTGGACGACGCGACCGAGCGGGGACTGCGCCGCTTCCTCGAGACTGATGGCCCCGACCGACTTCGCTTCAGACACATGGTGGTCCACGACGTTGCCTATCAGGGACTGTCGTTTCGCCGGCGACGCGATCTCCATGCTCGCGCCGGCGCCGTGATCGAAACCGCAGCGGGCGAGGATGCCGACGACGTGGCTGAGGTGCTAGCGACGCATTTCTCGCTGGCCGGCGATTACACCAAGGTGTGGCGCTATGCCCCGGTGGCGGCGGAACGGGCGAGAAGGGCATATGCCAACACCGAGGCCGCCGCGCAATATCGCCGCGCCATCGAGGCCGCCGGCCACGTAGACCAGGCTTCGTCCGAGCACTTGGCCAGGATGTGGGCCGAGCTGGGCGAGGTCCAGGAACTGGCAGGCCAGTTCGAAGCCGCCCGCGAGTCGTACGGCAATGCCCTGCGTCTCGAGACCGAGGATCCGCTGCACGTCGTCGATCTCTACCTGCTCCGGGCTCGGGCATGGATGAACTCCGGGAACACGACTCAGGCCAAGCGAAACGTGACTTTGGGCCGAAGTCACCTGACCGACCGGCATGGGGCGGTCCGAGACCGCGCAATTGCCCGCCTCGACGCATTCGAAGCCCAGGTCCATGCCCGAAAGGGGGACCCGATCCGGGCCCACGAATGTGCGACTGCCGCCGTGGAGAGCGCCGCTCAGGCCGGGGAGGAGGAGGCGTTGGCGCGTGCCTACCGCGCCCTCGACTGGGCCAATTTCATGCTGGGGCGAGACGAGGAGCGACATGGCGAAAAGGCGATCGAGATACTGCAGCGTCTCGGCTTCCTGGAGCGAAGCGTCGGAGTCATCAACAACATGGGTGCCTTCGCCTATCTGGAGGGAAAATGGGACGAGGCAACCGACTGGTATCGAAAGAGCGTCGATGCCGCCGAGCGATCGGGGAACGTCTCGGAAGCAGCCCTCACTCGAGCCAATATCGCCGAAGTGCTCATCGGCCAACGCAGATATCGCGAGGCCTTGGATTTGTTGGCGAACGCGAGGAGGGTCTTTGACGCGTCCCGGGCCACCGCGATCATCCCGTTCGTTGACCTGCAAACCGCCCGGGCCTATTGCGGCACAGGAGATCTGGAACGGGCGATCCAGGACCTGGAGAGTCTCGTCGAGACACAGATGGGTGGCGCGGAGACGGCCTGGACCGCCGAAACAGTCGTTGCGCTCGCCTCTGCCCTGGTAGCCGGGGGCCGACCGGAGGACGCCGGGGAGCACCTCAACCGCCTGGAGTCGAAGCTGCCCGATGGAGCGGCCCGGGTGAGGGCGGGGATCATGAGAGTCAGGGCGGGGATAATGGATGCGCTCGGAGACCCCGTCGGTGCCGAGGAGATGCGGCGCGCCGGGCTGGAGACCGCCGTCGCCGGCGGAGATCTCTACGAGGAGGCCCTCATCCTCGAGTCCCTCGTCGACGCAGGCCGCCAGGCCGGGAGTGATCCCGACCCGGCGGCCTCCGAGCGTCTCGATGAGCTTCGAGTGCTGCTCGGGATCAAGGCCGACCAGCCCGCTTGATCCGGCCTATCCGAATGAGAAGGCCGGGTCATCCTCGAAGTAGATGTCCCAGACTTCGGTACCGACCGTCTCGCCGGAGTCCTCGTCGACTCCCGTCGGCTGCGACGCGACACCGAAATAGCAGGCGCTCTCGTCTTCGGGCAGCAGACCTACGTCCTCCTGGGTCCAGAACTCGTCGTAACCCTCGCCCGAGAGGACAGGCTGGGCACGGCATTCTTCAACCGCCTCGAGCGGTGACAAGTTCCCGTCGGCGTTGTACTGCATGACCAGGGTGGTTATCTGGCCATCGCCATCACTGTCGATCGGCTGATCCTCGAGCGTGATCCGGATCGTGTACCGGCCCGAGGTGTCCTCGAGGAACGGCAGGAACAGCAGGTGATTGGGACCGACCCCGTCGTTGTACAGCTTGAGGAGACAATCCGTCGTATACCAGTCCAATGGCTCGGCTCCATCGGGATCGAACTCCAATGCGTGCATGGTGACCTCTCCGAGGACGCCCGGAACGTCGTCGTCGTCTATGGAGACGTCGTCACCGCAGGTGATATCACCGGCAAAGGTCTGGAATATCTCGAACTGACTCGACTTGGAATTCGTGTCGAGCATCCCGAAGGCGTTGACTTCGCTGCTGTCGGCAAGGTCGGCGCCGCCTTCGAGTGAGAAGGCGCCTCCGACCGCCTCGAACACCACCTCGTCGAAGAACAGTTGGTTGTCACCGTCCATAGGTCGGTGGAAGAAGCGATGGTTATCACCATCGCCCGAGTCGGGGCCATCGTCGGACCCGACCATGGGGCCGAAGGGGACCGGTTCGGTCACCTCGTCGCCATCAAGTAGGAAGTGCACGTGCACGAGCGCGTTGAACTTCAACTCGAGATCGACATCGATCGCCGACATCAGATATCCGTCGAGGTCGGATCCCAGGGCGACTGAGATTGCCTCGTCGTCCTCTGCTTCGATCCTGCCGCAAGGCTCTCCCGTGCCGTCGCTCACGCTCTTGACCCCGAGACCGTCCTTGACCAAGCCCAGGTCCCCTCCTATGGGAGTCACGTCCAGCAAGTCCGGTGAGGAGTCAAACTGCACCGACACACACTTGTTGGCCTTGGAAGTGATCCTCTGGGTATTTCCCGACCAGGTCACCTCGTCCTGGCTCCCCAGAGTGAGCAGGACAACGGATGCGTCTCCGACCGGAACCGGTGACCCCTCGTGAGAGCCGATCGCCATCCCGGTCGGGATCAGCGCCGCCACCAGGGCGGCGAGCGCGCCCAATAGAACCAGTTGTTTCTTGCCACCCATTTTTAACCACCCCTTGTCCGCGGTCGACCCTTAGCGGTCGAGGCAAATCTAGTCGCTCAAAGCGGTTGACGAGCCCGCGATAGACCACGAGCCGACAGGATCACCGGAACAATGAAGCGGCCAGCGTCCGGTACGACGAGATCGCGTCATGGCCGAGGACCTGGATGCAGACATGGTTGGCGCCGGCGTCGAGATGGGCGGCGAGCCCCGCCGCGACCTCCTCGACGGTCCCATGCAGGACCAGCTCGTCGATCAAGCGGTCCTCTCCCCCATCGTTCAGGCTCTGCTCCGCCCAACCCTCCCGCAATAGGCTGTTTCGATAGTGGGACAGGCTCAGGTAGCGGCGGACCATGTCCCGACCCACCCGCCGGCTCTCTTCGCGACTCTCACCGATGACGACCTTGTGCTCTGGTGCGAGTAAGGGTCCTTCTCCAATGATCTCCCGCGCCATCCGGGTGTGTCTGGGGGTAGTCAGATAGGGATGGGCGCCTCCGGTTCGAGCGGCGGCGACGGCCAGGGCCTTGGGCCCCAACGCGCCGAGGATCACCCGATCCGAGGGCACGCCCAATTCCGACAGTCGATCGAGATAGTCGCCGATCTTCACCAGTGGTCGCGAGAAACGGTCGATCGACTCGGGATGCCCAACACCGATTCCGAGGAGAAATCGATCCGGGTATGAATCGGCGAGGCGCAAATAGGAACGGCCCGCCGTCGCAGGATCCTCCCGCCACATGTTGACGATCCCGGTGGCTACGGGAATCTGGCGGGTCGCGGCAAGGACCCGCTCGGCGTCCTCGAGGCTTCCTGGCGGTGAGCCGCCAATCCAGAGCGCCCCGAAGCCGAGGTCCTCCATCTCCGCGGCCAGATCATCGTCCCATTGCGTCTTGCCCCGCCAAACACCGAACTTTCCCAACTCCATCATCTTCTCCAGGTTATTCGGCGGTCTATCGGAATCCGCACGTCCTCGTTGCTCAACTCAGCTCACCGGGATCGTCGGGCACGTCCACCGCGTTGTCACGCAATGCATCGAGCGGGACGATCTGGAGCGCTCTCTCATGAGTGGAGGCGAGCACCACGGGAGCCGGTACCCCGTCCTGAAAGGCGACCAACCAGTTGCGGGCGGTCACACACCATCGGTCTCCGGGCGAGAGCCCGGGAAAGTGGTACATGGGCATGGGAGTCGACAGGTCGTTTCCGATGCCTGCCTGGTGGCTGAGGAACTCGGCGGTCATGACCGCGCAGATCGTGTGACTGCCCGGATCCCCAGAGTCGCTCCGGCAGTCCCCGTCACGGAACCAGCCGGTCATCGGATCGGCGGAGCACTGCTCGAGGGCGCCACCCAGGACATTGATATCGGCCATGGCACCGGAAGTATGGCGTGTCCGACCAGGGACGACTCATCCCTGGTCGATGTCGACCTTCCAGACGCCGTCGTTGCGCTCGATCCTGATATCGACCTCGTCGTCCTCGCCCACGAACTCGACTTCCACACGATCCGGACCGTCATCGTCGATCTCCACCGAATAGCCAGGGGCGGGGAGGGTGGCATCGAGACGAAGCTGGTCGCCGACATACGAGACGACCACCGAGCCCCCGGCGGTCTGGAAAGTCCTGATCTTCCATCCCTCCGCCGGCACGGTCGTGCTGGTGCTGGAGCTGGTCGTCGCCGAGGTCGTCGGGTTGGGGGCATCGGGGGCGGTGGAGGTGGTAGGCGAGGTCGCGTCGGTCCCGGCGGTGCTCCCCGGCGTGTCTCCCGTGTCGGGGGTGGTCACGGCGGTGGTTGAGGTGTCGACGGCCACGATCGCCCTCAAGGGGGGCTCACCGATCCGGTCATCGGCCGCGGCGACGATCTGCCAGGCGATGACGGTGGTCACAGCCGTCACCACCAACCAGGCGAGCAGGAGTCGGGTGCCATTCACATCCCGATTCTCCCAGCTTCTCCGAACAGTTCCATCAACAGAACCTCATGATTCCATCAAGGTTGGGCCTATCTCACCATCCCGGGGGATACCCTCTGAGGATGCCGTCGATAGTGCTGATCGAGGATGACGTCGACATCCGCCGCCTGGTTGCGGACACCCTCTCCAAAGAGGGATACAACGTGGAAAGCGCCGATCGAGCGTTACCCGGCCTCGAGCTCGCGATCAAGAGCAATCCCGACCTGGTGCTGATGGATCTCGGGCTCCCCGACCTCGATGGCTCCGAGTTGCTGAGGATGATCCGGGCAGTCTCCCCGGTCCCGCTGATCGTCATCACGGCGAGGGGCGCCGACGCCGATGTGGTCTCGACTCTCAACGCAGGGGCCGACGACTACCTGACCAAGCCCTTTTCGGTCGCCCAACTCCTGGCCCGGGTCCGAGCAGTGCTGAGGCGTCACGCCGCCGGTCATGAAGAGAGCGTTCTCGAGGTCGGCGGGCTGGTGATAGACACCGCCGCCCGGGAGGTCCGGCTCGACGGCACCGTCATCGACCTGAGCCCCAAGGAGTTCGACCTCCTCCGCGTCCTTGCCGAGAATCGCGGCGAGGTTGTGAGCAAGAGGGAGCTGCTGGCCGAGGTCTGGCGCGAGCCGTACGGAGGCAGTGACCGCACCATCGACGTGCATCTCTCCTGGCTCCGGAAAAAGCTGGGAGAGAGCTCGAGCGATCCGCGCTACCTCCGCACTGTCCATGGTGTCGGGGTGAAGCTGGTGGATCCGACTTCATGAGGCGCAGCCTCATCATCCTCAACCTCGCGGTCACGACCCTGGTGGTGGTGGCGTTCAGCGTTCCGATCGGACTACTCATCCGGGGCCAAGCCGAGCAGAGGGCGAAGACGGATGCCGAGCAGTCCGCACAGTCCACGGCTTCCCTCGTGGCGTTGTCTGCGGCTTTCTCCCCTGAATCCGTGACGGAGGCCATCACCGGGTCCGTGGAGCCCCTGCCGGCCGGGCAGGCGGTGTACCTCCCCGATGGCTCGGTGATCGGTTCGCCGGTCCCGGGCCAGGGAGCCCTGGTCGAGCCGGCGGTCACCGAGAGGACCACTGTCTCCGATACGGTCCCGGGCGGGTGGGAGCTCGCCGTTCCGGTGATCGTCAGTGAGGGCGTGATCGTCGCCTCGGCATTCGTGACAGATGCTGAGCTGACCAACGGAGTTGTCCAAGCGTGGCTTCTCCTCGGTCTGCTCGGTCTGGTGATAGTGGTGGCAGCCGTCGTCTTCGCCGACCGCATGGGACGGGGCCTGGTCAAGCCGGTGAGGGATCTCGTAGTCGCTTCTCACGACCTGGGCCGTGGTGACTTGTCGGCCCGGGTGGAGATCGGCGAGCCCGCGGAGATCGCCGAGCTCGGCCAGACCTTCAACTGGCTGGCCACTCGTCTCGATCAACTGCTCCACGATGAGCGTGAGGCCATGGCCGACCTCTCACACGGCCTACGCACTCCGCTCACTGCGATGCGACTTCACGCCGATCGCCTCTCCGACCCCGGTGAGCGGCAGACGATGCTCGCCCAGGTGGATCGTCTCGAGAGCGAGGTCGACGGTCTGATATTCCGAACGAGGACTAGAAGAGGCGTGGAGCCTCCAACGAGCGATTTGGCGAGAGAGGTCGCCGACCGCTGCGATTTCTGGCGAGTGCTCGCCGAGGAGCAGCAGCGAGAGATGACACTCGACCTGGCTTCCGACCCGGTGCCCGTGGCCCTGGAAAGGGAATCCGTGGGAGCCATGGTGGATGCATTGATCGGCAACGTCTTCGCTCATACCAAGCCGGGCTCTGCCTTCACCGTGACATTGCAGCGTGATGGTCCGCACGCCGAGCTGGCTATTGCGGACCGTGGCCCGGGCTGGCCGCAGGGCGATTTCTCGGCGAGGGGGGCGAGCTCGGCGGGCTCGACCGGGCTCGGTCTCGACATTGCCCGCAGGGCGGCCGAAGCCACGGGGGGCTCCCTGGAAATGAGCAACCGCCCCGGGGGCGGGGCGGTTGTCACAGTGAGCCTCGACGTTGTCTCCTAGCGGGCGTCGATCTCCCACTCGATTCGGCCGTGTTCGACCTCGACGTCCAGTTCGGCTCTCGAATCGCCCTTCTCGAACCTGATCTCGATCTCGTCCGTTTCGAGTTTCTCGATCTCCTGATGCCAGCCGGCATCGAGGTCGATGTCGAGCAGGACGAGCCGGCCCGCAGCCACCTGGATGGTGACCGTCGCCACACCTGAGACCTCGAAGTCGAGGATCTGGTCGGCTAAACCCGCGGAGTCGTCGTCGATCGTGGTGGAAGTCGCGCCGTCATCGTCCAAGGTGGTCGAAGTCGAGCCGTCATCGTCCAAGGTGGTCGAAGTCGAGCCGTCATCGTCCACCGTCGTGGAAGTCCGACCGTCACCATCGTCAAACGTGGCTGAGGTGGAGCTGCTGGCGTCGGTCGAGACCGATGTCGCCCCGCTTCTCACACTCGTCGACGTCGCATTGTCCCCGGTGGTAGAGGTCACCTCGACCGCGGGAACGTCCGAGCCGCCATCGCCTCCGGCCCAGGCGACACCAACCACCAGTAAGGCAGTCAGCACCGATGTGGCAACCGCTGCGGATATCTTGAGCATCTCGTCTACCTCCATTGATTGGTTGTCTCCAGGATGCAGCCGGGCAGTTCATGGAGGTCTCAGTGGCTCATCAAGCTTTCCTCAAGGCTGTTCCTCGCAGAAGGATCGATTGTTCCTCCCCCTGCATAGGCTTTGCCCATGTTCCCCGAAGGTCCCGATCGCGAGCGCAGCGAGTACGACCACGAGGAGCTGGAGGACGCCTTCGAGCCGATCGAGCGATCGCGATGGAGACGGCTCACTCTGATGGTCGTAGCCGCAGTGACCGCCCTGGCCATGGCCGCAGTGCCCATCTACAACCTGGTCGAGGCGCGGGACCGCCCTATCGCCGACAACGGCCTCGAGGTATGCGGCTTCGACTACTGCGTCATCCAGGAAATAGTTGCCGCTGCCGGGCTCGGCGACACCATGAGCCGACTGGCGCAAACCTTCCTCAATGACACCGAGGCCGAGCAGTTCGCGGCCGACCTTCAGGCGCACCTGGGCCGCGAGCCCGTCGGTTTCGAGCTCGTCGATCGTCTCGACGGAGACATCAGCGGGGAGTATTCCCCCGATACCGAGACCATCCGGATCGAACGCCCGGCCCGCGCCTGGATCGTGCTCCACGAGGTGGCGCATGTCGGCACATCCGGGCATGGCGAAGACTTCAGGGATACCCTCATCGATCTGGCGGCATGGATCGACCAGGGCCCGGGCTAGCCGCCCCGCCCCCTTCGTCTCTCACCACGGACAAACCAACCAGTGGTCATAGGCTGAGCCCGTGGAGGTGAGCAACGCAGACCGCGTGGTCTATCCGGAAGACGGATTCACCAAGGGCGACGTAGTCGACCACTACCGGGGCGTCGCCGCGCGCATGCTCCCGTATGTCTCAGGCCGCGCTCTCACGGTCGAACGGTTTCCCAAGGGAATCGGGGAAAAGGGCTTCATGCAGAAGAACATCCCCCAGCACGCCCCACCAGATTTGATCGGTCGACACGAGGTCGATCGAGAAGAAGGAGGGGTCACCGTCTATCCGGTGGTCGATAGTGAGGAGGGCATCCTGTTCTTCGCCAACCTCGGTGTGATCACCTTTCACGCCCCACCTTCCACCCTCGACCACATGGATCATCCCGACTGGCTCATCTGGGATCTCGACCCGCCCGAGGGAGAAGCGGACGGAGTCCGACGGGCCGCCTACGCCCTGCGCGAGGTGCTGGACTCGTTTGGGATCCCGACGTTGCCCATGACCTCGGGCTCCAAGGGCTACCACCTCCGCACCCGGATCAACCCCAGAGTCGGCGCCGACGTGGTGTCCGGGGTGGCGCGCGGGACGGCAGCGTTAGCGGAAGCGGCTCATCCGGACCTGATGACACTCGCCTTTCGCAAAGCGGATCGCGGGGACCGGGTGTTCGTCGATTGGCTGCGCAACACGCCCCTCTCGACCTCGGTGGTTCCTTGGTCCCTGCGGGCCCGCGCCGGCGCCCCGGTGGCGACCCCCTTGACCTGGGACGAGGTCGCCAAGATCAGCCCCGACGGAGTGCATCTCCCTGAAGCCGCCAATCGTGCCGTGCCCACTGCTTGGGAGGACCCTCAGTCATTTGACGTCGCTGCCGTCCGGGACGAGGTGGAGAAGATGGTCGACGAGGCGGGGATCGAGCTCGAGCCTTTCGATCGCTTCCGGTCTTGACGGCGGGAGTGCCGGCATCCGATCAGCGTTCCGCGGTATCGCCGGTCCGCCTGGCCGGACCCGGATGTCTCGTATGTAAGACATCAGGGACGATGTCCGGTGACCAGCTGGCGCTGGAGCACACCGCGATCGACGGCCGACAGCACGTTCCGCCGGCGCAGCATCCGCTCCTCGTAGTCCTCCCTGCCCATGATGGGGACGATGCCCTTTTCTTGTTCCGTCCAGGCCTCGAGCCAACCATTGACGGTGGCGAGGAAATCCGTGGTCACGTCGATGGCCTCGATCCGCGTGAAGCCTGCCTCTCGCATCATCTCCCGGTAGCCCGGGCCCGCGCCCGCGTAAGGAGAGAGGTCAGCCGCCAGGGCCTTCTGGGCGGCGTCGATCCCGGGGGTGGTGAGTATCGTGCGAAAGCCGACCCGGCCGCCCGGCTTGAGGACCCGAAAGGTGGCCCTCAGCACGGAGGGCTTGTCCTCCAGTCAACAGAAGACATCGGAGCTGGTGGCGGCATCGAACATCCGATCCCGGAATGGAAGCCGCTCACCACCGGCTGCGACGGCTGCGCCGGCCACACCCTCAGCACTCATCCTCGCCCTCGCCATCTTCAGCCCCTCCACAGCCAGGTCGGTCACGATGAGGTCGCAGCCCCGAGAACCGGCCATGTAGACACCAGGCCATCCCGCTCCGGCTCCGACCTCGAGAAGCCGCATGCCAGGGCCAAGGTCGAGCCGGTCGGCGAGGTCGTCGGCTTCATCCACGGTTGTGTAGCTACTCGCCCCGTAGTCGCATCCGGTGGCTCTCAACTCCGCGGCGATGAATGGCGCCTGGCCGAGCATCGGATAGCGACGATTGAACTCCTCGATCCGTTCCGGGACAGACCACTCACTCGTTTCGGCCATAGCCACGAATCTAGGGATGTGGGTCAGCCCGGCGAGACCACTATGGTCATTGTTACAGCGTGCGCCTGAACGCGCACACGCCCGTCCCGCTCCTATTCCGTCTGGCGGGACAACCGCAAGACATTTGCGGGCTCGTAGATGCGAAATCATCCGCGCCCGGCATGCCGGCGGGGCGTAGCCCGCGACGGTTCGGCTCAAAGGAGCAACGCACATGTCCAAAAACCTCTATGTTGGAAACCTGACCTTCAACACGACCTCGACCGACCTCGAGAACCTGTTCGCCACCCATGGCGAAGTAGCCAAGGCCCAGGTGATCACCGACCGCGACAGTGGACGCTCCCGTGGATTCGGATTCGTCGAAATGGCGTCCAGCGAAGACGCCGAGAGTGCCATCGAGGCTCTCAACGGAGCCAACGTCGACGGCCGCCCACTGACCGTGAATGTGGCGAAAGAGCGCTCGCGTTGAAGCCAAGTCGGGACGGAAGGCAGGACGGCGGGCTGGAACGCTGCGCCGACTGCGGCCATCCCGGCCGGGAGCACCGGGGTGAGATCGGTTGCACCGTCCCGAATTGCCCCTGCGCGGAGCACAAGCTCCGCGAGATGCTTCAGCCGCGGAAGAAGGGCTCCAAGGCAGCCACCGGCTAGCGCTTCTTCCGGTCCCCCCGCCGCGGCCTCGCGTAGCGGACGACCAATTCACGACCGTCGAGCAAGGAGCCGTGGAGCTCGTTGATCGTCCCGGCCGCCATCGGACGGACCATCTCGACGAAGCCAAAACCCCTCGATCGCCCGTCTCTTCGGTCCGTGGCGATACTGGCACTGGTAACCGTTCCGTAGCGACCGAACAGGTCGCCCAGCTCACCGGACGTCGTCGACCAAGGCAGATTTGAGACGTAGATGTGCTTACTTGCGCTCGGTGGGGACTCCGACGGGGTCGTCCCGACTGATCTCGGCGACCGGCCAGACGTCGAACGAGGCTTCGGGGCGCGTCGTTCGGTGACCACCTGCCTCATCAGCGACTGAACCCGGGGCGCTTCGATCGGGCTGACGACATCGAGGTGCCTCTGGAGACGCTGGACTTCCCGACGTTTCTCGGGGGTCACCAGCGATACCACCAAGCCTGTGGATCCGGCGCGTCCGGTGCGCCCGGACCGATGGAGATAGTCCTTCTGGTCGGCGGGCGGGTCGTAGTGGATCACCGACGCCACGTCGTCGATGTGGATCCCACGGGCGGCAACGTCGGTCGCGATCAAGGCCTGGGCTCGTCCTCGAGCAAACGCATCCAGGGCTCGCTCCCGCTGGCTCTGGGAACGGCCCCCGTGCATGGCGACGGCAGCTATGCCCTCCTTGCTCAGCTGACGGGCGAGGCGGTCGGCGCCACGACGTGTCCTCGTGAAGACGATCGATGAACCGACATGGTCGACCAGCTCCGCGGTCTGACCGACACGCTGGTGATGCTCCACCAACCAGAAATGATGACTGGCCTCGGATGACCTCGGCTCCACGGTGCCGGCCTCGTGGCTGACAGGGCTCGTCTGATATTTCCGGCTCAAGACTGCGACGTCGCCGTCGAGCGTGGCCGAGAAGAGGACAGTCTGTCGGTGACCAGGAACCTGATCGAGGATCCGGGTCACGGCCGGGAGAAAACCCATGTCGGCCAGGCGGTCCGCTTCGTCGACAACGACAACATCCACCTGGCCAAGTTCAACGGCACCCTGCTCGATCAGGTCCTCGAGTCTCCCCGGGGTGGCGACGAGGACATCGGCGCCTCGGTTCAGAGCAGACCTCTGTGAGCCGTAGCCCACACCGCCGTAGACGACCGCCACCCTCCGGCCCATCGCGGATGCAAGCGGCCGGAGGTCCCGGTTGATCTGGTCGGCCAGCTCCCTAGTGGGAGCCAGGATCAACGCCCTGGGCCGCCGGCCGGCCGCCTTCTCGATCCTGGCGAGAATGGGCAGACCAAAAGCGAGGGTCTTGCCTGATCCGGTGGGCGCCTTCCCGCTGACGTCACGACCCGCCAAGATGTCGGGGATCGTCGCCTCCTGGACCGGGAAGGGCGTGAGAATCGAGCCGGCGGCGAGGGCGCGAACCAAAGGCTCAGGAAGCCCGAGTTGGGCGAAGGTGGCGGACATAGTCATTCTCCTCGACCCGTGGCCCCGGGTCATTGCGTTGCGGCCAATCTCTCGCTCGACGCGTGGGACCAAGGTCCGTGGGAATCGAGAGTCGGCCGATGAGGCAGTCCAACCGGTACTGAAAAGGGCCGTGGTATCACCGGGGAAACGATTCGATGCGTTTGCCTCCACCCGGTGGGGCTGGTCGAAACGGTAACACAGCGCCGTTGCTGTAGCGCATCGGCCTGGTGCGAGGAGCCGATGGGCGCTCCCGGGCACCATATGGTGCACGGCGTTAGGTTGATGTCCGTGGACACCGAGCTGCTCTCGATCCTGGCCTCCGGACTACTCGTCTGGGTCGCCATAGTCCACCTGGTGATGGCCTTCGGAGTCCGCCAGGGCCACTTGGTTTGGTCGGGCCAGTACCCGCGGTTGCTGACGCCCCGGTTTCGCTGGAGAAGCGTCGTCTATGCGGTGTTTCTCCTCTTTGCGGCCTGGTTCTTCGCCGATCTCGGTGAGGTGATCGATCTCTCGCCGGTGCCCGAGAGATGGGATCGGTCAACAAGCTGGGTACTCACCGGGATCCTCGGGATCGCAGCCAGCTACAGCATCTGGCGGGGCAGCAAGTGGGAGCGGATCCTCTTCGGGCCAATGCTCGGCTTCGGTGCAGTCCTGGCAGGATGGATCACCTTCTCCTGAGATGTCGACATGAGGCGCGGTCATACGTCAATAAGCCATCAGATCAGAGGAGACCGACGAGAACGGTCATCGGTTGATTCGATGGCCGGGCATGGAGCAAGGAGAGCGGAGTGCCGAAGTACATGATGATCTACAAAGGCGAGGCCACGGACATGTCGGACATGACTCCCGAGGAGGGGGCCGCGGTCCTGGCGAAGTGGCAGGAGTGGATGGGCAAGGTCGGCTCGGCCCTGGTCGACCTAGGATCGCCCTTCGGGCCTGGCTCGTCTGTCGTCGACGACGGGAGCGTCGGTTCCGCGGCATCGTTGACCGGCTATTCCATAGTGGAGGCCGACGATGTGGCGGGCGCCGAGGCGCTCGCCGACAGCCACCCCTACCTCAGCGAGGGCAGTGGCAATTTCGCGATCGACATCTACGAGCTGATGCCGGTCCCGTTCCAGGAGTAGCCGGCGCGCAGGGGCCCGGCGCGGGTCGAGCAACGGGGTCACCACTACCCTGCGGTGACCATGTCCGGGGCCCCCTTCCGCAATATCGCTCTGATCGCGCACGTCGATCATGGGAAGACCACCCTCGTCGACGCGATGCTCGGCGCCGCCGGTGTCTTCTCCGACCATGAGGAGCGGATCGACCGCGTTTTGGACTCGAGCGACCAGGAGCGAGAGCGCGGGATAACCATCCTGGCCAAGGCGGCTGCCATCGACTGGAGGGGCACCAAGATCAACCTCGTCGACACACCCGGTCACGCCGACTTTGGCGGTGAGGTGGAAAGAGCGCTGACCCTGGTCGACGGGGTCCTCTTGCTGGTCGACGCGGCGGAAGGGCCGATGCCGCAGACCAGATACGTGCTATCGAAGGCACTCGCCCTGCATCTGCCGGCGGTCGTGGTGATCAACAAGGTCGACCGGCCCGACGCCCGGATCGACGAGGTGGTCGACGAGATCTACCAACTGTTCTTCGATCTCGACGCCGCCGACGAGCACATCGACTTCGCCATCATCTCCACGATCGCCCGACAGGGTCGGGCTATGTCGGGTATCGGCGTCCCCGGCGACGGGGCCGATCTCGCTCCGCTGCTCGACGCGATCGTGGAGACGATCCCGGCACCCTCAGGGGATCCCGAGGCCCCATTGCAGGCCCTCGTGGCCAGTCTCGACGCTTCGGACTATCTCGGACGGCTGGCGATAGGCCGGGTGATTGCCGGGACCCTGCGGACCGGCGACCAGGTCGCCCTCTGTCACGCCAGCCTGGATGAGCCACCCTTGAGGAGACGGCTCACCAGCCTGATGGGTTTCGCCGGGCTGGACCGGGTGGAAGTCACCGAACGGCGAGCCGGTGACCTCTTCGTGGTGGCCGGTTTTCCTGAGGTCGAGATTGGCGACACGCTCGCCGATCCCGACGACCCTCAACCCTTGCAGCGGCTCGAGGTCGACGAGCCGGTTCTCAGGATGACTTTTGGGGTCAACACCTCGCCCCTCGCCGGCCGGGACGGCCGGTTTCTGACGTCGAGGCAGATCAAGGAGAGGTTGGACCGGGAGGTGTTGGGCAATGTGTCGATTCGGGTCGGTCCCACGTCGTCACCGGAGACGATCGAGGTAGCGGGACGTGGGGAGCTGCAGCTGGCCGTCCTCATCGAGGCGATGCGTCGCGAGGGCTTCGAACTGCAGGTGAGCCGGCCCGAGGTGATCATGAGGGTGGTCGACGGCGCCCCGCACGAGCCCCTGGAGAGAGCCGTCGTCGACGTTCCCGACGAGCATGTGGGGACGGTCACCCAGGCCGCGGCCCCGAGAAAGGGGAAAGTCACCGATCTCCGGCCAGGTGACACGGGCAGAACCGTCGTCACCGTCGAGGCGTCGGCCCGCGGGCTGATCGGGTTTCGCTCCCAGCTCATGACCTCCACGCGCGGAACCGCCCTGGTGCACCAGCATCACGCCGGCTGGGTCCCCTGGGTCGGTGAGCTACCCCACCGAATCGGCGGGGCGATGATCGCCGACCGGATCGGCTCATCCACAGCCTTCGCCCTGGACAATCTGCAGAAACGGGGTGAGATGTTCATCACTCCTGGCACCGACGTCTACGAGGGCATGGTTATCGGAGAGACTTCCCGTCCGCAGGACATGGTGGTGAATGCCACCAAGACCAAGGAACTCACGAATATCAGGACCCACGCCTCCGATGAGGCGATCAGATTGAAGCCGGCCCGAGCCCTGACTCTGGAGACGGCGATCGAGTGGATAGCCGACGACGAGTTGGTGGAGGTGACCCCGACCGCGGTGCGGGTGCGGAAACGCCACCTGACCGAGAGCGAACGGCGGCGACTCGACAAATGACGGGGCTGCTAGGCCTCGACCTCCCAGATACGGGCGGTCCAGAGAAGCCGGCTGCCCCGCTCGGTCAGGTCGATGAGCTTGGCATTACGCAATCGCTGCAGCGCAGCACTCTCCGCGAGAGTGGTGGGCAGGGGTATGGCCCGCGAGGACAGCTCCTTGATCGATCCGAAGAGCGAGCGGGCTTTACCCAAGATCGAGTTCTCGTCCTGGAGCGTCCCGGTGGGCAGGAAGAGCTTCCCGCCCCGCTTGAGCCGGTCCTTAGCCTCCTGGAGCATCCGCATCGGTAGCTCGGCGCCGCTGGGACCGCCCGCCAGGCCCGACGGGAACCAGCCCGACGCGTCGGCGATCTCATCGGGTATACCGGAGACGTCGCCGATCACGACATCGGCTTCGAGATCGTCCGGAAGCGGCTCGAACATGTCGCCTTCAAAGAACT
>Ga0299913_10002074_pt1 | contig 15578 bp, 13 predicted proteins | sample RVTome_9_FD_201360 | JGI IMG/M metagenome (GOLD analysis project Ga0299913, IMG submission 201360) | Soil microbial communities from uranium-contaminated site in the Upper Colorado River Basin, Wyoming, United States - RVT155D38 (version 2) ...
GGAGGAGGGCGACCAGCATCGCCGCCAGGACCCAGCCGGCGACGCGCCGGGTCCGGCGCGGCACCAGCGCCAGGGCGGCGGCGATCTCCGCCAGCCCGCTGGCCAGGACCGCCTCGGTACGCCAGGGCAGGAAAGACGGCAGCATCGTCGTCATCTCCGCCGTCTGTGCGAAGTGCCCGACGCCGGTGAAGAGGAACAGGAGCGTCACGCCCCAGCGGCCGGCGGCGCGGCGCGCTCTCTCCCCGGCCCCCGCCAGCCTGGTCACGATCCAGGGCCCCGTCAGCAGAGCCAGCAGAAGGAGAGGAGTTCTCACGGCATGGAGGCGATCAGATGAGCGAGCGGCTCTGGCCGCCGTCGACGTTGACGCAGGCGCCGGTGATCCAGCTCGCGCGGTCGGAGGCGAGGAAGGCGACGACGTCGGCCACCTCTTCGGCGCGGCCGAAGCGCCCCATGGGGATGTGGAGGCGCACGAAGTCGGCCATCCCCTGCGGATCCTCGGTGCACCGACGGTCCCAGGAGCCGCCGGGAAAGCGGATCGAGCCGGGGGCGACCGAGTTCACCCGGATGCCGTCGGCGGCGAGCTCCAGGGCCATGATCTTGGCGAGGCTGATGAGAGCCGACTTGGTCGCGTTGTAGGCCGACAGCCCCGGGCCACCGGCCTCCCGGCCGAAGATCGAGGCGATGAAAAGGATGACGCCTCCGCCCGCAGCGCGCAGGGCCGGCACGGCCGCCCGGCTGACCCGCACGTGGAGCTTGAAGTTGGCCTCGAGCACCTCCTCCCAGGCCTCGTCGGGAAGCTCGGCGAACTGCCCGCGGCGGTTGCCGCCGACGTTGTTGACCAGGACGTCGAGGGTGCCGAAGCGCTCGAGGGCGGCAGCCACGAGTCGGCCGCCCGCCTCCGACTCGGTAAGGTCCATCGCCAGAGCGAGCACCTCCGCCCCGGCCTCCTCGAGCTCGGCTCGCGCCGCCTCCAACGCCTCTTCTCCTCGCGCACAGATCACCAGCGAGCAGCCCTCGCGCGCCAGGGCCCCGGCGATCGAGTGCCCGATCCCGCGGCTCGCCCCGGTCACCAGAGCCACCTTGCCGTTCAGTCCGAGATCCATCGCGCGCCCGATCCTACCCGCCGGGGTCGAGGTGGCCGAGGTCGGAGTCGCCCATCTCGACGCCGCCGGCCGGGAAGTACTCCGTCCAGCGCCGGCTGACGGTCTCGTAGACGTCGGGATCGCAGAAGAGCTCCCCGGGGAAGCCCGGGTGGAGGCGGGCGTCGAGGACGATCGGCGCCGTATAGGCGACGTGGTTGCGCGTCACCTCGGTCCGCGCGGCGTGGAGGTCGGCGGCGGGCTCGAACCGGGTGAAGGTCGTCCACAGGAAGTTGATCGGGCTCGCCGCGGCGCGTCGTGGCTCGTCGGTGACGACGATCAACGGCCAGCCGGCGAAGGCCGGATGAGCGGCGAACCGCGCTGCCGCACCGGCATCCTCGATCTTGGCCGGCCCGCCCACGACCAGGCAGCCGGGACAGAAGACGTGGACCTCGTCGACGCCCTCGGGGAGGGTCTCGGCGTCGAGCTCGCGCGGCAGGTCGCGCACCGGATCGCCGAGGCCGAGCCACACTCCCTTCGACCCCTCGTTCACCGTCGGGCCGGTGTAATCGAGGGTATCCATCGACAGATTGGAGAGGACGAACAGATCGGTCTCCGGTCGGGTGCGCTCCAGCACATGGGTCAGGACGGCCCGGAAGTCCTTGAGGTCGACCGGCCGATCGACGACGAGCAGGAACTTGGTCAGCGAGAGCTGGCCCTCGCCGAGAATGCGGAAGGCGCTGGCCATCGCCTCGCGCTTGTAGCGCTCCCGCACCACCGCCGCGGCGAGCGAGTGATACCCCGTCTCCCCGTAGGACCAGAGATCGACCACGCCCGGCATCACCAGCGGGAAGAGCGGCGCCAGCAGCTCCTGGAGCAGGTCGCCGATGAAGAAGTCCTCTTGCCGGGGCTTCCCCACCACCGTGGCCGGGTAGATCGCGTCCTTGCGGTGGAAGAGCCTTTCGACGTGAAAGACCGGGTAGTCGTGGACCAGCGAATAGTAGCCATAGTGGTCACCGAACGGCCCCTCCGGGCGACGCTCGCCGGCCGCCACCCGACCCAGCAAGGCGAACTCGGCGTCGGCGACCACCGGATGCGGCCCGAGCTCTCTCGTCACCGGCAGCCGCCGCCCCAGCAGCAGGGAGGCAAGCAGCAACTCGGGGACGTTCTCCGGCAGCGGCGCCACCGAGGCCAGGATGACGGCGGGCGGCCCGCCCAGGGTCACGGTCGCGGGCAGGTCCTCTCCACGCGCCTCGGCCGCGGCGTGATGGAAGCCGCCGCCCTTGCCGATCTGCCAGTGCATGCCCGCCGTCGCCGAGTCGTGACGCTGCAGGCGGTAGAGGCCGAGGTTGTGGGCACCGGTCTCCGGATGCTGGGTGTAGACCTGGCCGAGGGTGATGAACGGCCCGCCGTCCTCCGGCCAAGTGGTCAGCACGGGGAGGCGGGTGAGGTCCACGGGCTCGGCCTGCCGCTGCGCCACCGGAGCGCGTCGGCGGCCGCGCAGCCCGACGCGGAGCAGGTCCCCCGCCACGTCCCGGGCTCCCCAGAGACGGCCGAGCGAGGGGGGCACGAGCTCCGCGGTGAGCGCCACCAGCCGCTCGAGCAGCCGGAAGGAGCGCCTCCCGAAGGCCGACTCGGCCCGCCGCGCCGTGCCGAAGAGGTTGGTCGCCACCGGAAAGTCGGCTCCCTTGACGCGGGTGAAGAGCAGCGCCGGTCCGCCCGCCCCGATCACCCGCCGGTGGATCTCGGCGACCTCCTGGTCGGCCGAGACGGGCGCCTCCACCACCGCCAGATCGCGGTCCCGGCGCAGCTGCTCGAGAAACGAGCGCAGGTCCGGGAAGGCAGGGACGGCCATTGGCGGGAGTCTATGCCGTTCCGCGTTCGAGGCTGATCAGGCATCGAGTGCTTCACCCGGTCCGGCCGTGCCCTCCGACCTTCGGAGCTGAGGTCCCTCGCTTGCGCTCGGGACGACGTTGGAGGGCCGCCCCGTCGCGCCCTGGACCCCAGAGGCCTCAGCGAACCCGGATGGCGACGAAGGTCACGTCGTCGCCCGGCGGACGCTCTCCGGTCCACCGCCGCGCGGCTGCGGCGAGAGCGTCGATCACCCCTTGGGGGCTCTCCTGGCCGCAACCGCCCAGCGCCTCCCGCACCCGGGCATAGCCGAACGGCTCGCCCTCGTCGTTGACCAGCTCCGGCAAACCGTCGCTCATCAGGAGGACGAGGTCGCCCGGCTGAAGAGACGTCTCGTGCCGCTGGTAGGCGGCCTGGGCCATGCCCCCGAGAGGAAGGCCCTGCAGCGCGATCTCCCGCACCTCGTGCCCGCGGCAGATCAGGACGGGCGGCATGCCAGCCGAGGAGACGATCAGGCGTCTCCCGTCGATCCGGGCCAGCGCCAGGGCCATCGCCATCCGTCCGAGCTCCATGCGCCGGATCGACGCCGCCGCGCCGGCGAGGAAGGCGGGCAGCTCGGCGCTTGGCGCCTGCGAGGTGAACAGGGCCTTGATGACGGTCACCATGGTGCCTGCCTTGGCGCCGTGACCGGTGGCATCGCCGATCGCCACCGTGAGCGTGCCCTCGTCGGTGACGTGGAAATCGTAGTAGTCGCCCCCGACCTCGGTCGCCGTGCGCATGAAGACCGCCAGCTCCAGGTGGGACAGCTGGGGCTGGGTCTTGGGCAGCAGGGAGAGCTGGAACCGTCGCGCCTCCTCGAGCTCCTCCCCCCGCCGTCGGTTCTCGGTCTCCACCAGGCGATGCTGCAGCTCGCTCTCGACCAGACGTCGCTGGTTCTCTTTGAGGTCGCGGGCCATGCGGTTGAAGGTCTCCGCGAGGCTCCCCACCTCGTCGCGCGAGCGTACCGGCACCTCGACGTCCAGGTCGCCGACGGAGAGCCGCTCGGCGCCGGTCGCCAGCGCTCCGAGGTCCCGCGTGATACGGCGCGACAGCGGCGCGATGCCGCTCAGGGCGAGGCCGACGAGGCCGAGGCCGAAGGCCAGGTTGCGCCCGGCCGCGCGGCGCAGCTCCCGCAGCGACCCGCTCAGGGGCCGGGCGATGCCGAACTTCAGGTCGGACCCGGGATAGTCGGTGCGCACGACGACCCAGTCGCCCTCGGGCTCTCCCCGGTCGCGCAACACCGGTAGACCCACCTCGGCCAGGGCCGCGCGGTCCTCGTCGTCGGCCGCGTAGAGGGTCCCGTCGGTGTCCAGGGCGAAGGGGATCTCCCCCTCTTCGCGCTCCGCGCCGCCGAGCACCGACAACAGGACCCGCTTGGCGGCGACCTTCGCCTTCCACGTCCCCAGCATCCGCCCGGCCTCTTCTACCGGGCACTCGTAGGACTCGCGCAGCTGGATCGCCGAGACCGACTCCTGCCGCACCGCGGAGATCGCCCGCTCGGCCTGCCGCACCACCGTGCTCGCGATCTCGGTCGCCCGTGTCCGTTCCAGCGCCTTCGCCACCACCAGCCGCAGGTCCTCCGCGTCCGACGCCTGCCCGGCGGTCTCGAGATCGATGACGATCGGGGCCGCCTCGGTCCTGTCGGCCGGAGCTGCGGGAGCGAAGGGAGGGGCCGGCGGCACCGGCGGCGGCGGTGCGGGAACGAACTCCAGGCTCTCCACGAACGGCGCCAGCTCGCGCATCGTCCGCGTCAGCGCCTCCGCGCTCAGCCCCGTGCCCACCTCGGCGGTCAGGGCCTCCAGAGGCAGGGCTCGCAGGAGCTTGACCTGGCCGTCGAGCCGCAGCTCGGCCTCCTCCATGCGCTCGGAGAGCTGGGCGGCGAGCCGGGCGCTCTCCTCCCAGGCCGCCACGCGCAGAGCTCGCGTCGACGACAGGTAGCCGAAGGCCACGATGGCCGAGAGCGGCACCACCGAGAGGAGCAGGAACGAGAGGACGAGCTTGGCGCGGAGACTCATGTCCGACCCGGGGTTCTACGGGCGCACCGGCCCGGAGTTGCACCCGGACGCAGACGGCGGTCGTCAGCGATCGAAGACCGGGCGACCCGCGGCGATGGCGCGTCGGATGCGCTGCTGGACCAGGTGGACCCGCGCCCGCGAGATCTTGCTGCCCGGGCCGTGGGCCTCCACCTTGCGAAGGGTCGGCCACGCGAGCCCGACGGTCAGCGACGTGAACGCGACGATGCCCGACGGCGCTCCCGCCCTCTGCAACACCAGGCAGTACTCCTCGGCGGCCTCGAGGTCGCGCCTGGCCAGCGCGAACAGCTCACCGCGGTCGACGGCCGGCGGCACGAAATTGCGTCCCTCATGGTGGTCCCCCGCCGCGTCCTTGAGGATGTTGGTCAGCTGCAGCCCTTCGCCGAAGGTCGCCGCCCGCGGGTGCAGCTCGTCGGCGATCGCAGTCAACCCGGGGTTCGAGAGGACGAAGAGCTCGGTGAGCATCTCGCCGACGATGCCGGCGACCACGTAGCAGTAGTCCCGCAGCGCGGCCAGGTCCTCCAGGCGCAGGATGCCGTCCGCGTCCGTTCGCGCGACGAAGCCGGCCATCCCCTCCGCGGTGCGGATCGTGTGCCGCTTGATGGCGTCGCGCGCCGCGCCCTCCAGCCCCTGCAGGGCCGAGACCACGACCGGCGTGTGCTCGAGCAAGTGGAGGTAGCCCGGGTGGTCGATCGGCGGATGGTCGCTCCATTCGCGCGCCAGGCGACTCGCTCGCTCCCGCGGGTCGGATGCAGCGAGCGCCTCGGCAAGCTCGCCGAGCGCCGCGATCCGGCGGTCCCGATCCCAGAGGACGGTGGCGTCCTCGAAGGTGTCGGCGATGCGGAACAGCAGATACGCAATGGTCGCCTCGGCCCGGGTCGGGTGCGGCAGCAACGGGATCGCGAGCGCGAAGGTCCGGCTGGTCGCCTCGAGCAGCTCCTGCAGCAGCCCGGAGTGCGTCGCCGGCGAGGTCGTCTCTTCGATCGCCATCAGCCGTCTATCCTAGACAACCTACGCGCCGCCCTGCGTGGTGGGATGCCGCGCCGGCACCTGGGTGCCCCCGAAGGGCCCTCCGAGCAAGGCGCGATAGAGCCGATCCCGCTCGCGCCCATCGAGGATCCAGGACTCCACGCCGCGATCCGCCAGCTCCAGGGCCGTCTCCAGACGATGGGTCATGCCGCCGGTGACGTCGATCCCACGCGATCCACCCACCGCGACGAGCCCGGCGGCCGACGCTCGATCGAGCCGGGCCAGGGTCGCTCCGTCGGCGTCCCAGACACCGGGGGTCTCGCCCATCCACAGGATCCGCTGGACGGTCCAGCCCGTTGCCGGAAGCGCAGTCGCCAGGAAACGAAAGACCTCCTCGGTCGAGCAAATGGTGGCACCACGGGTTCGATCCAGGACGACGTCCCCGAAGACCACCGGCACCAGACCCGCGTCCAACGCGCGGCCGAGCGGGGCCACCTCTCCCGTCTCGGGTCGCCCGTCCGCCGCCATCAAGGCGCTCGCCGGCGCCCAGGAGAAGGTCGGGATCTCCTCGCGCAGGAGGGCCTCGACGACCAGGCGGTGGAGGACGGCGGCACGGTCCTGGGTGCGGGCGACGCCCATCCACTGCCCGGCGTCGGCGGGAGGACGGTCGAGGCCGTGCCGTCGCGCCTCGACGTGCCCGAAGGAACCGCTCCCGTGGCCGATCAGCAGGGGGCCGGCTCCCCCCTCACGGGCGCGCGCCAGCTCCCGCGCCAGGGCCCGCAGACGGTCGGGGCGCACCGCCTCCGAGCGGGTCTTGTCGGTGAGCAGGCTGCCACCGAGCTTGACCAGGGTCAGCTCCCGGCTCACTCCTCCACCTCCAGTCGCGGCCCGCGGCCGACGCCGTCGCGGATGAGAAAGCGGACGCCGGGGAGGGTCGCGAGGGCGCCGACCACCCGCTCCTCGTCCCGGGCCGGACAGAGCACGTGGACGTTGGGACCGGCATCGATCGTGGCGCAGGCCTGGATGCCCGCGCGACGAAGGCGACGCACGGCCTCGAGGACTTCCAGGGTGCCCGGCGACCAGTAGAAGATCGGAGGACGGGAGGACATCGCGACCAGGTGCAGCTCGACGGCGTCCTCCTCCACCGCGTCGGTCAGGGTGGCGAAATCGCGGGCCAGCAGGGCGGCGAGGGCGCGCTCCAGCCGTTCGGGCAACAGCTCCTGGCGGCGCGCGTAGTGTGGGCTCGTGGGCGCCCGCAGGTGCCCCTCGCGCGAGCCGATCTCCTTGGCCTCCGGGTCGACCACCGCGATCACGTCCCGCAGGTCCCAGTGCTCGGACGGGGCGATCTGACGCGCCGGCGACTGCGGAGCGTCCGGATCGCCCGGCCACAGGACGTAGCCTCCCAGCACCGAGCGCGCCGCCGAGCCCGAGCCGGAGAGCCGGGCCAGGGTCGACAGCTCCTCGACCGTCACCTGGCGCCCGAGCGCCGAGACGACCGCCAGCGCCAGCGCCGAGAACCCGGAGGCCGAGGAGGCGAGGCCCGCTCCGGTCGGGAAGTTGTTGCCGGTGGTGATCCGGAGCCACCGGTACTCGCCAGCCCATGCGAGCAACTGCTCCAGGTGCGCGAGCACACCCGCCGCGAAGGCCTCCGGTGCCGGATGCACCCCGCCCTGCTGATCGCGCAGGAGGACCTCGTGCGCGCCCTCGGGGGCAGGCTCGGCCGTGCAACTCGAGACGCAGAGCCGCAGGGTCATGGAGAGCGACGCGTTCGCCGGAACGGCGCTGCCCGGCGTCCTCGTTCCCCAGTACTTGATCAAGGCGATGTTGGCCGGGGCGACGGCGGTGGCCCGGGTCATGCGGAGCCCTCCACCGAGAGCCCGGGCGCGCCGAGGACGGCCGTGACCGGAGCCAGGTGAGGAAGCCAGTCCGGAAGGGGCGAGTCGGCGGCCGGAGAGGGCAGCGCGAGGAGAGCGCCGGCGCCCGGTCCGCGCGCCGAGCCGGCACCGGAGATCTTGGCCGCACCCCCCACGGCCTCGAAGACCCGGATCGTCGCGCGGACCGTCGGCGGCACGACTCCGAGGTGCTCGAGACAGGCCTCGAACTCGCGGACCGCGGACCGCAGCTCCGCCTCGCCGGCCCGGTCGTCGCGTCCGACACCGCGGGCGAACGCGAGCGTCGCCGCCTCCATCCGATCCAGCACCGCGTCGAGCTCGCTCCGCCGGCCGGAGAAGCGCTCGCGCACGGAGGCGACCACCTCTCCGGTGCCGTCGGGAGCGTCGCCCGTGTGGTAGACCCGGACGCCGCGCAGGGCGCCGGTCCCGAGCGGAAGCGGCTCGATGGCGAGGGTGCCGTCGGCCGCCCGCTGCGCCCGCACGACGCCGCCGACCAGAGCGGTCGCGTGGTCGACCCCCGACGGCAGGCCGTGCTGGCGGCGCTCGATCTCGAGGGCCACCCGCTCGACGCGCGCCAGGTCCGGTGCCTCGCCCCAGGCGGCCAGCAGGGCAGCCGGCAGCGCCACCGCCAGGGCCGCCGAGCTGCCGAAGCCGCCACCGCTCGGAATGCTCGAGGCGACTGCGATGTGCGCGCCGGGCGGGCGTTCGAGCCCCGCATCCCGCGCCGTCTCGCCCGCCGCGACTTTGACCAGGTGGGCCCGGTCCGTGCCGAGGACGGTGTCGAACGGTCGGGCCACCGGGTCGGTCGCGTACTCGAGCCAGCGCCGGCGCGCCGCGTCCCCGTAGGCGCGAACCGCGTCCCAGGTCGTCTCTTCGCGGGTGCCGAGATCCGGCAGCGACAGCTCGACCCGGTCTCCGGGTCGCTCCGCGACCTCCACCCGGCAGCGCAGATCGAGGGCGGCCACCAGCGCCGGTCGCCCGTAGACCGCTGCATGCTCACCCATCAGGATCAGCTTTCCAGGGGCCGAGGCCCGCGACCGCGCCGGCACGGGGAGGGGGCTAGTCCTTTCGCCCCCGGCCCAGGCGGTCGTGCGCGCGCGCCAGGTCCCGCGAGGTCAGGGCGGCCATCAGGGAGAGCTCGCCCGCGAGGACCGTCGCGCCGAGAATCTCGGCCAGCCTCATGGCTCCGCGGCCAGGGTCTCCTCCGTCCGCGCGCACGCCGAGGAGCTCCAGAGCCTCGCGCTGGGTATCGAGCGCCGTTCCCCCGCCCACCGCCCCCACCGGAGCGTCGGGCAGATAGACCGACACGTACACGGACTCGGGGCCCCTCATCTCGATGCACGTGACCCCCATCGACGCTTCGACGACCTGGGCCACGTCCTGCCCGGTCGCCATGTAGAAGGCGGCCACCACGTTGGCGTAGTGGGCGTTGAAGCCCATGGCGCCGGCGGCCACCGATCCGAGCAGGTTCTTGCGGTACTGCACCTCGACCAGAGAGCGGGCGTTGGTCTTGAGGCAGCCCTTGAGCACCGCGCCGTCGAGCGTCGCCTCGGCGAAGATCCGCTTGCCCCGCCCCTCGAGGAAATTCACGGCGGAGGGCTTCTTGTCGACACAGTAGTTGCCGGAGAGAGCGATGCACGGCACGCCGGTCTCCGGTTCCAGCAGCTCCGAGACCACGCGGTCGCAGGCGATCGTGGCCATGTTCATGCCCATCGCATCGCCCGACTCGAAACGAAAGCGCAGGTAGATCGACGATCCGAAGGCTTGGGAACGGATCTCGAGCAGACGCAGGTGTCGGCTCGTCGCCTCGGCCACCCTCCGGATGTCCTCCTCGTGCTCGCGCACCCAGGCGAGGAAGCGCCGAGTCTCTTCGATGCCCGACGATCGGAAGACGGGCGCCCGCGTCATGCCGACGTCGTCGACCCGGACGATCGCACCGCCGGCCTCGCGCAGGGCCCGGCAGCCGCGATTGGTGCTGGCCACGAGCGCCCCCTCGGTCGTCGCCAGCGGGACGTAGAGCTGCTCGTCGGCCGACACGTGCTCGCCGTGCACGATCAGGGGGCCACAGACCCCCAGCGGGATCTGAGTGGCGCCGATGAAGTTCTCGCAGTGCAGGCTCGAGGCCCTCTGGGCATCGAGGGCGTAATCCCCCGTCGTCGCGAGGGAGGCTCCGCCCTGCAGCTCCAAGGCGCGACGGCGCACCTCCGCCGCTTCGTCGGCGCTCAGGCCGGGCGTGATCTCGTGCAGGCTTCGCCGGCCCTCGGCGATCGCCCGGATGAGCTCCTCCACCTGCGCGCTCTTGCTCTCGATGGGGTCCATGCCGTCTACCCTCCAGGGCGTTCGACCAAACGGACCTGCCGCAGGTCGGCCGGCTTCGCCGAGCCCGTGCAAAACATGGCGATGCGGAGCTCCCGGATCGTCCTCTCGGCCTGCACCACGGCCCGCTCGGCGGAGGCGTGGGCCGCCTCCAGGAAGGGCTGGGCGATGCCGACCAGCTCGGCCCCCAGGGCCAGCGCCTTGGCGACGTCGACGCCGCTGCGTACGCCGCCGCTGCCGATCACCCTCGCTCCGGGCAGGGCGGCGAGCTCGCGGATCGAGCGCGGCGTCGGGATGCCCCAGCCGGCGAACAGCTCCCCCAGGTCGACGTCGGCGGCGCGAGCCGCCTCGATGCGGGCCCAGCTGGTCCCACCGACGCCGGCGCAGTCGAACCACTCGACGCCGACCTCCAGGAGCCTCCGCGCGACCCCCTCCGAGAGACCGCTGCCGATCTCCTTCACGATCACCGGGACCTCGAGGCGAGCGACGATCTCGCCGATCTTCCGCACCAGGTCCCGGAAATCGCCCTGCCCCTCCGGTTGCAGGGCCTCTTGCAGAGGGTTGAGGTGCAGGGCCAGGGCGTCGGCCTCGATCATCTCCACGGCTCTTCGACACTCGTCGAGCCCGAAGCCGTAGTTGAGCTGCACGGCCCCGAGGTTGGCCACCAGGGGCACCGATGGAGCAAAGGCTCGGATCCGGAAGCTGTCCGCCTGGTCGGGGTCCTCCAGCGCCTTGCGCTGCGAGCCCACTCCGATGGCGATGCGCGCGGCCTCGGCGGCTTGCGCCAGGTTGCGGTTGATGCGCGTGGCCTCGCCGGTCCCGCCTGTCATGCAGGAGATGAGAAGCGGCGCCGCCAGCCGGCGGCCCAGCCATTCCGCACCGCAGTCCACGGCGGCGAGATCGAGCTCGGGCAGGGCCTGGTGCTCGAGCTCGATGTCACCGAACCAGCTGCGGCGCCACTGCATCGAGGGATCCAGCGCCAACTCGATGTGCTCGGCCTTGCGGTCCCTTTCGCTGCGCTGCTCTGCCGGCTCCATGAGTCGTCTCGGACTGGTCACGGGAGAGTGGGATCGGGTGATGCCCAATCGAAAAAGCGTAGCAGACGGAACCTCGTCATGGCTCCCGGGCGGCAACTCGGGGCTCCTGCTCGATCTCGCGGCCGCGCAGGAACGGGACCAGGGAGTCGCTCGCCCGCACGGCCGCGGGCGCCGACCACCCGGGGGCGTCCGAGAGGAGGAAGCCCAACGACGCGTCGGAGGCCAGGGCTCCATGGGTCCAGCGCAGAGGACCCTTGGCGAGGCGCGCCAGCGCCTCGGTGCGCTTCGCCCCGTACATGTGGCCGGCGGCCACCGAGCAAACGACCGATGCCGGGTTCTCCACCAGCTCGAAGGCCTGGGCCAGGCGACGCAGGGGATCCGGATACCGGCCCCGGATGGTGGCCGTGAAAAGGGCTGCATCGGAGACCCAACCGTCGTGGTCGGCGAGGCGCTCCGTCACCGGGACGAGCGCCAACGGATCGCCCCGCGACGACAGGTACCTCCAGCGCCCCGTCGTTCCTCCTCCGCGTCGCTCGACCGTGGCCTCGCCGGTCTCGGCCGTCACCGTCCATCCGTTCCCTGATCGCCAGGCGCACAGGTCGACGCCGCCGCGCGCTGTCACCGCCGCCGCCGCGTCCCGCTCCCGCCCCGGGGCAACGTAGATCTCGAAGCTGGAAACCAGCCCATAGGGCGTCAACACCGCCCCCTGTCCGCCCTGCAGACGGTCGCCCGGCTCGAGGCCGGCTTGACGCAAGGCGTCAGCGGCCTGCTCGCGCACATTGACCAGGGGCGCGCCGTCGCCGGCGATCCCATGGTCCGAGAAGAGGATGGTGACGAACGGGCGCTCGGCCCGGCGGCGGCGAGTCTCGGCGAGCAGACGGTCGAGCTCGACCAGGACCGGCCGCAACCCCTCGGGACCCAGCAGGTGCGCCGTCGTGTCCGTGGCCGCCACGTAGACGAAGTAGGCCGGGTCGTGCGAGGTGGCGAACTCGTCGAGGGCCCGGCCGAGCTCGAGGATGCTGGAACGCACCGGCCGGGCGCTCTGCAGCACGTTGCGAAGGGCGCCTTTCCGATTCCAGTCGAAGAACTCGCGCCAGGCGAAGCGGATCCTGAAGTAGCTGATCGGCCCGCCTCCGGCCTTGCGCCCCTCGTCCCAGTCGAAGAACCGGGCCTCGTAGCCCGGCGACTCCTCGAGGCCGAGACGGCCCAGGATGGCACCGAAGGCGACGCTGGTCGTCGAGGGGAACGAGCTCACCAGCCGCGCCGGTCCCGCCAGGGTCTCGAAGAGGGGCTCGACGCCTGGCGGCGGATGGCGCACCGCCTCCACCGTCGAGAAGGGCACCGCGTCGAGAGCGATGAAGAGGAGATCCGGCTCCCCGCCCGCAGCCAGGGAGGGCAGGCAGCCGAATGCGACGGCCACGGCCACGGCTCCCTTCCTCATGCCGAGACCAACTCCTCGGCTGCCATCGCCAGGCGGTCCGCGCACAGCTCCACGCGCCGGCGCAGATCCATCAGGGGAGCGATGAGCCGGGGCCGGAACGCGACGTGACGGACGACGTCCGCTCGGCGGACTCCTCCGTCCTCGCCGACGAACAGGTTGAAGTCGAGCGGGAGGGCCTCGTCCGCCCGATCGCTCACCGCGCGCAGCACGACGAACGGGACTCCGGCGTCGCTCGCCACCCGAGCGAAGGCCGCCGACTCCAGGTCGACGACCGCCGGGCCCTCCGGCAGGCCGTCGCGCGTCGCCAGCTTCTCCTCCGGTGTCACCGCCAGCCGCAGCGAGGAGAAGACCGTGGCGGACGTACAGGACACGCTCGTCTTCTCGCCCCAGGCCCGATCCGGCGCGGGAGCCGGGCCGCTCGCGTCGAGGAGCCACTCTCCGCGCACCACCTGGCCCACCTCGAGCTCGGCGGTGAGGCCGCCGGCCACGCCGAGGACGAGCACGCGCTCCGCGCGCCAGCAGTCGAGCGCCCTCCGCAGGCCCCGTTCGGCGTTGCGCGCCCCGTCCCCAGTGCTCACGACCACCACCGAGCGACCACCGAGCCTGCCGATCCGCGCGCTCAGGCCGTCCCTGCGCTCGGGTCGTAGATCCGCCATCCGCCGCAGCAGGCCGGTCGCTTCTTCCGGCACGGGCGTGACGATGACCGTCAGACCGCCGCCGGCCCCGCGTTCCGCCCTTCCCGGCCCCTCGTTCGCCCTCACCGCCTCATCCTCGGACGTACCCGTGGCTCCGATACCACTCCACCGCGCGGCGCAGCGGCTGCTCGATCGGCGTCTGCGGCAGCCCGAGCTCGGCGACGGCCTTGCTCGGGTCGAAGTACATCTTGTGGCGTGCCAGCCGCACGGCTTCCAGCGGCAGCCACGGCTCGCGCGGCAGCAGTCGGGCCAACGTCGTATCCACCGCCGCCAGACCGAGGGGGATCCAGTGCGGCAGGCGCACGCGCGGTACCGGCAAGCCGGTGATCGCACCCAGGGCCTCGACGATCTCGGCGAGGGTCATGTTGCGATGGCCGAGGATGTACTCTTCGCCGATGCGGCCCTTCGCGGCGGCCAGCAGATGTCCCGCCGCCACGTCGCGCACGTCGACGAGGTTGAGACCCGTGTCGACGAGAGCCGGCAGCCGCCGCCTCATGAAGTCGAGGATGATCTTGCCCGTGGCCGTCGGCTTCCAGTCGGCCTCGCCGACCGGCGCCGACGGATGGACGATGACCACCGGCAGGCCGTCCGCCGCGAGCTCCTTGGCCGCCCGTTTGGCGAGGTATTTCGAGCGCTTGTAGTGCCCGACCATGTCGCCGAGGGCCACCGCGCTGGACTCGTCGGCCGCGGAGTCGTCCGCCATCGGGCCGAGCGTTCCCACCGTGCTCGTGTAGACGATCCGCTCGACCCCGGCCCGCGCCGCGGCCCGCAGGACGTTGCGGGTCCCCTCGACGTTGGAGGCGTACATCTCCGCGGGCCGGCGAACGAAGAGACGGTAGTCCGCGGCGACGTGGAAGACGTGACTGCAGCCGTCGATGGCGCGGGCCAGGGCGTCCCCTTCGAGGAGGTCCCCCTCGACGACCTCGGCGGCGGTGCCTTCGAGCGCGCGCCGCGAGCTCGACGCGCGGACCAGGCAGCGGACTGTCGCGCCGCTCGCCTCCAGCGCTCGCAGCACATGGCTGCCGACGAACCCGGACGCCCCGGTCAGAAACGCCTTCACCTCCGCCTTTCCGCCCGGTCCGTCGCCCTGCCGCGGAGGCGGACGCTCGTTCTCAGCCGAGCAGGTTCCAGGCCACCATCCGGGCCATGTCCCTGGGATGCGAGCGCAGCTCCATGACGGCGGAGGCCTCGAACCCCGAGTGCATGGCGCAGTTCTGACAAAGGTCGTCCTGGCGCGATTCCCAGTAGTCCCAGTCGGTCTCGTTCCAGAACTCGTTCCAGTCCCAGGTGTGGTTCTTGCCGATCAGGTAGCACGGGCCCTTCCAACCGTTGGGTGTGAAGGTGACGGTGCTCCAGGGAGAGCACCTGTAGTCGCGCAGGCCGGCGGCGAACTCGAGAAACATCGGCGTCGAGGTCAGCCGGTAGCGCCGCGAGAGCTCGAGGATGTGCTTGAACTTCACCTGCATGTCTTCCCGGGTCAGGAAGATGTCGCGCTGGATCGTCTCGTAGTGGTACCCGGGCGAAACGAGCATGCCGTCGATGCCCATCCCGAAGAGCATCCGGCACAGCTCCTCGACCTCCTCGATCTCGGTCTCCTTGAAGACGGTCGTGTTGGTGATGACGTGGAAGCCGAGCTCCTTGGAGCGTCGGATCATCTCGATCGCCTTGTCGAAGACGCCGTCGCGGGCGCACACGTAGTCGTGGGTCTCCCGCATGCCGTCGAGGTGCACGTTGATCGTCAGCCGCTTGTGGGGCTCGATCCTGTCGAAGACCTTCTCCTCCATCAGCAGGGCGTTCGTGCACAGGTAGATGTGCCGCTTGCGCTCGATGATCCCTTCGATCAGCTCCTCGAGCTCCGGGTAGACCGTTGGCTCGCCGCCGCAGATCGAGACCGCCGGGGCCCCGCAATCCTCGACTGCCTGGAAGCAGGCCTCGACCGGCAGCCGGTCCTTCAGCTTGCCCGTGTGGCGCTCCGTCGCGCAGCCGATGCAGGCCAGGTTGCAGGTGTAGAGCGGCTCCAGCATGAGCACGAAGGGATAGCGCTTGTTGCCCTGCAGGGCGTTGCGCACCTGGTGCTTGATCATGTCGGTCGTGATGTGGAGCGGAAACCTCATGACGTCTCCATTGTACGGTGCGCTGCCGGATCCGACCCACGGGCGCCGGTGGGCCGCCTCCTGGAGGCTCCTACGCTCGCCGTGGGCTGTTAGATTCGCGCCGCTCGGGGCC
>Ga0299913_10002075_pt1 | contig 15577 bp, 20 predicted proteins | sample RVTome_9_FD_201360 | JGI IMG/M metagenome (GOLD analysis project Ga0299913, IMG submission 201360) | Soil microbial communities from uranium-contaminated site in the Upper Colorado River Basin, Wyoming, United States - RVT155D38 (version 2) ...
CGATCGGTGAGGCGCGCCAGCGCGCCTTCGTCCGCCGGGGCGATCGAGACCGCTGGGACCGGGATCCCCTCGATCCCGATGTGGCGCAGCCCATCGAGCAGCTGATGCTCCTGGCCCACCGGTCGCGCCACGAGCACGCGCCTCACCGCCTGCTCCCCGCATGGATCTGGCGGGCTGCCTCGGCGACGACGGCCGCAGCGTGTCCAACCGAATCCCGGATGTCGACCCGGACCGGCGCAACCGGCGGATCGGCGAAGTAGATCGCGCGGAGTCGAATCTGTCCGTCCGTGATCTCGCCCACGGTGCCCAACGGAGCCAGGCAGCCGCCGCCCACCGCCCGCAGGAGCGCGCGCTCGGCCCCAACTGCCACCCGGGTCGGCGCGTGGTCCAATCGGGCGAGGCGGCCGATGAGGTCATGGCGATCACCGCGGACCTGGATCGCCAGCGCTCCCTGCCCGGGGGCAGGCAGCATCGTCTCGAACGGCAGGCGGGTATCGGCCGGAGCCTCGATTCCTAGGCGTTCGATCCCGGCGCAGGCCAGCACGATGGCGTCGTACTCGCCCCGGCGCATACGCTCAATGCGCGTGTCGATATTGCCGCGGATGGGACGGACCTCGACGTCTGCTCGAGCTGCCAGCAGCTGCAACGCGCGCCTGGCGCTGCTGGTTCCCACCACCGCGCCGCCGGGGAGATCACGCAGTCCGCCGCCTGCCCTTGTGAGCAGACAGTCGCGAGCGTCGCCTCGTAGGAGCACCGCCGCCACGACCGCGTCGGGTGTCGAGAGGGTGGGAAGGTCCTTGTACGAGTGGACGGCCACGTCGACCTCACCGCTCATGACGGCCTGCTCGAGCTCCGCGGTAAATTGCCCGTCCGTAACCTCGAACCCGCCGGCTGGATGTCGGACGCTGATCGCATCGCCCCGGGTTCGCACCTCGACGAGCTCGGTCGGACCGGCCTCGCCGTCCGCGCTGAAGGCGTCGATGAACAGCGCGGCCTGGGCGCCGGCGAGCCGGCTCGTCCGCGAACCGACGCGCAGGCTCGCCTGGACGGTCATGGTTCGATCCCGAAGACGTGGCTGACCACGGCGCGGGCGTCTGGCTCCCGCTGAAGCCGGAGCGTCGGGACGTGGAGCAGCTCGCCGAGCATCGCGGCGGTAACGATCTCGACGGCCGCGAGCTGCTCTGGCGTCATGTCCGGGCGGCGACGGAGCCGCCGCAGATGCCGCTCGCGAATCTCGGCCGCGTGAGCGCGCAGGAGCGCAATCCCGTCACCACTCGATCGCGTCGACCACCAGTCGACGAACGTGGCGGCCCCTTCCCTGGCAACCGCTCGCAGGCGCTGCTCGGCGGTCGTGCTCAGCGGCTGCGTGGCCGACAGCGTCCCGAGGCGATCGAGATCCAGCAGTCGGTCGCCCAGCAGATCGGCCGCCGCGGAGGTCACCGCCCGTGGCGCCGACAGGTCGACGACCAGGGGAAGCGGATGGCTGGTCTCCAGGTGATGTCGATCAAGCGGGGTCGAGGCGCTGCGCACCGCGATCGCCACCACGTCGTGCTTCGCGGCGTGCCGCACCGCTTCTTCGAGCACCATCGAGCGGTGCCGTGACGCGTTCGGCAGCTCCTCGGCCGTGCGCTGCGCGCGCGGCTGGCTGCGGCTGCCAATCGTGATCGTCATCCCGTGTCCGGCGAGCCGGTTGGCCAGCAACCGCCCCATTTCACCGGTCCCGAGCACGAGCGCCGACGCGGGTCGGACCTCTGGGCCCAACCGCTCGGCAATCCAACGCACGGTGCGGTCCACCAGCGAGCGATCGTTCCGCGGCTGCGCCTCGCTGCGCACGCGCTTACCGAATCGGATGGCGCGCCGATACAGCTCGTTGAGGACGGGACCGGTCTCGCGGCGGCCGAGCGCGTCGTCGTAGGCCGACCTCACCTGCCCCAGGACCTGTTCCTCCGCGAGCACCGCCGAGTCGAGGCCCCCGGTGACGAGGAAGACTCGTTCGACCGCCCGTAGCCCGGTCGCGATTCGCGCGCCGGTCAGCTGGGGCAGCCGGGCGTCCGGTTTCAGCACCCCCACCAGCTCGACTCGGTGACAGGTGTGCAGCACGACTCGCTCCTGGAGCGGGTCGCGCAACCCCACGATCGCCGAGGCGAGTGCCTCGCGGGCGTCCGTGGGGAGGTCACGAAACGTCGCCGATAGCGCAACAAGGCGAGTCGCCTCAACGGAATCGACCGGGGTGGCGTCACTCGTTGGAGCAGGCAAGGTACCCGAACGCTGCGTGGAAGTGTCGGAGGCTACGTGGCGTGCAGCGCCGCGTCAACTCTGTAACTAGGTTTTCATATGTTTTACGCCGTGGCCGGGCCGAGCTCGCGCACGTGCCGGCGCCGTGGGCCGGTCAGTTCGACCCGGTGACGCCGGCGGCATGCTGGTCCCGACCGGCTGGCCCGCGCGGCCGATCGCGCCGCCCGCAGCCAGCACCAGTCGGTAGGTGCGCAGCGCCGCTCGCGCACGGCAGCATAGCCATGGCTGGTCCTCGGTCAGGCCACAGCTGCGCGCACGACGCCTGCTGCCTCTGCCGAGAGGAACGACCTGAGAACCGGGAAGAAGTCGTCCGGGTTCTCGAGCCAGGGATCATGCCCGGCGCGCTCGACGAGGTGCAAGCGCGCGTTCGGGATGCGACTCGCCAGGTCGTGCTGCGCCTCGGGCGGAAAGACGAAGTCGCTCGCACCTGCGATGACCAGCGTCGGGACCTTGATCTCACCCAGCCGGTCCAGGACCGACCAGCCCTTCGCGTACCGACCGAAGAAGATGAGCGCCTGCGGCTGCAGCTTCGTCCGCCAGCCACCGCCGAGCACGGCGCGCACCTGCGTCACGAGGCTCGGGTTGCGGTAGTAGGCCGGTCCCAGGCGCATCAGGGTCCTGAACCGAATCGGGTGCTTGACGCTGCGACTGTTCGCTTATCTGTTCGCTTCCTGCTCGTGCGTTGTTCGGGTCTTGTCTCGGTCGTGGAACGGGATCGAGAGACGCAGCCGACTGAGGTCTGGCTAGCGAAACCACGGGGCCTTCCCGCGAGCAGGACCTCAGCGAGTCACGCGAAAGCCCGTCCTGACCTCACATGCAACGTCGGTGGCGTGAACCCGGTAGCGTCCCGGCTCGAGGCGCGGCGGCTCTTCGCCTGGGAACGCGAAGGGGTAGACGAAGTCGAACTCGGTGATGCCAGGCACCAGGAACAGGTGCGCTTCGTCGGTCCGGTTGCGCCAACTGATGAAGATGTCGATGCCGCCAACCCCGGTGAGGCCGCTGACGTGGATGACAACCGGCTCGCCGGAGGTGTGGACCGGGCCCGTCTCCAGGCGCAGGGTGCACGCCAGGGGTTGCGCGGCGGCCGACGGCCCCGCCGTGAGCAGCAGCACCGCAAGTGCGGCGACCGCAAGGCACATGCGAATCATTGCAGCGCCTCCGCCCACTCCGCCGCCACCAGGACGTCGTACGGCTGAGTGAAGCCGCAGCCCCACGCGTACGCACCGTCACCGGCGACGAGGTACCGCTCCCCCATCGTCAGGGTCGTGTCACCGGCCGACGTAACCGCGGCCCCGGTCATGCCAGTCGCAGTGAGCGCTAGCATTTCCCCGACGTCGCCGGCGAACACCTCGTTGACGGCAAACGTGACGGCATCGCCGTCGATCACTGCAACCGTTCCGTCGATGGCGAAGTCGCGGTTGGCTAGTGCGCTGATCGTGTACGTCTCGATGCAAGAGCCGATGCCGGGACCCGGCTGCGGGTTCGGCGCCGTTACGCCGCGCACCGCGACCGCGAGGATGACGGCGGCGCTCGCGATGGCTACCAGCCCGAACGCAAGCCGGCGCCTCGCCCGACGCCCCTGAGTGATGTCCTCCATGGTGGCCTCCTGGATCCGGGCCCAGACACGGGCCTTGCTCGCAGAGGGCGGCCAGCCCAACCCGACCGGATCGGCGTGGCGAAGCTCTTCAATCGGGTCGGATGAACGCTGACGCACTCAGACCTCCTCGCCTTGCTCCGGGTCGGTCACGCTGCCCCTCCACCCCGTCCATGTCCGGATCGAAGGTGATCCTTTCATCGTCGCCGCCAGCCGTCGGCGGGCTCTGTGGAGGCGAATGGCGCTGGCGTTGGGACTGATGCCCAGGACCAGCCCGATCTCGGTGTGGTTCATCCCTTCCCAGGTTGCGAGGCGCAGGATCTCCTGGTCGCGCTCGTGGAGCTTGGCTAGGGCGTCCAGGACGTCCGTCGGCGGGGACGGCTGGCGCGGGACCGAAAGCGCCGCACGCAGCCGATCGGCGAGTCGCTGCCGGCGCGCGGCCGCGCGACGCTGGTTGGCAAGGACGCGGCGGGCGATGCCGTACAGCCACGCGAGCTGGTGGGCCTCGCTCAGCGGGAGGTCGGCGATGCGGCGCCACGCCACCACAAATGTCTCGGCCGCGGCGTCCTCGGCGTCGCTCAGGGCAATCGTCCGGCGTCGCGCGTAGGCGAAGATCCTGTCGAAGTGCGCCTCGAACAGGGCGTCAAGGAGCGTCCGCGGATCAGCCGGCATCTCGACGCGTTGGACGCGTCTGAGCCAAAGGCGGTTCCCTCGGCCCGCTCTCGCGCGAGCATCCTCCGCCTGGTGCGGGGGTCGCCGGGAACATCTCCGCTCCGGCGACAGCCGCCCCTCGGCCTCTTCACGTCACAGGGCCGCGGCTACTTCGATGCGCAGCCGCAGCAGTGCTGGTCGCAACAACAGTCGTCGCATCGTCTGGGCACGATTCGCTCCTCAATGAAGTTCATGACAATGTAGCTGGAGCGTGCCCGCGAGTCGCACGAGCGCCTCTGCCGGATCGCGCGCCTCAACTTTGATGCATTCGCCCGCGGGGCCGCAGGCCTCCGCAAGCCAGTCGCTGCCGCGGAGGTGCGGCTGTAGACCTGTCGACGTGCATTGGAGGCCCTGCAGCTCCCACCCGTCCGGCATCTCGCTGGCGATGTCGGCGTACAGCCGCGCTACTTCCGGCCGTTTGGCAGAGGTTGAGATCTCTCGTTGCGCGGACATGCCTTCCTCACATCTCCATCGAGGGAGTGTAGTCGGGGCTCAGGTACTTGGCCGGGTCGTCAATGAACTCGAGCTTGCATCCCTTGCCGCAGAAGTAGTACGTCTGCCCTTCGTGCTCGACTCCCAGGTCGGCAGCGCTCGCCTGCGCGGGGTCGACCGTCATCCCGCACACGGGATCGATCGCGGTCGTCTGACTTGTCATGTCCGCTGGACTCCTTTCACTGCATGCCGTGGGGAGAAGTGGTTGATGCCGCTAACGGACCGCTACCCCGTCGCTGCAGACTGCAGGCGCGGTTCCAACAACGACGCGGCGCTAGCGGGAGAGAAGCGGCGCAGCCGAAGTGCGTTCGAGACGACGGTCACGCTTGACAGCGCCATCGCCGCCGCCGCGAGGATTGGATCAAGCAGCACTCCGGTGAACGGGTAGAGGACACCTGCGGCCACCGGGATGAGCGCCGCGTTGTAGGCGAAGGCCCAAAACAGGTTCTGCTTGATGTTGCGCATCGTCGCGCGCGACAGGTCGATGGCCGTCACCAGCGCGCGCAGATCCCCGCTCATCAACGTGACCGATGCGGACTCGATGGCGACATCCGTGCCGGTCCCAATGGCTACCCCGACATCGGCGCGGGCCAGGGCGGGGGCGTCGTTGATGCCGTCTCCGACCATCGCCACGATCTTGCCCTCGGCCTGCAGGCGACGAACCTGGGCAGCCTTCTCGTCCGGGCGCACGTCGGCAAGGACCCGGTCCACGCCCGCTTCGCGGGCAATCGCGCGCGCCGTGATCTCGTTGTCACCGGTCAGCATCGCCACCTCCAGGCCCAGGCGGTGTAGCTCGGCGACGGCGGTCACCGACCCGGGCTTGAGGGTGTCGGCGACTGCGAGCACGGCCGCAGCCCGGCCATCGATGGCCACGAAGACCGGGGTCTTGCCGGCCGCCGCCAGCTCCTGTCCCTGTGCTGGCAGGTCCCCCAGTTCGACAGCCTCTTCCACCAGGAAGCCAGCGCGACCGACGACGACCTCGCGGCCGTCGACCCGCGCTCGGATCCCCTCGCCCGGCACGGAGTCGAACGACTCGGCGTCGCCGACATCGAGGCCGCGCTCCTCGGTGACGTAGCGCACCAGCGCCTCACCCAGCGGATGTTGGGAACCTCGCTCTGCGACGGCGACAAGCCGTAGCAGCTCGTCCTCGGCGGGCGAACCGGCGACGGTGAGGACATCGGTCACCCGCGGCTTGCCCTCGGTCAGCGTGCCGGTCTTGTCGAGCACGACGGCGCCGACCTTGTGGAGCCGTTCCAGCGCCTCGGCATTCCGGAAGAGGATCCCGTTCTCGGCGCCCTTTCCGGTGCCGACCATGATCGATGTCGGTGTGGCGAGGCCCAGGGCGCATGGGCAGGCGATGATCAGCACCGCCACCGTGTTGAGCAGCGCGAGATTGAACGCCGGCTGCGGGCCGAAGGCGAACCAGACCGCGAACGTCGCAGCCGCGATCACGAGCACGACAGGGACGAAGTAGCTCGTCACGATGTCGGCCAGGCGCTGGATCGGCGCCTTCGAGCCCTGCGCTTCCTGCACCAGGCGGACGATCTGGGCCAGCACGGTATCGCGACCGACCCGCGTGGCCTCAATGCGGAAGGAGCCCGTGGTGTTCAGCGTGGCACCGATGACCTCAGCGCCCGTCGCCTTCGTGACCGGCATCGGTTCCCCGGTGATCATGCTCTCGTCCACCGCCGACCGGCCTTCCCGAACGATTCCGTCCACGGCGACCTTCTCGCCAGGGCGCACCACGACGAGATCACCGCGAAGGACCTGCTCGATCGGCAGGTCACGCTCGATGCCGTCACGGATCACGCGCGCCGTGCGTGGCTGGAGCCCGATGAGCTTCCTGATCGCGTCCGAGGTATGGCTGCGCGCCCGCGCCTCGAGGAAGCGGCCCAGCAGGATGAGGGTGATGATCGCCGCCGCCGTGTCGAAGTAGAGCGGCAGGCTCTCATCGGTCGCCAGGCCGGCCGCTCGGAAGAACCCGGGGGCCAGGATGGCCGATGCGCTGTAGATGTATGCCGCCGAAGTCCCTACCGCGATGAGCGTGTTCATGTCACTGGAGAGGTGCTTCAGCGCCCTCCAAGCTCCCAAGTAGAACGGCCAGCCGGCGTAGAACTGGACCGGGGTGGCCAGGGCCAGCTGGAACCAGGGATCGGTGAGGAGGGCCGGCAGGAATGGGGCGATCGTCATGCGGGCAAGCCCGCCGAGAATGGGAATGGTGAGTAGCGTCGCGACAATGAGCCGTCTCCGCACATCTTCGAGGTGGCGCTGCTGATATGAGCGCTCCGATCCGCCGGCCACCGCTGGAGCGACAGGCGCCTCCATCCCGGCGAGCTGACCGCTCGTCGTGGCGCCGTCACTGCCGGTGCTCGGCCGGGCCCGCACCTCTCCGGCGGCGATGCTCGTTTGTGCCTGGTCGATTCGAGCCACATAGCCCGCCGCTTCGACAGCCCGCTCCAAGTCTGCGGGTGTGACCCCGCTGGCGTCGTAGTACACCGAGGCCGATTCAGTTGCGAGGTTGACGGTGGCGTCGACCACGCCGTCAACCTTTCGCAGGTAGCGCTCGATGCGGTTCACGCACGAGGCGCACGTCATTCCCTCGACCGGGAAGTCGCTGCGGTTCAGGGTGGTTGCGCTTGATGTCATCGGTTGAGGACTCTCCGATCAGCGGACCATCGTGGCCCTGCTGACTTTCAGCTTCGCCAGCGGGACCTCGTCCCGCGCGGCAGCATCACTCTTCGATTGGTGCTGACGTACACGGTAGTGGGGCAACCTGAACGCCCGATGAGCCGTGCCTGAGACCACGGCGAAAACGGCGGGACCTCGCATCTCAGGCCGATACGACGAGGACCAGAGCGTCCCCGATGAACACGAGCCCGGCGATCACTGCGGTCAGCGATGCGGCGCGCGAGAAGCCACGCGCATCGGCTCGGATCCTCAGGAGACGCTGCCGGGCGACGAGGTAGGCCGACAAGCCTCCCACGAAGATGGCCCCTTCCGGCGCGTAGCCGCCGACGGAGATAGCCAGCGCGGCCATCGCAATGAGGAGGGCTGCCGCAGACTCGACCAACTGCGTAGGAATCCGGCGCGCCCCGATCCGACGGTCCGATGACCAGATGCCCAGCGCCCCGCTCGTGAATCTGCCTGCGCAGCACCCGGTGAAGAAACAGCCCAGGCGACCGATCGCGATGCCCAGGAACAGGGCCGGCGTCGAGGCGTCGAGAAAGGCGGCGATCGCCAGCTCATGGGCGCCTACGGCAGCGATACCGGCCACGGGGGCGGCGACGAGCAGCCCATCGACCGACCACCCCTCGCTCATTCGTTTCCGCCACGACTGCGGCTTCAGGGCGACGTACCACAGCTTGGCACCGATGAGGCCGGCGCCCAGCGCCAGCCCGTCGATCATCAGGGCGTGCTCCAGCCCAACGTGCGCCTCGGCCAACAGCGTCGCCTGGACGAGGACACCAACGATGACGCCGAGCGAGATGAGTGCCGGCCAGCTTCCCGGCAAGACGGCGGGCACCCGGGTCAACCGCACGAGGGGCGCCCAGCGGGTCCTGACGGCCGTGAAGGAGCCGGTGCCGAGCGACCACCGCCGCCACGACCACTGTGCGCGGGGCAGCGTCGTCGCCCTTCTGCGACCGCGTCCGGCTCGCGCTCCGCCGAATCCGCTGAGGAGTTCGGCGCTGACTACCCACTCACCGGGCTCAAGTCCGTAAGCCCAGGTGGTGACGGCGAGCGGCCCTCCTCCCGGGAGGATCCCTTCGACGCGTTCGTCCTGTGTGAAGGTAGTGCGTCCCCTTGGCGACCGCGGAGCACACACATGGTGCCCGGAGAACCGGACCACTGCGGTGTAGGGCTCACCGTCGTCTGCCGGTTCGAACCAGTGGGTGACGGACAGGGCCTCCGCTTCGTCGTTGGCGTCACCTGGCGCAGGGGTCACTACGTGTCGGGGTGCCGTGTTGTCGGCTGACGCGCCGGCATTGTGACGGGTACGCCCCTTCCGCCGCGACGCTGATCGGCGTGCCATGGGCGGTCTCAGTGATGCTCAGCGTGGTCGTCGGCGGCAGGGCTCACGGCGGGGACGCTGCCGGGCGCCGTGGACCCGGTGATCGCCGGACCAACAACCAGGGAGCTGACGAGGTACACCGCGGTGAAGATCACACTTGCCACGGCCGGCGCGGCCCATGTGTTGAAGCGCCGCCGCAGCCTCAACAGCATCGGGATCGACAGCACGAACCCCAGCAGCCCGAACAGGACCGTTCCGCCGGCTCCCGCGAGCAACGCCGTCCCGGCCAGTGGTCCCACGTGGTGCAGGACGTGAGGCGCGATTCCGGAGACTGCGGCTACCACACCGGAGACTCCGGTCGCCAGTGTCCGCGCCGCACGCGGCGCCACTCCGCCAACCGGAGCGGGCAGTGTGGCGGCCGTTACGGCGGATGCTTCGCTCATCGCCGCCGGAGAACCTCGAGGCGCCGCTCGTACTCTTCGGCGTCGATCTCACCCGCCGCGAATCGGCGCCGGAGCAGCTCCTCCGAGGACTCCCCGCGCTGCTCCGTCCGTCCGCTACCCGTCGCCCGCACGACCATCCATACAGCGACGAGGACGAGGACGAGCCAGAACACCATCCCGATCCCCATCATCCACCAGTCCCCTGTCTGCCAGCCCCAGTGCACTTCGATACCTCCATGCGTGTTCTCCCAGCCTGCCGGGCGCGCCTGAGAGCAAGGTGAGAGGCCGCTGAAGGTTCTCCGACGAATCGCGAGCGAGCACGTCAGCGGGCCGCCGGCACATGGTGGGCTACTCCTCGGCCACCATCATCGGCGCCGACATCCCCGCCTCGTAGTGACCCGGCTCGTGACAGCCGGCCAACATCTCACGGGCCGCATGGAACGTGTATTCGAGCGTCTTCGTCTCTCCCGGCTCCACGCTGATGCCATCCTCCTCGTCGTGCATCATGCCGCTGCCCATGTCTGCCATCTCCTCGGCGTGATGCATCTGCGCCTCCTCGTCGCCGAGGTAGAACTCGTGGCGGGCCACGCCCTCGTTCGTCACCTCGAAGATGACGGTTTCACCGACGCGGAAGTCGGTCTCAGACAGCTCGATGCGCATGTCGTCGTGGAGGGTGGCGGACACCGTCCGAGGTTCTTCGCCAGCATCGGGGCTGGAGGTCGCTCCGGAGCTGCATGCTGCGAGCACCACGGCCAGGGCGGTCGCGAGGAGAATGCTTGATGGGCGCATGAGCGTTCCTTTCTACTCAGAGGGTGATCAGCAGGCCCAGGCTCATGGCGATGACCGCCGTCGCCAGGGCGGCCTTCACCCACGGCGAGTTCGTCTGGTTCCAGCGGCCAAGCCGGCCAAGGACGCGGCGGTTGCTGACGACGGCCAGCAGCGCGACGAGCGGCACGATGTACGCCAGGTTGTAGAGCGCCAGCAGGGCCAGCCCCGCCGGCCCGCCGCCCGAGGCGTTGAGCACGGCCACGATGCCGAGGTAGATCGCGCCCGAGCAGGGCACGGTGCAGATCCCCACCAGGACGCCGGCCAGGAGCATGCCGCCCAGCCCGCCGCGCTCCATGGCCCGCTGCATCCAACCGTGGGTGGCATGCGGCGCGGCGAGGGCCGGACCGATCCGCGGGAAGAGCACGTCCTTCACCATCCACAGGCCCATGAACAGCGCCAGCACGGCGGCGATGCGGGTCACGAGGTGATCGCGCCCCAGCCAGCCGAGGAAGCTGAACAGCCCCAGCCCAATGAGGAAGTAGGTCAGGACCACTGCGCCGACGTAGAGCGAGCCCGCGCCCAGGAGCTGGCGCCGCGCCACCGCCGTGCTGCTGCCGTCCGACGTGACCTTGTTGACCATGGTCAGGGTGTAGGTCGCGAACAGCACGAGCAGGGCGAAGGCGCAGGGGTTCAGCCCGTCGAGGACGCCGGCGCCCAGGACGGTCGGGACGGTGAGGCCACCGAAGGCGGCGGCGTCAAACGGGGAGGCGACGACCACCGCGCCGGCGACGATGGCGACCGCACCCAGCGACGCGGCCAGGATGAGCGCCGCCAGCGGCAGACCGCCAAGCGAGAACGCTGGCGCGACGGGAGCTGCGCGCAGCTCCCCCGGCTCGTGACAGTGGCTCACTGCTACGCCTCGACGCGCAGGATGCCGTGCATCGTCGGGCTGGCCTTCCCGCCGCAGCAGGTGTCGCAGTACATGTCGTAGTCGCCTGGGACTGCCGGCATCTGGAGCGTCACGGTGCGCCGCGACTCGGCTGGCAGCTCCTCGTAGATACCCAGCTCGTCGCTGATGAGGGTGTGCACGCCACCCTTGAGGTGGGGCGCAGCGTCGTTCGTCCACAGCTCCACGGCCAGCTCCTCGCCCGCACGGCCCGTGATCACGGGCGGATGGAAGCCGGCCATGCTCATCTGGACCGGCAGGGCGTCGGCGGTCTCGCCATCGGGGCGACCGAAGAAGTCGCCGAAGGCCAGGGCGCTACCGCCGCCGATGACGACCACGACAACGATCGCGGCCAGGGCGTAGCGCCACCGCGGTGGCGATGGCTCCTCGACGTCCGTCCGGTGGCGTTGTGGGCGCCCGGTGCGCTCGCGGTCGCTCATCGGGCATCACCGTGGTGCTGGCGGTGGAGCTGCCACATGTCGTCGACGCTGCCCATCATCGAGCCGCCCATCATCGAGCCGCCCATCATCGAGCCGCCCATCATCGAGCCGCCCATCATCGAGCCGCCCATCATCGAGCCAGCGTCCATCATCGAGCCAGCGTCCATCGGACTGCGCGATGCTGTCCCGCCGACCAGGACGGTGCCGGCTGCACCGATGAGAACGCCGACGACCAGCGCGGCCGCGGCCGCAGCGATCGGTTTGTTCACTTGCTGCCTCCTGATACGCGGAGAAACTCCCGCGCCCGGCGGGACTCCGCTTCCACCCCGGCGATCGCAGGTTGAGGCGTCCGCCTGAGAGCGGCATGAGAATGGCCTGAGAGTGCAACCGATGCCGTCGGATCACCGACCCGAGACGGCCCCGACGCGCCGGCCCTGCGCCAGGCAAGCAGCATCGGTCCTCCTGCCTACTCGGACAGGGCGCCAATCGCCCCGGCCGCCAGCCAGCCGACGACGGCGAAGCCAACGACGGCGGGGAGCGCTGGACCGTCGAGTAGGACGAAAGCCGTTCCGGCAACCAGTGGCAGCGACGCGAGCCATGCGAAGACTCGGTGCCGCGCCGAGATCCAGAGAGGTCCGGGGCGCGGCGGGCCGTCACCGCTCCTCAGCTCGATGCGGCCACGGTAGCGGCCCATGCCGCAGGTGAACCGGATCTCACCGGCTGGCTGCGCCGGCAGGTCGACGACCGTCACGCGCCCCATTGCGAGGCGGCGATCGACGCGAGGCCTCGAGAACACGACCCGCTCCGTGCAAGGATCATCGTCCTCTCGACAGAAGCGGATCCTCAGCGGCACTCCGGCACGGGCCAAGATCGCTTCGGGGCGGTACCCCGCGTGGACGGCCACGTCGACGACCTGGCGCTCTCCATCAGGTTGTGCCCAGGCCTGCGTGATGTGCTCGAACATCGCTGGCCCTAACGGCCGAGCACGATGATCAGGATCGGAGAACGACGGCGGCGATCGGATGGGCCACCAGGCCCATGAAGCCGGACATGCCGGTCATTCGTCATCGCCCCGCCGGCGAGGAGCAGGTCCGCGACGAGCAGGACCGCGATGACGACCAGCAGGGTGACGACCAGGTCCGGCATGCCACTAGTCCACCACCCCAACCTGAGGCCCCCATGAGGATTGGGTAATCCGATCCTGAGAACGTGGGCGATGACGGCCTGGGGTGTCTGCGCTCAACCTGGCGGCGGATTACGCGCCGCGCAAGGGCAGGGTCACGCTCGCCACCGTTCCCCCGCCGGGTCGATCACTGAGTTCGATTTGGCCGCCATGGGCATCGACGATCCAACGCGCGATCGCGAGACCGAGGCCCGTCCCTGACGGACGCATCTCCCGCGCGCGACCCCCGCGGTACAGCCGCTCGAAGAGGCGCGCACGATCCTCGCCTTCCAGACCGATCCCGGTGTCCTCCACGCGGACGGTGACCCAATCGTTCTGTACGCTCAGTCCGGCTGTGACGGCTCCGCCCGACGGTGTGTAGCGCGCGGCATTATCGAGCAGGATTCCAATCAGCTCGCGGAGGCGATCGCGATCGCCGTCGATCACCGCCGGCTGGATGTCGGCAATGCTCATGCGCACGCCGGGTGCCGTCTCGCTCTGGAGGCGGACGCATTCCACCAGCAGCGCGTCTAACTCGACCGGGACGAACTCCAGGCGAACGCCCGATTCGGCGCGGGCGAGAGCAAGCAGGTCGCCGATCAGGCGCCCCATCCGCGCGGCTTCCTCGCGCGCGTCGGACAGAATCGCGGCTCGCTCCGGCTCGGGAAGTCCGGGCCGCCGCGCCAGATCGAGGCTGGCGCGGATGGTGGTCAGGGGCGAGCGCAGCTGGTGCGAGGCATCGGCCAGGAAGCGCTGGAGGGCGTGGTGATTCTGCTCCAGCGCGGCGAGCATCTCGTTGAAGGCCACGGCCAGTTCGCCGACCTCGTCCCCGGCCGCGCCCGCCTCGACCCGCTCCGCAAAGTCGCCCGAAAGCGAGATCGCCCGCGCGGTATCGGTCACGTCCGCCACGGGAGAAAGGGCTCGCCGCGCCAGAGCCAGGCCGCCAAAGAGCGCGAGGGCGATCAGGACGGCTCCTCCCAGCGCCAGGGCGAGCGCGACCGTGGCCAGCACCTCGCGCATCGGACGCGTCGAGTCCGTCCACGCTACGTACCCGACCATCTGGGAGCTGGCTGATAGGACTGGCTCAACCGTGATTCGGCGGGTATCTCCGTCGACCGCGAACTCGCGCACCGTGTGAGCGTGGGCATCGGCTGCCGCGAGATCCGCCTCCGTCAGCGACAGGGCGGGGCCGGCCGGCGAGGCGGAATCGGCCAGCACGGAGCCTCTCGGGTCGAGGACGACGACCCGGCCGCCCGTCGCCGCGAACTGCTCCAGCAGTCGCTCCGAGGGCCGTACCTGACCGGAGGCGTCGACGTCCTGGGCGAATGCACCGGCGGCGTGCTCGGCATTGGCGGTGAGGGCCGCATCGAAGGAGCGCTCAAGCTCACTTTCGAGCACGATGTAGCCCCCGAGCCCGAAAACGACGAGCGCGCCCGCCAGCAGCCCGGTATAGATCAGCGCCAACCGGGTGCGAATCGAGGGGCGACGCCGCGCGGATGTCACACCTTCAGAACGTAGCCGACGCCGCGCACGGTATGGATGAGTCGCGGCTCACCATTCGCCTCGAGCTTGCTGCGAAGGTAACGAACGTACACCTCCAGCACGTTCGACTCACCCTCGAAGTCGTACGCCCACACGTGCTCCATGATCACGTCCCGGGTCAGGACCTTGCGCGGGTGTCGCATGAACAGCAGGAGCAGGTTGAACTCGGTCGTCGTCAGCTCAATGAGCCGATCGCCGCGACGCGCTTCCCGCGCATCAATATCCAGCTCGAGATTGGCGAACCGCAGCACTTCGCCCGGGGGCGTGGCGCGACGCCGCAGGAGCGCATGGACGCGTGCCAGCAGCTCCTCGAAGCTGAACGGCTTCACGAGGTAGTCGTCGGCACCGGTCTCGAGGCCCGCAACCCGGTCGGCCACCTCGTCGCGGGCGGTGAGCATCAGGATGGTGACCTGATCGCCGGCAGATCGGAGCCGCCGAGTGACCTCCAGGCCGTCGATCCCCGGCAGCATGATGTCGAGCACGACGAGGTCCGGCAGGTGCTCGCGCGCCTTCTCGAGCGCCTGCTCACCGGTCTCGGCCTCGACCACGCGATAGCCCTCGTACGCGAGCCCTCGACGGACCACCGCCCGGATCTTTGGATCATCGTCGACGACGAGGATCCGGGTCGGCTCGTTCACCACCACTGCGTCTTCCACCTCCGCCGCCAGCAGGTTGACGACTCATGCCGAGGGAGATGGTAGGCCGCCGTGTCTCGTCCGGAATGGGAGGAAGGCTTAGATCGAGTGTGAACGTGGGGTGGCCTATGGGGCTTGAACCCATAACCTTCGGAGCCACAATCCGATGCTCTGCCAGTTGAGCTAAGGCCACCACGGAACCGCGCGTGGTCACAGCGCGGGGCCGCCGGATTCTCCCACGCGCCCACCCATCGGTCAAACCTCGCGCGCGTGCCAACGGCGGTCCATTTGGCACTACACGGGACGTTGGCGCGGACGTACGCTGGCCGGTGCTTTACAGGGCTTTGGAGGTGACCTTCGTGACACGTCGATTGCCGGTTGCGGCTGCCGTCCTGGCGCTCGTGCTTGGTGCGTGCACAACCGGATCGTCCAACGAGGTCGAGGTCTTCAGCTGGTGGACGGCGGGCGGCGAGGCCGATGGCCTCGAGGCGATGCTCGACGTCTTCAGCGAGGAGTACCCCGACTACGAATTCGTCAACG
>Ga0299913_10002076_pt1 | contig 15577 bp, 15 predicted proteins | sample RVTome_9_FD_201360 | JGI IMG/M metagenome (GOLD analysis project Ga0299913, IMG submission 201360) | Soil microbial communities from uranium-contaminated site in the Upper Colorado River Basin, Wyoming, United States - RVT155D38 (version 2) ...
CTTCGATGTCAGTCACCTCGACTCCCACATGGGCACGCTGCAGCTGCGACCCGAGTTCTTCGACGTGTACCTCGAGCTGGCGGTCGACTTCCGCCTGCCCCTTCGACTGTCGGGCGCGTCCTCCCAGCGGTCGGTCGGCTTCCCGTTCCGGAGGCTGGCCGAGGAGGAGGGCGTGCTCTTCCCCGACCACTTCGTGGTCGTTCCTGGGGTCGGCAGCCGCCGCCTCATCGAGAAGGTCGTGCGCGACCTCCGCCCGGGTGTCACCGAGGTGTACGTGCATCCGGCCATCGACACTCCTGAGCTGCGCGCGCTCGCCCCGGACTGGCCGGGCCGCGTCGACGACCACGACCTCGTCGTGCACGACGGCGGCTTGCGCACGCTGATCGAGCGCAGCGGAGCGAAGCTGATCGGTTACCGGCAGCTCAGGGACGTGCAGCGGACCGCGGCAGCGTGAGCGAGCGGAACACGCGCGACACGCGCGCGCTTGCAGCTTTGGCGTAGAAGCTCACCGGTCCGACCCAGGCGATCTCGGCCTCCGTGAACTCCGCTGCCTGGAGATCGCGGCACAGCTGGCCGAGCAACGCCGACCCGACGCCACTGTGCTGGCGCGTGGGGTCGGTGCCCATCGGCCCGATCCACCCCGCGCGATTCACGGAGTGGCAGGCGAAGCCGAGCGCCGCCTCGTCGCTGGCATCTCCGTCCGCGAAGGCGAGGTGGCAGCACCCCTGCTCGATGGCGCGCGACATCTCGGCGACCCAGTTCGGCCATTCGCGGCGCACGAGTGCCAGTCCACGCTCGATCGCCGAGTCGTCGAGTGCCCGCACGATCGACACGCCCGCCGGCGCATCGGAGCGGAACCGAGTCGGGCACGACATGTTCACCTCGGCCCCAACGGCCCAGTACCTGAAGGACTCGAAAAGGCAGAGTGCCTCGACGTGCGCCACATCGCATCCCGGCCACAGGTAGAAGGGCGCAGCCGCGCCGACACGAATCTCCGCCGCGCCCTGGTCGAACGCCCAGTCGTGGGCCGCCTCCAACAGCGAGCGGGCGACGCCCTGACGGCGAGCGTCGGGGGCGACCGCGATCAGCTTGATGAACCCGATTCCGCGGCCGCCGTGGTCCTGGAACGAGGCGCAGACGGCTCCCTGTCCTCCGGGCGCGCCGAGCACGATGCCGGGGTCGTCCCAGCAACACCCGAGCAGCTCGTCGGACGACAGCTCCTCGCCCCTCAGTGCAACGTCGAGCAGCGCGGCGAGCTCGTCTGCGCGCTCGCGTCCCCACACGTCCATTACCGTCGCCCCGCAATGCGAAGGCTCGCGACACTTGTTCTGCTCACCTTGCTTGTCGCTGCCGCGTGCTCGTCCAGCGAGCAGAAGCCCGGGCCGAACGACGGCAGCACGCTCGACTTCGAAAGGATCTGGGCCACGATCGTCATCGACGACGTCGGCATCCACATCCTGATCGACCGCCCGCCGCTTCGCGCCAACCAAGCGATCAAGGTGGTGAACCGCGGCACGAAGGACCACGGCCTCACCAGCGACACCATCGAAACGGGAACGTTGCGCCCGAACGAGGAGACGATCGTCTTCCTGACCGCCGCGGGGACCGTCGAGCTCAAGGACCGCACCGATCTCTCACACACGCTGCGCATCGACGTGTCGGAAGCGGCGAGCTCGTAGCTCGACGCCCGGCACCCTCAATACTCGGTCTGCGCGTTGACCCTCTCGGCGATGGACTTGTACTCCGCGCTCTGCGTGAGAGGCATGAGCGTCATGAGCTTGCCCATGTTGCCCGTGACCTTGAGGCGTCCTTGCATGAACGCGGCGTTGGCGTCGAGCTCACCCTTGCTCGTCTTGGCGAAGTCGTCGTAACCGACGGACATCGTGAACTCCGCCTGCGGATCCTCACCGAGCGAGTTCTCGAGCATCTTGCCGTTCTCGATCACGGTGTAGAAGGAGACGTCGCCGTCAGGCCCGCCGGTGACCTTGTACTGCATCCGAGCGGTGGCACCGGGCCGCTCCGGAAACTCCTGGCCGAGATCCTTCTGCAGGTCCAGCCACTCCTGACTCAAGAACTTCGCCATCCAGCCCCCTAGCACGCCGTTGTCAACGGGAGCCGGGATCGTAGACAAGTTCGCGAACCCCCGCGAAGAGGTCGTCTTCGGGCGGCTGGCTGTCGACCAGGCTGCGGGCGAGCGTGTAGTCGTCGTACGGGTACACCGTCGCGGCGACGTCGTCGGGCAGGGCGAACCAGAAGGGTGACTCCGGATCGATCTGGGTGGCGTGCGCCAGCAGCGCGCCCTTCCGGTGGCCGTAGTACGCCCCGACCTCGATGCGCGTCGTGACCGGCGGCGGCGCGGGCGGCGGCGGCTGGTCCGCCGGCTGCTCGAACCAACGCGCGTAGGGCGACTCCAGACCCAGCTCGAGCATCTTCTCGTGCATGGCCACGATGCGATCGCGGGACCACGTCGTGTAATAGAGCTTCAACGGCTGCCACGGCTCGCCTGCCCCGGGGAACCGCTCCGGGTCGCCGGCGGCATCGAACGCGATGTCGGAGATCTCGTGCACACGAAGGTGGTCGGGATGCGGGTACCGGCTCTGCTCGTCCGGATAGGTGACCATCACGTGCGGGCGCGTGCGCCGGATGATCGCCACGAGGCGCTCCACGGCCTCGTCGAGGTCAGCCGCCGCGAAGCTGCGCGGGTCGGTGTTCTGCTCGGTGTCGGGCATTCCCGAATCGTGGTACCCCAGCCAGACGAGCTCGTCGTAGCCGAGGATCTCCGCGGCCCGTTCCAGCTCGCGGCGCCGCACGTTGGCGATGTCGGCCTTCACCTCGGGCGTGTCCATCGCAGGGTTGAGGATGTCGCCCGCTTCGCCGCCGGTGCAGCACACGAGCACGGACCATGCGCCCTCGTCGTGGTACTTCGCGATCGTGCCCGCGCCCTTCGACGATTCGTCGTCAGGGTGGGCGTGCACGGCCAGCAGCCGAAGTTGTTCGTCCATCACGCCCATCAGAACGGCGTCCGGTCGGTCGGCAGGTGTCCCCCGCGGCGGTACCACACACCCACGACGCTACCGAGCACGACCCCGATCGCCGCACCCAATGGGAGCGCGATCCGCACGAGCGCATGTCGGAAGAACGGGCGGTCGAGACCATGCGGGTCGGCTTGCGCCAGCGTGTACATGGGGATCGCGACTATGGCGTAGATGATCCCGGTCGCCGCGAGCGCAACGGGAACCCCGATGGCGAACCCCAGGGCGATCGACCGCCGCACGGGTGCGCGTTCAGTCGAGACGTCACCCCCCGAGGACATGGCGCGCGATGGTACGCACTACGGTCCGGCGTCGTGCGCCGCTGGCTTGCCGCCCTGCTGCTGGTGGCCGCATGCGGCAGCAACGAAGCGTCGAAGGAATCGCAGGCACGCTCGATCGCCGACGCCGCCGGTCTGCCGAAGGAGACCGCGGATTTCTTCGCGCTGGCGGTGGCGGGTCAGAGCGCAACGCATCGCGTGAGTCTCGAGACCACCGACACCGCGGGGCAGCCCATCCAGTACACGATCACGCAACGACCGCCCGACCGGCGGTTCGACACGTTCCGGGCAGACACCGTCGACAGCACGATCTCGACGGGCGGCACGACCTACCAGTGCACGAGGACTGCGGACCAATGGCAGTGCGGGGAGCTCGCCCCCAGCCCGTCACAAGCGACGGAGATGTTCGACGAGCGATCGGTTCAGGACGCCATCGATGGCTTCAAGCAGCGGAGCGAGGAGTACAACTTCGCCATCGAGGACCGCGTCATCGCTGGTGTCGACGCGCGGTGTCTGGTCACTACGCCCAAGCCAGGCCGCACGGGTGAGGCGGCCACGATGTGCCTTTCGCCCGAGGGCGTCATCCTGTCCTTGCAGGTACCGTCGGGAACCATCACCGCGACGGAATACACCACGGTGGTCACGGCGGACGCGTTCGAGTTGCCGGCGTTCCCGACACCGACGGCGAACTGACAGGATCACCGCATGACTCGGGAAGGTCTCACCGCGTTCCAGGCGGTCAATCGCTACTTCGAAGAAGCCGCCCAGATCATCGGTCTCGACGAGGAGATGTATTCGATCCTCACCTCGACGTATCGGGAGATCGCGGTGCAGGTGCCCGTCCGCCTCGACAGCGGCGGGCTCATCGTCGTCAAGGGTTACCGCGTGCAACACAACGGTGCGCGTGGGCCGTACAAGGGCGGCGTGCGCTATCACCCGCAGGCCGACTTGGAGGAGGTACGCGCACTCGCGTCGTTGATGACGTGGAAGACGGCGCTGCTCGACGTTCCGTTCGGTGGCGCGAAAGGCGGGATCACCGTCGACCCGAATGGCCTGAGCGACGGCGAGCTGCAGCGCATGACCCGGCGGTTCACTGGCGGCATCAACCATGTCATCGGTGTGTACCGCGACATCCCCGCCCCCGACATGAACACCAACGCACAGACGATGGCGTGGATGATGGATGCGTACTCGGCGGCGCACGGCTACACCCCCGCGATCGTCACCGGCAAGCCGCTGTCGTTGGGTGGGCAGCCCGGACGGGAGGCGGCCACGGGCCGAGGGGTGATCTACATCCTCGACGCCTACGCCCGGCAGCACGGGCTCGAGCTCCGCGACCTGCGGGTCGCCATCCAGGGGTTCGGAAACGTCGGGTCGTGGGCCGCTGTCGAAGCGAGCAGTCGTGGTTGTCGCATCGTCGCGGTGTCCGACCGCTTCGGCGGCGTCTACCTCGGAACGGGCCTGCCCGTCGCCGAGCTCGTCGACATCGCGAAGCGTGGCGGCAAGGTCAGCGACCTTGCGGGGGCCGAGACCATCACCAACGAAGAGCTGCTCACGTGCGACTGCGACGTGCTCATCCCGGCGGCGCTCGACGAGCAGATCCATCAGGAGAACGCAAACCAGGTTCGCGCCCGCGTCATCATCGAGGCGGCCAACTACCCGACCACGCCGGGCGCCGACAAGATCCTCGGCGATCGCGGCGTCGACGTGGTCCCGGACATCCTCGCCAATGCCGGAGGTGTCACCGGCTCGTACTTCGAGTGGACCCGCAACATCCAGCAGATGCCGTGGACCGAGGAGCGCTTCAACGAAGCGCTGTCGCAATACATGGAGCGGGCGTACAACGTGACGGCCGGGTTCGTCCACGAGAAGCAGTGCACGATGCGCCAGGCCGCGTTCGCCATCGGCATCCAGCGCGTCGCCCAAGCCAGCCGCCTCCGCGGCTACATCTGACGGCTCATGCCGAGATACCACTCAGATAGACGCAGATCGGGGCGGAAGAGGGCGCTGACGGAGTCTGCGCGTAGCACAGTTGCGAAACAGCAAGTGCGCAATGAGGGCGAGCCGGCCAGCGACGGACTCTGTGAGGAGAAAGCCACCGTCGTGGTGGCTTGCGGGATCACAGAGTCGACGTGGCATCACTCTGTGATCGCTGCGCCACCAAAATGGTGGACGAGCGATCAATGTGACCCGGCGTCGCCGGCGATACCGGGTCTTCAAAAGCGCTGTTGCTGTTCCTACGACCGGGTTGGGATGCGGGACACTCAGGCCGCAGATCTGTGTACGGATGAGTGGGATTTGCGCTAGGGGGTGCGGGCCGACGCGAGGGGGACGAGCTCTTGGTCGCCGGTCTCGTCGTCTTCGTGGAGCTGCCAGCCGAAGAGCTCGGCGAGGTGCGGATGACCTTCGTCCGGCCCGGACGCGATGACCTCGTCGCCCGGGAACAGCTGCACGTGGCCGCGCGGCCGGTAGATGTAGCGCTGATCGCGCAAGACCGCGAGCACGTGGAAGCCCGGCTCGATGTCGATGCGCAGATCGCCGAGGGTCACCCCGTCGGCCCGTGACCCCGGCGCGACGGGAACCCGCACGACGACCTCGTCGGACTCGCCGAGCGCCAGCGCGAGGATCGGATGCAGCTCCTCCTTCTGCTCGATGAGCCACACCATCTGCTGTGCCTGATCGCCGAGGTTCTCGGCGGCCTGCGACAGGTGCAACAGGCCACGCAGCGGCGCGGGGTCGAGATCGTCCTTCGCGGCCCGCAGCACCCACAGCTCGAGGCGGTCCTTCATCTCGTCGAGGCGATCCTCGAGGTGGCGCACCTCGGCCGCCAGCCCCTGGTCGCGCAGCACGAGCGCGGAGTACGCCAGGCCGATGGCGGTTTCCGAAATGTTCTTCATCTCCACGAGGACGTCGACGGCGCGATCGAGGTCAGACAGCGAGCCGTCCTCCGGCGGGACGGGCGGTTCCCAGCGCGGCGCGGCAGCGAGCTCGCGAAGGCGATCGATACCCGCGGGCGATCCGCGCAGGAAGAGCACGTCGCCGGGGACGCACAGGGCATCGCCATCGACGTCGGTGATCCAGTCGCGATCGCGCTTGATGGCGACCACGCGCATCCCGGTCTGCACGGGCAGCTCGAGCGCGGACAACGGCCGGCGGGCGAGATGCGAGTTCTCGCGCACGCGGACTCGGTGCGACACCTCTTCCGCGTTGGACAGATCCGCCACCAACTCGCGCGGGATACCGAGCCGGTGCGTGACGATGCGGGCGATGTCGACGGCGTCATTCCCGATGTTCTCGATGGCAGAGATGACTTGCAGCACCGACGCCATCTCTTCGGCCTCCTGCGGACGCCGGGCGGCGAGCACGCACACCGCGCGCATGTCGTGCACGAGGGCGCTCATGGTGTCTTCGAGCCCGCCGACCTCTTCGGCCATGTCGGGATCGCCGAAGTACAGGGCGGCGTAGGCGAGGTCGACCATCAACTCGGAGGTGTCTTTCGCCTCCGAGAGCATGGCCCTCAGATTTCGTGGTCGTTCGTCCATCGGAAGGCTGCTCCAGAGTAGTGCCGGCTGCACTCAGCGGATCGAGAAGGCGGAGATCGTGACGATGAGGGTGATGGCGCCGGCGAAATCGACGAACGAGCTCACCGCCGGAATGCCGTAGTTGTCCGGATCGAGGTTGGTCCGGACGGCGGCGACGGTCGTGTAGTAGGCGACCATGACCACGAGCACGAGCCCGGCCATGCCGGCGACGAGCGAGACGGCGACCATGTCGAGCCAGCCCGGCGAGTCGTACCCAAACGCCATCGCGACCAGCTGGGCACCGACGCCGTTGAAGACGTAGATCGGCAACGCCAGCAGGAACAGCAGCCAGATGTCGCGGCGTGCCTCGCGATCGGGTGTCGCATCCGGCGCAGACGTACCGAGGAACATCTTCGTCGCCAACCGGCCAGCGAGGACGCCGCCGAGCGCCCCACCGGTCGACAGGTGGGCCGGAGCGAGCACGAGGAGCGAGCCGAACTTCTCGAAGACGTTGAAGCTGCGCTCGAACGCGAGACCCGCTCCAGCGCTCACGCAACCGGCCACCACGAGAATCGGCATGGATTCGCGCACCACGCGGCGCAGCTCCGGGAGACGGGAGCGCCAGCCGAGCGCCAGGACAGCCACCGCGATCAGCACGAGGACCGCGTTGAGCACCGGTGTCAGCGCCAGACCGAGCAGGTACGTAGCGAGAAACAACGCGGGGAGGGTGAGTACGTCGCCGAGCACACCGACGAGCGGTGCCGACACGTTGTCGAGGTCCCACCCGTAGCGCACGGCACCGGCCGTCACGCCGAGCGTCAGACCCAAGACGACGATCGAGCCGAGCACACCGCCGACGATCGAGACGGTGGTGAGGTCGAGCGTGGCGATCGAGTGTTCGGCACCGGTCGCGACCGCCAGGCCCTTGGCGGCCAGAGCGAGCAACAACGACGCCCCGACCGTGAGCACCATCGAGGCGAAGATGTTCTGACCGAGGACGGTGTCGCGCCGCGCCGACAAGCGGAACGTACCGGCGTGGATCGTGGTCGAGATCCGGTTGCCGAAGGCGCCGAAGATGTTGCCCCGCAACCCGATGGCGGCGGGCACGAGGATCAGCAATCCGGGGTACTGCCGAAGCGTCTCCGTGATCGACACGAGGACGGTGCCCGCGACGAAGCTGGTAGACGAGTTGAATGACTGCGCGACAAGGGTTTGGCGCACACCCGACGCATCAGCGCCGAGCAAGGCGCGCAAGCGCGCCACGAGGGAGAAGCGAGGCCGTCGCATGGAGCAACCACAGTCTGCAACGCTCGGGGCGTGACGGTGATTGATTCTCTGATCGACGAGTACGTGGCGTGGCTCTTCGCGGAGTCACCGACGCTCGCCACATTTCACGGTGCCGACGGCCACGACGACGAGATGCCCGACCTCTCGGCGGACGGCTTTGCGAGGCGCGACGCGGCGGAGGACAGCTGGTCTCGGCGCTTCGGCAAGCTCGCCGACAACGATCTCAGCGCCGACGAGCGAATCGATCGCGACCTTGTGCTGTCTCACCTGAAGGGATCGTCGATCACACGCGACTGGCGGAGGTGGCAGCGCGATCCCGACTCGTACGTCTCCGCGGGCCTGATGGGAGTCTTCTCCCTGTTCGTGCGTCGACTGCATCCCGAGCCTGAGCTGGTCCGCGCGGCCATCGCTCGCCTCAACGACGTGCCGCGAGTCCTCGACGAAGGCCGCACCAACCTCGACCCGGACATGGCGAGCGACCTGCTCGTCAATCGCGCACTCGGCCAGTGCCGCGCCGCGGTGGTGTACAACCGCGATCTCCTTCCCGCCGAAGTCAGCGACGACGCGCTGCGCGCCGAGATCGCCGACGCAGGCGCGGCCGCGGCCGCCGCGTACGAGTCGTTCGCAGAGTTCCTCAGCGTGCTCGCCGGGAAGGCGAGCGGCGACTGGGCGCTCGGCGAAGACCGCTACAGCCGGCTGTTGCGCGAGAAGGAGCTGCTCGCCGACGACGCTGCGTCGTTGCGGGAGCGAGGCCGCGCCGCGCATGCCGCCCTCGACGCCGAGATGCGGGAGCTGTGCCGGGAGCATTGGGGTGACGACGACTGGCGCGCCCGGCTCGACGCCGTCAACGCCGACCGGCCCGACACGCCGGACGCGATGCGCGACGGTTATGAGCGCTGGACCAACGACGCGCGCGCCTTCCTCGTGGAGCACGACCTCGTTTCGTTACCCGACGGAGAGCGCTGCACGGTCGAGCCGTCGCCGCCGTTCCAACGACCGGTACTCGCCGTCGCGTCGTACTTCCAGCCGCCGGCGATGCGTCCGTCCCTCGAAGGACGCTTCAACGTGCCCTATCCGCCGGAGGGAACGCCCGACTACGAGATCGCGGAGCGGCTGGCCGACAACAGCTACCCGAGCATGCCGACCACCAGCGTGCACGAGGCCTACCCGGGGCATCACTGGCACTTCGCCTGGATGCAGGCCAACACGGGCGCGCTGCGCCGGCTCGTCACCACGGCGTACTTCGTCGAGGGGTGGGGCCTCTATTCGGAAGTGATGATGCGCGAACAGGGCTTCTACCGCGATCCGGGACAGGAGCTGTGCCACCTCGACGCGCGCATTTTTCGTGCCGCCCGCATCGTCGCCGACACGAGCTTGCACTGCGGCGACATGACCTTCGACGAAGCCACCGCGTACATGCACAAGGACACCGGTCTGACGGAGGCCACCGCCCGCGCGGAAGTCACCCGCTACTGCACCTGGCCCACGCAGGCGGCGTCATACCTGACGGGTTCGCTCGAGATCGAGCGCATGCGCGCCCGCTGGTTGACGGAGGGACACGGCGGCCTGCGCGACTTCCATGACCGCCTGGCCGGCTCCGGCGGGCTTCCGATGGCACTCGCCGAACGGGCCCTCTTCGGGTGAGGCCTGCCGCGGTTGCGGCCGTCGCGGCCGCGCTGCTCATCGCCGCGTGCGCAGACGACGGACGCGCGCTGCGGGAACCGGTGCCCGGCGCCACCGCGCCCGCGGTCCCCACCACGACCGCGCCCGGCCAGGCCACCGTCGTTGCACCCCTCGCCCTGACCAGCACCGCGTTCGGTCCGGGCGAAGCGATTCCGCTCGAGCACACGTGTGACGGCGCCGATGTCTCGCCGCCACTGGCCTGGGGTTCGATACCGCAGGCCACCGTCGAGCTGGCGATCACGGTCACCGACACGGACGCTGACGGCTTCGTCCACTGGGTCGTGGCCGGCCTCGACGCAACGGTGCAGGCGCTCGCCATCGGCGTCGTTTCCGACGGCGCAGTGCAGGCCAAGAACGGCGGCGGCACGCCCGGATGGATGGGCCCCTGCCCGCCACCGCAAGCGGGCATCCATCACTACGTCTTCACGCTGTACGCGCTGACGGCGGCGAGCGGCGTGACCGCGAACATGAGCGGCGAGGACGCCATCGCTGCGATCGCGAACGTCCCCGGCCTCACGGCGACGCTGATCGCCACGTATCAGCGGGCTTAGCCGACGCGAAACCCGGTGAGGCCGGTCGGCGGCTGACCTTCGACCTCGATGCCAGTCACGTGAGCGCGCGGCGGGCCGATGCGGGCCCAGTTCACGAACGCGTCGACCGCGTCGGGCGGTCCCTCGACGAGCATCTCGACCCGGCCGTCGCGCAGGTTCCGGGCGCGTCCGGCGAGGCGAAGGCGCGCAGCCTCGCGCTCCGCGCTCGCCCGGAAGAACACGCCCTGCACGAGGCCCTTGACCAGGATGCGGCGGCAGACCCTTTCCCCCACGGCGTGCGAACCTATCGGCGTGTCCGCGCTCGACGTCGCCACCATCGCGGTGCTCGCCTTCGTGGGTGTGCGCATCGCCGGCGGCACGCGGGTCGCTCTGTCGGGCCAGGGCCGGGGTCGCGTTGGGGTGCTCGTGCGGGGCCTCCGGGCACGACACTTCCTGCTGGCCGTTCCCACGTTCGTGGTCACCGCCATGGCGGTCATCGTTCTCGTGCAGGTGCCGGGGCTCGACTGGGGTTGGTGGTCGGCGCTCGGCGGCCTCGGCAATCCGGTCACCGGCGGGACGGAACGCACGACCGACACCCCACTCGAGTGGATCGTGCCGCTCATCTTCCTCACGCTCCTGCTTCCCGCGCTGCCGCTGTTCGCCGAGGCGGAGGAGCGCGTGTTCCGCCTCGGAGCCGAGCGCCGCTCACCATGGGGCCGTCTGCGCCGAAGCGTGGAGTTCGGCCTCGTCCACGCCATCATCGGGATACCGATCGGTGTCGCGCTCGGGCTGAGCGTCGCCGGGATGTACTTCACCTGGAGCTACTTGCGCATGTTCAACAAGACGGGAGACCAGGTCGCGTCGCTGCAGGAGAGCACCCGCGCCCACACGGCGTACAACGCTGTCATCATCTCCCTCGTCGCCGTCATCCTCATCCTCGGACTGGACGTGTGATGGTCGTCCTCCTGGTGGTGCTCGGCGTGATCCTGCTGCTCGTCCTGGCCGCCCTGTTCTCGTACAACCGCTTCGTCCGTCAACGCCAGCTCGTCGACAACTCGTGGTCGAACGTCGACACCGAGCTCAAGCGCCGCTACGAGCTCATCCCCAATCTCGTCGCGACCGTGAAGGGCTACGCCGCCCACGAACGAGAGACGCTCGAGGCAGTGGTGCAGGCTCGCAGGGATGCCGTCGACGCCCGCGGCGGCGCGAGCCAGCAGGCCGTTCCGGAGAACGTTCTGGTCGACGCGCTCAAGCAGCTGCTCGCGCTCAGGGAGGCGTATCCCGACCTGAAGGCCAACACGCAGTTCCTCGACCTCCAGCAGCAGCTCACGGTCACGGAGGATCGCATCCAGGCGGCGAGGCGCTTCTACAACGCCAACGTGCGCGACTACAACACCCGCGTCGAGAGCTTCCCGAGCATGTTGATCGCGTCGTTCGCTCGCTTCGAGAAGCGGGACTACTTCGAGGTCGAGCCGGCCATCCGCACCGCGGACGCGCCGGGCATTGACCTCAGTTAGTCGTCATCGTCCTTCTTCTTGCCCCGACGGGGCTCGGGCGCCCTGGTGTCGGGGACGGGCTCGGCCGCCGTCGTCGGCGGGGCCGTCGTCGGCACCACGGTGGTCGATGTCGGTTGCGTGGTCGCGGGCGCATCAGCCGATCCGCCGAACGCGGAGCCGAGCAGCAGCAGCACGGCCACAATGAGGGCGACGATGAGCGGGATCCGCAGCTGTCGGGCGAGCTCCGTGCGACCTCGCGGCAGCGCGGCCGGCGCCAATGGTGCGAGTTCCACCGCCGGCGGCACTTCCGCCGCCGCGGCGACCGCGATCGTCGTCGTCGCGTCGGTCGCGACCGGCAGCACCATCGTGGAATCGGAACCCTCTTGCGCGGCGGCGCGCAACGCGTCCGCGACCGCGGCAGCCGAGGGCCGGGTCACCGGGTCGTCGGCGGTCATGCTGCGCAGCAGCGCGCCGATCGACGGCTTGGTCGTCACCGGGATCTCGGGCGGGCGCTGCAACCGCGCGAGCGCCGCCTCCGACGGAGAGCCGACGTAGACCCGCTCACCCGTGAGCGCCTCGATCAAGACCAGACCGAGCGCGTAGATGTCCGACGCCGGGCTCGCTCCTTCGCCCCTGACCTGTTCGGGTGCCAGATAGCCGGCGGTTCCGATCACGAGTCCGGTGGCGGTGATCGCCGTGACGTCGGTGAGCCGCGCGATGCCGAAGTCGGTCAGGTGCACGCCGCCGTCCTGGTCGAACAGCACGTTGCCGGGCTTCACGTCGCGGTGGATGATTCCCAGCTCGTGCGCGTGCGTGAGCGCGTCGGCGAGCACCTCACCGATGCGAATGACCTCGTCCTCGTCGAGCGGCCCTCGCAGCAGCGCCATCGACAGGGGCTCGCCGTCGATGAGGTCGAGCACGAGATAGGGCACGCCGTCCTGCTCGCCACCACCGCACATCCGGACGATCGCCGGATGGTCGAGGCGCTGGAGGGTCTCGCCCTCCTGCTCGAATCGGTGCAGATCGGTGGGAGTGACCGCCCGCAAGACCTTCACGGCGACGGGCCGGTCGGTCTCGAGATCCTCGGCCCGGTAGACGTCAGCTCCACCGCCTCGTCCGATGACCGGGCCCAGCCGGTACCGCGAGTCGAGAACACTGTCGGTGGCCAGCACCTCGCATGCCTACCCCGGCGCGACAGGCCGCAACCAGTCGGCAACCCAGTGGGTGAGCATGACGGGCTCACCGCGAGGCAGGACGACCGTGCGCACGGCGGCGAGCAGAACCCAGATCGATACGGAGGCTCCGCCAAGGACTGCGACGAGCCGCCCCAAGGTCCCCACCCGCCGAAGCCTAGGGGCGGCTCGCCAGCAGACTCATGGCCCGAATCGGAGCTCGTCTTCCCCGATCGGACACGGTCCGCACCACGTGCAGGGCACTGTGACAGAGCCCCGACATTCCGCCTATGACCGTTTTGGAAACCGCCCAACCGGGCTATGACGCGCACTACCGGTGGTCACCGGAAGTCCCTGCTCCGCGTCGCGCCGTCGAGCGGGAGGGGCTCGATGCGCTCGGCTACGACGTTGATGACCCCCTCGTGTTTCTCCAACCGTCCGCGGATCAGCAGCGCCGGGCAACTCCGGGCCACCCGACGGTGGCGCACCCAGCACCCCTTCGAGCACACGACGTTGATCAGCCCGGTCTCGTCCTCGAGGTTGATGAAGATCGTGCCCTGGGCGGTGGCCGGACGCTGGCGGTGCGTCACGACCCCGCCGACCAGCACTTTCTCGCCGGCGGCGATGTCGCTCAGGGCGGCGCCCGTGACCGCGCCGAGGGCGTCGAGCTCCGTCCGGACGAAGCGCGTGGGATGACCCTCCGGGCTGACCCCGGTGGCCCACAGGTCGGCGATCGCCTCTTCCCTCGACGACATGCCCGGCAGCGGCGGGGCGTCGACCCCGGTGACGATGCCCGCCAGCCGGTCAGGGCCGGACTGCGCGACGGCGCCGGCGCCCCACAGCGCTTCGCGCCGCTCGATGCCGAAACAGCCGAAGGCACCTGCGGTCGACAGCGCCTCGAGGTGAGCCAGGGTGAGCGACGGCACCCGCCGCTCGAGGTCCTCCATCGACGCGTACGGCCGGCCCGCGGCGATCTCCTTGGCGAGCTCCTCGCCGATCCCCCGCACCGACCCGATCCCCAACCGCACCGCCGGCCCCCCGACCCCCCACGAACTTGGGGTGGCAAGCGGGGCTATAGCGCCGTTATCCACCCCAAGTTGGGAGGGGGGTTCGAGGGTGGCGTTCCCGTCGGAGGCGTTGAGGTCGGGGGTGTGGACCTCGACGCCGTGCCGGCGGGCGTCCTGCACGAGCGAGTGCGGTGAGTAGAACCCCATCGGCTGCGCGTTGAGCAACCCGGCGCAGAACGCCGCCGGGTAGTACCGCTTGAGCCACGACGACGCGTACACGAGGTAGGCGAAGCTCACCGAGTGGCTCTCGGGGAAGCCGTAGTTGGCGAAGGCGCTGAGCTTGTCCCACATGATGTCGGCGATCTCGCCGACGACGCCCCGCTCGGCCATGCCGTCGTACAACCGCTGGCGGATGCGCTCCATGCGCTCCTTGCTGCGCTTCGACGCCATCGCCTGCCGGAGTTGATCCGCTTCCCCGGGCGTGAAGCCGGCGATCGTGATGGCGATCTGCATGAGCTGCTCTTGGAACAGCGGCACGCCCAGCGTCTTGGCCAGAACCGGCTCGAGCAACGGGTGCAGGTACGTGACGGGTTCGGTGCCGTTGCGCCGGCGGATGTACGGGTGCACCGACCCACCCTGGATCGGGCCGGGGCGGATCAGCGCGACTTCGACGACGAGGTCGTAGAAGCAGCGCGGCTTCAACCGCGGCAGCGTGGCCATCTGCGCTCGTGACTCGACCTGGAACGTGCCCACCGAGTCGGCCCGGCACAACATGTCGTAGACCTCGTCGTCCTGCGGGATCGTCGCCAGCTCGACCTCGACGCTGCGGACTCCCCCGGCCCCACCACCCTCCCGGTAGTGCTCGCGCACGAAGTCGATCGTGTAGTGCAGCGCGCTCAGCATCCCGAGGCCGAGCATGTCGAACTTCACGAGGCCGGCGGCGGCGCAGTCGTCTTTGTCCCATTGCAGGACGCTGCGGTTCTCCATGCGCCCCCACTCCGTCGGGCACACCTCGACGATCGGGCGGTCGCAGATGACCATGCCGCCCGAATGGATGCCGAGATGGCGAGGGAAGTGCTCGACCTGCTGCGCGAGTGCGAGCACGGCCTCGGGGATCTCGTGATCGTTCAGCTTCTTCGTGGCCTCGACCGCGCCCCACGCGTCGACCTGCTTCGACCACGCATCTTGCTGGCCGGTCGAGTAGCCGAGCGCCTTGGCCATGTCGCGGATCGACGACTTCGCCCGGTACGTGATGACGTTGGCCACCTGCGCGGCGTGCAGGCGGTCGTAGCGCTCGTACACGTACTGGATGGCTTCCTCGCGCCGGTCGCTCTCGATGTCGATGTCGATGTCGGGCGGCCCGTCGCGCTCTGGTGAGAGGAAGCGCTCGAACAGCAGACCGAGCGACACTGCGTCGGCGTTGGTGATGCCCAGCGCATAACAGACCGCGCTGTTGGCCGCCGACCCTCGGCCCTGGCAGTAGATGTTCGCCTTCCGGCAGAACTCGACGATGTCCCACACGATGAGGAAGTAGCCGGGGAAACCGAGCGACTCGATGAGGTCGAGCTCGT